>Ga0075431_100005202_pt1 | contig 12815 bp, 9 predicted proteins | sample RhiMetdeltSRZDD5_FD_75297 | JGI IMG/M metagenome (GOLD analysis project Ga0075431, IMG submission 75297) | Populus rhizosphere microbial communities from Tennessee, USA - Rhizosphere MetaG P. deltoides SRZDD5 | ecosystem: Host-associated > Plants > Roots > Rhizosphere > Soil | place: USA... | reverse complement strand
ACTTATGTGCCGTTCAAAGGCGGCGGCGAGGTGTGCACGAACCTCGTCGGTAACCACGTTGATTCAACGGTCAATAATCCCGCCGAATGCGTGAGCAACTGGAAGGCTAAACGCGTGCGGCCGCTCGCAGTGTTCGATCCGGAGCGTATCCCGGACAAGGACTGGACCGGAATCCCGACGATCAAAGAGGCCCTGGGCGCGAATCTTTCCTATAATATGCTCCGGGGAATCTTCGGCCCTCCCGATATGCCGAAGGAAGCCATGGATTGGTACATCGGTTTTCTAAAGAAAGTTTTCGATACAAAGGACTTTCAGGATTACCTGCACACGGGTGCCCTCAAGCCGGCCTTCGCCTCGGGCAGCGAGTATGTGAAATGGGTCGATGAGAACGAAAAGCTGCACAAGGAACTGATGGAGAAAGGCGGCCTGATCAAGAAGTAGCATGCGCGTTCTCAACCTGGTTACCGCTGCGGTGCTGATGCTGCTGAGCGGTATCGTGAGTTACGACGCTCTGCGCCTCGGCGCCGGCTGGGGTGGCGACGGGCCCCAGAGCGGTTTTTTCCCCTTCTGGCTTGCGGCACTTTTAGCCGCTGTCAGCCTCGTGTTGTTCGCGCAGGCGTGGCGTAGCGCGTCGGGGGAGCCGTTCGTCACGCGGGACCGATTTATTCCGGTTTCAAAGGTTTTGGGTCCGTTGGCGGGCTTCGTCGTCCTGACCGATCCGCCGGGGCCGTGGTCCGGGCTCGGCCTGTACGTCGCGGCGGGTATCTATCTCGGGTTTTACATGCGGTGGGTCGGGCGCCACGACTGGCGCACGGTCGCGGTGCTCGCCACATCGGTTCCCGTCATCTCGTTTCTCATTTTCGAGACTTGGTTTCTGGTACCCATGCCCAAGGGGCCGGTCGAGGCTTGGCTGGGGTACTGACTCGTGGGACTGGAAAATCTCTTTCTCGGCTTCCAGGTTGCGGTAACGCCGTTCAATCTTTTTATGGCTGTGGCGGGCATCCTGCTTGGCACCGTCATCGGCGTACTGCCCGGTCTCGGTGGCGCGAACGGCGTGGCCATTCTCCTACCGCTTACTTTTACGATGCCTCCGACTTCCGCCATCATCCTACTGACGAGCATTTACTGGGGCGCGCTTTTCGGAGGGGCGATCACGTCGGTGCTCTTCAATATTCCAGGCGAGCCATGGTCGGTGGCGACGACATTCGACGGATATCCTCTGGCTAAGAACGGCCAGAGCGGGGAGGCGCTTACGGCGGCGTTTACCTCCTCGTTTGTGGGCGCGTTCTTCTCCATCGTGCTGATCACTTTTTTCGCGCCGATCTTGGCGGAGGTGGCCCTAAAATTCGGGCCTCCCGAGTTTTTCGCCATCCAACTCCTGACGTTTTCAAGTTTCGTCGGGCTCGGTGGAGGAAATCCGCTCAAGTCGTTGGCCACGATTCTCATCGGCTTCATGCTTTCGACCGTCGGGCTGGACATCGTGACGGGCCAGCTCAGGCTTACCTACGGATTCACCGACCTGATGAAAGGCTTCGATTTTATCGTAGCCGTCATCGGTCTATTCGGCATCGGCGAGATTCTCCTCAGTGTCGAAGAAGGGCTGCGCTTCCAAGGGGCCAAGACGCAAATGAACCTGCGCGTGGTGCTCGATACCTGGAAAATTTTACCGCGATTTTACCGGACATTCGTACGCAGCTCGATCATCGGCTTCTGGATGGGCTTTAAGCCAGGCGGCGCTACGCCCGCGTCGTTCATGAGCTACGCTTTCGCCAAGCGCTTTTCAAAAAATCCGGAACGATTCGGCAAAGGCGAGATCGAAGGCATCGTCGCGCCCGAGACCGCCGCCCACGCGGCCGGGGTCGCGGCCATGCTGCCCATGATTACGCTGGGTATCCCGGGCTCGCCGACGGCGGCGGTGATGCTGGGTGGCCTCATCATCTGGGGGCTTCAGCCGGGCCCGATGCTATTCGTCGACAATCCCGAATTCGTGTGGGGCCTGATTGCCAGCATGTACACGGGCAACGTGATCGGCGTACTGATCGTGCTGGCGTTCGTGCCGTTCTTTGCCGCCATCCTGCGTATCCCTTTCGCGATCCTCACGCCGCTCATCGTGGTGATTTGCGCTATCGGCTCTTACGCCGTGCACAACAGCATGATCGACATCTGGTACATGCTGATCTTCGGCGTCATCGGCTATGTTTTCAAAAAACTCGACTACCCGTTGGCGCCGCTCGTATTGGCGCTCGTCTTGGGCGACATGGCCGAGAACGCATTGCGACAAAGCCTGATCATGTCTCAAGGGTCGGTGGCGATATTTCTGACCCGGCCTATTTCAGGAGTGATCACCGCCGCCGCAATTTTCTTTTTTGCCATGCCTCTGTTGACTCCCTGGTGGCGCAAGATGCGCTCATAAGACAGCGTAGGCCCATTGTTTTCGGTGCTAAGAATGGTGTCTCCCACGAATTCAGCGCGGCGAAGTCGCCAACGCCGGCAAGACAAACCGGTAAATTCGAAACACGAAATCCGAAGTTCGAAACAATATCAAATGACAACCCCCCAAATGTTCCAAACAACCTCGATTCAGACACTGCGAATTTTGAAATTGTTTCGGATTTCGATATTGGTATTTTGAATTTGGGAAACGACTTTGGCGCGAGAAAATCTCGAGTGACAGAGCGACGGCGCCAAATTGGCTCGCGCCGCTCAGACTTTCCTGCAGGGGTTTCAGATTGCGCAGAGTTCTTGATCCTAGCGACCGATTCCTCCCATTAGTATCGTCCCCTTTCCACTTTCCCCTCGGGCCGCGCTAGTTGTTCTTTCGTGGCGGGTACGACGCGCACCGCGCAGGCTTTGTACTCGGGAATCTTGGCCAGTGGGTCCAAGGCGTCGATGGTGAGCAGGTTCGCGGCGGCTTCGGCAAAATGCATGGGGATGAAGACCACACCCACCGTGGTCCGCTGGGTCACCCAGGCGCGCAGCACGATGGAACCGCGGCGCGACGAGACGCGCACGGCTTTTCCGTCCTCAACTGCGATGCGAGCGGCATCCCCCGGATTGATTTCGATGCGCGCCTCGGGAGAGAGCTCGTCGAGCTTCGAATGGCGCGTCAGAGTGCCGCCGTGCCAGTGTTCGAGCAGGCGTCCGGTGGTGAGGATGAACGGGTATTCCACGTCGGGCATTTCTACGGACGGCACGTACTCGAGCGGGTGGAACTTGCCCCTGCCGCTGGGAAAGGTCTCGGCGAAGAGATAGGGAGTGCCGGGATGATTGTCGTCCCACACCGGCGTCTGCAAGCCCTGGTTCTCAATGCGCCGATATTTCACTCCGGCATATTCAGGAACCACACGACCCATTTCTTCGAGCACTTCGGCTGGACCCTGGTATGCCCAGAAGGCGGTCTGCGGGCGGCGAAGTCTTTTTTCGATGCGCCCGGCAAGATCACAGATGATCTCCCAATCGGCTCGGGAATGGCCGCGCGGCTCAAGCGCTTTGCGCACACGCTGGACGCGGCGGTCGGTGTTGGTGAATGTGCCTTCCTTTTCCGCCCAGGAAGCCGCGGGGAAAAAGACGTCGGCATAGGCGCCGGACTCGTTGATGAACAAGTCCTGCGCCACCAGGAATTCCAATTGTTCCATCATATGGCGCGTATGATTCAGGTTGGGCTCGGACATCATCGGATTCTCGCCCATGATGTGCAGCGCGCGCACCCCGCCCGGCCTGACCGCGCCCATGATTTCCGTGGTCGTCAGCCCCAGTCTGCGATTGAGCGCGCCCGGCTCAATATTCCAGGCCTGCTCAAATTTAAGCGCCGCCGCTTCGTCGTCGACGCGCTGATAACCCGGATAGTGCCATGGCATGGCGCCACAGTCCGACGCGCCCTGCACGTTGTTTTGTCCGCGCAGCGGATTGAGACCCGTACCTTTGCGGCCGATGTGGCCGGTGAGCAGCGCCAGATGGATGAGCGACATGGCGTTGTCGGTACCGTGGGAATGCTCGGGAATGCCCAGCGCCCAATAAATACCCGCGTTCTTCGCCGCCGCGTACATCCGGGCGGCCTCGACGATGAGATTGCGGTCCACGCCGGAAATCGCCTCGCCATATTCGGGCGTGAATTTCTCCATGGACTTAACGAAGTCTGCAAAACCTTCGGTGCGCCGCTCGATAAAATCCTGGTTGTAGAGCCGCTCCTTGATGATGACATGCGCCATCGCGGAAAAGAGCGGCACATCGGTGCCCGGCTTCTCGGGCAGCCAGAGGGTCGCCCAGTTGACCATCTCCACCCGCCGCGGATCCACGACGATGAGCTTGGCGCCGTGGTTGACGACCGCGGCTTTCATTTGCAGCGCAATAATGGGATGGGTTTCGGCGGTGTTTGAACCGGTCACGAGAAAGACGTCGCTGTGAACGACCTCGGCGGCGGTGTTGCTCATCGCCGAAGAGCCGAGCGCCATCTGCAGCGCCACCACCGAGCCCGCATGGCACAAGCGGGTGCAGTGATCGACGTTATTGCTGCGGAACAGCGCGCGGAAAAGTTTTTGCAGGAGGTAGTTGTCCTCGTTGGTCGCCTTGGCGCAGCAGTAAACCGCCATGGCGTCGGCGCCATCGCGCTGGTAAATTTCCACCAACCGGTCGGCGCTGTAATCGAGGGCCTCATCCCACGAAACATCGCGCCACTGATCGCGATCGAAGGCCTGGGTGCGCGCGCCGGGCGCCTGCGCGGTTTTGCGAATGAGCGGCGTCGTCACCCGGTCCTTGTTGTAAATAAAGTCGTAGCCGAAGCGTCCTTTGACACACAGGTTGCCGTGGTTGACCACCGCGTCAAACGGCGACGTCACTTTGTAGACGTAGTTATCCTTGATGTGCAGTTCCAGGTTGCAACCCACGCCGCAGTAGGGGCAGGTGGTCGGCACGACGCGATCCGCTGTAATCATGGCGATTTCTTCCTCCGGCGTTTTTTTCCGCCCCGGGTCGCCTGCATGATTTCATCCAACGAAAATCCCTGCTCGAGCAGCGACTCGCGCTTGGGCTTGAGCGCGCCGGTGGGGCAGACGCCCACGCACTGGCCGCAAAATACGCAGCTTGTTTCAGGCATGGGCTTGTCAAAGAAGGTGCCGATGCCGGTGTCGAAACCGCGCCCGTTGAAGTTGATCGCGTAGGTAAACTGCGCGTCGTCGGCGCACACCTGCACGCAGCGCCAGCACAAAATGCACTTGGAGTAGTCGCGGATATACATCGGGTTGTCGTCGAGCACCGGATACTCGCGCCGCTTGGCGTCGGGAAAGCGCGCGCGGTCGGCGCGATAGTCGTCGATGAACTTTTGAATTTCCGGCGCCTGAGAGAGATCCACGGCGGAGGCCAGCATTTCCAAAATCGTGCGGCGGCTGCGCGCGGCGCGCGCGCTCGAGGTGGAAACTTTCATCCCTTCGCTCACCCGGCTCAGACACGCCGGGACAAGCGGCTTTACTCCGTCGACTTCGACCACGCAGATGCGGCAGAGACCATTGGCCGTGCAGTGGTCGTGATAGCAAATGGTCGGAATATGCCGGCCGAGCTTTTCTGCGGCTTTGAGGATCGTTGTCCCCGCAGGCACGGCGACGGCAGCGTCGTCGATGGTGAGTGTGACATCAGGCATAAGGATTCACCTCGAATTAACAGCCGGAGTGGTGGAGTGTTAGAGTAATGAGGTATTGGGTCCGAAAACATCGCTCCATCACTCCAATGCTCCATCACTCCAATACGTGTGTTCTGCTATCATCGCTTTTCAAACATCTCCGGCCATAGCTTCACCGCGCTCAAGACCGCCGTGGCAGCCGTTTGGCCGAGGCCGCACAGGGAGGCGTCGATCATCGTGCCGCCGATGTCCGACAAGCGCTCGCGGTCGCCGGCGACCGGGAGCCCGGCTGCGGCCCGGTCGAGAATTTCATACTGGCGCCGCGCGCCAAGCTGGCAGGGATAACATTTGCCGCAGCTTTCGTCGGTAAAGAAGTGCGTGAGCCGCTTCAGCACGTCGCTTAGGTCTGCGCTATCGTCGAAGACCATGACTGCGCCGGAGCCGAGCGGCAAGCCCGCGGCGCTCAAGCTCTCGAAGGATAGAATCACGTCCAGGTCTTTCTCGGTGGCGAATGCGCCCGCGGCGCCGCCCATGAGCACCGCTTGTAGCTTGCGCCCGTGCTTCAGCCCGCCCGCGAGATCGAACAACAAATGGCGCAAGGTGACGCCAAACGGTACCTCGTAAAGCCCGGGTCTCTGTATATGGCCCGACAGGCAAAACAGCTTCGGACCGGGTGAGCGTTCTGTCCCCAACTTCCTATACGCCGCGGCGCCCGCTTCGAGAATCAGCGGGACATTGCAGAATGTCTCCACGTTGTTGATCACGGTGGGCTTGCCGAATAATCCGTGAGTGGTGGGAAACGGCGGCTTGATGCGCGGGAAGCCGCGCTTGCCTTCGATGGATTCCAACAGCGCGGTTTCTTCGCCGCAAATATACGCGCCGGCGCCCAGCCGCATTTCGATATCGAAGTCCAACCCAGAACCAAGAATATTTCCGCCGATGATGCCGGCTTGGCGGGCCTCCTCCAGCGCATCGCCCATCACTTTGAACGCATAGGGGTACTCGCCGCGAACGTAAATATAACCCCGGCGCGCGCCGACGGCATGGGCCGCGATGATCATCCCTTCGATGGTGCGATGCGGGTCGTCCTCCATGAGAATGCGATCTTTGAAAGTCCCGGGCTCGGATTCGTCGGCGTTGCACACGATGTACTTGGGTTGGCCCGCCGCCTTCGCCGCTCCTTCCCATTTGACGCCGGTTGGAAACGCCGCGCCGCCGCGGCCGACCAAACCCGCAGCCTTTATCTCGGCGAGCACATCTTGCGGCGTCATCGTCAAAGCCTTGTTCAGTCCGGCATAACCGCCGCCGCTGCGGTAATCGGCAAAGGAGGTGGAATGACCTTGACCGCAATTGCGGGTAAGGATGCGGATGCCGCCGCCGACGAAGCTGATCGGTCTCTCCTCGCCGCGCGCGCAGATTTCGGCGGCTCGCCCGGAATCGCCATGTCCCTGAGCGGCTTCGCCGACAAGGAGCGCCGGCGCGTGATCGCACAAACCCAAACAGGGAGCATGCTCGACGGTGAACTCACCGTCCGAGCTGACTTCGCCCGGCGCAACTTTCAGATGGCGGCAGAGGGCGTTCGCCAATTCATCGCCACCCGCCAGGGCGCAGGCGGGCGCGTTGCACACACGCGCCACGGTCCGGCCCAACGGCTGGCGGGAAAGCATCTCATAGAAATCGATGACGCCGTGTACGTCGGCGAGCGGCACACCCAAGGCGCGGCCCACTTCCGCCGCAATAGCTTCAGGAATCCAGCCGTGCAGTCGCTGGGCGGCGTGCAGGGCCGGCAGCAGCGCGGAGCGGCCTTGCGGCGTCAACTCGGCGAGGGTCGAGCGCAGCCGAGTAAGGTCAGAATCAGGCATCTAGTATCCCAGGGACAAGCGGCGTTTTACAGTTAGCATCGATGTTAGAGCGCACCGTGGCTTCGGTAGTGCCGGAAAACTCTGAATGCAGGCTGCTCAAAAAGATCTCAGAGGCGAGGCGCGATGACAAAATGGAGAAAACCATCACTCCGCCACTCCGTCAGTCCATGTCGGCAATCGAGCGCAACGAAGCATAGGAGTCTTTTTCAGCAGCCCGCCTAGCTATCCATAATCGTCCAGACGGGCAACGTCAAGCGTCGACGGACTCAGGCACGGATTGTCAGTGAGAAATTCGGGATCGCTGCGCGCTCGGTTGCGACCCGACACGGCTTGACAAGCGGCTTTCGATTCGATAACTGGTCAGACCAGCAGACAGCTGGTCTTTTATGCTGCGGGCGATCAAGAAAACCAGAATACACGAGGACGTCTTTCACCAGATCCATCAACTGATCAAGGAGGGCAGGCTCCGGGCCCGTGATCAGCTCCCGTCAGAGCGCGAGTTGGCGGAAACTTTCAAAGTCAGCCGAACTTCGGTGCGCGAAGCACTGCGCGCCTTGGAAACCCAAGGGCTCATCGTGAGCCGAACCGGCACGGGCAATTTCGTCGCCGATCTGCCGGTCGAATCTTTAATCGGGCCGCTCGCGCGGCTGCTGATCGACGAGAAAAAAGCTCTCGCGGACGTGTTCGAAATGCGCAAGTTGATCGAACCGCACATTGCCGCGTTAGCCGCTGAGCGGGCGACTCGCAAGGACATTGCGCAGTTGAAGAGAATCGTTGGCAAGCAAGCCGGGGCGGTAAGCCGCGGCGAGACCGGCGTGGAGGCGGACGCCGAGCTGCATTTGTTTATCAGCCGCGCGACGCGCAACCAAGCGCTGGAGAAGCTCGTGTCGGGGTTGATGGAAATGTTGAGCCGCAGCCGCGAGGAATCGTTGCAGACGGATAAGCGTAGAGAATCGTCCGTCGTTACGCATCGAAGAATCATCGCCGCCATCGAAAAACACGATGGATCGAAGGCTCGCAGCGAAATGTTGCGGCATATTGAACAGGTCGAAGAAAGCGTGCTGCTATCCAATCGCGCGCTAAAAAACGACACTCGAAAGGTTGCGCGAGAGCAAGGAAGGCTTCATGGTCCAGTGCGCACAGGACTCTTGTCGAACGGTAATGGATCGGGCCAAGTGCGCTATCGGTTACGCGGGGAACGGCATATTCGCGGCGGGAAAGCGGCGGTTTAACAAAAATTAGACGAGGTAACGATGGCAACGCCAATAAATTCCGAATCGAAAAAAGAAACGACCGGCCCGGTTATTTCCGGCGGGCATCTGGTCGCCAAAGCGCTTAAAAGCGAAGGCGTCGACGTGATTTGGACGCTCTGCGGCGGCCACATCATCGACATCTACGACGGCTGCATCGACGAGGGAATCAAAATCATCGACGTGCGCCATGAGCAGGTCGCGGCCCATGCGGCGGACGGTTACTCGCGCCAGAGCGGCAAGATCGGCTGCGTGGTGACGACTGCGGGGCCGGGCACCACTAACGCGATGACCGGCATCGCCAATGCCTATCGCGCTGAAAGCCCGCTCTTGATGATTGGCGGGCAGGGGGCGCTCAGCCAGCATAAGATGGGGTCGCTGCAGGATCTGCCGCACGTCGACATCATGTCGCCGATCACGAAATTCGCCGCCACCGTGCCGCATACCGAGCGCATCGCCGACATGGTGTCGATGGCGTTTCGCGAATCGGTCAACGGGGCGCCGGGGCCGAGCTATCTCGAAATCCCGCGCGACGTGCTCGATGCCAAAGTGCCGCTCGAGCGCGCGCGCATTCCCAAGCCCGGCGCTTATCGCGCCTCGACCAAATCCGTCGGCGATCCCGCCGACATCGAACGGCTCGCCGATATTCTCGCGAAATCGGAGCGGCCGGCGGCGCTGTTCGGCACGCAAGTTTGGACCAGCCGCGGTCACGATGCGGCAGTGGCGTTTTGCCGCGCGCTCAATATTCCCGGATACATGAACGGATCGGGGCGCGGCATTTTTGCGCCGGGCGATCCGCACGGCTTCAATCGCACCCGCAGTCTCGCATTCGACAAAGCCGACGTGATCCTGATCGTCGGCTGCCCGTTCGATTTTCGTCTCGGCTATGGACGCCGCTTGCGCGCCGATGCGACCGTTGTGCAGATCGATCTCGATTATCGCAACGTCGGCAAGAACCGCGACATCTCGCTCGGGCTGGTGGGCGACTGCGGCGCGATTCTGAAAGCCGTGGAGCAGGCTGCCTCGGGCCGCGCGTCGAAGGGAAACGCGCAGCGCGCCGAGTGGATGAAAGAGCTGCGCGCCGCGGAGGCCAAAGCCTACGAAAAACTTTTACCGTCGTTCAAATCGGAAACCGTGCCGATCAATCCTTATCGGGTGGCTTACGAGATCAATGAATTCTTGACCGACAATACGGTTTATATCGGCGACGGCGGCGACGTCGTCACGATCACCGCGACCGCCGTCGAGCCGCGCAAAGCCGGCAACTGGATGGACCCGGGGCCGCTCGGCACGCTGGGCGTCGGCACTTCGTTCGCGATGGCGACCAAGTTCGTGCATCCAAAAAAAGAAGTGCTGTGCTACTACGGCGACGGCTCTTTCGGCATGACCGCGTGGGACATGGAAACCGCGCAGCGCTTCAACCTGCCGTACATGGCGGTGATCGGCAACAACTCGGCGATGAATCAAATCCGCTGCGGCCAGATCGGCAAGTACGGTCCCGAGCGCGGCGGCGTCGGCAACAAGCTCGGCGACGTCGATTTCGAGAAATTCGCCGAGTGCTTCGGCGGCTGGGGCATCGCGGTGCGCCAGCCGGGCCAGATTCGTCCGGCGCTGGAAAAAGCGCGCGAGCGGGTCGCCGGCGGCCAGTGCGCCATCGTCAACATCTGGGTCGACATCAACGAATACGCGCCGGGCACCAAGGCGCAGACGATGTACAAATAAGATGTGTCGGCGAGAGCCGACGCGTTCAATGTTCAAAGTTCAACGTCGGCCGCCGCCACTTTGAACCTTGAACCCGGAACTTTGAACGTGCAAAGCGCGTCGTAATTCAAATGCTAACGATGATCACTCAAGGAGAAAATTAGGCCAATGGCGAAAGCGCTCGATGGAATCCGCATACTCGATATGACCCACGTGCAATCCGGGCCGACCTGCACGCAGATTTTGGCTTGGTTCGGCGCCGACGTGATCAAAGTCGAGCTGCCCGGCCGCGGCGACATCACGCGCGGGCAGCTGCGCGATAAGCCCAATGTAGATAGCCTGTATTTCACCATGCTCAACTGCAACAAGCGCAGCATCACGATCAATACCAAGCACGAAAAGGGCAAAGAAGTCTTTCGCAAGCTGATCAAGGCGTGCGACGTGATGGTGGAGAACTTCGCTCCCGGAGCGCTCGATCGCCAGGGGTTTACCTGGGAAGTGATCCACGGGCTCAATCCGCGTTTGATCTTCGCGTCGGTCAAGGGGTTCGGGCCGGGTCCCTATGAAGATTGCAAAGTCTACGAGAACGTTGCCCAGTGCACGGGCGGCGCGGCGAGCACGACCGGATTCGACGACGGCCCGCCGGTGGTGACGGGCGCGCAGATCGGCGACTCCGGCACCGGCATCCATCTCGTCGCGGGAATTTTGGCGGCGCTTTTCCAACGGGAGAAAAGCGGCCAGGGACAGCGGGTCACTTGCGCCATGCAGGACACGGTGCTCAATCTCTGCCGCGTCAAGCTCCGCGACCAGCAAAGACTCGCCGCGGGACCGCTGATGGAGTATCCGCAATATCCCAACGGCGTGTTCGGCGATGCCGTGCCGCGCGCGGGGAATGCTTCGGGCGGCGGACAGCCGGGTTGGGCGGTGCGGACCAAAGGCGGCGGCCCGAACGATTACATCTACGTCATCATCCAGCCGCCCGGCTGGGAACCGTTGATGAAGCTTTGCGGCCGGCCCGAGTTGATCACCGATCCGGAATGGGCGACGCCTGAAAAGCGCTTGCCCAAGCTCGATAAATGCTTCGAAATCATCGAGCAGTGGGCGATGACCCTCGACAAGCTCGAAGTCATGCGCAAGCTCAACGAATTCGACGTGCCGTGCGGGCCGATCCTCGACATGCGCGAGATCGCCGAAGAACAATCGCTGCGCGCGACCGGCACGGTCGTCGAAGTGGATCACCCGAAGCGCGGCAAGTTTCTCACCGTGGGAAATCCGATCAAGTTGTCCGATTCGCCGACCGAGGTAAAACCGTCGCCGGCGTTGGGCGAGCACACGGACGAGATCTTGAAATCCATCGTCGGCTGGAGCGATTCAGAGATTGCCGCGGCGCGCAAAGAGGGCGCGGTCTAAATCCTGCAACCTTGAGGCGACAACACTGATTTTACCACAAATTTGTACGGTTCGATTTTGGTTTCGATCGAACTGCGTTCCAGAAAGATTTCTCGCTTCCCGGTCGAAATGACTTTCGCTATCGCACGACTGTCATCCCGAACGAAGGTGAGGGATCTTTCTCTAAATCCAATCATCGCGCACGACCGCGCTTTTACGCGGCTTCATAAGCGCTCAACCTAACCGAATTTTCGGAGGTGTCGATGAACAAACAAACTTTGCGCGCCACGATCAATGCCGCTCTCGCCGCCGGCCGCCAAGCTTTGAGCGCGCCCGAGGCGCAGCAGCTATGCGACGTGTATGGCATTCCGACGCCGAAACAGGGGTTGGCCAAATCCGCCGCCGAGGCGGCAAAGCTCGCCGCGCGCTTCGGCTTTCCCGTGGTCCTCAAAATCGTCTCGGACGACATTCTTCACAAAACCGAAGCGGGCGGTGTGATCGTCGGACTCGGCAATGCAGCCGATGTGCGGCGCGGTTTCGATCAGCTCGTCAAGAACGCCAAACGCTACAAAAAAAACGCGAGCATCCAGGGCGTCCAGGTCCAGCAGATGCTGAAAGGCGGCCAGGAAGTCATGGTCGGCGCCGTGACCGACCCGAGCTTCGGCAAAATGATCGCCTTCGGCATCGGCGGCATATTGGTCGAAGTGATGAAGGACATCACCTTTCGCATGGCCCCGGTCGGCAAGAAAGACGCCTTGTCGATGCTCGACTCGATCGGCGCCGCGGCAGTGCTGCGCGGCGTGCGCGGCGCCAAGGGAGTCGACCGCGCGGCGCTCGCCGATATCATCGCCAAAGTTTCCAGGCTGGTGAGCGATTTTCCCGATATTCTCGAGGTCGATCTCAATCCGATCTTCGCGACAGACAAGGGCGCGCGCGCCGTCGACGTGCGTATCGTCATCGGCGACAAACCGCAAGCGCGCCAGCGTTTCGATCAGAGCGCGA
>Ga0075431_100005199_pt1 | contig 12818 bp, 13 predicted proteins | sample RhiMetdeltSRZDD5_FD_75297 | JGI IMG/M metagenome (GOLD analysis project Ga0075431, IMG submission 75297) | Populus rhizosphere microbial communities from Tennessee, USA - Rhizosphere MetaG P. deltoides SRZDD5 | ecosystem: Host-associated > Plants > Roots > Rhizosphere > Soil | place: USA... | reverse complement strand
AGCGCTCGACGTCGACTCGTTCGAGCGGCGGGTCCTCGGGGCCGAGCGGCGCCTGGTGCGCGCCGGCACGATTTCCGGGCGCCAGGTGGCGGAGCCCGACTCCGGCCAGCTCGTCCTGCTCTCCTGCCGCAACATCGACGCCTACCTCGTGGCGATCGCCACCCTCTGGAAACGCGGCTTCGTGCCGCTGCTGGCCGACGCCGACCTGCCGCGCGAGGAGATCGCCCGCCTGGTCCGCGTCTTCCGCCCGGGATTCTGCCTCTTCGATCGGCGGGTCGACCCCGAGGGGGGCGACACCGAGTCGCTGGGGGATTCCCTCGCCGGCCTGCATTCCTGGATCCCGCCGCGTCGCGGCGGCAAGCCGGACGACGGGCGTGACGGCACCCGGCTCGACGGCCGCCCCGGCGCCGCCATCGTCCGCCTGACCTCCGGCTCGACCGGCCGGCCCCGCGGCATCGTGGTGACCGCCGATCAGCTGCTCGCCGACGCGGACCAGATCGCCCGCACCGTCGGCATCAGGCCCAACGACACGCTCGTGACCGCCATCCCGCTCGGCCACGCCTTCGGGTTCACGCACATCCTGATGATGCTGGTCCTGCAGGGGACCCGCCCGCTACTTCTGGAGCAGCCTCTGCCGGCGATTCTCGTCGAGGCGCTGTCGTCGCCGGGCCCGCTGGTCATGCCGGCGACCCCCTACCTGTTCCAGCTGCTGCTCCAGTCGGCGGGCAGGAAGAGCTTCAAGGGGCTGCGCCTGTGCCTGTCGGCCGGAGCGCCCCTCCCCGAAGAGCTGTCGCGCGCCTTCAAGGAGCGCTTCGGCCTGCCGCTCCGGACCTTCTACGGCGCCAGCGAGTGCGGCGGCATCTCGTACGATCGATCGCGCGAAGGGGTCGTCCCGGATGGGTGCGTCGGCACCCCCCTCGAGGGGGTCGAGGTGACGCTGCGCCCCGAGCGCGGCCACGAGGAGGGGACGGGACGTGTCTGCGTTCGGAGCGCCGCCGTATCCGAGTGCTACCTTCCCGCGGAAGGGACCGACCTGGAGCCGGGACGCTTCCTGACGTCCGATCTGGGGCGGATCGAGGAGGGGGGACTCATCCGCATCCTCGGCCGCGTCGATCGGATGATCAACGTCGGCGGCCGCAAGGTGAATCCGGCCGAAGTGGAGGCCGTGCTGCGCGCCGTCCCCGGCGTGCGCCAGGCGGTCGTCGTCGGCGTCCCCGACCGCAACCGGGGGCAGGCCATCTGCGCCTGCGTGGTCGCCGCGCGCAGCCTGACGCGCGAAGCGCTGATGGCCGCCTGCGGCCTGCGGCTGGCGTCGTACAAGATGCCGCGCCACATCGAGCTTCTGGACCGCATCCCGACCAACGCCCGCGGAAAGACCGAGTACCGGGCGCTGGTCAGCTCCGTCCCTCCGCTCCGTCCCCGCCCCCCCCGTCCCACACTTCATAGAAGTTGAACCACTGCGTCGGCCAGGCGCCGACGAACCGCTCGATCATGCGGGCGAACTCCTCCACGGCGGCGCGCACGCCCTGCGGACCGGGCCCGACGCGCAAGGGCCCGTCGAGAAGAACGCGGTAGCGTGAGTGCCCGCGGATCACCATGCTGACCGCGAGGATCGGCGAGCCGCTCACCTGCGCCAGGAGAAACGCGCCGGCCGGCAAATCGACCGGCGCCCCGAACAGATCGACCCGCTCGATCAGCGTGCCGAACGGCCGGTCCCCCTGCATCGCCACGATCTCGCCGCGCTTGAGCGCCAGAAGCAGCTCGAGCCCGTTCCAGGCCGACTCCCCCGCCGCCACGATGCGCACGCCGGCCCGCGCGCGCGCCCCCGCCTCGAAGGGGGAGGCCTCCGAGTCTTCCTGTCGCAGCACGACGTTGACGGGAGACCCCAGGCTGGCCACGTGCGCCATCCCCACCTCCCAGTTCCCGAGGTGCAGGTTCAGGACGATCACGCCGCGGCCTTCCGCCAGAGCCTCCATGAACCGGCGCTTCAGATCTTCGCCGTATTCGATCCGGAGCAGCAGCTCCTCGGGACGCAGGTGCATCAGATCGGTGTAGCCGACCATGAACTTGCTGAAGTTGTAGAACAGCCGGAACGTGGGCAGCCAGGACCCCGGCCCCGGGCGCCCGGTGACCCGTTCGAGGTTCCGCCGCGCCGCGCGCCGCTCGCGCGGCATGGCCGCGAAGCAGATGAGTGTGGTCACCAGATGGAGGGGCGGACGCAGGACGCGCGGCACCCAGGGGATGATCGCATCGATCAGGCGCCAGGAGAGATCGCGGTTCCAGCCGTGCGTGTACCAGCGCGCCGGCGGCGCGCCGCCGCCCCCCGTCTCCGCCGGGATCCCGTCTGGTGTCATGCGCGGATCAGGCGGGCGAGAGCGTGATGTCGATGTGCAGGGACTGCTCGATGGCCGCCAGGCGCCCGCGCAGCGCCTCGAGGTCGGCGGCGCGCGGCAGCTCGAAGAAGATCTCCATCTCGTACAGCGGCGTCCCCGACGCGGCCGCGGGCCTCAGGTGGGACGTCAGCTCGAGGATGTTGCCGCCCGCGTCCGCGATCAGCCGCGCGGTGCGCGCCACGATCCCCGCCTTGTCCTCCCCCATGGTCTTCATGCGGAAGGGCCGCCCGCCGGGCGGCGAAGCCGGCGACGCCCCCTCCCCCACCGGCTTCACGAAGATGGTCATCTCCTTCTCGTACTCGAGATGCTTGCAGGCCATGTGCAGGCGCTGGGGCATGTCGTCCCCCTGGCCCGAGAACAGCATCATCGTGGCGAATTCGCTGCCGAGGTTGATCATGCTGCTCGTCTCGAGATTGCACCCGAGATCGAACACCATTTCCGCCAGGTCCGCGACGATCCCGGGCCGGTCCCTGCCGATGGCTGTCAACACGAAGTGGCGTCTCACGGTCCGACGATTGTAGATCAGGATCGCCCCGCGCCGCACCGGCCCGCCTGATACAATCCCGGGCGGTCGAGGGCTCCCGCTTGCGATCCTCCATCACCAAAGCGCTGCACGACGGCATCGCCCTGTTCAACGAGCGCCAGTTCTTCGAGGCGCACGAAGTCTGGGAAGATGCCTGGCGCACCGCCGCCGGGGACGAGCGCCTCCTGCTGCACGGCCTGATCCAGGTCGCCGCGGGGTTTCACAAGCTGCAGTGCGATCAGCCCGCGGGGGCCGTCGCCCTCCTGGACAAGGGGCTCGAGAAACTGGCCGCGGTCGGATCCGCCGGCGCGCAGGGTGTCGATCTGCGCTCCTGGATCCCCCTGGTCGAGTCCCAGCGGGCGGCCGCCCGACGGGCCGTGGAGACGGGGGCCGCGCACCACGAACTCGACTCGTTTCCGGCCCTCCCTGCCCCGCCCGAGCGGCTCTGGTCCGGCGCCATCCACACGCACATCGAAATCGCCGCCGACGCCCGCCGCGTGTGGGAAGTCCTGGCCGACTTCCCCGCGTATTCGGAGTGGAACCCGTTCCTGATCGAGATCCGCGGCGAAGCCGTCCCCGGGACACGGCTGGCCGTCACGACCCGGTTCCCCGCCGGATGCCTCATGAGATTTCGCCCGCTCATCCTGCGGGCCGAGGAACGCCGCGAGCTGCGCTGGTGGGGCCGCTCCCGCGTGCCCGGCCTGTTCGAGGGGGAGCACATCTTCAACATCGCCCCCCTCGAGGTCGACCGCGTGCGCTTTTCCCAGCGCGAGCTGTACCGGGGCCTCCTCACCCCCATCCTCAGGCGCACCCACCTCGAGTCGACACGGAGCGGCTTCCAGCAGATGAACGCCGCCCTCAAGGCCAGGGTGGAGCGAAACCCTTGATGGCGGGCCCTCCCCGGGCGTATAGTCCTTCACAAGCGTTTCCGAAACAGCCCCGGGGAGCGACTCATCGTGGACCTCCCGATCGTGACCGAATCATCCGTGCCCTTCGCGTCCGCCCGTACCTGGCGCGAGACTCGTCACCTGACCGACATCGCCGCGGCCATGCCTGGGGATCACCGACCGGCCTCTTTCGAGCTAGATGGCGGTTTCGCCATGCGAATTGGATTCTACGGAACGGTCTAAGTAGCCTTAGGCGGACGCGCCAACGAGACGACAATGTGGCTACCTGTTGAGTTGCCGCTCGATTTGAAGGAGGCGGGTATCCCTGTTGGATCGCCAGGGTCTGGTCTCGCATGGAGTGCTGGGGTTGCGCTAGCAATAGTCGACGCTCTCCGAAACTCGACGGTAGCGGTTCTTTCGTGCGAGGTATTTCGATCCGATCGAGTTGGTCTGGTGCCGCTCTACGCAGGCTGGTCGGTCGAGCGTCAGATGGGCGAGGCGGCATCGGATTTCGCCACACGTTCGCGGAAGTTGGCCAAAGACAAGATTGAAGCACAGACGCGATCTAGTGACGCTGAGTGTTTCTTCGCGATGGCGTTCTCTAGTCAGCAAGATGCCGCCTAACAACCGGCTGAAGCTGGCGGCGCGCGGGAGGTAGGTGGCGAAGTGGTAGGCGGCGCACGAGGCTAGCCGGGGCGTTCTGCGGCCTGGAGAAAGCATGAAAGCCAGATTTGAGCTCTGTCCTTCGTCTCTGGAGCGATTCCGAGAGTTGCGGCTGGAGCGCTCCGCCGAGCGCATCGTAGCCATCTTGCCTCTCGCCACCATCCTGTGGTCGGATGAGTATCCGAAGGGAGAGATCGGCCTTCCCAGATGTCATCCACAATGCGGGCACGCCTTCGGGCAACTGCTCCTCGCGCGCCACGAGATCTGGACGCATGGTAGCCCCGCTCGAGAACGCAAGAAGTTGTGGCAACAGGCCAGGAAGGCACTGCCTGAGTGGCCTGGTTTCGCGCGCTCTGAGACGTCGACTGAACTGCGTGACGCCATTCGCATCGCCGAGGACCAGCACCGCGACTTCTTCCAGATGCTCGCTGAATGGGCGGACACGGTGCAGATCTCCCCGGGCAAGTTCACTGCTACCAAGACACTATAGGTGCTGGGCATCGCGACGCGCGTGCGCCCGCAGCGCCTGACGCGGGGCGAGGGGGAAGGCGTGGAAGTCAGCATCGATGAATTGCGCTCAACCATTGCACTGTTGCCCGATAGCGAACTCCTGAGAATGGTGGGGGTCGATTCGTCCGAGTATCGTCCTGACGCACTCGAGTGCGCTCGACAAGAGCTCGCGCGTCGCAACGTGCCTATCCCTGATGCCGGCGGGCCTGTTCCACTGCCTGACGTCCTGCACCAAGGTTTGTCCACGGCCCAGTCCACCAGGAAGGATCCGTTCGCTGGCATGTCCCCATTGACGCGGCTTCTGCTTGCGGCTTCCATCGGCTATGCCGGCTTCGCTCGCCTGGGACGCATGTCGAGCGCGCCAGTCCGCATTCATCCGGCATGGGGGGTCGCGACGGTCAGCGCATTGCTGTGGTCCTTGGCTTGGGATGCGCGGGTGAAATCCAGCGAGCCTGTAGCTGGTGTCCTGCAGGAGCCGAGGTGGCCAGGGCGCATCGTGATCCTGGCCATGCTGTCTACGGCAGCCACGTTCTATGTGATGGTCAACGGGTCTCTGTGGTGACCGGCAGAGGTGCATAGCCGTTGCGAATCAAGGGCACAGTCCGATTCCTTGGCTGCCTGGCAGTCCTGGCAGATCTTCTGAACTCCAGCGCAGCGTCCCCAACATGCGATCGATGTCGGGCTCGAGCGACGTCAGCGAAGGGCTGAATTAGGACCATGGAGAAGGACCCGGATTACACGCAATGCACGCTCGAGGAGCTGCTCGATGTCCAGCAGCGCGTCGACCGTCAGGCGTATCCGGCACGTGCCGCTGCGGTGGACCGGGAGATTTCTCGACGTGGACTCGAGGCTGGTCGCGAGACAAACCCGAGGGAAGCGGTCCCCGTCAGGCTTGGGGAGCCTGTCCTTGTCAAACCCGGCCGGGCGTCCTCCTTCCTGGGGGTTGTGGCTTCGCTCGGGGTGAGCCTCATCGGAATCGTCATGCTGTTCAAGGTGATCAAGGAAGACGACTGGTATCAGATACTCTTCTTGATTGTGTTCTGCGTCATTGCAGTCTCGGGGCTTTTCTATAGTGCGTACAATGCGTTTGCACGCAATCGGTTCAGTGAGCACGATGTGGTGTCTCCGCAACAGGAGCCGGACCCTTTTGCGAGTGCACTGGGCTATGAGGGTCGTGCTGCCGAGGGGAGGCCGACACCTGTGAGACGTTATCCCGGCAGCCATTGCCCCTACTGCGGTGCGGCAGCGCCCGACACGGCAGATTTCTGCCCAGCGTGTGGAAAGGACATCTGAGTCACGGTCGCGCAACGAGCGGAGGCGCACGATGAAGAGGGTCACAGGCATCGGTGGCATTTTCCTTACGGCAAAGGATCCCGGCGCTCTTCGGGCCTGGTACAAGAGGCATCTGGGAATCGACGTGCAGGACTGGGGAGGCACGGCGTTCCGTTGGGTCGATGATGCCGGGACTCCAGTCGGAGGCACGACAGTCTGGTCCATTGCCGGCAGCCCCAATGAGTACTTCGCCCCAAGCAAGTCCCCCTTCATGGTCAACTATCGGGTCGCCGATCTTCAAGGCCTGCTCCAGGCGCTCCGGGCCGAGGGGTGCCAGGTCATGGACAAGACGGACGACTCCGAGTACGGCAAGTTCGGCTGGGTCATTGATCCGGAAGGGAACAAGGTCGAGCTCTGGCAGCCGCCAGCGGGTCAGTGACGGGTCCTCGGGCCGCACAAGGAGAAAGAGCCATGAGGTCGTCCCGCACCTTGAGACTCACGTCCATGCTGAATCTTGTGCTGATCTCCGTGGTCTTCGCGGGGATGCCGAATCCCAAATCGGAGGGGTCGATCGAGCTCATCAGTCTCACTCCTGAAGCCGGGTCAGCCGTGGATCGTCAATCCACCATCACGGCTCAGCTCCGGTTCACGATCGACAACTTCAAGGACAAGAAGGATCGTTATCGGATCTCGATCAATTTCCAGGACCGCAACACACGGGCGGCGACGTTCAACAAAGGGCCCGGGGGCATGATCACGCTCGACCAGGCTTCAGGGACGGTCACGCTCGAGTATCCGCTCGACCACATCTGGGACGATCCGAAGTTGCGGAAGCCGCTTCGCCTGTACTTCTACTTGCACGAACGCACCGGAAAGAACGAAACAGTCGTTCTGGATATGACCGACGCGATCGAGTTTTCGATCCGCGACGAAGGGCCGCCGGCATGACAATCGGCCGGTGCCGGCGGCGCGCGCGAGGCCCGTGGCGGACATGCTCGAACGCCTGATGACCGATCAACGGCGGGCGGCAGCCGCCGGCCTGATATCCCTTGTGGGCGTCACGGTCTTCCTGTGGCTGGCACGGGGTCCGCGGCCGCTGTTGAGCAATGTCCCCTTCATGGCTGTCGCCATGCTGTTGACTCCGATCGGCTATTACGCGACGTATGGGATTCTCTACCTCTGCCTGCAGTTCAACCATGTTTCCATTCCGACGCTTCGTTCCGCCTGCGGGTTGATCTTCTTCGTGGCGGCGGCGTTTCTGATGTTGTCGGCGATGTTTTCGATATCCCATTTTCTCAATCACCGTCCGATGCCTCCGCCCAATTTCCTGGTCCTTGGAAGCGTGCTGGGTTCGATGAAAGCCTGGACTCTGCAGGGGAGCCGGCCGGAGTCCAGGTGAAGGCGGTGTGTTGAACACGCGAAGGAGGGCCATGATGCGGCGCTGCATGGGCGTGATGTTCCTTGTGAGCTTCTTCGTTGTCGCAATGCCGGCGTTCGGCGATCCGGCCGCGCCCGAACGCGACGCCGCGGCCGCGGTCCTGCGCGCGATGGGGCTGGAGCGCAGCATGATGGCCGGGGCCAGCGCCATGGTCGACCTTCAGATCCAGCAGAACCCGACGCTGGCGCCGTACAAGGAGGTCATGCTGAAGTGGGCCGAGAAGTACATGAGCTGGGACGCGGTGGCTCCAGCGCTCATCGATCTCTACGCCGAGACATTCACCGAATCCGAGCTGAAGGAGCTGCTCGCGTTCTACAAGACGCCAACGGGCCAGAAGACCTTGACCGAGATGCCGAGGCTGATGCAGAAGGGGGCCGCCCTCGGGGTCGAGATTGGCAAGAAACATGCCCCCGAGCTCGAGCAGATGATTCGCGAGCGCACCGAGGAGATCGAGAAGGCAACGCGGAAGCCCAGCCCGGTCAGTGACTGACCGGCGGATTCGCATTGATCTGAAGTCCCAGCGGCTCGATCTCTTCGAGGGAGATCGGGTCCTGGCGTCCTATCCCGTGTCCACGGCGGCGAAGGGAGCGGGGGAGCAGGAAGGCAGCGAGAAGACGCCGCGGGGGCTCCACGAAATCCGGGCCATGATCGGGGCGGGCGCCCCGACAGGCGCGGTCTTCGTCGGACGCCGTCCGACGGGTGAGGTCTGCACGCCCGAGTCGCTCCGCGCCGAGCCCGCGCGGGACTGGATCCTGACGCGGATCCTCTGGCTGCGCGGCCTCGAGCCCGGCAGGAACCGGTTCGGGGATGTGGACAGCATGCGGCGGTACATCTACATCCATGGCACGCCGCACGAGGCGGCCCTCGGCACGCCGGCCTCTCACGGCTGCATCCGGATGGGGAACGCCGACGTGGTCGAGCTCTTCGACCTGGTCGAGCCGGGGGTCGAGGTCGAAATCGTCGGCTGACGGCGGCTGGCCTGGCACAGGAGGTGGATGCATGGCACGGGCATTCTTCCTTGTCGGTTTCATCTCGGCGGCGTGGGGCATGGCCGTCGCGGCGGACGCGCCGCCGCTCCACCTGACCCACGGCTGGATCGTGGTCAGGACGGGCGCGCCGGAGCGCGTCTCGCTGGAGAAGGCGGGGTTCCGAATCGCCCCCACGGTCAACCGTCACGAAGGCCAGGGGACGGCGTCGATCACGGTGGAGCTGCTGAACGGCTTTCTCGAGCTGATGTATCCCGACCCGGACGTGTCGGTCGCGCCGGAGCGGAAAGCCGGCGCCGACAAGTTCCGATTGAAATCGGCGTGGCGCGAGTCGGGCTACTCTCCGATCGGCATCGTCTTCGACCGGACGCCCGCCACGCCGAAGCCGCTCCCCTTTCCGACCTGGACGGTCTCCGCCGACTGGATGGACAAGGGGACCTTCATCGAGATGATGACGCCCAGGGATCTGCCCAGGGCGGTGTCGCTGTCGATCTCGTCCCATGCCTCCAGCACGAACGAGAAGGAGAACGAGGCTCTGGCGCGCGATCCGGTCAAGGGGAGGATGTTCCTGCATCCCAACGGCGCGCGACGCCTGACGGGAATGCGCGTCACGGCGCCCGGCGCGGATTTCCTTCCGCCGGCCGCATCCTGGATTGCCGGGCAGGGGCTCATGAAGTTCGACGTGGGAAAGGAGTGGCTGCTCGAGGTGACGCTCGACCACGGAAGGCAGGGGGCGACGAAAGACCTTCGGCCCGACCTCCCGCTGGTGATCCGTCTGTGAACCGATGACCTGCTGCCACTGCGAGGCCACCGACCAGGAGTTCGACGCCCGCACCGCGCGGCGCGATCTGAGGCGCTTCGAGCGCCGCGGCCCCGACGTCACGACGCGGCACATCCTGGCGCTGGTCCGCGAGCTCTCTCTGCCGCCTGCGGCCGCCCTGCTGGACGTCGGCGGCGGTATCGGGACGATCCACCACACGCTCCTGGAACAGGGCTTCGCCCGCGCCCTCCAGGTGGATGCCTCGTCGGCGTATCTGGAAGTCGCGGCGGCGGAAGCGAACAGGCGCGGCCACGCCGAGCGCGTCGAATTCCGGCGCGCCGATTTCCCCGCGGTGGCGTCGAGCCTCCCGATGGCGGACGTGGTGACCCTCGATCGGGTGGTCTGCTGCGACCCGGACTGCGCGCGCCTTCTCGGCGCCGCCGCGGGGCGCGCGAGGCGGGCGCTGGCGTTCAGCTACCCCCGGGTGCGCTGGTTCGTCCGTCTCGTCATCGGCCTCTTCAATGTCTCGAACCGCCTCAGGGGCCGCGCGTTCCAGGCTCACCTCCACTCGCCGGCGAAGATGGCCGGCATCCTCGAGCGGGCCGGGCTGAGGCGTCGCAAATCGGCACACGCCTTTTTCTGGGCCGTCGAAATCTACGAGCGCCCCACCCCGCAGTGATTCTTCGGATTGACAACCCCGCGCGCGCGGCGTATACAAGGGACGCGTTCGTTCTTTGTGATTTCGCATCGTGGGCGAGGGAAGGGGGGTGCAAAGCCCCCGCTGCCCCGCAACTGTGAGCGGTACCGAAAGCCGGATAGTCCCACTGGGAGCCACGCGCTCCTGGGAAGGGCCGGCGAGTAGACAGCCGCGAGCCAGGAAACCTGCCCGCGATGGATGTCATGACGGACCTCTCGCGGGAGAGGGTTCTCGGCGCATCCCACCGACCACTCCCCGGAAGGACGTCATGCCTCGAGGGGGGTTGCCATGCGCCGTCTCGCCGCCGTCGCGCTCGTCGCGATCCTGGCCGCGGCTCCGGTCACCGGGGCCCGGGCCCAGTCCACCACCGACTGCTTCGCCGATCGGATCGTCGCCTACCTCGTCGGCTCGATCGCGTCTCCGCCCGCGACCAACAGCTGGCAGCCGGGGATCGTCCTGGGCCCCCCCGGGAACTCCACGCCGACGAACGGCTCCCTGTCGGTCCTGTCGCTGGGGCACGGCGGCCGGATCACGCTCGAGTTCACCGACAACGAGATCGTCGACTCCCCCGGCCCCGATTTCATCGTCTTCGAGAACCCGTTCTTCTGCACCGCCGTTCCCCCGACGGCGGCCGACCCGTGGAGCGTCTTCGCCGAGCCCGGGATCGTGGAGGCGAGCGCCGACGGGATCGACTTCCGGATGTTCCCCTACGATGCGGCGGCCCTGTCCCAGGTGGTATCGATCTGCACCGACAGGAGCCTGCTGCCGCGCCTGATCGGGCTCGCCGGCGTCACGCCGAGCTTCACCGGCAATTACCTGGTCCCCGACGACCCGCTGGTCTTCGACCAGGCGGCGCCGGGCGGGGTCACGGGACACGGCGGCGACGCCTTCGACCTGGCCACGGTCGGGCTGGCGCGCGCGCGATTCGTGCGGATCACCGATCCGAACCTGCCGATCGGCATCCCCGGCCCGTCCGACGGGCTCGATCTGGATGCGGTCGTGGCGATCCACGCGCGCCCGCTGCCGGCCGGCACGGCGCCCGACGGCGACGGCGACGGGCTGCCCGACCAGGACGAAACCAACTATTACCTGACCGACCCGGCGCGCCCCGACAGCGACGGCGACGGCGTACCGGACGGCGAGGAGGCCGCCTCGTGCCGCAACCCAATGAGCGCCGCCGACGGCCCCGTCTTCGTCCCGGTCCTGGATCTCGAGGTGGCCGAGGCGTCGCCGACGGTGGTCCGCTGGAACTTCCTCGGGACCGGGACGACCTACGACGTCATCCGCGGTGGCGTCGCGGCGCTCCACGCGACGGGAGGGCTCGTCGATCTCGGGGTCGTCGCGTGCATCGAGAACGACTCGACCGACCTGACGACCCGCACCGTCCCCGACGCGGCGGTCCCGCCGAGGGGAGCGGCGTTCTTCTACCTGGTGCGCCAGAACCCGGCGGGGAGCGGCCTCGGCTACGGCTTCTCGTCGGCGCACGATGCGCGGCGGCCCGCGGCGGGTGACTGCCTGTGAGACGGCTCGTTCTCCGCCTCCTGGCGCTCGGGCTGTCCGTGGCGGGGACCGCGGCGGCGGGCCGCGTGTCCGAGGCGGCGGACGAGGCCCCCGCACCGGATCGGCCGGTCGAGCGGGTCGAGGTCCGCGGAAGCCGGGAGGGAGAGGGGGCCCTCGACACGACGGCGTTCGCCACGGTCATCCGCGCCGAGGACTTCGCCGGACGCGTGACGTCGGTGATGGAGCTGTTGCGCGACGCGGTCGGCGTGCAGGTCCGCGGCCTGGGCGGCGAGTTCGCCACCGTGTCGATCCGCGGGTCCACCGCCGAGCAGGTGGTCGTCTATCTCGACGGCGTGCCGCTCAACCGGGCCATCGGAGGGGGCGTCAACCTGGCCGATCTGCCGCTGGGCCAGGTCGAGACGATCGAGGTGTACCGCGGCTTCACGCCGGCCGGCCTGTCCGCCGCCTCGATCGGCGGCGCGATCCTGATCCACACGCGACGGACTGGGGGCTCGCCGGCCCGGGACGCCTCGATCTCCATCGGATCGTTCCTGTCGGGAGAGGCGATCGCCTCGGTGTCCGGAACCCGGGGACGCGGCGACTACACGCTCGGCTTCGACGCCGCCCGGAGCCAGGGGGATTACGAGTACCTGAACACCAACGGCACGATGCACGAGCCGGGGGACGACCGGACGCTCCGCCGGGAGAACAACGACTTCCGCCGCGGCCACCTGTCCGGACGGCTCTCGCTGAAGGCGGGGCCCCGCGCGCGCTTCCAGGTCGCCACCGACCTGTTCGCGCGCGAGGAGGGGGTGCCCGGCCTCGACGCCGGCCTGTCCCCCTGGGCCCGGTTCACCACGACGCGCTGGCTCGTCCGGCCCGAGCTGGAAGTGCCGGGGTTGGCCGGGGGCCGGCTCCTGGCGCGGGTCGCCGCCGACTTCACCCGGTACCGCGAGGAGTTCGACGACCCTCGGGGACTCATCAGCCTTTCCGCGCGGAACGTCGACGACGTCGCCCTGACCGAGTCGCTCGGGGCGGAGGCCGGGCTCGTCCTCGCCGCCTCGTCCCGGCAGGCGATCTCCTTCCTGGCGTCGCGGCGCTTCGAGTCGGCCGAGCTCGAGGACCTGGAGCAGCCCGGCCCGAACGACCGGGGCACGGCGTCGCGCCGGACGACGACCGTGACGCTGGA
>Ga0075431_100005197_pt1 | contig 12821 bp, 12 predicted proteins | sample RhiMetdeltSRZDD5_FD_75297 | JGI IMG/M metagenome (GOLD analysis project Ga0075431, IMG submission 75297) | Populus rhizosphere microbial communities from Tennessee, USA - Rhizosphere MetaG P. deltoides SRZDD5 | ecosystem: Host-associated > Plants > Roots > Rhizosphere > Soil | place: USA... | reverse complement strand
AACTCGATGGCGGGTCTCTCGCGGCGGAGTCCCGGTACAAGTACGCGGACCAGTCTGCGCCCTTCGGCCTTGCCGAACTGCAGCGTCATATAGGCCGCCAACGGCAGCATCTTCGGGCCGGAGACTTCGTCCCTCCCTGATGGCTGCTATGCTCTTCGGACAGTGGACCGTTGCCCTACAAACACAATCAGGGGAAACCCGCGGACCACCGACGTGAAGACCCGAGGTCTCCACGCCCCTCAGCCTACCGAATGAACTGACGACGAGGCCACATTACGGCTACGCGCCTCGTAGCTACGACTACGCTGCGCCTCGCAGATACGGGTATTACGGCTTGCCCCGCGCTACTACGGCGGCTTCTACGGACGACGCTGGGGTTGGCGCGGGTACGGCTACCGCGGTTGGCGCGGGGCCCGCGTTGGTGGCTTTCGTGGTGGCGTGCGCGCCGGACGACGCTGAAAGGTCATCTTCGGGTAGGGGCCGTCAGACGCTACGAGCGTCTGACGGCGGCACTCGCTTGCGGGATCTCGGTTGACGTCGCTTTGGGCGGACGCTATCGCGTTCCCATCCCCAGGGAGACGGAGCGGCGGTCCGGCATTAGGGCCCGGGCTCCCCACAACGCAACCTCCTCCAGGAGATGACCTCCACCAGGAGGTCCTGCGCTACGGTCGACGAGACGGGTCACCGAGCGATCAGGGGCTCACGCGATGAGCGTCCAACGCGTGTCGGCGGCGCAGTGGGAGCAGTAGCCGCCCGCGATGGTCTCGTGGGCGGTGGTGAGCCTGCCGCAGTCCCCACGCACGGCTTCGCCTTGGGCCACCTCGCGTGCGGGAGCCCGTGGCAGGGGCACGTGTCGGCGCAGCCCCGCGTGTACCAGGCCCGGCGCTCCGGGGTGCAGCGACAGGGCTTGCCGTTCATGCCGTTGTGCAGCTCGTTGTCGTTCGCCTGGGGACCATGCAAGTCCCGGGGTTGTCGGCTGCGTTTCCATCGGTCACTCATCGCATGAGGTCAGCGGGACAGACCGCGCATGCGCTGCAGGCCGAGCTGCCATGAGACACCCATGCCCCGGACGATGCCGGTCACCTCACGGCCGCGGAAGCGCTCCAGGATGGCCCGCCAGGGGACCAGCGTGAATTGGCGCTCGTCGGCGACGACGGCGAACTTGCCGCTCGTCAGCGCGACAGAACCGCGGTACATGCCCCTGACGGTGGCACCGTCGCGGGCCGGAACATAGGTCAGACGCTCGACGCTCCGGGCTGCGAGACGCTCGCCGGCGCGGTCGAGCTCGCGGCGCTGCAGGGTGGCCACGAGATCGGGCTGGTACCGGACACTACCGTCCTGGAGCCGATAGGCCAGGCTGAGTGCGATCAGGGTCTCCTTGCGCCGCTCCAGGGCTTTCTCGACCTTGTGGCCGAAGCCCATGGGTGCGGTCTCGACCCGATGCCGGCCGACCAGCTGTCGGTCGAGCCAGGTGGCGGCGTCGGCGCCGATCTGGCGGTCGAGATCGACCGCGGAGTGAACCTCGACCACAACCTTGCGGCCGTGCTGCTTGTCGTAGGCCGCCGCCTGTTCCAGGAAGTCCTTGGGGATTTCCCAATGGTCGGCGTCGAGCCGCTCGACGATACCCGCCCGGCGCAGGGCTTCGAGGCGCCGGACGTGGGCCTCAACGTGCCCCTCGACGTCGCCGCCAGGGATGCGCTGGGTCAGCCTGGCGATCTCGGCATGCCGGCGCGGCTCGTAGAAAGCATGGTTGCGGGCGGCGAGCGCGGCGATGGTCTTGTCTACCGTTCTTGCCGAAGGCTGCCGGCCGACTGTGAGGATGGCACCGGTCCGGGCGTCCTCGGGCAGCAGCGACGCGTCGAGTTCGAGGTAGTGCACGCGCGCATCGACCCCGTCGATGACCAGGTAGGACTTGTCGGTGAGCCCGTCACCGGCGAGGCCCTTGCCCCTCAGATGGCCGGTAACAGGCGATCGCGGCACTTCCCGGTGGATCATGAACTGCGACACACCTCGCTCGGCAGTCTCCGCGCCCAGCGCTTTGTGCATGAGGTTGATGGTGTCGATGCGCTGACCCAGGTGCTTGAGGGACACCTCCAGCTTTGGTGCCAGCTGCCAAACCCCAGGCTCGACCGGTTCGGCCAGCTCCATGGCCTCCAGCTTCTGCAGCCGCGCGATCAGCAGGTGGCGGTTGGCGCGGACGAGATAGCTCTGGCCCGGGCTGATGCGCAGATCGACCCTGCCGTTGTCGGCTTCGTTGAGCAGCGTGCGGTCGAGCCGGGTGAAGCGGTCGTGGCCGACCTCGCGGCCGAGCTTCTGCTGCACCTCCAGCTCGGTCTGCCGCCCGAGCTGGCGGGTGACGAGGTCGCTCGCCCGGGCGCGGATGCCGTGGGCGATGTAGTCGCCGGCGATGTAGAGGATCTTGCCCTCGTCCGTCACGCCGCGGACGACGACATGAGTGTGCGGCTGGCCGGTGTTGAAATGGTCGACCGCCATCCAATCCAGCGTGGTGTCGAGGTCCCGCTCCATCTGCCGCATCAGCTGGCGCGTGAAGGGCTTGAGGTCCCCGAGCTCCACGCCGTCCTCGGCGGCCACGATGAACCGGAACTGGTGCCGGTCCTCCAGCCCCCGATCGGCAAAGGCCCGGGTGTCGGCGCGATCGTCTTCGCCCGAGTAGGCTTTGCCGTGCTGGCCGTCGGTTGTGACGCCCTCGCGCTGCAGGTAGCGCAGGTGGGCAGCGATGGCCTGGCTCTCCACGCCCTTCAGTTTCACGACGCGTGCCTTGACGATGACACGGCGGGCCCGGTAGCGCATGCCGCCGGTCCAAGGCTCGCCGGACGCCGACTCCCAGCCGCCGTGGCCTTCCAGCGTGGCTGCCGCCTCGCGCCCGCGGCCGCGCGCATTGAAGCGGCCGGTCGGCTTGCGTTGTCCCCCTGACCGGAACACGCGGCGCGGGTCGCCGCCCTGCTCGGCGACGGCGCGGAGGACCTCGGCGATGAAGGTTCGCGGCCGGCTTCTGGCCTGGCCGCGCGGTTTTCCCGGCCGAGGTTTGAATTCGAAGAGGTCATCTTCGGACATGCCATCGAATTGGCATACCGCGGTGGAAATACAAGGGTGCGCAAACCGCCATCGATATAATACGTTGAGGCGTCTGAATAATTTCGATAAGTGGAGTCAGTTTGACGTCATCGACCCGTCGATTACGCGTCCTGACGTCGCTAAAAGCCATGTAAAGACAATAACTTACGCTGGATTTGGGCGAAACGCGAGTTTCGCTTTATCTTGCCCTCACACTTTCCACCTCTACAGTTCCCGCGCCCTCCCGAAAACTCCTCAAAAAAATTTCGGTCGAATGTCTCAGGGTGTCTCATAATGCTCGGTCATCCGGCGCATTGCCATCTTTCCATCATAGAATTCGCATTCCAATTGTGGACAGGCAACTGGTTTCGATCGGCGCTCGAGGTAGCAAGGGTTGGGTTGGGTCGCAGTGTCATGGCATGTCCGCGCAAGCTCTACGTTGCGGCCGGCGCAGTAGCCGGGCTCGGCTCTGCAGTCTGGTTGAGCGCGATCGGATCACTGGTCGTGCATGTTATCCTGGTGCCCGCCACGGTAGTCGTTGCAATGCTCATTGCGGCAGCCGGCGCACTGCTTGTGGAGGACTGGCGCGCGGATCTGGAGAGCCGGCAAGCCTGGGCTGAGTTCGCGCCGTTGGTTGCTCAGTGGAACGGAACTGTGGGCCGCGAGCCGGCTCATCGTGTCGATCCACGATATCTGTCTGCCTTGGATAACGATGCGGTGCACCGGGTCCTTCGAATCCACCGGTCCGCGATCGCGGTGGCACCGGTGCAGGCCATCGCGGAACCGTGCTCAGCGAGTGCCATTTCGCCCCCAGCGCCAGTTCATGCATCGGACGCGGCACCAACGGCCACGTGCAGCGGCGAGATCAGTACCGCTGAGGTGTCAAGACGCGGTCAGATCGAGCTGGCAAGGGCGCCCACAGCGGCAATTCTCGTAGCGTCCGATCGCCGGGTCGCCGTTGCGCGTTGTGCCGAACATGGCGTGCGGACCCGCGTTGTCGTCCATGGTTCTGGGTGGTCGGCCCCGGTGTGGAGCGTGCTGACCCGGCCAACGCCATGGCAGCCCGCCCGCATCATCGTCCTTGGCGCCAGGCAGGGCGATCAAACGACACCCGCCGAGGCTGAAGCCGGCGGCGAGATTGGCAGCAGCGCCGAGCCGCCCAGTTGCCGTGGGCCGCCTTCGCGCCAGCGGTCGTCACACGCCAAGGCGGTTACGACTCCGCAGCCGTCGATCAGCCCAGCTCCGGGTACGCCCGCCTTGTCGGGCGGTGATCCCGTTGTGCGCGACAACCTTGGCGAGCCGATCCCCGTGACCGCCGCCGAGGTCGACGTCATTGAGACGTATCTCGGGCCCCTGCTGGACGAACTGCTTGGATCGCGACCCGACTCGGAGTCGCAGCAAGCCTGAGGGCGCCGACCGCTGACGTGGGCGCCGGCGAAATGCGGCCGGCCAGCGATCAACATCGTGGCTATGAGAGACTGCGCGCAAGAGATGAGCTGCAAATCCATCTTCTTGTTCGGCCGGGATCGATCTTCTCGTCCCGGCCGTGCAGTCCTTCGCGAGCACGGCGCGCAAGGCCGAGTCAAGGCCGGCCGCCGCGCCGCCCGCCGACGCGGACTCGACGTTTCCAGGCCGCGTCTTGACCGGCCGAGCACCGTGCTACCATTGCGCGAGGCCGGGCCGATCCTCGGCATGGGGCTACAGCGCCAGCAAGCGGCTCGGTTTCGCCATCCGCAGTTGGGGCGGCTGGAGATGGGCTGAGCCCTGGCCGCTGGCTCCGCGGCAGCTGGGGTAATCCGATCCCAACCCCTCACTACTACCGTCGAGCTAGGGTCGGACGCCCCAGTCAACGGAGGAAGTGCTATGGCGCTGTATGTCGGGTTGGACGTGTCGCTGAGGACGATCTCGATCTGCATTGTCGAGGCGAAGGGCAAGGTGGTGTGGGAAGGCAAGGTGCTCTGCGAGGGGCCGGCACTGATCGCGGCGCTGGCGCCCTACCGCAAGAAGATCAAGCGCATCGGCATCGAGGCGGGTCCGCTCTCCGAGTGGCTGCACGGCATCCTGACCGAGTGCCATTTCAACGCGGTGTGCATCGAGGCGCGCCACGCACACCGGTTCCTGTCGTCGCGGCCGAACAAGACCGACCGCAACGATGCACGCGGCATCGCCGAGATGATGCGCCTCGGCCATTTCAAGGCCGTGCACGTCAAGAGCCGGGCCTCGCAGCTCCTGCGCACCATGCTGGCCGCGCGCAAGACCTTCGTCGACCATATGCTGGAGATCGAGCAGGCGATCCGCGGCTTCCTCAAGGTCTATGGGCTCAAGCTCGGGCAGGTGCACCGCTATAACTTCTCCGCCAAGGTGAAGGCGCTGGTCGCCGATACGCCGGAGCTCTCCACGGCCATCGCGCCGCTGCTCGAGGCGCGCGACATGATGCGCAAGAAGAAGAAGGAGATCGACCGCGAGCTGGAGAAGCGGGCGCGACAGGACACGGTCTGCCAGCGGCTGATGACCGTTCCGGGCGTGGGGCCGCTCATCAGCCTGGCCTACAAGGCGACCATCGACGATCCGGCACGGTTCAAATCATCGCGTGCTGTGCCGGCGCATCTCGGCCTCACGCCCCGCGTCTACCAGTCCGGTGAGATGGACCGGTCAGGTCACATCAGCAAGTGCGGCGATCGCCTCCTGCGGCATTGCCTCTACGAGGCGGCGAATGCGCATTTGCGCGTCACCAGGAAGTGGTCCGCGCTGCGGGCGTGGGGCGTGAAGCTTGCCAAGCGGGTGGGGAGCAAGAAGGCCTGCGTCGCCGTCGCACGCAAGCTCGCCATCATCATGCATCGCATGTGGCGCGACGGCATCGACTTCCAATACGGCACGGCACCGCGGCGCCCGGCAAAGGCGTAGCGGCCAAGCCGACCGTCTGCTCAGCCGAGGACGAGGGGCCCGGCCAGTCCGCGACAATCCCTGTGTCCCGTTGAATACGGGCACGTGCAGTTAGAGAGGACGGCCGAGCCTTCCGGACCCCCATCATGGCGCAACCGCCTGAGGTTCGACGCCGGACAGAAGCACGGGCCCGGTGGAGTGGACATCAACTGAAGGATTCGCGTGGCGAGTCCGGGACGGTCCCAATGAGCAAACCTGTTTGCTCGTGTGCAGCCAGCTTGGACAGCCGATATGTCAATGTGCTCCGTGTTGGTCGACAGGATGGTCAGTCCGTGACGCCCCCTTGGAGCGATCACGATCGCTCGCGCTGGCAGCCTGGACGACCCGCCGTAGCCGCAACGAGTTCGGTGGAGGTGAACATAGATTGAAATCGCATGGCCAGTCCGGTGCGGTCCCAATTGAGCGAACTCTGTTCGCTCGCGTGCGCCAGCTTGGACGGCCTCCAATGACGGCGGTGAACCGAACCGCACGAATGGTCAGTCCGATGCGATCGTCTTGAGCCATTGTGCTCGCGTGCAGGCAGCCTGGACGACCAACCACAGCCGGGACGGCCGCAATGATGCGCCAACGCGAGCCGCAAGCTCCCGCGGCAGCGATCGTCAGCCGTCAGGCCCGAGACCCGCGTAGCGGGGCTCGGTCGCGCGGGCCCTTCAGCCCGCGCGATAGAGCGCGACCCGAGCCCACAGGGCGAGGGGGCCGCCCAAACCTCGAACGGGGAGGTCGTGCGCTCTGAGAGCCCCGACCTTCGGTCGCGCGGGCCCTTCAGCCCGCGCGATAGAGCGTGACCCGAGCCCACAGGGCGAGGGGGCCGCCCAAACCTCGAACGGGGAGGTCGTGCGCTCTGAGAGCCCCGACCTCATCCGAGCGTGGCACCGTGCTCGACGCCATCAAGGTCAAGCCCTTCGGGTGGTCGCGATGCGACCAACCTTGACGGCGCCTGCGCGCGGTGCCGATGGACAACCAGGTCGGGACGAAGGAGCGGTCACATCAGATCGAACAAAGGAGCTGGACGAAGGAAGAAAGAGGCGGTTGGAGCTTGACGCGGGGGATCGGATTACAGAAGGGGACCGTCACCCGAATGGCCCGAGACCCGCCGTCAGGCGGGGCTCGGGCGCGCGGGCCGCTTCGGCCCGCGCGGTAGGGCCCGGCCGCGGCCGATAGGCCGCGGGGCGCCCAAACAGCGATCGTCGAGCCGTGGTTACCGGGAAAACGCCAGAGCCGTGTCTGGTTAGCCCCCAGGATTCTCCTCGATGGCTCACCTTGCAGATCGGAAGCCCTGTGCCAAGTTCAGACGCCGATGGTAAGATTGATGCGTACACGGGTGCCAAGACTACAATGAAGAACAATGGGACAGAAGGCGCGATCAGCGATATTTGTGGCGAATGCCACGCGGCACCGAGCATCTGCCGGCACTCGTGCGTAGCCCCGCGCGAGGACGGCGTCTTCACGCTGAATCTCGATGCTTGAGCGCGTGATTGTCACCCTCGCACGCGAGATCTCACGAACCTCCAGCGCGCGTCACCTTTGGGTTGCTCAGCCAAATCGAAGAATTCTTGAGTTCTGTGCATGACCGCGGCATATATGTTGCCGTTCCGTTCGCGTCACTTTGGTGTGCGTGCATCCGCAGTTGGACCCATGCAAGTGAAGCACGAGCACGAGAGCAAGCTTGCGCGCGTCTTGGACGTTGCGCCGCCGCAAGCCTATGAACGAGGAGCCGACGGCAAGCGCTCGTGGTGGCGCAGGGCGCTCGAGCTCTTCGGCACCTTCAGGCGCAAGCACGGCGACGTCCTCACGCGGGAAGATGTCGCCGAATACCGCAAGCAAAAAGCCCGGGAAGGGCTCCCCGTCACCGACCCCGAGCGGCACCTTGGGCTCCGGGTCTCGCGGTTGGATGACCTTGCCAAAGGCTTGGTCGTTGATGGTGACATCGACCTCAATGATCTGGGTGATAACGGCGAGATCAAGGACGACGATTCCGGCGCCGAAGCCAACACCGGTTACTCGATCCTCACTCCAGGCGATGCGCGCAACCACGAGCGCCCCAACCACTTGCGTCTGTTTCAAGAGGGATGCGAGCCGCGCTCCTTTCGAGACCGGCACGAGGAGCCCGCGCACATTGCATACGTGCGCGACATGGAGCGGCGGAACAGACAGGCAACTCAAGAGTTCCTTCCCCGCTGGAACGAGGCCGAGAAGGAGACGCGGGCGGACCGCAAGAAGCGCGCCGGGACCGAGTGAGATTTTTTCCCGCCAAAGTGGAGGAATTTGGCCCCACAGAAGTGATAGAGAGTAGGGGGCACCACGGCCGCCTTCAATTGGAGGCGCAACGCTTGCTGGTGCCACTGCTCCGCCCATCAACTTTCTGCAGCTCGGCAATCCGCACCGCGATCTGAACTCGGCGCCGGTCAATGTCGCGTGCCTGCTCCTCCGTCTCTCGAAAGCTTGCCACAACGCGTGCGGAGCGCGCGGCCTGCATCTGCGGCACGGCATTGAGAGCGCCATGCAGCCGCCACCATTCGCGCTCCACGGCGCGCTCCAGTTCTCGCAATTCCTCAAGCGTTTCCGGCAGATGCGTGCGAGCTTCCACAGCCGCCTCCTGAATTAGTTCCCTTTTTGTTCTCTCTTTGCTACACTTTCCAACGCCGCCTGCAAGCGCCTGCGGATGCCTCGTATCCGGCTTCAGGTCCCAGGAGTTTGCGGGCGGCGACCAGGTCGTTGATACGAAGCTTCCGCACGAGATGCGTCCCGGCAATCGCTACGCCCCCGATGCCGGCCTGCGCCGTACATTGGGGGAACTCGCGCCTGGGAGGATAGAGCTCGTGGCCGTGTGCCGCCGCTGCAAGCACCGACGCGTTCTCTTCACCGCTAACCTCATCGCGCGATGCGGCGAGGGCTTCGCAGCGATCAAACTCCGAGACCGCCTGCGTTGCAGCAATTGCCGCGGGCGCAGCGCGAATCTGCACGAGTCTTCCCGCTAAGCGGCCTTGAGCAGATCCTCTTTGTCGAACCCTTCCTGCACGATGCGCATCTCATCGGCCGGATACTCGCGCGCGAGCGCGAAGGCTTCGTCGGGCGAACCGCGCAGCCACGTGTCAAAGTCGTCTTCGCGCGTGAGCAAGACCGGCATGCGCTCATGATTGATGGTTCCGACCAGCTTGTTCGGGGTGGTCGTGAGGAACGCGTAGGTCTCGATGTCCACGTTCGGACCGTCCTTCTTCACGGGCCCTTTGTACCGCCGCCAGATGCCGGGAAACGCGAATAGCGGTCGCTCGTCATCACCCTTCAACGCGAACCAGTGCCACGTCGCGGGCTTCACGTCGCCGTTCGGTTCGCAGAAGGCGCCTGCTGGCACCAGGCAGCGCCGCTGCCTGAAGGAATCCCGCCAGAACGGATTGGTCTGTATCTGATCATCGCGCACGTTGGTCACCGGCTTCGGCGCTCTGCCCTTCTCCAAGCGGAAGAAGCCCCAGCTCATCGTAGCGATCTCGCGCTCGCCGTCAGGCGCGTAGCGCACCACAGGCGCGATGTGCCTCGGGAATATCCCCGAGGACGCCTCGAACGACGCAGCGCGATTGTGCGAGACCCGGAAGAACCGCGCCACCATATCCCGCTTCTTGTTGAGTGAGTAGAGATTGCACAACGCCGATGGTCCCCCGATAGGCGCGGGCTCCTATGCCCTGTCCTTCATGACCCTGAAATAATGTTCGGCATGCTGCTGGTAGTTTTCTGCTTCGACAACGTCGCCATTCGACGTCGCCTCTCGCGCGAGCGCAAGGTAGCGCTCATAGTTCCGGTGCGCGCTGCCGCCCGAGCCGTTCTGCCCCTGGCGGTTGGCGGCATTCGCGCGGCTAGCCGGCGGCCGTCTTCGCTGCGGCCCTGGACCGCTCCGCGTTCCATTCATTCCGTTGATCTCCCGTAGTGAGCTACACGTCATGCTCCTGTGCCCAGGCACCAGAAAGCTGCAGCTCTGCCGTTCCCGAGATGGAAAGATGGGCGCCTGCGCCGCTGGGGAGCGGGGCCGGCGCCCCGCATGACGCGCGTCTCGTACGTAGGCACTCCATTGAGATTCGCAAGGACGCGACATTCCGAGGGGAGTTCGCTGACCCGTTGTACGCTGCGACCAGCAAGACCGTTGGCACACCGGTGATTGCTGATATTTCAGCTGCGCGGTCGGTGGGACAGTTCAGGGTAACGCCGATCTTGCAACCGGCGCTCGATGCTGTCGGTCTTCCCGACCTGCACATAGCCAGGCATCGCCTCATTGATGAGGACGTAGACGATCCCCTGCTCACCCGCACGCATGTGTCCCGCCTCCATATGGCGGGCATCCTACTATCCGGTCTCAATATCGCCAGCGATTCAAGTACTTCTGCAGATATCCACATCAACCTCAGCAGCCGCCGCAACCAAGCCTTGCGCGTAGCGTTTGTACATCAGTGACGAGCGCCAAAGTCCCCGCGTCAGCGCTCAGTACAACAACGGCGGGCTCTTCGAGTGTGTGCGTTCCTACTCCGTCTGTCTGCGTAAACGAAGAGCCCGCCACAGCTCACGGTATCAACTGCTGCCTGATGGCCTCGGCCGCCGCGTGAGCGCGGTTGCGCGCGCCGAGTTTGCCTTGCACCTTCTTGAGGTGGCTGCGAACAGTCTCCTCGCCGATGCCAAGCCGCTTCCCGATCTCGTTGCTTCCCATCCCCAACGATACGAACCGCAAGACGGCGAGTTCCCGCGGCGTGATGCGAGGCTGCCCTGGAAACCGCTTCGGGTCGTCCCCTATCACCTGCTCGAGCCGCAAGGCGGCGAAGCCGGCGGCGGCGATCAGCAGCATCCGCAACGGATGCGTCAGCACGTCAGAGAGGACTTGGCGCGACCAGTAGGCCACAAGCCACCGTTGGCCGACGCTGCAGGTGAGCGCATCCCGAATGCCGTACTTGAGCGCCAGCTCATAGGGCCAGCGGTCGACGCCGACCGGCTCCAGCGTCTGCATCGTCTCGGTCCAGGTGTACGCCACGAGGCTGGTCTTCGCCATCATGATCCCAGGGTCGTACCCCTGCGCCGCCTTCGCGGCGTACTCATTCCACCACTCGACGGGAGCGGATCGGTGGAGGAACACATCTCTCCCCAGCTGTATCGAGCGCCAGTCCGACGTCCGGCGCGGTATTCGCCCCACCCCGAGCACATTCACCGGCAGCAGCTTTCCGGCAAACTCGTCGAGACCATCGAGTATGCCATCAGGCGTCTTCGCCCGGCTCACATGAGCCGTGAACTTATTGAGCAGCGGCGTTGATGGAGCGCTCGCAGGCCGCGCTCTGAAGGGCACTACGACTCCGCTCTTATGCGCGTACGTCATCGCCCGCTCCAGGTCTGGAGACCCACGCCCGAGCTTGCAACGACACATGCCGGCGGGATATCGGGACAAACCCCGACCCTGGCTCTTTCTTAGCGGCCCGCATCGCTACGGCCTGCCCGTCTTCTTCCAAGCGCCAGCCAAGACGTGCTTCGTCCCAATCCTGATGAAGTCCTTCTCGACTTGAACATCCAACGTCACCTTGGGGTCCGGCAGACTCACCTCGATCGTGATGTGCTTTCCCTCAACTGATTTGACCACGTAGTCCGCCGTGAACGATACCGGCCCGACCGTGGACGTAATCTTGTCTGGCGTGATGGTGAGCTTGGCAATGGGATTGCCTTCGAGCGCGTACTCGCCGACGAGAGAGGGCGCGCACGGCCCGAAGCCCCATATGCACCACGCCTGTGCTCGCTCAGGGCTCGCGACCAGAACGACGAGCAGGACGGCGATCCCGCACACGTAACGCCCACCATGACCGGTCATTCCACGCTATCCGGGCCCGTCATTCCCCACGCGGCTTGCGCGTGAACAGATCAACAATATTCGTCCGAGCCTTGGCACCCTCGGCGAGAATTTGCGCCCGAGCGCGCTCTGGCAAAAGTTCGAAAATAAGAACAAGCATAGACTCGACGAATTCCGTGTCGCCCGTTTTTTCCTGCAGCATCTTCGCTAGTTCTACGAGAGCGTCGATGTCACCTTCCTTGAGGGCAGCGGCCACTTCACTGGCGGTCGCGGGCACAGTGTCGTCGTCACTCACGCGCTACCTCCTATCCCCCTCCGTGGCCGCGAACGTCCGCAGCATATCTTCCGCCGCTTTCAGCTCTGCTGGGTCGGCGTTCGCAAATCCACCAGCGGCTTTCATCTTTCGAAACATCGCCAGCTTCTCCGCAGGCGAGCCCTGAATGTCACGCATCAGCGTCTCGGCGATGCTCTTCCGCTTCCGTTCCTTTCGCTTCCGGAACATCAATCCGTCCTCCTCTGCGATGCAACCCGCCACGGGGACAGTCGCGGAATCCAGCGCGGGACATTCGCGCGGTAAGCTTCGTACTCCGCACCAAACGACCGCTGCAACGTCGGTTCTTCATAGGCAGCAACGAACAGGTGACAGGCCAGCCAGAACACGGCACCTAACAGAACGAGCCCCCAAGCGCCGAACAACAGAGCCTGACCAAGAATGATTGAAACGACAGCGACGTAGATAGGATTGCGCACGTACCGGTACAGTCCGGTGACCACCAAGTTCTTGGTTGGCGCAACGGGCGCAGGTGTGCCCAGCCCTTGAAGCGCAAATCGCGCAAAGGAGTCCACGAGGCCGGGCACACCGATCAAGATCAGGAGGACGCCCACTGCCCGCGTGACCTCAAGACCGAAGAACGCAGGCCGAAAATCCCAGCGAGTCATCCACCACGGGATCAGCCCTGCGAGCACACACGGCGCAACCACAAAGAAGAGAGCG
>Ga0075431_100005195_pt1 | contig 12821 bp, 8 predicted proteins | sample RhiMetdeltSRZDD5_FD_75297 | JGI IMG/M metagenome (GOLD analysis project Ga0075431, IMG submission 75297) | Populus rhizosphere microbial communities from Tennessee, USA - Rhizosphere MetaG P. deltoides SRZDD5 | ecosystem: Host-associated > Plants > Roots > Rhizosphere > Soil | place: USA... | reverse complement strand
TCAGTGGCGGCGTGTATTCGTAGCGAACACCGAGATTGGCCTGGAATCCCTTCCGGACACGCCAGTCATCCTGGAAGTAGAAACCCGTGTTGATCGTACGAAGTCCCTTGCTGCCTCCGAACGACAGCCCCACAGTGGCGGGCCTCTCTGCGATCAGATCGTTCAGGTTGTTATATGAGTAGCTGGGCGGTCCGCCCTGATCCCTCACGCTGCGAACTTCGCGCAGCTCAAAACCAGTTTTCATCGAATGCTTGCCGCGAACCAGTGAGAAGTTATCCGCGATGGTATAGGTGGTCGGCAGAAAGTGAATGTAATTGGAAAGTGATGTACTGATACCCTGCGCGCTTACCGAAGCGGCGATGTTTTCGTAGCCCTGCGGCTTTCGATAGAGATCGACGCGGTTAAATCCCAGTCGAAGCTCGTTGAAGGCTGATGCCCCGACTGTGAAGTTGTGCTCCACGACGGCGTTGTTAAAGCGCATCGGGAAATTAGTTGGGAGAGAAGGTTGCAGGTTCGGCGCCGTGTAGTCCTGATTATTGTAGCTGTGGCGTACCGCGAGCCGGTGGGCGCCCAGGACTGCATCCACTTTGGTGAGAAAAGTGTCATCGTTGTTCACCGAACGGTCGTCGCGAATGTGGGTACCAATGTACGGGTTTGCCGTCGGAGTGAACGTGGTGGGAAGCAGCGACAACACCTTGCGGATTTCCGGAGACACGAGCTCAAGCAGGGCGGGGGTGGGGACGTTCCCGTTGATCTGCGCCTGGCGCTTAACCCTGCCACCTTCGTAATTAAAGAAGAAAAACAGTCGATCCCGCTTGATGGGACCGCCTAAATTCCCTCCGAACTGGTTCCAGCGCAGGGGCGTTTTGCCCAGGTTGTTTTTATTTGAGAAAAAGTCGTTGGCGTTGAGTTTATCGTGGCGGAAAAATTCAAAGAGCGTTCCGTGAAACTTATTCGTGCCCGAGCGTGTCGTCACATTCAGGACGCCGCCACCGGCGCGGCCGTACTCCGCGGAATAGGCATTGGCCGTCGACTTGAACTGCTCCACAGCTTCCACGCTCACGGTGTTGACGAGCGTACTCGGACCACCCGCCGATTGGAAACTCGCCGAGCCGTTCACCTCGCCAAAGCTCATGTCGATCCCGTCTAGCATGAGATTCGTACCGAGCGCAGTGGAGCCATGAAACGAGATGCCGCCGCGTCCGCCAGCGCTGCTGGCTGGCGCGTTCACCACGCCAGCCTGCAGTTCCACAAGGTCCTGGAAATTCCGGCCGTTTAACGGCAGCTCATCGATCCTGGTGCGCGGCATCACGACGCCGAGGTCAGTCGTGGTTGTGTTGATCAGCGGCGCTGTCGCCTTCACTTCGACCGTCTGGTTCAGCGAGCCCACTTGCAGCGTGAAATCGATTCGAGGACGAGTTCCCGCCTCGAGATCGAATGCTTGTCCCTGCGCCCGGTCGAAACCCACAGCTTCAGCATCCAGGCGGTAGCGACCCGCCGGAAGAAGTGCGAATTCATAGTAGCCGTCCGCATTCGTTGTTGATACGCGCTGTTCGTTAGTTCCCTCGTTAAGCGCCCGCACTTTGACCCCTGCCACGGGAGCATCACTGGAATCTTTCACCGTTCCGACGATCGATCCTCCTCCAATCTGAGCCGATACCGCTAGCGTCAGCAGCAGAGAGGAGATCACGAAAATGATACTGGAAGTACTTGCAAACAACATGGTTTCATTACCTCACCAATTATCGATAATGTGATCGAGTATATGACCGATAAGTCGCTCTGTCAAGCGGCTTTCATGTTATGCTGTGCTGGTGGCGGCTAATCCAGTATCCTCGTCGCGGGTCGACGCAGTGGTCACTCAACTTCGGCAGGGAGTGTTCGAAGGGCGCTATCCTCCCGGCACGCCGCTCCGAGAACTGGTGCTGGCACGAGAACTGTCGGTCAGCCAGGCAACCGTGCGTGAGGCGCTGCAGCGCCTGGAGCATACGGGATTAGTCACACGCAAGCCGAATCTTGGCTCGACAGTCACGCGATTGTCGCCGAAAGATGTCCAGGAGCGGGTGGAACTGCGGGCGATTCTCGAGGTGCAGGCTGCGTGGCAAGCGTCTCGCCGCATGAAGGAGACCGAATTCGCCGAACTCGAGCGACGGCTCGAGACGTTGGATGCCGCCGTCGCAGCGAACAGCTATTACGAATCTGCTCAGGCGGATCTCGAGTTCCATCGCTACATCTGGGAGTGCTCCGGGAACGACACGTTGCGCCGCCATTTGGAGCTGCTGGTAATCCCGCTGTTCGCATTCATCAGTATTCTGCGGAGCCAGGGATTGGAGCGGCTGGTCACAGTGGTAGAAGCGCATCGTCCGCTTATTTCTGCTCTAGAGAGCGGCAATCCGGAGCGGATTAGGACGGAATTCGAGAAGGGCGCGACCAGCGCCTATTCGCTTTTCATCGGCAACGGTCCGGAACGCGTGGTGTTGTCCGCCTTCGGCTTTCTTGAGTCTGGCGCCTAAGCTCCCCTCATGAAGTGCTGAGCTATAATTGGCGTTGCAATCAGAGGATGGGAGGCAAATTCCTCCGCCTGCTCCAAAGAAAATATCGCGACCGTGTCGACGCGCATGAAGAACAACTGCGAGCCTCCAGAATGTGAGACGAGGGTCTAATGGCCGTAGCGCCGGCCCTCGGGCGAGACGAACACCTACATCTCAACGACGTGCGCCGCCGATTGAAGGCGATCTTCGTCGGTTCGATCGGTAATCTGGTCGAATGGTACGATTTTTACGCCTATTCGGCCTTTGCGCTCTATTTCGCCGGCTCGTTTTTTCCCGGCGGTGATCCGGTCGTACAGCAACTGAACGCGGCGGTCCTGTTTGCGTTCGGATTCATTGTGCGGCCCATCGGCGGGTGGCTGTTTGGCCATCTCGCCGATCATTATGGCCGGCGCAATGCTCTCATGCTCTCCGTGCTGCTCATGTGCTTTGGGTCGCTCATGATCGCGGTGACGCCGACATATGCCTCGATCGGGATTGCGGCGCCGGTCCTGCTGGGCGTTGCGCGGATGGTTCAGGGTTTGAGTCTGGGCGGCGAGTACGGAACCAGCGCAACTTACCTCGCCGAGCTGGCGGATGAGAAGCATCGCGGTTTCTATTCCAGCTTCCAATATGTGACATTGATCGGCGGTCAGCTATGCGCCATTTTAGTCTTGCTGCTTTTGCAGCAGGTATTCCTCACGGGTGATCAATTGAGGGCCTGGGGATGGCGCATCCCGTTTGTCATTGGGGCTCTGCTGGCGCTCATCGCTCTGACGATGCGAAGCAACATGCACGAGACCGACGACTTTATCGCCGCCAAAAACGTGAAGCGCAAGAGCAGCTCGGTTAAGGCGCTGATGAAGTATCCACGCGAGGTGCTGGTGGTCGTGGGTTTAACCATGGGTGGCACGACGGCGTTCTATACCTACACGACCTACATGCAGAAGTTCCTCAAGCTGTCGGTGGGCCTCAACGATATCCAGACCACGCTTGTGACCGCCGGTTCGCTAATCTTCGCGCTTTGCTTGCAGCCGATCTACGGCGCGCTCTCCGACAGAATTGGCCGGAAGCCCGTGCTGATCTGGTTCGGCGTCATGGGCACGATCTGTACAATCCCGCTGCTCTATGCGCTGCAGGCCGCGAAGAGTGCGCTCGGGGCATTCCTGCTGATCGCCGCCGCATGGTTGATTGTGGCTGGATATACCTCGATCAACGCCGTGGTGAAGGCGGAGCTATTCCCAACCAAGGTTCGCGCAACCGGCGTCGGACTGCCCTATGCGATCACGGTTTCGATCTTTGGTGGTACCGCGGAATCGATCGCGTTGTGGTTCAAGTCGATTGGGCATGAGACGTGGTTCTATTACTATCTGACGGCTGTAATCGGAACGTCACTTATCGTGTATCTGACAATGCGCGATACCAAGCACTACTCCGCAATGGGACGGCACGAGTAGCCGGCAAAACCAATCACTAAACAGCACGTCAATTTCCACAGGCGCAGCTAGTTCACTCGTTTTTTACAAATCCTCGCACCAACCGCGAAATACGCCGTGCTAAATCTACGATTTGGTTGGAGTGACACGTGGACTACCTGGTGATTGGCGCTGGCCCAGCGGGGCTTCAACTCGGATACTTCTTCGAGCAGGCCGGACGCGATTACATGATCCTTGAGGCTGGGCTTGCTCCCGGAACTTTCTTTCAGACCTTTTCCGCGGCATCGCCGCCTCATCTCGATTAACAAGCTCCCACTCGGGTTGGGATGATCGGAGTGCAATCTGCGGATGGACTGGAACTCGCTCCTGTCGGACGATCCTAATTTGCGTTTCGCCCGCTATAGCGAGCGCTACTTTCCGGCAGCGGATGATCTGGTAACGAAATATGGAGTGCTTAACGCAACACGATCCCTTGCAGACATGCCTTGAACGTATGGGGTCACAGCTCGGCAGTTCAGAGAATCAAGCTTCGCACACCGACCGAATGCGGCGTCTGATGGCGGCATTGAAGACAAAAGCCGGCGATGGCTTAGTATTAGATCAATATGCGAGTCTCATCGATCGCACACTCGTTTTCTACTACGGCTACTACATCGATCCCTGGCGCCTGATCGGATCACTCTACGCCACAGAGGAGATGGCCCACCATCGGATAAAGATGGGAGCCGGTTTGAAACGCCTCGGCTTGGATCCTTGGGATCTCGAGTTTATCCGCGTCCATACTGTCTGCGACGAGGATCACACGCGCGACTGGAGAGAAGGGGTCATATTGCCAAGCGTGCGGTTGAATCCCGGGCTGCGGGAGAAAATCGCCGCAAGAATCTCCTCCTGTCTCGAAACTTCTATCCGTTTATCTCGATGACCTTAGCCGACGAGCTCGACGGTGAGTCTACTTGACGGGCGCGGGCTGTTTTTCCGACTTAGTTGTATCTGCCCGGCGCTGTTTGGTTGTGTCGGCTTGGCCTTGTTTGCGCGCTTTCCGAGCTATCGACGCCGATTCGCCGGCATCCTTTCTAGCTTGCGCTTCCGCGGCGGCTATCTTGTACTTCTCAAATCTGACTGCTTCGGCGAGGGTTTCCCTTTTCGGCGTCTGGGAAAATTCTTCCGCCCCGACCATACCCGCGAGAACTCCGCTCAATAGCAAAGCCTTCAAAACAGATCTCTTCATAACCTGCCTCCTTGGACCAGCGTTCTTCGAGCAGATTGATTGCCAGACACGCAAGTTATTGAAGGGCTTCAGGCATGCGCTATTACCATCAAGGCCTTGGAACGCCGTTGCGCGCAGTGCATCGCCTGTTTGAGCGAGTCCGGATCAAGCGCCCCGAAGCACTCATCGAGAATCACCATGTCGGCGCGCTGCAGTAGAGCGCGAGCCAGGAAGAGCCGGCTTCGCTCACCGTGCGATAACTGCCATCCGGTTTCGCCGATCTGCTGAAGGAGTCCCGACGGCATCCGATCGAGCAGATCGCCCAGTCCGACTTCGCGACAGATTTTCTCCGCGTCTTCGAAATCCTCCTGCCGCGGCGGCCAGCGACGTCCCATCAGGAGATTGAAAGCCATCGTACCGGTGAGCACGTGGTTCTCATGAAATTGTGGCGCGGCGGCGACGGTTCGGCGCCAGGCGCGCGATCCGACTGTTTGCCGGTCAAGACCACGCACCATCACCAGACCCGATTGAGGCTCACGAATGCCGGTGAGAATCGACATGAACGTGGACTTCCCGCAACCAGAAGCGCCTTCCAGCAGAATGCGATCCTTTCCCGCGATCCGCACCGTGCATCCATCGAGCACGTTCTCGGCTCTTCGTGGATGACGGAACACGACATCATGAGCTTCCACAACCGTTTCATAGTCGCGGGATTTCGATTCGCCCAGGCTGACATCGGGCGAGCCGATGACGTCCGGACGGGTCGCCGCTTCAAACAACGGCTTCAGTTTCCGCCAGGCGATCGCCGCCACGCCCAGATAGACGAGGCTATCGGTTAGCTTCTTCAGCGCTCCTCTGGCAAAAAGAATGCCGCCGAACGCAATGGCCAGCGACGTTGAAGCGCTTTCACCGGAGAGGAACGTGCGAACAAGACACAACAGACTAAGGATAATCCAGCCGCGCGGAACCACGCTCATCAGCACGACTAAACTGCGATCCATCTTGCGGCAATCGTCGAGATAGCGATCGAGAGTGTCGTCTTCGGCGTCATGCCATCGCTCCCGAGCCTCTTGCGCCAGCCGCGTCCTATGGCCGGTCATGCGCTCAATCAGGTCATTGGTGATGCCTAGTCGCGTCTCGGTCCAGCCCTGCCGCTGCCGGAGGTGCCGACGGGCAAGCAGACCAGCGAGCGCACTCCATAACACGAGCAGAGCGGCGAGCCACAGATTTTCCGCGCCCGCGCCCAGAATCACGGCCGCGATGATCAACTCGATGATGGATGTAAGTCCGGACAGGCCGCCGCTCAATGCCAGAGATTCGAGCGCTTCCGATTCAATCACGCGGCCTAGAAGTTGGCCTACGCCTTGCTCGCGCACTTCGTCAGGTTGAAGGCGCAGACTTCCCGCTAACAGATGCCGTTTTAGAATGGATCCCGCATCGATGGCAAGCCGGCCCCGCATCCACGTGGCCAGCATCCGGATTGGAACACGGGTCATCACCAACAGAACCCACGCGGCGAACAAACCGTAGTCCAGGCGACCCTGGAGCACCGCCTGACCGATCATCCACCACGCGGCGATGATCAGCAGCGAGTCGACGGTATGGGCGGCAAGGAAGACTGTCAGCCGTTGAAACAGTCTCGCTTCCGATAGCTGGGATCGCAGGCTCGCGCCGGCTGGAATACAAAGAATCCAGCAATCCTGAATCGCTACGACGCCGAGTCTTTCGTTCAGAACTGACGCCACCGCCTTCGGCCGGTAGTAGCCGTACACGTCGGCCTGATTGAGGAGCCGGTCGACTTCAGGAAGTAGAGGCGCCTCGAGCAGATGACAAAGCGCGGAGCGAACCGCGTCCGACCTAACACGAAGAATCGCCAGCTCGGTCGTAAGAACCTGAACCGAGCCGCGACCGCCGCGTATCACCGCCAGGAAACGAGTCTCGCCGTTGAAGTCAAGCCGAATCAGCGCAGGCCCACAGGCTTCAATGAATCCGAGAGCTTCGGAGTAGGTCGTGCTGACTGGCTTGGCCTGGACGCCGAGAGATTCGGCGGCGCGCTCGATCCATTCGTGCAGCCGTTCGGCGTCGTTCAGCAGCCATGCGGGCGGGCGCTGCGCCTCATTGGATCTTGTCGGTATCGACGCCCGCCGGGCCAAAGCTTCCAGCGCTTCGCCTAACCGCGACGCCGGCCAACACATCTTTTCGAGTGGGCTCTTCATGTTTTGGCTTCTCAGTCGATTCGATCATTCGGCCGTTCTCGAGGCGCATCCTGCGCCAAGCGTGGTCGCCCCATGTGTTCGATCGCACTTCCTGCTCGGAGTCGAGCAGGCCCCGGTAAGTCGAGCTACTTTGCGCGGCCAGCGCGGCTGGCGAGCCGTCTTCGACGACCGTGCCTTGGGCCACTACAATGACGCGGTCGAACTCCAAGCTTTCGTCTACATCATGTGTGATGCAAAGGAGCGTCGCCTGCCGCCATAGCTCTCGCGCGCGCTTCAGTAACTCGCGGCGCCGCTCGCGGTCGAGTGCGGTGAATGGCTCGTCTAGAATTACCAGCCTCGGTTCTTGCCGCAACATCGCGCGGCCGAGCCGCACGCGCTGTCCTTCGCCGCCCGATACAAGCGCGCCACCTTCTCCCAGTGGCGTCTGCAGTCCTTCGGGCAGCTTCTCCAATAAGGAAAGAAGATCAGCCTGGTCGATAATTTTCGCGACGGGGGGCGCGCCGCCTTCGGGTGGCAACCCATACTTCAGGTTGTCAAGAAGAGACCTGTTCCAGACTTGAATAGCCGGATCAACCCAAGCGGTGCGCCGCCGCAGCCATTCCAGCCGCGCCTCATCGAGAGGCACGCCATCCACCAGAACCCGGCCATCAGCGGCGTTGTGCCAGCCGAGCAGCAGGCTGACCAGACTCGATTTTCCCGCTCCTGAGCGGCCGACAATGCACACGTGGCTGCCAGGATCGATCTTCAAGTTGGCCCCCTGGAAAATCGTCTGCCCGCTGGCGCGAATGCTGACATCCTCGAATTCGATCGAGACGCCGCCGCGAGGCGATCCGGAATCTAAATCGTCGGGTACCGCGGCCTGGCTGGCGGAGGTGACGTTCTCTTCGACAGCGGCAAGGGGCTCCAGCAGACGTGCCGAAAGATTGCGCTGTCTGGGGTACATCACAGCTACCTGCGCCACCTGCTCGCCGAGCACGAATATACTCAGCGCCCAGTAGACCAGCAGAAGCCCGACAGTCGAGTCCGCGTTGCGCCCGATATGACCGAGCAGCAGCAAAGCGGTGAGTCCGAATCCGAGGAGTGAGCCTACGCCGTCAAGAGCTACGGCGGCGCGTTGAAGGGCTAGCCCGCTCCGCGCCCAGTTGACCAGCAGGTCCTCATGCTCACATCGGACGGCATCCTCGGCTCCGTGCGCGCGGACGGGTACTAGTCCACGGAGCGCATCGAAGTAAAAACGGCAGAGGCCGCCGCTGTGCGTGCGAAACCGGAGATCGCGCTCCGACAGCATTGGCTGGATTACTAGCGGCAGGAGCACGGCGAACAGCGCGCTCGCAATCGCCAGAGGCGCGGTTTGAGGATCCAACCAGATGATGCCGGCGGTGGTTAGCGCCAGCCCAAGAAGCGAATTGATCAATTGGCCACCCATCATGGGCAGCATGCGGATCTCGTGGATGGCATGGCTCCGCTCGGCCATGTCCGAGACCAGGCGGCTGCCGAAGTAGCGATCCGGCAGATTGGGCATTCTCCGGAGCAGATGCATGCGCAGACCAACTTCCAACCGGCGGCCGACCCGCATCACCACTCCTCCGGTGAGTAGATCCAGCCCAAGCAGAACGGCGAGAAAAGCGATCACGATCGTGAACGCCAGCAGCCGCTGCTGAGTGAGTCCGAGCACGCCTGTCACATCGAGAAAGGTGCGGTAAAGCAGCGCCTCAACGACAAGTCCGCCGGCGGCGACAGCCAATGCGGCGACCAGGCCCGCCGGCGCAAGCAAGCCGTCCTGCTTGAGGAATCCGATGAGCTGGCGCAGAGCTGCAACAGGAGCTTGCTTGACGCGCTGCGTCGCGGAACCGGCTCGCGAATTTTCCGCGTCAGGGATTTTCGGCTGCGGGGCGGCGGCGCGTCGCCCGCGAACTCGAATCAGAACGGCGCCACGGAAGACAAGCCGCTCCTCAGATCCCGGCTCGGCGACCGCAGGCAGCACCGACCAATAGAGAGGCGGGATTACATGAAATGGACTTTCCGCGGAATGAGCGCGTTCCACGAAGCCTTCGAGTATCCGACCGATCTCCTGCCCCCCGTGGAGGCCTCCGGAGCCCACCATTGGCCCGATCATACGAATGGCTGCATCCAGCGCCGCGATCGACCGCCAGCCGGGATCGGCGAGCGCGGACTTTATCAGACGGGAGATCGTCCAGTTCGGCGCCCATACCCGCTCGCCGCGACGGCGCAGAGCGTTTATAAAATCATCCGAGCCCGTCCACTCGCGCCAGTCGGCTGCGGGGACGGCATGCGTATGCAAATGGACCTGGCTCAGAAACTTTTTCGCCGATGGCCATACTCTGCCCTGCGACGGGTCCATCACCTGCAGGAGTCCGCCGTGCTGCCGCCACACGACGACAAAGTGCGTGAGTGAGTTCGGAAGACGGACCACAACGATCGCGGGAAAAGTTTTAGCTTCTGGTAGCAGCAGATGATCGACCGGCAGCATAATCTGCTCGGCTTCCAGGCCCAGATCAATGGCCACCTGCTCGATCGCGTCGATCGACGTGCCGTCTACATCGGTTTGGCAGGCTTCGCGCAAACGGTCATAGCTGACCGATATTCCGAACCCCTCGAGAAGCGATTTCAGGCAAGCGGGTCCGCAATCCACGGCCGACGTCTGCACCAGCTCCGGAATCAGCAGACGGCGGGTTCTCATCGAGCCTGAGCCTCCAGTTTCGTCGTTGGCTCAGGTTTTGCGGTAGGTTCGGCCGGTTGGCGCGGCGCAAGCATTTGTCCGGCGATGCGCAGCACCAGGGAAACCGGAGAAATCTGCTCCACTTCAATTTCCGTGGAGCCGGGCAGGCCATGCTGCACCGGGAGCCGGGAATCGGGCTTCGGACTAAGCTCCACCCGGACCGATCCGTCTCGCACCTCATTGGCGACATTTGTGACCGTCGCTTTCAGACTTCCATACTGTGTCCAGGGAAAACCTTGGAGCCGCAGCCGCGCGGACTGTCCTGGATGGATTCGTCCAAAAGCCGCGGCGGGATCGAACTGCGCAACTACTTTTACATCACCGGTAGGAACGATGACGCCGAGCCTGTCACCAGCGGCGACAACTGCTCCGATGCGAAGCGTCGCGAGCTCGCCAATCTTGCCGTCGACCGGGGCTAGGATACGGCGCAACTCGACTTCCGAGGCCAGCCGATCGGCGGCTGCCCCTGACTTGGTCCTCATTCCCGCAAGCTGATTCATCTGCCGTCGCAAAGTCTCGATGCGTGACTGCCGCTCGGTGGTGTGAGTCGATTGCTCCCCTTCCTGGCGACTGATCGCCAGCCGCAGGCTCTCGGCCGTGGCGCGTGCTCTCTGCGCGTCGGAAACGGCGCGCGCCAAGTCCATCTCAGGAATCAAACCCTCGGCCTGCAACTTCGCCTTGCGCTCGGCGTCCAGAGTGGCGAACGAAGCTGCCGCTTCGACTTCTTTCAGCCGCGCCCTGGCTTCCTGAATTCCAACCGCGGCCGCGGTTTGCTCCTCCTGCATCGCCTGGGTTTCGGCCGCAATGACCCGGTTCAACGTGCCCAGCTCGGCAGCGATGGAATCGCCTTGCATCCGCTCCTCGCGAAGCTGCAACTGCTGCACATTTGTATCGAGCTCGATCAACGTCTCGCCACGTTTTACGGTCCGGCCGAGAACGAGATTGTTGTTTGCGATTCGTCCCGCATATAGCGTCTGAATCGGAACAATTGCCCCATCCGCTTCGAGGCGAGCGGTCGTCGAAACGGCGTAGACGCTGACCCGGCCAGCGAGAATCCATATTGCCCAGGCGCCGAGGATTGCGATCAGTAACAGAAAGCCAAAAAGGTAGCCGCGAGCGCCATCCGCGCTCAAAGACCGCATCGTTCTTGAGAAGGGCACAGGCAAACGAAGTCTCCATGTCTGTCAAGATCGTTGAAGATAATCTGCCGCGGCTGTGTCAGCCCCGAAAGCAGCCTGACACAGTCGCGGCATACTTAGGCTGAGTTTCCCGATGTTTTTACTTGCAGGGATCGTTGCAGCTATTGTGACAACCGCCACCCCAGAATAGGCCTATACCGACAACCACTACGATTCCCAGGCCGAGCCCGAAACCTCCGCCGGCTTTCACATTGGTTTTCGTTCGCATAAGGTTCTCCTTTTGTTAGTTGTTTCCTTGTCCGGCGCAACTGCTGCGTCCGGTTTCCACTATGAATTAAGAGAACTGCAGGATGCGAGAAAATATAAGTGGCGCTGCTTTAATGAGAAAATTTTGTGGCTTCGAGCGCCCGGAAGACGTCCAGACGTCCATTGCCCATCCCCCGACCGGCCGGTGTTGCTTTCCCGGTGGCCGTCTGCGCCGTCGATTGGTCTGAGCCCGGCTTGAGATCGACTATAAGGGCCGCGGCCCCCGAGACGAATGGAACGCTGAATGAAGTACCCCAGCCAGCGGCGTACCTCCCGGACGGGTAAGTCGTGATGATTTCCTCGCCGGGAGCGGCTACCCACACCAGCGTATCTCCATAGTTGGAAAAACTGGAGCGGTTGTCGTTGAGGTTTGTTGAAGCGACCCCGATCGTGTTGTCAAACCCCGCCGGGTAGACTATGGTTTCACGGCCGTCGTTGCCGGCGGAGGCGACGCAGATCAGTTGACGGTTTACCGCGTAATCCAACGCGGCCTTCAACTCTGTCGAACTGCTCGCCATGCTGAAGCTCATATTGATGACTCGCGCGCCGGATCGAGTGGCGTAATAGATCGAGCTCAAGACGTCAGACAAATATGCAGTGCCGTCGGCGCGAAACGCCTTGAGTGACATAATTTTGGCGCGTGGCGCGACTAGATGGATGATACCGGCTACCATGGTTCCGTGTCCGAACGAGGCGTCGGGGTTGTCCACGACGGCGGCTGTCGAGTCGAAGTTGTTGGGACGCCCTACAGGCGCGTTGGCCGCCCCGGCGCTGGGCTGCTCCGCCGTGAAATCGTAACCTGGCGTCATAGCGTATCTAAGCGCGGGATGGCTCGCGTCAACCCCTGTATCGATGAGAGCGACGATGCCCATGCCATACGCGCCAAACTTGGTCTGGCCCTCTTGCAGTCGGATGATCTTGGACGCCGGTTGAGCGGCATACCCCGTCCAGACAGGGCTGCCGTCGAGTAAAGTGGTCCGCGTATCTGCAGTGCGGGGCTGCTTGGTTGGAACAATTTTGATTAGACGGTCGAGTTCAAAGTTGGTAATCCCGAGCTGCCGGGTCAGCGGGAGCAGCGAGAGAAGCGACTGTAGGACATTAGAAGCGTTGTTGACGGTAGCCCCGACGATAAATAGCTCGGATTTCGGATCGGCTACGCTTCCCAAAACGCTACATCCAAGCAATCGGCAAATGTTCTGAACCAGTCCCAGCCCACCCGGAGCTCTGATGATGTACCGCTGTTCGGCGG
>Ga0075431_100005194_pt1 | contig 12822 bp, 10 predicted proteins | sample RhiMetdeltSRZDD5_FD_75297 | JGI IMG/M metagenome (GOLD analysis project Ga0075431, IMG submission 75297) | Populus rhizosphere microbial communities from Tennessee, USA - Rhizosphere MetaG P. deltoides SRZDD5 | ecosystem: Host-associated > Plants > Roots > Rhizosphere > Soil | place: USA... | reverse complement strand
AGCATGCCCTCGCTGTCGCCGGCGTTGAAGGCGGCGTAGTAGCGCTCGATGAGGGCGACGGTGTCGGTGGCGGCGCTGTCTTTGGCGGTGCTGTCTGTGGCCATGGCAGCTTCTCCGGCTGGAGCTGATTGGACTCCAACATGGACTTACGAGGAATACCGACCTGATTAGCAGGCGCGAGCCTTCCTTTCCAGACGTGTGGCGCGGCTTGCTTTCCGGGTCGAGAAGGGGTCAGACCCCTCGCCATTACGCTGGAGAACCCGCTCAGACGTCGAGGCGAGGGGTCTGACCCCTTTTTTCCTGACCACTGTTCCCGCAGCACGGCCCTGCGTCCGGCGGGTTTGCCTCGGTGGGGCGATGCAACTACGGTACGCGGCCCTCGGCGCCGTTGCCGTAGATCCCGGAGCCTGCCAGATGCGCCTGCTGCGCCGCGTGTTCTACGGCTGGTATGTGGTCGCTGCCGTGCTCGTCATCACGACGGCCTTCTCCGGATTCATCTTCTACAACCTCTCCGTCCTGCTGGCGGCGTTCGTGGCGGAGAAGGGCTTTCCCGTAGCGCTCGCCAGCAGCGCCACCGCCTCCTTCTTCGTTGCCGCCGGCTTTGCCGGCGTGGTGGCCGGCTGGCTGGCCGACCGCATCGACGTACGCCTCGTCATCGCCAGCGGCGCTGCCATTGCCGCGCTGGCGCTCGCCTCGGTGGGCGCTCTCGACGCGACCTGGCAGCTCTTCGCCTTCCACGTGGTATTCGGCTTTGCCCACGGCATGTGCGGTCTGGTTCCCGTGACCACCGTGATCGCGCGCTGGTTCAATGTGCGCCGCGCGCTCGCCTTCTCCATCGGCTCTACCGGCCTGTCGCTGGGCGGCATCGCGGTGACGCCGCTGGTGGCGCTGGGCGTCGCGCGCTACGGCCTGGAGGCCATGGCCCCCTGGATGGCGCTCGGCCTGCTGCTCGGCATCGTTCCCCTCACGCTGCTGGTCGTGCGGCCGAGCCCGCAGTCCATGGGCCTCGCGCCCGACGGCATGAGCCGCGCCGAGGCGTCGGCGGCGCCCGCCGCAGCGTCCACGCCGCTCGGCGAGGTCCTGCGCCATGGCTATTTCTACGCGATCTCGGTCGCCTACCTTTTCGTGCTCGGATCGCAGGTGGCCGGCATCGCCCACTTCTACCGCCTCGCCAACACCCGCGCCGGCGCCGAGACCGCGGCGCTCGCGCTCGCCGTCATGGCGGCAACCAGCACCATCGGCCGGCTGATCGGTGGTGCCATCCTTCTGAAGGTGCGGGCGCGGCTGTTTGCGCTCGCCATGAGCGCGATGCAGGCAGTGGCGCTGGCGGGGCTCGCCTTCGCGCATGACCGCTGGAGCATTGTGGTGGGTGTCACGATGTTCGGGCTCACCATGGGCAACTCGCTCATGCTGCACCCGCTGCTGCTGGTGGAGCGGTTCGGCACGCGCGACTACGGCCGCATCTACGCGCTGAGCCAGCTCGTGTCAGTCTGGGGCCTCGCCGGCGGCCTTCCCCTGGTGGGGCTGATCTACGAGGCGAGCGGCGGCTACGAGGTTCCGTATCTGACCATCGCGGTGACCTCGCTGGTCGGCCTTGCGGCTCTGGGCGCCTACGGCCCGCACGGGGTTGCCACGGGGGTCAGACCCCTCGCGCAGGCGGCAGGGCCGAAATCGCAAGGTTGGCGTCGAGGGGTCTGACCCCTATCACGTCCAGCGATCACGCCGGGGCGGCACGGAAGCGACGGGCGCGCATGAGCAGGAACGCCGCGATCGCCCCGTTGAGGAGGTTCCACGCGAGCCCGTGGGCGAACGCCTGCCAGTAGCTGCCCGTGAGATCGAAGATGGCGCCCGACAGCCACCCGCCCACGGCCATGCCAGCGATGGTGGACATGATGACGAGGCCTACCAGCGTGCCGGCCAGCCGCGGCGGGAAATAGGCGCGTACGATCACCGCATACATCGGCACGATGCCGCCCTGGAACAGCCCGAACAGCGCCGAGATCACGTAGAGCGAGGCAAGCCCGTCGAACATGAGATAGAGGAGGAGCGCCACGCCCTGCAGCACCGAGCCCATCAGCAGGGTGGCCACGCCGCCGATGCGGTCGGCGACGAAGCCGGAGCCCACGCGGCTGATGATGCCGAAGCCCAGCATCACCGACAGCATCTCCGCACCGCGGGCCACGCCGTAGCCGAGATCGCCGCAGTAGGCGACGATGTGCACCTGCGGCATGGCCATGGCGACGCAGCAGGCGAGCCCGGCGAGGCACAGCAGGGCGAACAGCGCGTTGGGGGAGAGCCCCAGCGCGGCGTTGGCATCGCCCGCCGCCGCGGTGGCGGTCTGCGCGTGGTGGGCCGCCAGCCGGCGCCGCAGCACGGCCACCAGCGGCAGCATGGTGGCGAGGCACACGGCGCCGATGATGATCTGGGTCTGCCGCCAGCCCCCGGCCTCGACCAGGCGGTGCACCACGGGCGGCCACACGGCGCCGCCCAGGTAGTTGCCCGAGGCGCAGATGCCCACGGCGATGCCGAGGCGGCGCGTGAACCAGTGCGAGATGTCGGCGATCAGCGGCGCGAAGCTGGCCGCGCTGCCGGCGCCGATGAGGAGGTTGACCAGCGCGAACAGCGTGAGGGTGGGCGCCATCGCCGAGACGATGAAGGCAAGACCCAGCGTCAGGATCGCCCCAATCAGCGGCAGCACGATGCCGAGACGGTCCGCCAGCCGTCCGATGCCAACGGTGCCGATGCCGAAGCCGACCATCGCCAGCGTGTAGGGCAGCGACGCGTCCGCGCGCGCCACGCCGAACTCGGCCTGCACCGCCGGCAGCGTCACCACCACGGCCCACATGCCGACGCTGCCGAGGGTGCCGAGGGCGAGCGAGGTCATGAGCCGGACCCAGGCGTAGGTGGACTCCACCTCGCCCGTTCCCGGCCCTGCGATATCGTGTGCGGAGCCGTGCATGGGCCGGGACAATCCGCCCCTGTCCCTGCCCGGTCAAGCGCAGATGCACACGAAACGCGCACAGCTGCCATGTAACGCAGCAGCCCGATCCGTTTGGAGCCCCCTTCCGACCGGTGTAGGTTGGGTCGAGGCAAAGCCGAAGACCCGACACGTTCGGAGCACATCCGTGTTGGGTCTGCGCTTCGCTTGACCCAACCTACAGATCCGCTCCGGCCCCGACACGATGGCGAAGCCCAGGACTCCCCTTCTCGCTGCCGATTGCGTGGTCCTCGACGCCGAGCGCCGTGTGCTGCTGGTGCGCCGCAAGAACCCGCCGTTCAAGGGGCACTACGCGCTACCCGGCGGCTTCGTGGAGATCGGCGAGACGGTGGAGGACGGCTGCCGGCGCGAACTCCTGGAGGAGACCGGCGTCAAGGCGGGAAGGCTGCGGCTCGTGGGCGTCTACTCCGACCCCAAGCGCGATCCACGCGGACACACGTGCTCGGTCGTGTTTCTCGCCAAGGTTCCGCGCGCGCAGCCCAGGGCCGGCGACGACGCAGCAGCGGCCGAGTGGGTGACGGACTGGCGCAAGGCCGGCCTCGCCTTCGATCATGCCAGGATTGTCGCCGACGCGTGCAGAATGGCCGCCGAGCCGACGCCGCGTGGGCGCAAACGCATCTGAGGGATGGGGAACGAGGAAGGGGAGCGAGGCGATGGCAGACTTCGACGGCAAGGTGATCCTGGTGACGGGGGGAGCGACCGGCCTCGGCGCGGCCATCGCCGTGGGTGCGGCGGCGCGTGGCGCCAAGGCGGTGGTTCTCAACTGCACCAAGAGCCTCAAGGAGGCGGAGGCCACGGCCGACCTCGTGCGCGGCGCCGGCGCGGAGGCGGTGATTGCCCAGGGCGACGTGGCGGAAGACGCCGACTGCCGCGCCATTGCGGCGGTCGCGGCGCGCTTCGGCCGGCTCGACGCGCTCGCCAACAACGCCGGTGTCACCAAGCACGTTCAGAACCATGCCGACCTCGACGGACTGTCGAAGGAGGACTTCCTGCGCCTGTTCTCCATCAACACGGTTGGGCCGTTCCAGATGATCCGCGCCTGCCGCGGCTTGCTGGAGGCGGCCGAGCGGGCCAGCGTGCTGATGACCTCGTCGATTGCCGGCGTCACCGGCGGCGGCTCGTCGGTGGCCTACGCCGCCACCAAGGGTGCGCTCAACACCATGACACTGTCGCTCGCCCGCGCGCTGGCGCCGAAGATCCGCGTCAACGCCATCTGCCCCGGCTTCATAGATACGCGCTGGTTCCCCGACGCCTTTGGCGCCGACACGACCGAGCGCATCCGCCAGCGCATCATCGACACCACGCCCCTGAAAGCCGCCTCCAAGCCCGAGGACATCGCCGACGCCGCCCTGTTCCTGATCTCCGACGCTGCCCGCCACATCACGGGCGAGACGCTGCTGGTGGACGCCGGCCTGCACCTGGGTGCCTCGCCGCAAGCCGGATTGCGACGTTGAGGCGGGGGCTGTCCCGCTTGGTCTGACCGGGTCCGGATCTCTTGCGCCAGACGGCCATCAAGACGCGCTCCTGCTCGCTCCCGAACCAATCACACGTGTTGGGTCTGCGCTTCGCTTGACCCAACCTACGCACGCCGGCATGTCATCATGGCTTGGCAATGTGGGGCACGGCATGGAGATCAGCGCCGCGGCGATCGTCGTCTGCCTGGCGGCCGTTTTCCTGATCGCCTTCATGCGGGGGGCGTTCGGGGGCGGCTTCGCCATCGTCGGCATTCCGCTCTTGTCGCTGGTCACCGATCCGCTGACGGCGGGCGCGCTGCTGGCGCCGCTGTTCGTGGCCATGGACGTGGCGGCGATCCGGTATTGGAAGCCCTCCACCTGGTCGAGGCCCGACTTGGCCGTGCTGGTGCCGTCGCTGATTGTCGGAATCGGCCTCGGCTATCTCACGCTCAGCGTGATCGACGGCAGGGCCGTGGCGATCGTGGTGGCGCTGACCACGCTGACGTTCGCGGGCCTCTGGTTTCGCGGCGGCGGCCGGATGACAGCCGGTCCGCGCACGGTGTCGAAGGGGATCGCCGCCGGACTTGGCTCGGGTGTCACCTCCATGGTGGCGCATTCGGGAGGGCCGCCGCTCGCCATGTACCTGCTGCCGCTCGGCATGAGCAAGCAACTCTACGCCGGCACCACCAGCATGTTCTTCACGGTCGCCAACTGCACCAAGGCGGTGCCGTGGCTGCTGCTCGCCAATCTCAACAGCGCGGCCTGGACGCTTATGGCCATCTCGCTGGCCGCGGTGCCCACGGGCGTCTGGGTGGGCTGGAGGCTGCACCAGCGCCTCGATCAGGTCCGCCTCTATCGGGCCTGCTACGGCCTTCTCGTCATCACCGCCCTCAAGCTGCTGTGGGACGGCGTGTCCGGCTACGTGCGCTGAGGGAGGACGCTGGTCCCAGGCGGTTGCTGGCGGCGCAGGCTTTCGCCAGGCTGCGTGGTGCCTGGGAGCGCCAGGCAGCGGTCAAGAGCCCTCGCAGCTCGCTCTCGTCGACCTTGGCGAGGCGGACCAGGACAGCCGGGAAGCCATCGTAGTGGTCGGTCGTGAACAGCCTGTCCGGGGCCGCCGCCAACAGCATCTCTTTCTCCTCGGCCGCACATCGTAAGGCCAGAACGTCGAGCCGCGGCTGCCGGCGCCGCTTGGGGGCGGTGCGCTCCAGGTAGGACCACGCGAATTGCTTGCCGCGCACCGAGAAGCGCAGCATGCCGTCGCCGGACCGATCCTCCGCCTCCGGCAGCGACAGGGCGATCGCGCGGACTTTGTCGGGATCGAGCATGGTCTGCTCCGGCTCAGGCCTTGGTGGGATACCCCGACAGATCGTCGAGATCGGAGACGTCAGCGCCGGGGTCGTCGGGAGCGCGCGGGGGCACGAAGATCCTGGGCTCTGCCGGCCTGGGTGGGCGCGGGCGGCTCGCCGGCGCGGGGGCGGACGCGGGCCCCGTGACGGGGGCGGAGGCTGGCTCCGTGCCTTGCGGAGCGTCCTTGCGCTCGGGCTCGATGATGGCCGGTGGAGGCTCCGCAGTCGGTGCCGATGCAACCTGGCGGTCTGTGGGCGATTGCGGGGTCTGACGCTGCACTTCGGCCGGCACTGGCGCCCGCGCTGCTGGCAGCACCTTCGCGGGCGCCTCGCGGCTTTCCGGCTCGCTGTCCGGCAAGATCGGCGCGGGCCGTGGCGCGGCCTCGATGCGCGCCTCGTTGGCCACGCCGAGGCCGAGCAGCGTCTCCAGCCGGGCGGCGAGCGCGGCGGCAGCCGCGGTGCCTTCCGCTGCGGAGGCCGCCCCCGTCACGCCCCAGCGCATGGCGTCGAGCCGGCCCGTGGCGGGCGAGACCGGGCTCCAGCGCGGATAGGCGACGCCGTCGGCGATCCAGGCCGGGTCGCGACCCGCCCCGGCTGCGCGCGCCAGCCACTCGCGCACCCGACCCGCGTCGCGGTACTGCTCGCCCTCGATGCGCGCCATCAGGGCGCACACACGCGGTGTCAGGCGGCTCTCCAACAGCGGCTTGAGCGCCTCCCGTGCCTCGTCCCAGGCATGTGCCTCGATGGCGCTGGTGGCCACCGCGATCAGCGCCTCGGCGTGGTTGGGCGTGAGGCGGGCGAGGTGCCGGACGCGGTCGAGCCGGTCGCGCGGGCTGTCCCCGGGCCGGGCGTAGGCGTAGGCCACCCCAAGGTCGGGGTGCGGCGCCTGGCGCCAGGTCCGCAGGAGCACGCGGGCGGCCTTGGGCGTGCGCCCGCGCGAGGCGAGGATGCGGCCGGCAACGGCCGCCGCCGGCACCAGCCCGCGGGCGAGCCCGTGCGCCTCGAGCGCCAGCTCCAGGGCCTTGTCGGGGGCATCGTCCTCCAGGGTCTGGGCCTGGGCCGTGAGCAGCACCGCGCGCCGGCGCCGGGCCGGCGCCTTCTCAACGAGGCGCTGGCGCTCGGCAACAGCCAGTGTCTCGAGCGCACCCTGCCAGTCGGCGGTGCGGCATTGCAGGTCGAAGAGGGCATCCACCGGCCAGCCGAGCCTGGCATTGAGCCTGAGCGCGCGCTCCGCGTATTGCCGGGCCGCCTCGCGCTCGCCTTCCCGCTCCGCCTCCAGGTAGAGGCCGCGCAGGCCGAGCTGCTCGGTGTCGGGCGTGGCCAGCATGGCTTCGAAGATGCGCCGGGCCGTGGCCCGGTCGCCGCCGATCTGGGCCGCCTGGGCGCGCAGCAGGTGGGTCAGCGGCTCGTGCGGCAGGGCCTTGCGAGCCTGCGCGGCGTAGCGGGCGGCGAGCGCCCGGTCGCCGGCCCCGACGGCGATGATGCCGCCACTCAGCGCATCGAGGCCGCGCTGCCGGCGGCGGCGGTCGAAATAGTGGGCCAGCGCCGCCGGGCCGCGCCAGACGTGGCGCAGCAGCGACCAGGCGAGGAGAACTGCTCCCAGCAGCGTCGCCAGCATGACGATGCCGCCGAAGATGCTGACCTCGGCGATATAGCCGAGCCATGAGACGGTAATCGTCCCGGGCTGCTCGGCAAGCTGGTGCAGCGCCCACGTGAGCATCAGGATGCCGGCGAGATAGAGGGCAACGCGGATCATCGCGTCCCCTCCGGCCGCCCACCGGCGAAGGACGCCTTGAGCCCGGCCTCGATGTCGGCGATGGCCCGGTCGGCGGTGGTGCGCGCCTCGAGCTTGCGCAGCCACCCCTCCGCGGCGCGCGCCGCCTTGGGGGGTAGCCGCCGGCCTTGCGCCACTGCCTCGCCGAGGCGGCCGTCCTTGAGGGCGTTTTCCACGCGGGCAAGGACCGCCTCGGCGCTGGTGTCGTCGGCGTCGTAGCTGGCCTTGCGCCAGCGGACGATCGAGCGGGCGCCGGACATCAGCCGGTCCAGCACCGAGGCGTCCGGCTGCTCGTGCTCGGCGTCGACGGCGGCGTTGGCGGTGCGCTTGAACTCCTGCGTGAGCACACTGAGCGTCGGCACGCCGCTGCGACTGTCGCGCTCGAGCGGGGCGAGGTCGATGCTGCCCGCCCCAGCCTTCCTCACCGCGTCCAGCTCCCGAGCGTAGCTGTCGCCGCGATCCACCGCCCGCTTGAGGCTCGAGACCTCCAGCGCCAGCAGCACCTGCTGTGTGCCGGCGGTGCGTGCGCCCTCTGTCTTGAGGACGGCCTGCAGCTCGCGCTCGAAGGCGGCGAGCTTCGCCGCCACCGGCGCCATGTCACCAGCCTTGGCCACGCCCTTCAATTGCTCCTCGACGGAGATCCTCAGCGCGTCCAGGGTCTGCCGCAGGCTCTGGCTCTCGCTCTTGAGGCGCGCGACCTCTTGATCGACGGCGAGCCCGGCGTTTCCGGACTTGTCCTCGACGGAGAGGTTGGCGAGGGCCGCTTCGAGCTTGCCGATCCGCTCCGTCACCTCGGCTGTGGGAATACGCGCCTCGAGAGCCTTGGCGTCGGCGGCTAGCTTTGCCTGCCCGGCCTCGAGGCGCTCCTCCAGCTTGGCAAGGCGCGCTTCTGCTCCGGCGAGCTTGGCCGTCACCTCTCCCGGCACGGCGGGCCGCTGGGGCAGCGCCTTCTCCACGGCGGCAAGGCGCATCGCCAGGTCGCCCGAGACGCGCTCGCCGCCAAGGAGCCCGAGCAGCCCGGCAACCGCTAGGGTCAGCATGGCGCCTACAACCCCAGCCGCGGCGTGTGACAGGAACGTGCTGTTGCGGGCCAGTCTCAGTCCATGGCTCCACGCGGTTGCCAGGGCACCTGCGATCGCCACCCGGAGCCTCACCCAGAGGTCCGATCTGGGCGGCGGGAGAGCCCCGATCCCGGCCTTGGCCTCGGGTCCCGATCCGCCCCCCGATCCGACCCGTGCACCGGCTGCCTGGCCCCGCTCGCGGCCGATCTCGGTCGCCTCAACGTCGATGGTCGCATAGGGTCGCTTCGGCGCGTCGCCGGACCGGTGGGCTCCTTTGCCAGTGTCGTCCGTCTTGTTGGTCATCGGCTGAAATCCGGGCAGCAGGGCAGCGGGCCTGCAGATGCTCGCCGCTTTGCATTAAAGAAAATGCACAACGCCTTGCCCTGTGAGGCGTTCTCCCCGCCCAGCCCGTGACTAGCCGTCCGATTGTGCAGTGGTCTCGTCGATGAGGGCAAGCAATTCTTCAAGGCGCGGGGCGTCGGCAACGCGTGTGGGCACCGCACCAAGCGGCTGCAGGCGCTGCGCTATCGCCTCCGACAGGCAGAAGTGGGGCAGTGTCCGCACAGCCGCGGTGAGGCCATGCCGGGCCACCAGCCGCGCGTAGATGGCGGCGGTGCGCGGCGACATCAGGATGATGCCGTCTATCCCGCCCCCCACCAGGTCCTCCACCGTGGTGTCGGCGAAGGTGGTGGCCGGACGCATGCGATAGACCACAGTCGAGCGCACGCGAAAGCCGTGTGCCTCCAGCTCGGCCGCCAGGTCATGCGCGAGAGTGTCGCCGGCAAGGTGCACGAGAACGCCGGCGGCCGGGTCGAGCACGGAGGCGATCTGCGCCACCAGCTCGGCAGCCGTGCCGGCGCCCGTCACGACCGTCTCGAAGCCCAGCGCGCGCGCCTCCGCCGCCGTCGCCCTGCCGACCGCGAACAGCGGCAGCTGCCGCGCCTCGGCCAGCACCCGGCTCGCCTTGATGGCGCGGAGCGCGTTGCGGCTGGTGGCGATCAGCGCCTGTGCGCCGTCCAGATCGACAGCGTCGGCGTCCTCGAAAGAGAGGCTGAGCAGCGGCTCCACGACCGCCTCATGGCCGGCGTCCTCCAGCACGGCACGGAGCTTGAGCGCATCGGGCTCGGGCCTGGTGACAAGGAGGCGCATGCGCCGGAGGGCCCTACCGTCTGTGCGGGCCGCTGGTGCGCCCGCGGCAATGGAAGGGGGAGGTCATCGTTGGCAGAATAACGAATAACGTGTCAGCCGGCCCTTCCGTTCCTGCCGCACACACAAGGCTTTGCACACGGGTGGACAGATCGTTGGCCTGTCGCAACATTTTACGGGTCTCGCCGGATGTAGACAGCGACGGCGGCGCCATGTTCTTGCCCAATCCTCTGCCCTAGGTTGCCCCAAACCGGAGTGCGAGCACACGGAGGGAGCACGCCGATTCTACAGATGTTACGTTCCAGCGCCCTTGGCTCTGTCAGGAGTGCGCTCGGCTCTGTCAAGCGCAATCTGAGAAATCCGATTGCCGTGTATGCCGGCTTGGCGGTGGCGGGCACCGCGCTGGTGATCCTGGCGGTCGCGCCCCTGACCTCGACCGTGGTCCAACGCTGGTCGGAGCGCGACGTCGAGCTGAGGTCCCGGCTCGTCTTCAACTCCATCCGGGACCAGGTCTCCACCAGCCTCGCCTTCGCGACTGGCGCCGATCTCGTTCCCTTCTTCGAGCGTCTGACGGAGGATGAGCGGCTCCTGGCCTTGGGCTACTGCGGGGAAAGCGGGCAGCTTGAGCACGCCACCAAGCACATGCCCAAGGGCGTGGCCTGCCCCCGTCCGGACCGCACAAAGGGTGGCACGTTTGCCAGGGTCTACGAGGGTGGCCAGCGGCTGCTGGTAGGCGCTTTCCCCCTGAGCGTGGGCGCGACGCGGGGAGACCTGATCATCCTGCACGACCTGGGTTTCGTCGACGAGCGGACGTCCAGGGCACGCCTCTACACGGCCGTGGCCATCTTGGCGATCATCTTCGGAACCGGGCTGCTCGCCCTGGCGAGCGTGCTCGGCGTGCTGCGCGCCTGGTCCGAGACGGTGCGCTCCGCCATAGCCGACGCGCGACGCGGCCTGGAGCCCAGGGCGCAGCCGAGCAACGGTCTGCCCATGCCGTACACGATGCGCTCGCTGCTGAGGGATTTCCGCAACGATCGCAGCGAGGGCGATGGCCTGCAGGTGCAGTGGTCGCCGCAGACCCTGCATCGCTTGCTTGATGAGCGCCTGCCCGGGACGGAGGTGATCGCCGTCTCCAATCGCGAGCCGTACATCCACAACCGCGTCAACGGATCGGTGGCGCTGCAGATCCCGGCGAGCGGCCTCGTTGCTGCACTGGAGCCCGTCATGCGCGCCTGCGGCGGCAAGTGGATCGCGCACGGCAGTGGCACCGCCGACCGGGAGACGGTGGACTCCCGCGATCATATCAGCGTTCCGCCCGCCAACCCGGCGTATACGCTGCGGCGCGTCTGGATCACCGAGGAGGAGCAGGAGGGCTACTACTACGGCTTCGCCAACGAGGGGCTCTGGCCGCTGTGCCACATCGCTTTCGTGCGACCTACGTTCCGTCACGAGGACTGGCAGCAGTACGTCGCCATCAACCGGCGCTTTGCCGATGCCGTGATCCAGGAGGCGAGCCGGCCGGACCCAATCGTGCTGGTGCACGACTACCATTTCGCGCTGCTGCCCAGGATGGTGCGCGAGCGTCTGCCAGGGGCCACGATCCTGGCGTTCTGGCACATCCCCTGGCCCAACGCCGAGACATTCAGCATCTGCCCTTGGCGCGAGGAGATCGTCTACGGCCTTTTGGGCAGCACCATCCTTGGCTTCCACACCCAGTTCCACTGCAACAACTTCCTCGAGGGCACCGACCGCTTCGTGGAGAGCCGCATCGACCGCGAGCACAGCTCCGTCACGGTCAGCGGTCGGGAGACGATGATCCGGCCGTATCCCATCTCCATCGAGTGGCCACCGGCGGCGCTGGCCACCCAGGCCCCTGTACCGGAGTGCCGGGCCGCCGTCGTCCGTCGCCTCGGGCTTTCGCCTGATGCGCGCATCGTCGTCGGTATCGAGCGCTTCGACTACACGAAGGGCATCCTGGACCGCATGCAGGCGATCGATCACCTCCTGCGCCGGCGTCCGGCCTGGAAAGGCCGCCTGGTCTTCGTCCAGGCCGCCGCGCCGACGCGCAGCAAGCTGTCGGCCTACGGTGCATTGCAAAAGGAAGCCGAGCGGCTTGCCGAGGAGATCAACGACCGCCACGGCGGCAACGGCTACCGGCCCATCGTGCTGGTCGTGCGCCATCACGAGCCCGACGAGGTCTACGAGCTGTTCCGCGCAGCGGATGCCTGCATGGTCTCGAGCCTGCACGACGGCATGAACCTGGTCGCCAAGGAGTTCGTGGCGGCCCGCGACGACGAGCAGGGCGTGCTCATCCTGTCCACGTTCGCGGGCGCCTCGCGCGAGCTCTCCGAGGCGCTGATGGTGAACCCCTACGACGCGCAGGGTGTGGCCGAGGCCCTGGAGCGCGCGCTTCTCATGCCCGAGGGCGAGCAGCGGGAGCGCCTGCGCCTGATGCGCGACTTCCTGCGGGTGCGCAACGTCTACCGCTGGGCGGGCCAGATGCTGCTCGATGCAGCCCGTCTGCGCAGCCAACAGAGGATTGTGGCCGACAGCATCGCCGAGGCTGCAAGCTGATTGCCGGACGGGGTCAGACCCCTCGCCTTCAAGGCTGCGGTTCATCTGCAACGTCCACGCGAGGGGTCTGACCCCAGTCTGACCCCGCTTTGGGCCTGCGATTGCCGCGGCAACCACACGGTGGTACACGAAGGCCCTCAGGATCCGTCGTTCGTCTCCGCAGTCGTCCGAGGCGGGTCTTTCCGGGGGAATATCCGGGGGAGCACAACATGGCACGTTCGGCTGCCCTGGGCTTGGGGCCCGGGATCTCTCGCGCCCGATACGGGACAAAAGCGACCGCAGCTCTCATCGCCGCCGGCCTGTTGCTCGTTCTCGGTGCGGCGGCCGAGGCGCAGGCGCTCCGCAAGGGCGATCAGGCGGTCGGTTCCGCTTCGGTGGTCGATGGGCAGTCATTCGACATCAAGTCTGACCGCTTCCGGCTGTGGGGCATCGATACGCCCGAGCGCGGTACCTCTTGCGCCCGCAATGG
>Ga0075431_100005192_pt1 | contig 12826 bp, 7 predicted proteins | sample RhiMetdeltSRZDD5_FD_75297 | JGI IMG/M metagenome (GOLD analysis project Ga0075431, IMG submission 75297) | Populus rhizosphere microbial communities from Tennessee, USA - Rhizosphere MetaG P. deltoides SRZDD5 | ecosystem: Host-associated > Plants > Roots > Rhizosphere > Soil | place: USA... | reverse complement strand
GCCAGCAGCCCGCCGAAGCCGGCCGCCAGGATCAGGGCGTTTCGCCAGTAGCGCGCCAAGCCCCGGCGCGGCAGCGTCTTGCCCGTGAACACCTCGTATGAGATGATCGCCTGCCCCAGCAGCACGACGTGTCCGCTCAGCAGCGCCGCGCCGAGCAGGTCCAACAGCACCGGCGGCGTCACCAGCGGCACGCCGGTCACGCCGATCCCTACCACCAGGCTCAACCCGAGCGTCACGAGCGACGTCGCGGTCAGCCACGGCAGCGCCCGTCTCGCCGCCAGCTCACCCATGAAACGTTCGGTGCTCGCTGGGCGATAGAGCGCGTGGAGCCCTAGCCCGATGCACAGCACCGCGAACGTCAGGTACGACGCCAGCGCCAACCGAGCATCGCCCGGCGCTGTCTCGAAGGCCAACACCGCCAGCGTCGGCGGGCGCCGCCAGAGCCGTGAGAGCGTCCTGGACACCGACTCCAGCACCGGCAACGACGCCGAGGCCGGCGCTACCGCGTCAGGATCGACTTCCGGTGGTCGCGCGCCGAGCAGCAAGAAAAACGTCATGATGCCGAGCAGGCTCAGCCCGATCAGGCTCCGCCACTCGGCCCCAGTCCGCAGCCGGCCGGCGTACCACGTCAGCACGACCGACCAGAGATACGCGGCGCCGGCGAACGGCAGCCAGCTCGCGCGCCACCAGATGTCGATCGGCTCGAAGATCTCGATCGGCTGGACCGACTGCGCCGTCGCCCGCGCCACCGAGCAGACGCCGCCCAGCAGCAGTCCGCCGCCCGTCAGCCAGGTGCCCAGCCGGCGCCGCTCGGCGTTCAGCAGCACCGTCAGCCCGAGCCAGAGCAGCACCAGGACGTTGAAGAACGTCAGCGCCCTGGCGCCCCAGACGACGACCGGTACGAGCGGGTGCAGCGGATCGAGGGCGAACAGCATCAGGCCGCCGCAACCCCCTGGGAGCGCCGCGATCCTCGCGGCACCCAGGTGCCGCGAGGATCGCGGCGCTCCCAGGGGGTCACGCCTCGCCGCCCTTCAGCTCGTACGGCACCCAGGCGCCCCGCTCGTCCATTGCGAGCGCCTGGCCATCCTCGTCCCAGGCGAGCAGCCGCCCCTCGGTCAAGATGATCGCCGCGCGCGTCCTGGCGATCTTCTCGTCCGTCGCGCTCTCGGCCAGGCCCCAGGCCGCGTAGATCTGGCCGTTCGTGCGGCTGATCGTGCGCTTGTCGCGAAACCCGAGGCGCGCCGCGATCTGCTCGTTCGAGAGCCCCTGCACCAGCATCCGCGCCACCACCTGCTCGTTCGGCTCCAGCAGCGCGAGCGGCGACTGCTCGTCCTTCTGCTGGACCTCCTCGACCCGTGCCGCGATCTCCGGATCCACGAAGCTTCGCCCGGCCACGGCGTCCTGCAACAGCGGCACGACCATCTCCGGCAGCAGGTAGTTCGACTTTCTGACGTAGGCGTAGTGCGTCAGGATGCCCGCCCGACGAAATGCACGGAAATACGAGTCGTCGTTCTGGATCGAGTAGAAGACGATCGGCAGGCGCGGCAGCTCGCGGCGCAGCGCGACCGCCGCCGCGACGCCGTCCATCGCCCCTTCGAGCTGGACGTCCATCAACACCACGTCCGGCCGGCACTCCAGGCCGAGATCGAGCGCCCCTTCGCCGCTGCCGGTCGCGCCCACGACCTGAACGGCGCCAGTCCGCTTCAGCCCGTCCGCCAGGGCCGGGCGGAGTCGGGTGTTGTCCTCGACGAGCAGCAATCTCAACATCGGTTTCTCTTTTCAATCGAAGAGGATAGTCCGTCAAGCACTCAGGTGCGTGCACGATGGCCCCCGGGGCGTCGATGATCGGTCCACCGACCCCGTAGGCTGGCCTGGGGGCTTCGGGGAGGGCTCGGTGGGGACCGAGCCCTCCCCGGGCGGATCTGATGCGGCCCCCGCACCCTCGGGGGAGGAAAGCCAGATGCGCGTCAAGATGATCCTGCCCGCGCTCACCGAAGCGAAGAGCCCGTTCTTCAGACCGATCAAATACTCGCTCTTTCCGCCGCTGGGGCTCGATCTTCCGCGGCGCCGCCACGAAGGAGCGCTGGCCCAATCGGCTGCGGCACGTGGCCTACGCCGGCGGCTGGAAGAAGCTCGAGCCGATGTGGGACATCGTGATCCGGGCGAAACGCGCCACGAGCATGCTGCCAGTCCTGGAGGAAGTGCTGAGCGGCTTCGGACAGTACCGGCCCTTGGCCGAATCAAAGGAGTCGACGATGGAGACGAAACTGCCGACGCCGATCAGGATCGCACTCCCGACTGTGGAAGATCCCCCACCCCCAGCCCCTCCCCCGTGCGCGGGGGAGGGGAGTAAGCTCCCTCTCCCTCTGGGCCGTGGGGATGTGGGGCCCCATGGTAGGCATGATGAGGGCTGGGGTGAGGGTCTGTCATCGACGCCGCGTCCTGACGATGGTGCGCCGCGCTTCATCCCGCTCGCCGTCGCCATCGATCTAGGGATGACGCCGCCGATCGGCTCGATCAGGACCACCGAGGTCGAGATCACCCCCGCCGACGAAGCGCAGCCGTCCCGCCCGGCCCGTCGCCATCTCCGCCTGCTGCCCACATCTGGCGCCTGAACACTTGCATGCCGATTGGATTGACGTGACCGGCGACCGACCCGGTTCCGTGTCACAAGGACGCCCGGAATACCAACAGCGTGCAACTGTTCCCTGACAGCGACGAGTCGTTGGGCAGGGGAGGACGAGGGTATGCAGAGGGTCTCGCGGGACGGCGTGGCGCTGGCGTACGAAGAAACTGGCCAGGGCGATCCGCCGATCCTCTTCGTCCACGGCTGGTCGTGCGACCACCGCTTCTTCGCACCCCAGGTCGAGCAGTTCAGCCAGAAGCACCGCACCATCGCCGTCGACCTCCGCGGCCACGGTGAGAGCGACGCCCCAGAGCAGGAATACACCATGTCGGCGTTCGCCGACGACCTCGCCTGGCTCTGCCGCGAGCTGCGCGTCGAGAAGCCGATCGTCGTCGGGCACAGCATGGGCGCCGTCATCGCCCTCCAGCTCGCCGCCGAGCACCCGGATGTCCCGAGCGCCATCGTCATGATCGACGGCGGCACCCGCACCATCGCCATGCCAAACGGCACCGATCCGAGCATCGCGTTCGCCGAGACGATCCGCCAGGACGACACCGAAGCGATCCGTGAGATGCTGCTGGGGAGCATGTTCCTGCCCACCACTGACCCGCATCTCCGTGACTGGATCACCGAGGCGATGCTCTCCCGCCCACGACACGTCATGGCCTCAGCCTGGGAGCAGCTAAGGCTCGTCGACGGCTCCGGCGCCGCGCAGAACTGCAAGGTGCCCGTCCTCTACATCCAGGCCGCCGGCGAGAAGCCCGAGCTGCCGCGCTTCCAGGAGCTCTGCCCCCAGGCCATCATCGGGCGCACGGTGGGAGCCGGGCACTTCAACATGCTCGAAGTCCCCGACCAGGTCAACGCCATGATCGAGCGCTTCCTGACCCTGAACGACGATCGCGCCGTGGGTTGAAACCCACGTCTACGGTTGTGTCGTCGCTACGCGACTCAAGATTGACCCACACTGAGTCGCGTAGCGACGACACTATGGTAGACGTGGACTCCAGTCCACGGCCTCGAGCACCGCCCCACTTAGCGCCCCCAGCACCACCACCAGCCACGGCGGCGCCTTCCAGAACATCAACAGCCCGAACGCCGCCAGCCCCAGCGCGAAGTCCGCTGGCCCCAGGATCGCGCTCGTCCAGACCGGCGAGTAGAGCGCCGCCCCCAGCAGCCCGACCACCGCCGCGTTGACCCCGCGCAACGCCGACTGAAAACTCGGGCGAGCGCGCATGCTCTCCCAGAACGGCAGCGCGCCGATCACCAGGAAAAACGACGGCAAGAAGACCGCGACCAGCGCCAGCGCCGCGCCCGACACCCCGTTCGGCGGCTGCTGCATCACCGTGCCCAGGTACGCCGAGAACGTGAACAGCGGCCCCGGCACCGCCTGCGTCGCCCCGTAGCCGGCTATGAACTGCTCATTCGTCACCCAGCCGTTCGGCACGACCTCCGCCCAGAGCAGCGGCAGCACCACGTGCCCGCCGCCAAAGACCAGCGAGCCGACCCGGTAGAAGCTGTCGAAGACGGCAAGCCCCTGGCTCTGGACGAGTTGACGGGCGATCGGCAGCGCGATCAGGAACCCGAAGAACAGCGCCAGCGCCACGAGCCCCGCGCGCCGGCCGATCGGGACGCGCACCGCCTGGCCGCCCGACGCCCCGTCCACCGGCAGCAGCTTCCAGCCAATCAGCCCGGCCACGGCGATCGTCAGCACCTGCCCGAGTGCCGTCGGGATCGCCAGCGCTGCGATCGCCGCCACGATCGCGATCGTCGCCCGCTCTCGATCCGGGCAGAGCGAGCGCGCCATCCCCCAGACCGCCTGCGCCACCACCGCCACCGCCACGATCTTCAGCCCGTGCAGCCAGCCAGCATCGGCCACGTTGAAGCTCTGAACCCCGAGCCCGAACAGCATCAGCGCGATCGCCGACGGCATCGTGAACCCGATCCACGCCATCAGCCCGCCGAGCAGCCCCGCGCGGATGATCCCCAGCCCGATCCCGACCTGACTGCTGGCCGGGCCCGGTAGGAACTGGCACAGTGCTACCAGATCGGCGTACGTCGCCTCGTCGACCCACTTGCGGCGGTTGACGTACTCCTCCCGAAAGTAGCCGAGATGCGCCACCGGCCCGCCGAACGAGGTCAGCCCGAGCCGCGTCGCGACGGCCAGCACTTCAAGCGGCGACCCCGCCGATCGCGTCCCGGTCGCTTCCGGATCTTCCTTCGCCGCTGCCGGTGACGGCCCTGTAGTCATGCACCGCTCCGTCTGGTCGCCTGACTCTCGCACATGTCGATGCCGCCCGACCACGCACCAACCGGTGGTCGAAATGGCATCAGTCTGAGGCAGGCACGAGCGCATCGCCGAGGACCGCCAGGAACGGGCTCCGGGCCTTCGGGCGCCCGCCGTCGCTGTACGCCGCCCTGCTCAAGACCAGCGTCCGGCGCGCCCGCGTCAGCGCCACGTAGAAGAGGCGCCGCTCCTCCTCGCCTCGACGATCCGCCATCGAGCGGCGGCGCGGCAGGTCGCCGTCCGAGCAGCCTGCCACGAACACCACGTCGAACTCCAGCCCCTTCGCCTGGTGGATCGTGAGGACCGGAACGCGCTGCTCCGCGTTCGCCAGCAGGTCCACCTGCATCGCCAACGCCGCCCGGTCGAGGGCCGATCGGAGCGCGATGGCCGGCGCCTCGGCCGGATCGTCCTCAGCCTCGAAGACCCGGACCAGCTCGTCGAGCGCCGCGCGACGAGCCGGCTCGCCGGCAACACGCTCGCGCTGGCCGGACTCCTGAAGCACCAGGTCGAGCAGCTCCGGCGGCCGGGTCGTCGCGAGAAGCGCTCGCCAGCCGCTCAACTGCCGGGCCAGCACCTCGAACTCAGCGCCGCATGCAGAGACCAGCGCCCGCCGCTCCCGCACGCCCCGCCGGGCACGCTCGACCAGCCAGGCCAGCAGATCGGCCGTCGTCGCCACGTCGGCCGCCGCCCGGTGGGTCGGGCGATGGGGCAGGCGCAACGTCTCGGCCAGGGCTTCGAGCGTGTACGGCTCCCGATCCACAAACCGCCGGGCCAGCTCCAGCGTATCGGCACCGGGGCCAGGGGTAAAGCTCAACCCGAGCCTTCCCGCCTGCGCAGCCAGCATCCGCACGTCGAAACGCCCGCTGTTGTGGCCGACCAGCATCGCGCCCTCGGCCGCCTTGACCAGCCGGCCGATCGCCTCCTCTGGCGGGCGCCCCTCGCGCTGGAGCCGCTCGTCCGAGAGGCCATGAAACGCCTCCGACTCCCCCACGGGCACGGACGGCCGCATCAGCGTCGAGTAGACCGCCGAGCGCCGCCCGCCCTCCAGACGCATCGCTCCGATCTCCACGATCTCGTCACGCGCCTCGTCCAGCCCCGTCGTCTCCAGGTCGAAGACGACGATCTTGCCGTGATCGTACGCCTCCAGCAGCGGCGCGTGCGGATCACCGGCCTCGAACGTCTCGACCTGGAAGAAGTCGACCAGCCTGAGGCCGTGCGGCTGCCCCTCGCGGCGGATCCGATTGAGCACCGCGTGCCCAACACCCCGCGTCGAGCGTTCCCAGACCCGCAGCGCGTCCCGGGTGGCACCGGGGTTCAGGATCAGGTTCAGGTACGCCAGCGCATCGGCGATCTCCTGGCGGCGGAAGAACGCCACTCTCGCCGCCGTCACGTGCGGAACTTCGTGGCGGGTCAGCGCCCGCGCGATCTCCTCGCAGTACCAGTTGGCCGGCGCCAGGATGCCGATCGCCGGCAGCGGCACGCCGTCCTGCCCGTTGAGGGCGGCCACGCGCCGGGCGATCCAGTCGGCCTCAGACGAGACGCTCTCGGCGACGTGCTCCTGGATCGGCTCGCCGTCCGGGCAGGTCGCGGCCGGCGCCAGCTGCGTCTCACGGCGGTCGAACGACGCCGCGAACCGATCGGCAGCCCGGATCAGCGTCCGCGTCGCCCGATGGTTGTCGGTCAGGCGCGCCGTCGTGAACGTGCCGAAGTCGGCGCGGAAGCGCCCCATCACCCGGCTCGGCATCGCGCCCCGCCACTCGTAGATCGTCTGATCGAGGTCACCAAACAGGGCCAGGTTGCCACTCCGACGTGCCAGCGTCGCGACGACCTCGTATTCGGAGAGGTGGGTGTCCTGGATCTCGTCAACCTGGACCAGGTCGTAGCGACTGGCCCAGTGCTCCAGCACGTCAGCCCGAGCGGCGAACAGCGCCCGGACGTACAGCACCAGGTCCGCGAAGTCCACGAGCAGCCACTGGCTGAGGCCGCGCTCGTACTTCTGCGCGGCCTCTCGCAGCCGGACGTCGTCGAAGCCGGCCCGCGCCCAGGTCGCCCCGAGCGGCCAGCGCAGGTCGGCGGTCCGCCAGCCAAGCTTGGTGTCTTGCAGCCGCTGGTAGACCTGGACGGCCTCTTTGTCGTCGTCCTCGGGGCACTGCAAGATCCGCTTCAGCATCGCCACGCTGTCGTGGTCCGGGCAGACCGAGAAGTCGACCATCAACCCGACCCGCTTCGCCTCGCGACGGAGGATGTCGGCGCAGAGCTGGTGGAACGTCCGCGGCGCAAGCTTCACCCCGATACCTGGGAAGCGCGCCACTATCCGCGCCCGCAGCTCGCGCGCGGCGCGGTTGGTGAACGTGACGCAGAGGATGCGCTCCGGCGGCACTCCTTGATCGAGGGCGCTGGCGACGCGCTCCGTGAGGACGGTCGTCTTGCCGGTGCCGGCCGGCGCCAGGGTCAGGACGGGGCCCTCCAGCCGCTCGACGATGGCGCGCTGCTCGTCGCTCAGCGTCTCCAGGGTCGGAGCGAAGAGCAGCCGGGGCAGCGCGGGTGAGAGCGATGACGAGCGGGCTACGGTGTCGACCACGCCCTGAGCTTACGCGGGCTGACGCCCTGCTGTACAGCGACATAGGGTCACAACTCCCCTCCATCGCAGGCCCTGCTTCCCTGACTCGGCCCTGTTCGGGGATGATGGACGGCATGCACGTGACCGGGGCAAGCGAAACGCTCGATCGATACACGAAGCGGCGGTACTACGGCTGGTACGTCGTCGCGGCCTGCAACGTCGTCGCGTTCATGACCTGGGGCATCGGCGTCTTCAACCAGGGCGTCTTCCTCGGCTACTTCGTCGATCGGTACGGCTGGCCCAGGGACGCCCTGTCGCTCGGGCCGATGCTGTTCTACGTCTGGGCCGGCCTGGCTGGCGTCGTGATCGGCCGGCAGATCGATCGCCGAGGGCCGCGCCCGATCCTGATCGCCGGCGCGCTGCTGCTCGGTGCCGGCACCACGGCGCTCGGGTTGGCCGCCGAACCGTGGCACGTCTACCCCGGCTTCCTGCTGCTGGGGAGCGGCTACGCCTGCCTCCACACCGTCACCCTGGGGGCGATCATCTCCCGCTGGTTCGTGCGCCTGCGCGCCCGCGCGATGGGCGCCGCCACGTTCGGCGCCAGCATCGGCGGGATGATCCTGGCGCCGCTCAACGCGCTGCTGTTGGAGCGCTGGGGCGTGCTGGCTGGCGGACTGACCCTGGCCTTCATCGCGATCTCGCTGGTGATACCACTCGCGATCTGGGTCGTGAAGGACGGCCCGGAGGCGGTCGGGCAGCAGATCGACGGCGAAAAGGAGGCCCTCACCCCCAGCCCCTCTCCCTGTGCGCGGGAGAGGGGAGCCAGAACGGGAGGTGCCGATGGTCTCCCCCTCTCCCACGGTAGGGAGAGGGGGTCGGGGGGTGAGGGCCTCTCCTCGGCAGCAGTCGATGAGCGCGACTGGCGCGTCGGCGAGGCCGCGCGGACCGTCGCGTTCTGGGCCATCGCCGTCTGCTTCCACCTGACGATGATGGCCCAGGGCGGCTTCCTGGTCCACCAGGTCATGATCCTCCAGCCAACCTTCGGGTTCGTGGCCGCCGCGACGGTCGTCAGCGTCACGACGATCATGGGCACTGGCGGGCGGGTCGTGTTCGCGGCGGTCGGCGACCGCTGGGCACCGCGCCAGATCGCAGCGGCGATGTTCACGCTCCAGGCGGTGGGCCTCGGGCTCTCGGCCCTGGGCAGCACAGCTGGTGAAGGTTCGGCCGGTAGCGGCGAAGTGGGCGGCGCGGCCTGGGCGCTGGCGGCCGGATCCGTCGTCTTCGGCCTGACGATGGGGATCATTGTCTCGATCCAGCCTCTCGTGGCCGCCGACTGCTTCGGGCGCCGCTCGTTCGGCCGCATCTACGGGTCGATCTACCTGGCGATCCAGATCGGAACGGGGTTGGGCTCGCTGGTCTTCGGGCTGACGGCAACGGCGTTCGGCAGCTACCGGCCGGTCCTCGCCGTCGTGGCGCTCACATTGCTGCTGGCGGCCTTCGGGATGCGCTGGGCGGTCAGGCCAGCGGAGGGTTCGGTACACTCAGCGGCGAGGTGGCGTCGATGACCGCTGGACCCCTGGATGGCGTTCGTGTGCTGGAGCTTGGGTCGCTGATCGCCGGACCGTTCTGCGGCCGGATCCTGGCCGACTTCGGCGCCGAGGTGCTGAAGATCGAGCCGCCCGGCACCGGCGATCCGCTCCGGACCTGGAGCCTGGTCACGGAGCACGGCTCGCTCTGGGCGCTGACCCAGTCCAGAAACAAGCAGAGCATCACCGTCGACCTCAGAGTGCCCGAGGGCCGCGAGATCGTCCGCCGGCTGGCGCTGGAGAGCCAGGTCGTCATCGAGAACTTCCGCCCGGGCAGAATGGAGGAGTGGGGGCTCGGCTTCGACGATCTGGCGAAGGAGAACCCGGCTCTGGTCATGGTCCGGATCTCCGGGTTCGGCCAGACCGGGCCGTACAGCCACCGGCCCGGCTTCGGGAACGTCGCCGAGTCGATGGGCGGCATCCGCTACATCACCGGCTGGCCGGATCGCCCGCCGCTCCGGGTCGGCCTGAGCATCGGCGACAGCATCGCGGCGCTCTACGCCGTGATCGGCACGATGATGGCGCTGCGCCAGTCCGAGCGCACGGGCAAAGGCCAGGTCGTGGACGTCGCCCTCTCGGAGTCGGTCTTCTCGATGCTCGAGGCGATCGTCCCGGAGTACGGCTACGACGGCCGGGTCCGCGAGCGGACCGGCAACCTGCTCGGCGGCGCGGCCCCGACGAACATGTACCCCACCGCCGACGACCGCTGGCTGGCGATCGGCGCGAATGGTGACGGCATCTTCAAGCGGTTCACGGCGGCGATCGGCCAGCCCGAGCTGGCGGACGACCCGCGCTTCTCCACGAACCAGGCCCGCCGCGCAAACGTCGAGGCGCTGGACGCGCTGATCGCCGAGTGGACGCGCGGCCGAACCCTGGACGACGCGATGGTCGTGCTGGACGGCGCCGATGTCCCGGCCGGGCCGGTCTACTCGGTCAAGGACATCGCGGAGGATCCGCAGTACCAATCCCGCGAGATGCTGGTAGACCTGCCGGACGACCGCCTGGGCCACCTGCTGATGCCCGGCATCGTGCCGAAGCTGAGCGAGACGCCAGGATCTGTCCGCACGGCCGGCCCGGAACTCGGCGCGCACACGCTGGAGGCGCTGGGCCAGCTGCTGGGCCTGGATGCCGACGCCCTGGAGTCGCTGCGCACTCGCAAGGTCATCTGACCCCAAAGATCCTGGGGCCAGGGTCAGGGGAGCTCGAAGATCCGCATCGTGCCGGTCTCGCTGTCCGCGACGACCAGGCGGCCAGCCTGGTCGAGCAGCAGGCCGCTCGGGCGCCGCGCCGCCTCGCCGAGCCCGCGCTGCTCGACCGGTCCGTCCGGGCCGCGCCGAACGATTAGCGTCCGATCCTCAGGGTGACTGACCGCCCAGCCGCCGTCCGGTAGCGCCAGCGCCTGGGGAGCCGGCACCGTCGCGGAGGGCGGCATCGACCACGACGCCATGCGCACCCCGCCCGGGCCAACTTGCACGATCCGGTCGGCGCCCGTTTCGACCACCAGCACCGTCCCGTCCTGGAGCAGAACGGCCCCGGTCGGCTGGGCCAGGTCCGTCACGATCTCGGGCGGACTCCCCGGCGCGCCGATCAGCACCCGGTTGTTGCCGGTGTCGGCCACGACGAGCCGGCCGTCCGGTGTCGTGGTCAGGCCGCGCGGGCCGTAGAACGCCTGGTTGGCGAACACCTTCGGCCCCAGCCTCCCCTCGGCGTCCAGGCCGAAGGCAGCGCCTTCGCCGGCGTCCAGCACGTACATCGTGCCGTCCGGCAGCACCGCGACGGCGCTCGGGTCCTTGAGCGCGCCCTCGCCGATCGCCCGGACGCTCCCGTCCGGCCCGATCCGCGTGACCACCTTCCGAGACCCCTCAACCACGTAGAAGGCGCCATCCGGCCCCGACGCGATCCCGCGCGGCTGCCCCAGCGAGGTGCCACCCAGCACCGTCCCGACCTCGGCGAGCGCACGGGCCGAGGCCGGTCGCGCGGTCCCGGCGGTCAGCGTGAGTTGCGGGGCGTCCGCTGCCGCGGCCAGGCCGCCCGGCACGGCAATGTCGGCATCCTCCGGGCGGGCCGCCGTCACCCGCGAGGCCGGCCAGGGCCGCAGCACGCTGGTCGGGATGATCTCGCGTGCCTTCCCGGGTGGCTGCCAGTACGCCGTGACGGCCGCGAAGTTGCTTCTGTCGACGAACCGCACCTGGATGTCGTGCCAGCCGGCCGTCAGTTCGACCTCGGCGTGGGCGAACCCGGTCCCCGCGCTCTGTGCCAGCAAGGCGTCGTCGATCCAGAGCGCGAACACGCCGACGTCGCCGACGCTGAAGCGGTAGAGGCCCGGCCGCTCGATCCGGATCGCGCCGCTCCACTCGACGGTGTACGGTCGCGGCAGCGGCAGGAGGTGGACCTGGAGGTTGATGTTCGGATCGACCTGCCGGATGCGCGGCGTACCGGACACCACCTCGCCAGCATACAGCCGGGCCAGCAGACCGGTCGTCTCGACCGACGGCAGGTAGAGGAACCAACTGACGATCGGCTGGGGCGGAGTCGGCTGAGGAGCCCAGAGCAGACGAACCGGCTCCCGCCCCAGGTCGGTCCCGCTCAGCCTGAGCGTATGCTTGCCACGCGCAAGCGGCAGCACGCCGCTCTCACCGCCCGCCAGAATGTCCACGCCGTCCAGCGTCAGCGTCAGCGTCGTCGGTCCCTGGAGCACGAGCTGGTACTGATCGTAGACCGGCACCGTCAGCGTGGCCGTGAACGTCGCGTCGAACGGGACTGGCAGCGGCGGGGCGCCCTGCCAGTCCAGGTCCAGCGAGGCTTCGACACGCTCCACCGTCCCGGCCGGACTCTGGTAGCGCGCGGCGACGCCCCGATTGAGCTGGAGCACTTCTGGAGGCAGCACGAACCCGTGGCCGCCGAGCTGCACGCCGTTCGGCATCCGGAAGACGGCGTGCCGGGCGGTGGGGTAGAGCGCCGCGAGCTGCTCGACGAGCGGCGGGCGGTCCGCGATGAAGATCGCCGCCTCGGCGTCAGTCACAGGGAGGTTGGTGGCCGGCTCGAACGGCTGGTACTGATGCGGCCGGCCGTCCAGGAACCGGATGCTCGGGTGGACCATCCAGGACGGCTCCAGGTAGACCGGCATCGCCGTGGGCAGGCGCGCGATCTCCCGGCCGGCCGCCGTCTGCGCACCCGACATCTCAGACCAGGTCCGCGACTCCGGCTGCTGCTCCCCGAAGTACCGCCCGACGTTCATGGCGTTGGTGCCGGCCAGCACCAGCAGCGCCAGCCCGGTCGTGAGCGCGTACCAGCGCCGTGCCGACGGACCGCCAACCGCGAAGCGCGGCTTGCTCGCGAAAACGTCGACGAGCAGCCGGTCGAGCTCGCCCCAGAGCAGGCCGATCGGCAACGCCGCCAGCAGGATCACCGGCACGATCGCGTCGATCGCCCGGTGGCTCTGCGGCGCCTCGTAACTGAGTGAGAAGATCCCGCCCAGCATAGCCACGGGCAGCCAGATCAACGGAACGGCCCGCTCGATCCGCCAGGGGCGTAGCAGGCAGAGCATCAGGCCGGCGACGGCCAGCCCGCCGGTGACGGGATCGAGCATCGGGCGGCTCGACCAGTTGTGGCGGCCGTTCGGATCGCCCCGAACGTTGAACATCAGCAGATGGGCCTGGACATTCCCGATCAGCGGCTGCCAGGTGCCGGCCGTCTCGACCTCGTTGAAGATGCTGACCGAGGTCGCCCGAGCGCTGAGTCGGGCGGGCTCGGAGACGGCGACCTGGACG
>Ga0075431_100005191_pt1 | contig 12828 bp, 10 predicted proteins | sample RhiMetdeltSRZDD5_FD_75297 | JGI IMG/M metagenome (GOLD analysis project Ga0075431, IMG submission 75297) | Populus rhizosphere microbial communities from Tennessee, USA - Rhizosphere MetaG P. deltoides SRZDD5 | ecosystem: Host-associated > Plants > Roots > Rhizosphere > Soil | place: USA... | reverse complement strand
GCGCGCGCGATCATCAGGACGGCGAAGATCAGCGCCGCCAGGGCGTCGTCCCCGGTGTCGGCCTTCACGATCAGCACGCCGGAGTTCAGGATCGCCTGCTCGGAGCACATGATCACCAGCACCGCGCCGGCGAATCCCAGCCCGTGCGAGAGCGTGAACTCCGCCTCGGGCGAGTCGGCCGGCGCCTGCGACTCGAGCCGCCGCACGTGGCGGCCCAGCGCCCACGGCACGACGAACAGGCTCAGCAGCGGAGCCGCGGCGATGGCGATCGCGGCGGCGTTCTCCCCGTCCAGCACGCCGACCGCGAGCAGCACCGCGAACACCACGCGGGATGCGGCCTCCATCAGCACCAGCCCGCCGTACAGCGCGAAGCGCTGCTCGCCCGCGAGGAAGCCGCGGGCGAAGTAGCTGCCGGCGTAGAAGGTGACCGCCGCGATCAGGCACCAGTAGAGCGTCGCGCTGCCGGAGAAGAGGTCGTCCTCGATGGGCTTGCGCGCCAGCAGCGCGACGGCCACGAAAGCGACGGCCAGCCCGAGCTGGATCGTGGCCGCGACCCGCAACGCGTCGCGCGCCGGCCGTCCGCGCGCACGGCGCTCCGCGAGCGTGCGGGACAGCAGCTGCTCCACGGGGCGGTAGATGATCGAGGCCACCAGGAAGACGGCCGCCCACAGGACTGCGATCAGGCCGTAGTCGTCGCGGCCGAGCGCGTGCGCCGCGATCGAGTGGAACGCATAGGTGAGGACGCCCGTGACGCCGATCAGCGCCGAGAGCAGGGCAGCGCCGCGGCCGTATGAAGCGGCGCTGTCGCCGGCGCCGGCTCGGCTCACGGGCCGACGCGTACGAGCGCCATCGTCCAGGGCAGGGGCGAGCGGAGCTCGACGACCTCCCCGTAGCGGCGCAGCAGGCTTGAGAACCCCCGCTTGGACCAGTGGTTGAGATGGCCGGGAGTGTTTCCGAGGTCGCGCACGTAGCTTCCCCGCACCAGGTTCAGGCCGCGCCACAGCGGCTCGCGCGGGACGCTCACGAGCAGCCAGCGCGACGACACCCGGGCCATCTCGCCGAGCACCGCGTCCGGGTCCGGGACGTGCTCCAGGACCTCCATCGCGGTGGCCGCCTCGAACTCACCGTCCGCGAACGGCAGCCGGTGCCCGTCGCCGGAGTGAAAGGTCAGGTTGGGACGAGTGCGCCGCTGCCACTCCTCGCGCAGCTTCGGGTCCTCGAGGTCGATGCCGACGACGCGCCCGGGCGTGCGATCCGCCCACTGCTCGGTCAGCACGCCTTCCCCGCAGCCGACGTCGAGGATCGAGGCCGGGGAGGCGCGGTCGAGCAGCTCGAACATCTCCCGCTCGAAGCCGGCCATCAGGCGCTTCACGACCGGGTTGGACGACCCGTACTTGTCGTAGGTGTTGCCGGTCGGGATGTGGTCCGGCAGGGATGCCGGCGTCGCCGCCCGCGTCACGTCGGTCGCCCGAGCGGGACGGTCTCGTGCTCCTCGGTCTGCGGCCTGTCGGGGATGGCCATCGGCCCGTCGGGGCGCGGCGCCTGCCGCCGCTCCGCGGGCTCGTAGTGGGAAGGCTCGACGCCCAGCTTCAGCTCGACGCGCCGCGTCCGCTCCAGCGTGCGCTGGATCAGGACGCGGTTGGCAGCCAGGAGGTCGCCGATGATCCCGAGCGCGGCCAGCTGCACCGCCACGACGAACAGCATCGACCCGAGCACGACGGACTGGATGTGGCCCGCGCCGTCGCCCTGGATGAAGAGCACCAGGAACCGGCCCCAGACCACTGCGGCCACGAGGCCGACGATCGCCGCCGCCATCAGGAACACCCTCAGCGGCTCGTACTGCGTGTAGACGCGGAAGATGGCAAGCGCGTTCGTGCGCACGTACGACGAGATCGACCCGAACAGGCGCGACTCCCGCATCTTCGGATTGGTCCGGATCGGGACGTGGTCGATCGCGACGGTCATCTTGCCCGCCTGGATGATCGACTCCAGCGTGTAGGTGAAGCGCGAGACGACCTGCACCTGGAGCGCGGCCTCGCGGTTGTAGGCGCGGAAGCCGGACGTCGTGTCCGGGACGGTCGTGTTCGAAGCGCGCCGCACGACCCAGCTCCCGAGCCGCTGCAGCATCTTCTTGGCGGGGGAGAAGTGCTCGATCGACTGCACCTCACGGTCCCCGACGACGAGGTCCGCGTGCCCCCGCACGATCGGCTCGACGAGCTTCGGGATGTCGGCGGCGCTGTACTGGTTGTCCGCGTCCGTGTTGACGATCACGTCGGCGCCCAGCTTCAGCGAGGCGTCGAGGCCCGCCTGGAACGCGTAGGCGAGGCCCTTGTTGTTGGTGAGCCGCACCACGTGGTCGACGCCGTGCTTGCGGGCGACCTCGATCGTGCTGTCGCTGGATCCGTCGTCGATCACGAGCCACTCGACCGCATCGAAGCCGTTGACGGCCCGTGGCAGGTCGCGCAGCGTGACGGGGAGCGAATCCTCCTCGTTCAGGCAGGGGATCTGAATGATGAGCTTCATCGCATCGATGTCCAGGCGCCTTCGGCGCTCGCCGGGGAACTAAGTAAACTGGTGCGCCATTATCGCGCAAGGCCCGGAGAGTGCCGCGGCCGGCCTTGCTTGTGCCTCGCAACTCCACCCCCCGTGGAAAGCGCCACCGTCGAACGTTCCGCGCCCGGCCTGCCGGGCTTCGCCCGGCGCGCCCTCGCGCTGCCGGCCGACACCGTCGCCCGGTGGGCGTTCGCGGGGCTGTGCGTGCTCGCCGTCGTCGGGTTCTTCACGTGGGTCACGTACCCGAACTACGACAGCTACTACGCCCTGCTGTGGGGCGAGGAGCTGCTGAACGGCGATCTGCCCAGCTTCGAGGCCTACCGCGCGCCCACCGAGCATCCCCTGGCAGTGGCGTTCGGAGCGGTCCTGTCCGTGCTCGGGCAGGACGCCGACCGGGTGATGGTGCTGATCACGCTGTTCGCGTTCGTGGCGCTGGTGGCGGGCACGTACGTGCTCGGGCGCACGGCGTTCACGCCGCTGGTGGGTGCGATTGCGGCCTTCCTCGTGCTGACGCGCTTCGACTTCCCCTCGCTGGCCGTGCGCGCCTATCTCGACATCCCCTTCATGGCGGCGATCGTGTGGGCCGGCGCGCTCGAGGCGGCGCGGCCGCGGCGCGGCGTGACGGTGTTCCTGCTGCTCGCGGCGGCGGGCCTGTTGCGGCCCGAGGCATGGATCCTCTCGGGCGTCTACTTCCTGTGGATGAGCTGGGACGCGGACTGGGGCGATCGCTTCCGCTACGCGGCGCTGACCGCGATCGGCCCGCTCGGCTGGGTGGCGACGGACTTCATCGTCACGGGGGAGCCGCTGTTCTCGCTCACCTCCACGCAGGACCTGGCCACGGAGCTCGACCGCACGCGGTCCGGCGGCGACGTGGTGTCGGCCCTGCCCGAATACCTGCGCGGGACGGTCAAGACGCCCGTGTACTTCGCCGGGCTGCTCGGGCTCGCGATCGCGCTGTGGAAGTTCCCGCTGCGCGCGCTCGTCCCGCTGATGCTGTTCCTCGCAGGAGCGTTCACCTTCGTCGCCACCGGGCTGGTGGGGCTGTCGGTGATCGTCCGCTACCTGCTGGTCCCGTCGGTGATGATGACCGTGTTCGCGGCCGTGACCCTGGGCGGCTGGACGATGGTGCGGCGCGGCACCCGCCTGCGGCGGTTCTGGGCGGTCAGCGCCGCCGTGATCACCATCTTGGGCCTGGCCTACACGGCGTACCGGCCGCCGAGCCTCGAGCGCTTCAACAACGAGCTGTCGTTCCGAGGTGAGCAGGGTCGCAGCCTGCACCGGCTGCTCGAGACGTCCGCGGTGGAGCGCGCGCTGCGCTGCGGCCCCGTCTCCGTTCCCACCCACAAGCTGATCCCGGACACGCGCTGGGTGCTGGGACTCGGGGCGGGCGACGTGGTCGCGCGCTCCGATCCGTCGGCCGCCTCGGAGCGCAAGGCGCGCTACGGCGTCGCGGTCTTCCCCGTGGGGCGCACGAACATCCTGCGCACCGGCTTCGCGGTCAACACCGACGCGATCACGCAGGTGCCGGGGCAGGGCTTCCGCCGGATCGCGACGGACAAGTACTTCGCGGCCTACGTTCGCTGCCCCTCGGGGCGTGCCTAGGCACGTCACGGAACAGCGGCGCCGTCCCGACGCGTGGGCGCTCGCCCTCGGCGCCGTGCTGGCCGGCGCGCTCGCGCTGCGCCTGTGGGGGATCAAGCACGGCCTGCCCTACGTCTTCAACGTGGACGAGGCGTCGAACTTCGTCCCGACCGCGGTCAGCTTCTACTTCACCGACAGCTACAACCCGCACTACTTCATCAACCCGCCCGCCTACTCGTACCTCCTGCACGTCGTGTACGGGATCTGGTTCGGCGGCGGCTGGCCGTTCGGTGCGGGCAACGAGGTGGGGGATGCGCTGGCCTCCGATCCGACGGCGGTGTTCGTGGCCGGCCGCGCCACCTCGGCGGTGCTCGGCACGGCGGCGGTCGGATTCGTCTACCTGACCGCGGCCCGGCTGTACGACCGGCGCGTCGGCGTGTTCGCGGCGCTCGTGATGGCCGTTGCCTTCCTGCCCGTCTTCTACTCGCACCTGGCACTCAACGACGTGCCCGCGCTGCTGCCGCTGGCGGTGTCGGCGTGGGGCAGCGCGGGAGTGCTGACGCGCGGCCGGCGCCTCGACTGGGCCGTCGCGGGCGCCGGGCTGGGGCTGGCCGCGGCGACGAAGTACACCGCGGGGATCGTGGTGCTGCCGCTGATCGTGGCCGCGGCCTACCGGCTCGCGGACGCCGAAGCCCGCGCCGAGGCCCTGCGGGGAGCCGCTATCGCAGCGGCATTGGCCGCCGCGTTCTTTCTCCTCGCCAACCCGCACGCGCTGCTGTCGTACAGCGAGTTTCGCGCGGACGTGGACAGGCAGGAGGAGGCGGCATCCGGCTTCGGCAAGCTGGGCCTCGACCAGGACTCCGGCGTCCTCTACTACCTCGGCGTGCTGACGTGGGGCTTCGGGTGGGTCCCGCTCGCGGCGGCGCTTGGAGGCGCGCTCCTCGCGTTCCGCGCCGACGTGCGCCGGGCGCTCTTCCTGGTGCCGTGGCCGCTGCTCTTCATCGTCTACATGGGCACGCAGGAGCGCTTCTTCGGGCGCTGGCTCCTGCCTGCGCTGCCGGCGCTCGCGATCCTGGCCGGCCTGGGGGCGACCCGAGCGCTGGAGCTGGCCGGCGACCGGCGGCCGCGGCTCGCCGCGGTGGCGGCGGTCGCCGTGGGGGTCGCGCTCGGTGCGCAGGGCCTCTACTACAGCGTGCACGTCGACCGCGTGCTGTCCCGCGACGACACGCGCAACCTCGCACGCGCATGGATGGCCGCCAACATCCCCGCCGGCTCGAAGATCGTGGTCGAGCCCGTGGTGCCGGACGCGTGGTTCGCCGATGCCGACGCACCGGACGCGGCGGAGGGGCGGCGCCGCGGACTGACCCGGTCGGGCCGCCGCTGGATCAAGTTCCCGACCGGCCGCACGACGGTCGACGAGCAGGGCCGGCAGCGGCGAGGGGGCAAGGGCCGGTTCGTGAGCGTGGAGGACTACGAGCGCACGCTGCGCCCGGAGCTGATCGACGCATACACGGCCGGCGGCTACTGCTGGGTCGTCACCGGGTCGACGCAGTACGGCCGCGCGCAACGCGCGCCCGGCGAGGTGCCGCGCGCGATCCGTTACTACGCCGCGCTCGCCCGGCGCGCGGACGTCGTTTACCGCGCGAGCCCCTACCGCGACGGCGAGGGGCCGGTCGAGTTCGACTTCGACTGGAGCTTCAACCAGTACCCCCGCGCTTACGAGCGACCGGGCCCGAGCGTGATCGTGTACCGGCTGCGCGACGGTAACTGCGCTCCTCTCGAGGCCCCGACGGCGCCGCGCCCCGAGCGCGCCGGCGGCGAAGCGGCCGCGCTGGTCGGGGGCTGACCGCCGGATTTCGCGCCACCGCGGTCGATCGGGGTCGTATAGCGACCCCAATGCACCGCACCGCGGCGATTCTCGGCTCTGGAGGCGGCGTCTGCGTACCGACCTGATTCTTTTCGAGTCGTTGGGAAGAAAACCCGTGCCTCCCCCGTCTGGTGGTCGTAATCAACGACCGCATGGGGGACACAATGGGTTACCGCCACTAGATACGAGACACACAGAGACTTGAATCGAAAAGGGGCCGACGGGGCCCCTCTTTCGTTCCTGCAACCGCTGCAAACCGCCTGTCGCGCATTGGAAAGCGCTGGACCGACGGTAGAATCGTTCGCAAGCGGCTGCTGTGCGTTGCAGGGGAGCGAGCGGCCCGGTCGGGAGTAGCCCGCATCCGGCGCACGGCGGCGCGGAGAAGAATTCTTGACCGACAGCGAACTGCGCCATCTGCGAAGGGCCGTCGAGCTCGCGGAGCTCGGCCGGGGACACACGAGCCCCAACCCGCTGGTGGGCGCCGTGGTCGCGCGTGACGAGCACGTGCTCGGGGAGGGCTACCACGCGGCGTATGGCGGCGACCACGCCGAGGTTGCCGCGCTGGGTGCGTGCGTGGCGGACCCGATCGGCGCGACGATGTACGTGACGCTCGAGCCGTGCTGCCATCACGGTCGCACGCCGCCCTGCACCGACGCGATCGTCGACGCCGGCATCAGGCGCGTCGTGGTCGCCTCGGACGATCCCACGGACAAGGCCTCCGGCCGCGGGCTCGGCATCCTGCGCGACGAGGGAATCGACGTGCAGGTCGTGGACGGCGACGTGTCGCGCGCGGCGCGGCTCCTCAACCAGCCGTTCCGCAAGCACGCGCGCACCGGTCGCCCGCACGTCCTGTTCAAGGCGGCGATGAGCCTCGACGGGAAGATGGCGACTCAGACCGGGGACTCCAAGTGGATCTCGGGGGAGGAGAGCCGCAAGCTTGTGCACCGCTGGCGCGCCGAGGCGGATGCCGTCTGCGTCGGGATCGGAACTGCGCTGGCGGACGACCCGCTGCTGACCGCACGCACCCCCGACGCCGCCCGCCAGCCGGCCCGGGTCGTGTTCGACTCCGAGGCCCGCCTGCCCCCCGAGAGTCAGCTCGCACGCACGGCGCACGACGCGCGCCTGATCATCGTCATATCGCGGGCGGCCGACCGGTCACGCCTCGAGGCCCTCAAGGCCGCCGGGGTGGAGGCGGTCGTGGCCTCTGGCGGCAACGAGGCGGAGCGGGTCACGGACGCGCTCGACAAGTTGGGCGCGCTGGGCATCCAGAGCATGCTGCTCGAAGGCGGGCCCCGGCTCGCAGGGTCGTTCCTCGATGCCGGCGAGGTGGACGAGATGCGCATCTTCATCGCGCCGATCGCCGTCGGCGGCCGCGCGGCGCGGATGTCGCTCGAGGGCGATGGGACCGACTCGATCGAGCACGCGCGCCATGCCGACTCGCTGGAGGTGCAGATGTCCGGCCAGGACGTGCTGCTCATGGCGCGCTTCGAAGAGTGGTAGGCCGCCGGAGGGACCGGTGTTCACCGGGCTGGTAGCGGAGCTCGGCCGGGTCGCCGCCGTTGAGTCGCGGGACGGCGCGACGCGCATCCGTGTGGAGGCCGCGCTCGCCAAGGACCTCGACGAAGGCGACTCCGTCGCGGTGAACGGCGTGTGCCTGACCGCGATCGACCCGGCGAATGGGGGGTTCGCGGCCGACCTCAGCGCCGAGACGCTCGCGCGCAGCTCATTGGGCTCGCTGGCACCCGGCGCGCAGGTCAACCTGGAGCTGCCGCTGCGGCCGGCGGACCGGCTCGGCGGCCACATCGTGCAGGGCCACGTCGACGGCCTCGGCCGCGTCGCGGACGTGACGGACGACGGGAACGGGCGCGAGGTGCGGTTCGACGCGCCTGCGGACCTGCTGCGCTACGTCGTCGAAAAGGGGTCGATCGCCGTGGACGGCGTGAGCCTCACGGTGGCGGCGGTGGACGACGCCGGCTTCTCGGTCGCGCTGATCCCCGAGACGCTGGCTCGCACCACGCTCGGCCAGGCCCGTGAGGGCCGCCCGGTTAACCTTGAGGTCGACGTGATCGCCAAGCACGTGGAAAAGCTGGTCGTTGGACGATGAGCGAGAACCCCGCATTCGCAAGCGTCGAGGAGGCCCTGGAGGACATCAGGGCCGGCAAGATGGTCGTGGTCTGCGACGCGGAGGACCGCGAGAACGAGGGCGACCTGACGCTCGCGGCGCAGTTCGCGACGCCCGAGAACATCAACTTCATGGCGCGCGAGGCGCGCGGCCTGATCTGCCTTGCGCTCACGTCCGATCGCTGCGACGAGCTGGGCCTCGACCTGATGGCGGCGAAGAACGAGTCTTCGTTCGAGACCGCCTTCACGGTGTCGGTGGAGGCGCGCGAGGGGGTCACGACCGGCATCTCGGCGCACGACCGCGCACACACGATCCAGGTCGCGATCGACCCTCGTGCCGAGCCGCGCGACCTCGTCCAGCCGGGGCATGTCTTCCCGCTGAAGGCGCGGCCGGGCGGCGTGCTGGAGCGCACCGGGCAGACCGAGGCGGGCGTCGACCTGGCGCGGCTCGCCGGCCTGATCCCGGCGGCGGTGATCTGCGAGATCATGAACGACGACGGGACCATGGCCCGCGTCAAGGACCTGATCCCGTACTGCGACCGGCACCGGTTGAAGATGATCACGGTCGCCGACCTGATCGCCTACCGGCGACGGACGGAGAAGCTCGTCGAGCGCGTCGCGGAAGCGTTCCTCCCGACGGACTACGGCGAGTTCAACGTCGTGGGCTACCGCTCGATGGTCGACGAGAAGCACCACGTCGCGCTCGTGAAGGGCGACGTGGTCGCCGCCACGCAGGCCGGCGAGGCCGTGATGGTGCGGGTCCACTCGGAGTGCCTCACGGGGGACGTGTTCCATTCGATGCGCTGCGACTGCGGCCAGCAGCTGGCGGACGCGCTCGAGCGGATCGAGACGGAGGGGCTGGGCGTCCTGCTCTATCTCGCGCAGGAGGGGCGCGGGATCGGCCTGCTGAACAAGCTGCGCGCCTACAAGCTCCAGGAGGACGGCCTCGACACGGTGGACGCGAACCTCGAGCTGGGGCTGCCGGCCGACCTGCGCGACTACGGCATCGGCGCCCAGATCCTGGTCGACCTCGGGCTGCGCCGCATCAACATCCTCACCAACAACCCGAAGAAGATCGTGGGCATGGAGGGCTACGGCCTCGAGGTCGCCGACCAGATCCCGATCGAGCAGGTGCCCGGCCGCCACAACCTCGAGTACCTGCGGGCGAAGCGCGACAAGCTCGGGCACATGCTGCACCACCAGGGACTGCCGCTCGACGAGCAGCTGTTCCGGGAGGAGCGGGAGGCGGACCGCCGCAAGAAGGAGGTCGAGTCGCGTCTCGCCCTGGGCGTCGTCGACCAGTCCGATCTCGAACGGGAATGAGCGACGCACGGTTCGCGATCGTGCGGGCCACCTTCTATGAGGACCTGGCGGAGCGGCTGACGGCCGGTGCGCTGAAGGGGTTTGCCGAGCAGGGCGTGCCGGAGTCGCAGGTCGATGCCTACGACGTGCCGGGGGCGTTCGAGCTCCCCTTCGGTGCGAAGGTGTGCGCCGAGTCCGGCCGCTACGCGGGTGTCGCCTGCCTGGGCGCGGTGATCCGCGGCGAGACCGACCATTACGACTGGGTCTGCCAGGGCGCCACCTACGGCATCATGCGCGCCCAGCTGGACACGGGTGTGCCGTGCGCATTCGGCGTGCTGACCGTCGACGAGCTGGACCAGGCGCTGGCCCGGACCGGCGGAGACAAGCGGGATACCGGCTACAACGCGGCCCTGGCCGCGGTCCAGATGGCCCGCCTGACCGGCGTGGTGCCCGCTAGCTAGACTTCCGCGGATGCCGAAGGTATGTCACGTGTGCGGCAAGGGCCCGGCGTTCGGGCACAGCCGCAGTCACTCGATGGTCGCGAGCAAGCGGCGGTTCAACCCGAACCTCCAGAAAGTGCGCATCGACGAGGGTGGCCACCGCCACCGCGTCTACGTCTGCACCCGCTGTCTCAAGGCCGGCAAGGTAGCCAAGGCGCTCTAGCCAGAGCATCCGGCCAGCCAGCCGGTCGGTTCTTTTGGCCGATCCTTCAATAGAGCGATTCCGCAAAGTGGTCGGCGCCGCGTGCGCGGAGCTCGAGGCGCGCCGGCAAGAGGTCAACGACCTGAACGTCTTCCCGGTCGCCGACGGGGACACCGGCGACAACATGGTGCAGACCCTGCGCGCCGTGATGCAGGAGCTGGACCGCCTCAACGGCCAGCCGGTCGACGACATCGGCCGCGACGAGATCGTGAAGGCCGTCGCCCGGGCGGCGCTGCTGGGCGCGCGCGGCAACAGCGGCGTGATCCTCTCGCAGGTCGTGCGCGGCGCGGCGGAGGAGCTGTCGAGCCGCCCTGGTGAGCTGGTCGACCCGCAGCTCGTGTCGGCGGCGCTCGCGTCCGCGGCGCAGGCCGCATACGAGTCGGTGCGCGACCCCGCGGAGGGCACGATGATCACCGTGGTGCGGGAGATGTCCCATCGGCTCGCCACCGATCTCGCGCACATGCCCACCGCGCGGCTCGACACCGATGCCACCGACGAGGAGCAGAACGCAGCCCTCGCCGACGTGCTCGAGCGCGCGCTGCAGGCAGCCGAGGAGTCGGTCGAGCGCGGGCCGGAGCTGCTGCCGGTGCTGCGCGAGCACGGCGTGGTGGACGCCGGCGGGTACGGCCTCACCCTGCTGATCGCCGGCGCGATCGCGGCCCTGCGAGGCGGCGAGGCGGAGCTGCCGGAGGTTGCCCACCAGGCCGTCACCAAGCCGCACGAGGACACCCACGAGTCGAGCCGGTATCGCTTCTGCACGAACTTCGTCGTCCTGGGCGCCGAGCTGCCCGCGGCCCGCACGCTGTTGCCGACGCTCGAGGACCTGGGCGACTCCGTTCTGGTGGTGGGCGACCGGACGACGCTGCGCGTCCATGTTCACACCGACGAGCCCGAGAGCGCGGTCGCGGTGTTCGACGGCGTCGGGTCCGTCGAGCGGCTCGACGTCGCGGACATGCACGAGCAGGAGGTGCAGCGCGCCGCGCGGCTGACCGGCGGCGACCGGCCGCTCGCGCGCGAGATGATGTGCGGCGTGGTCGCCGTGGCCGCCGGGCCGGGGATGCGGCGGCTGTTCGAGCAGCTCGGCGCCCACGTGGTCGACGGCGGGCCCACGCTCAACCCCAGCACGTTCGAGATCCTGGCCGGCATCCACGAGATCCCGGCGCCTGAGGTGATCGTCCTGCCGAACAGCGGCAACGTGATCCTGGCGGCGGAGCGCGCTGCCGAGCTGTCCGAGAAGGAGGTCGCGGTGGTGGACTCGCGCTGGCCGCAGGCAGGCCTCGCCTGCCTCGTGGAGCACGATCCACAGGCCGGGCTGGAGACGAACGCGCACCGGCTCCGCGGCGTGCTCGACGACGTCGCCACCGGCGCCGTGGCGGCCGCGGCCCGCGACGACAAGCAGGGTCGCTTCAGGCAGGGAGATGCGGTCGGGTTCGTCGGCGACGAGCTGGTCGTGTGGGGCGACCCGCAGGAGACGTTGCGCGGCGTCGTCGCGCGGCTCTCGGAGGGACGCGAGATCGTGACCTGCGTCTGCGGTGCGGACGCGCCGCTGGGACGGGATGCGATCGCAGCGCTCGCGCCGGATGGCGTGGAGCTCGAGGTGCACGAGGGCGGGCAGCCGCACTACTGGTGGCTGATCGCGGCGGAGTGAGCGCGGCGTCGGCGGCGACGGGAGCGACTTGGCCGCCGAGGCCTTCGACCAACATCGTTCACGAAGACGAGGCGATCTGCGCGGGCGCCTAACCTGACGGCATGGCCGCCAACGTGCACACGCCGCCCCGCGCCTTTGGCGGCGGCGGCGCGCAGACGCGGGATGCCCTCCTCGCGGCGCCGGTGTCGTCCCCGCGCCCGGGCCTGCTCGGCGCGCGGCTGACCACGCTCGAGGGCGTCGGCCCGGCGGCCGCCCGCAACTTCGCCAAGCTGGGCATCGAGACCGTGGGCGACCTGCTCGAGCATCTGCCCTTCGACCACCGGGACTACGAGGGGACGCGCACGATCGCGGAGCTGGCGATCGGGGAGGAGGCGACCGTGGCCGTGCGGGTCCGCAGCTGCCGCGTACGCCCCACCCGGAGGCGGCGCCTCACGATCCTCGAGGCCCAGGTCGCCGACGAGACCGGGCCGATGCAGGCCGTCTGGTTCAACCAGGCCTACCTCGCCGACCAGCTGAAGGAAGACGTTGCCGTGCTCCTGCGCGGCAGGCTCGAAGCGGGCCGGGGGAGCGCGACCTTCCGCGTCGCCGAGCACGAGATCCAGCGCGGCGGCGCCGCCGCAGAGGAGGGGATCGGACGGCATACGACGGGACTGGTGCCCGTCTATCCCGCCACCGAAGGGCTGACGGCGCGGCGCATCCGCGAGCTCGCGTGGGGCCTGCGGGAGCTCCCGCGCCACTCGGTCGAGCCGCTCCCCGCACGGCTGCGCGCCCGGGCCGGGCTGCCCGTGCGGGCAGACGCCCTCACCACGGCGCACTGGCCGGAGGCGGTCGAGGACGTCGCGCTCGCACGCCGGCGCCTCGCGCTCGAGGAGCTGCTGCTGTTCCAGCTCGCGCTCGTGATGCGCCGCCGCACGCGCCGCGAGGTGCGGCAGGCCGAGGCCGTCGAGCCGCTGGGCGACCTCGTGCGCGGCTGGCTGGCGGCGCTGCCGTTCGAGCTCACCGAAGGCCAGCGGCAGGCCGTGGAGGAGATCGACGGCGACCTCGCGAGCGGCGG
>Ga0075431_100005189_pt1 | contig 12828 bp, 13 predicted proteins | sample RhiMetdeltSRZDD5_FD_75297 | JGI IMG/M metagenome (GOLD analysis project Ga0075431, IMG submission 75297) | Populus rhizosphere microbial communities from Tennessee, USA - Rhizosphere MetaG P. deltoides SRZDD5 | ecosystem: Host-associated > Plants > Roots > Rhizosphere > Soil | place: USA... | reverse complement strand
ACGGCAAGATGCGAACCGCTCTTCAGGCGGAGAGCGGAGATGTGTCCGTCTGCTTGGCTGACCGAGACCACCTCATCCCTGATGAGTTCAGCGCCGCGAGCCTGGGCCGCTTTTCGCAAAAGGTTCATCAGGCTGTTGGGATCGAGCCAGCCTTCGCCCGAACGGCTCAAAGCGCCGGCGGCGAGACCGTCGGTCTCGAGCCAGGGAAACTCCATCTTGAGCTTGTCAGGCGAGAGCAGGACAACATCGGCGCCCGAGGCGTGCTGGGTCTCGACATTTGCCTTCAAAAGGCCGAGACCGGCGGAGGATGCAAGCAGGAGATAGCCGTGTTCGCGGAAAGTGACGTCGGCGTCGAGGCCGAATTCCTGCTTCAGTCCCCTGATGAACTGCAGGCCGAACCGAGACAGCGCGATGTTCTCAGGACAGGAGAATTGCTGTCTCAGCCCCCCTACTGCGCGCGCCGTGCAGGAGTATGCGTAGCTTGTATCCTTCTCGATAATGGCGATCTTGCCGGTGAATCCATGTTTGAAGAGGTGGTAAGCGGTGGAGCTTCCCATCACGCCGCCGCCTACGATTGCAACATCCACGGATTTCATCGGCTATTCCAAATGCTCCCGAAACGCACAGTCTGCCGGATGGAGGAGCCCGCAACAAGCCGCAGAGCCATGGAAAGGACGCTTGGCAGAAATGCGCCGCTCCATTAGGTTCGCGCGCGACGGATCAAGGAATTTCATGAACAAGGCGAGGGCTGGAAATTATTTCGAGGACTTCGCCCAAGGCCAAGTCTTCCAGCATGGAACGCCGAAGACTTTGGGAGACGGCGACCGGACGCTCTATACGGCGCTCTACGGCAGCCGCTTCGCTCACCATCAGTCGGATGAATTCGCGCGCATGATCGGCTATCCGCGCACGCCGATCGACGATCTTCTCGTCTTCCACATGATCTTCGGCAAGACGGTCAACGACATTTCGCTCAATGCCATCGCCAATCTCGGCTATGCTGATTGCCGCTTTGCAACGCCCGTCTATTCTGGTGACACATTGTCCGCGAGATCAGAGGTCATCGGGATCAAGGAGAATTCAGACGGCAAGAGCGGCACGGTCTATGTGCGATCCAAAGGCGTGAACCAGAAGGGCGATATCGTGCTCGATTTCGTGCGGTGGGTCATGGTGCGCAAGCGCAATGAAAAAATCGCCGCTCAACAGGAAGAGGTGCCGCAGCTTCGGGAAGCCGTGGAAGCCGAGGCGCTCGGCAGAAGCTGTCCCGCGATCAATGTCAGCTCCTGGGATTGGTCTGCCGGAGGGAGCACGGCTCGCTTCAGCGACTATGAGATCGGCGAACGCATCGACCATATCGATGGGGCAACGGTCGAGGAGGCGGAGCACATGATGGCGGCGAGGCTCTATCACAACAATGCCCGGGTCCATTTCAACGCCTGGCAGGAAAGCAAAGGCCGGTTCGGCAGACGGATCGTCTATGGCGGCCATGTAATGAGCCTTGCCAGGGCTTTATCTTTCAACGGTCTCGCCAACGCCTTTCATCTGGCGGCGATCAACGGGGGGCGTCACGTGGCACCTCTGTTCGCCGGTTCCACGGTCTTTGCCTGGTCGGAGATCCGCGACAAAGCACTGCTTGCGGGGAGAGCGGATGTGGGTGCGCTGCGCGTCCTAACAAGGGCGACGCGCGACATGCCGGCAGGCGGCTTTCCCTTAGAACGTGCAAAGGAGGGCGCACCGGGCGTGATCCTCGAATTCGATTATTGGGCGCTCATACCGGTTTAGGAGATTTGCCTTGGCTCGGCCGTGGCGCTAGAAAAGCCAAAACATCAGATCTAAGGCCATGACTGATCAATTCCAGAGGCCACTTTCCCCGCATCTGCAGATATTCAGGCTGATGTTCACAATGGTGATGTCGATCGTCCATCGCCTCACAGGCATGGCTCTCTACTTTGGCAGCATACTGCTCGTGTGGTGGCTGACCGCGGCGGCGATGGGCCCTCAGTCTTTCGATTTCGTGCAGGATATCTTCAGTTCCTGGCCCGGGCGGATCGTTCTTTTTGGCTTGAGCTGGACCTTCATCCATCATTTCCTCGGCGGAATTCGGCATCTCATCTGGGACACGGGACGTGGGTTCAAGCTGCCAACCGTCGAACTCTCGGCGCGGCTGACGCTTGCCGGTTCGGTCGTGCTGACGATCGCGCTATGGGCGCTCGCCTACCTGCAGAAAGGATAGTCCGTGCGCATTCGAACACCGCTGGCGCATGTCAGAGGACTAGGCTCGGCCAGGGCTGGAACCGAGCGCTGGTGGCAAGAGCGGGTAACCTCGGTGGCAAGCATTCCGCTCACCCTCTTTCTCATTTGGCTCGCTTTGCGCGTGGCGGGACGCGGTCATCAGGAGGTCGTTGAGATTCTCGGTCATCCCGCGCATGCGATCGGGCTCATACTCGCGCTCAGCACCCTCTTTTGGCACATGATGCTCGGCATGCAGGTGATCATCGAGGATTACGTGCATAGCGGCGCAAGATTCTGGCTGCTCCTAGGCAACCAGTGCTTCACTGGGGTCCTATGGGTCGTCGGGGTCTATGCGGTTCTGAGGCTGAGCCTGGGAGGCGCATGATGGCCGAAGACGGTACGAGAGCCGATCTCATGCCAGCCAAGGCGGCGGCAATCAACGGACGCGCTTATCCGATCATCGATCATGCCTATGACGTCGTAGTGGTGGGCGCCGGGGGAGCGGGTTTGCGAGCTGCGCTGGGGGCGGCGCAGGCCGGTCTGCGAACGGCTTGCGTCACAAAGGTCTTCCCGACGCGCTCCCACACGGTTGCGGCACAGGGCGGGATCGCTGCAGCACTCGGCAATATGGGTCCCGATGACTGGCGCTGGCACATGTACGATACGGTCAAGGGCTCAGACTGGCTCGGCGATCAGGATGCGATCGAATATCTGTGCCGCAATTCGCCGCAGGCCGTGTACGAGCTCGAACATTTCGGCCTGCCGTTCTCGCGCACGGAAGAGGGAAAAATTTATCAGCGTCCCTTCGGCGGCATGACGACGAGCTATGGCAAGGGACCACCGGCCCAGCGCACTTGCGCGGCCGCCGATCGCACGGGACATGCCATGCTGCACACGCTCTATGGCCAGTCGCTGCGTTGTTCGACCAAGTTCTTCATCGAATATTTCGCCCTCGATCTGATCATGGAAGACGGAGCCTGCCGGGGGGTAATGGCGCTCTCCCTTGAGGATGGCAGCATCCACAGGCTCAGGGCACATAAGACAATCCTGGCAACGGGCGGATATGGGAGAGCCTATTTGTCCTGCACCTCGGCCCATATCTGCACGGGCGACGGCAACGCCATGGTGCTTCGGGCGGGCTTGCCGCTGCAGGACATGGAGTTCGTGCAGTTCCACCCCACCGGCATTTATGGCGTAGGCATTCTGATCACCGAAGGCGCCCGCGGCGAAGGCGGCTATCTGACGAATTCAGAGGGCGAGCGCTTCATGGAGCGTTATGCGCCACACGCCAAGGAACTCGCATCGCGCGACGTCGTGTCGAGGGCCATGACGATCGAGATCCGCGAGGGTCGCGGCGTCGGGACGCAGAAGGACCATATCCACCTGCATCTCGAACATCTCGATCCGAATGTGATCCACGAGCGTCTCCCGGGAATTTTCGAGAATTCGAAAGTGTTTGCGGGCGTCGATCTGACTCGTGAACCGCTGCCGGTGCTGCCGACGGTGCATTACAATATGGGAGGAATCCCCACCAATTATCACGGAGAGGTTCTGGCTGGCGACAGCGCCAATCCGGATAGGGTCGTGCCGGGCCTCATGGCCATCGGCGAGGCGGCTTGCGTGTCGGTGCATGGCGCCAACAGGCTTGGATCGAATTCGCTCAGTGATCTCGTGGTTTTCGGACGGGCGGCGGCGCTTCGCTGCGTGGAAACTGTCGAGTCCAATTCGGCCCACGCCGATCTTCCTGAGAAGGCCGGAGAAGAGGCAATTGCGCGGCTCGACCGGTTCCGATTCGCCAAGGGCTCCAATCCTACGGCGGAGCTCCGCCTCAGCATGCAAAGAACCATGCAGACGAATTGCGCCGTGTTCCGGACCGGCGCGGTGCTGGAGGAAGGCTCACGTCGAATCAAGCAAATCTGGCAGAGCAATGACGATATTCGGGTGAGCGACCGGTCGCTCATCTGGAACTCCGACCTTATCGAGACGCTCGAGTATGACAATCTCATCGCGCAGGCCGCCGTGACGGTCGATGGCGCCCTAGAGCGGACGGAATCTCGCGGTGCGCATGCGCGGGAGGATTTTCCCCAGCGCGATGATGAGAAATGGATGAAGCACACGCTCGCCTGGGCCGACACGGAGAGGCGGACGGTAAGGCTTGGAACACGGCCGGTTCACAATTTTACGCTGTCGAACGAGGTCGAAGTTATTCCGCCCGTCGCGCGACAATATTGAGGCTATCCGAATGGTGCAGCTGACACTGCCGAGAAACTCCAAAATCGTCGAAGGCAAGCGCTGGCCTCTGCCTCAAAAGGCACAAGCCCTCAAGGAGTTCCGGATCTACCGGTGGGATCCGGACAACGGCGGCAATCCGCGCATGGATACTTTCCACATCGACACCGCCGCCTGCGGACCCATGGTTCTCGATGCGCTGATCAAGATCAAGAACGAGCAGGATCCAGGCCTCACCTTTCGCCGTTCCTGCCGGGAGGGAATCTGCGGATCCTGCGCTATGAACATCGACGGCTCCAACAGTCTGGCGTGCCTGCAACCCATAGCCGAAATCAAGGGAGCGGTGAAAATCTATCCGCTGCCTCACATGCTTGTCGTCAAGGACCTCGTGCCGGATCTGACGACTTTCTATGCGCAGATCAGCCTCATCGAGCCGTGGCTCAAAACCGACAGCCCGCCGCCCGACAAGGAATGGCGGCAATCGCCCGAGGACAGGCATCTTCTCGATGGGCTCTATGAATGTATCCTGTGCGCCTGCTGCACGACGTCGTGCCCCTCCTACTGGTGGAATGGCGATCGATATCTCGGACCGGCTGCACTTCTGCAGGCCTATCGGTGGCTCGTCGATTCCAGGGACGAAGCGACGGGCGAGAGACTGGACATCGTCGAGGATCCGTTCCGGCTCTATCGCTGCCACACCATCCTGAACTGTACCAAAGTGTGCCCCAAAGGGCTCAATCCGGCCAAGGCGATCGCAGAGATCAAGAAAATGATGGTGGCCAGACAGGTCTAGACCGGCCGCCGCCGCAAGTCATGGAGAACGCGTCATGCTCGATCACGTGGGTTTTTCGGTTGCCGATCTGAAGGCGGCGCGGCGCTTTTATGAAAAGGCGCTTGCCCCCTTAGGAATCATGCTCATTTACGACATTTCGGCCGAGCAGACGGATGGGGAGGCCTATCTGGGCTTCGGGGAGGATCAGAAGCCCTATTTCTGGATCGGCACAGGCAAGTCGAAAGGGCGGCTGCATGTTGCCTTTCTTGCCAAGGATCGTGAGACCGTCGACCGGTTCTATGAGGCTGCGATCAAGGCCGGCGGCAAGGACAATGGTGCCCCGGGCCTAAGGCCGCACTACCACAAGCATTACTACGGCGCTTTCGCTCTCGATCCGGATGGAAACAACATCGAAGCGGTCTGCCACAGTCCCGCATAGGGAGGGTTTAACGGTTCAGCAACACAGGCAGCGTCAGAATGCGCCTGCGGTTCGAGTGAGTGGGAGTTTTCATGTACATGGGAACGGAGTGCCCCGACGTCCAATCGGTAGTCAACTCGGTCACGGTAAGCTGTCCCGGCCGATTGTCGAATGTTCCAGCCATCGTCCATATCAGAGAACGGGGCAATCTTCCCCTGCTCGTCGGCGATCAGGTGCTGGCCGAACTCACGCGGGGCGATCTCGTGGAGAGCTGGGATACGGCCTGTGCGCTGTCGGTCCTCGAGGTGGCCCATATGTGCAAGATTGCCGGAGAGAGACTCGTCAAAGCCTTGGACGAGAGGATCGAGTTCGCCGATTTGTCCGAAGTCGTAACCGATGCCACGGTTCTGTTCCTACTCGGAATAAGGCGGCATGGGATCCGCTCGCCCGAGGATATACCAGCCTGTTCGGTTTGCTATGATGTGGGGCGCGGTGAAGAGGTGGTGGCGCTGTCGGCTTGAGGGAGTCCATTGAAAAAGCGACGACCGGATCAGATTCCCTGGATGGATGCGGCCGACTATGGGCGCTCGCTCAAGCCGGGCGTCGGGTTCAATCTGCTCGTCCGGGAGGTTCAGCGGTCCGTCGATTTCTGCTCGAAAGTGCTCGGAGCAACTGCGACCTATGCGGATGAGGACTTTGCCGTGCTGCGGCTCAACGGGGCTGAATGGATGCTGCATGCCGATCACGCTTATTCGGACAATCCGCTGACAGGCATCATCGCAGGAGGCGAGGCGCGGGGGGTAGGCGTGGAGCTTCGTGTCTATGGCTGCGACCCGGACCAGGCCGAAGCAGCGGCGCGGGCTCATGGCCATACGGTACTCGCCGGAAGCATGGATAAACCGCATGGATTGAGGGAGTGCATCCTCATCGACGATGACGGCTATGTCTGGGTGCCCGGAGTGGCGATCAAGGATTGAAGCCGAGCGGCGCCAGACTTGCTGGCGTGGACAAAGGCCGTTAGTTATCCTCGAACGATAGAGAAACAGGGAGCGCTCTTCGCGTGGCATCTGCCGCCAGGGCGGTATCGGCATGAGAGAGATCGGCCATTTCATCGGCGGGAAAACCGTTCCAGGCAAAAGTGGCCGGTTCGGCGATGTTTTCAATCCCAACACGGGCGAAGTTCAGGCAAGAGTGGCGCTCGCGTCGCGGCCTGAGGTGCGGGCGGCGGTGCATGCCGCCAAGCAGGCCCAGCCACAATGGGCCGCCAAGAATCCACAGGTCCGGGCGCGCATCATGATGAAGTTCCTCGAAATCATGGCCAAGGAAAAGGAGGAACTCGCCCGTATGCTCTCCATGGAGCATGGCAAAACCATTCCAGATTCCCTAGGCGACATTCAGCGCGGACTCGAGGTGGTCGAATTCGCTTGCGGGATTCCGCATCTCCTGAAAGGCGAATTCACCGAAGGCGCCGGGCCAGGCATCGACATGTATTCAATTCGCCAGCCGGTTGGCGTGGCCGCCGGCATCACGCCCTTCAATTTTCCAGCCATGATCCCGCTGTGGAAAGCGGCCCCGGCCATTGCGTGCGGCAATGCCTTCGTCCTCAAGCCTTCCGAGCGCGATCCTTCCGTGCCCGTGCGCATCGCCGAACTGTTCCTCGAAGCGGGGTTGCCCCCCGGCATTCTCAACGTCGTCAACGGAGACAAGGAAGCGGTCGATGCGATCCTCGATGATCCCGACATTAGTGCTGTAGGCTTCGTCGGCTCGACGCCCATTGCCGAATACGTCTATACGCGCGGCACGGCCAGCGGCAAAAGGGTGCAGACCTTCGGGGGAGCCAAGAACCATATGATCATCATGCCGGATGCCGACATGAACCAGGCGGTGGATGCGCTCATCGGCGCGGGCTATGGATCGGCTGGGGAGCGCTGCATGGCGATCTCCGTAGCCGTGCCGGTGGGCGAGCAAACAGCGAACGCTCTCATGGAAAAGCTCGTGCCGAGGGTCGAGACGCTCAAGGTCGGGCCCTCCACGGACCGGGAAGCAGATTACGGGCCGCTCGTCACCAAGCAGCACCTCGAGAAGGTCAAGGGCTATATCGAGCTCGGCATCAAGGAGGGGGCGACGCTTGCAGTGGACGGCCGGGGTTTCAAGCTGCAGGGCTACGAGAATGGTAATTTTCTTGGCGGCAGCCTGTTCGATCACGTGAAGCCCGAGATGCGCATCTACAAGGAAGAAATCTTCGGGCCGGTGCTGTCGGTCGTCAGGGCGAAGAGCTACAATGAGGGGCTCGAGCTTGCCAATAAGCATGAATATGGAAATGGAGTCGCGATCTACACCCGCGATGGAGACGCGGCGCGGGATTTCGCCTCGAAAGTGCAGGTCGGCATGATCGGAATCAACGTGCCCATTCCGGTGCCGCTCGCCTATCATACGTTCGGCGGCTGGAAACGATCTGCCTTCGGCGATCTCAACCAGCATGGGCCGGATTCGATCCGCTTCTACACCAGGACGAAGACGGTGACCGCGCGCTGGCCTTCCGGCATCAAGGAAGGCGCGCAATTCTCCATTCCCACGATGCGATAGACGCCGAGCAAATCTGTCGTGCTTTCCAGAAATGAAGGCCGGCTGGGGCAGGCTTACGGCGCGCGTGTGGCGGCCGGCGAGCTCGTCGAGGACCTGGCACAGCGGCGGGCCGTTCGGAAATTGGATGGGATCGCCCAGGAGCTTCAGACGCGAAACGGCAAGCCGGGCTGGCTCGGCCGGCTGCTGGGGCGAAAGGAAAAAGCGAAGCAATGCTCAGGTATCTACCTTGCCGGCAAGGTCGGGCGGGGCAAGACCATGCTCATGGACATGTTTTTCGACTGCATGGACATCCACGCGAAGCAAAGGGTGCATTTCAATGCCCTCATGCAGGACGTGCACGCCAAGCTCCATGCGCTGCGACAGGAGCGAAGCCGGGGAGAAGCCGTAGCCAAAGTGGCCAAGGCCATTGCCGACACCGCAATGCTTTTGTGTCTCGATGAATTCCAGGTCAATGACATCACCGACGCCATGCTGCTCGGACGGCTCTTCGAAGCGCTCATCGCGGAGGATGTGTTCATCGTGGTATCCTCCAACACTCCCCCGGTGAAGCTTTATGAAAACGGGCTGAACCGGCAGCTCTTCCTGCCGTTCATCGGCCTTATCGGGTCGCGCTTCGAGCTAATCGAGATCGAAGGTCGTTTCGATTACCGTCTCAATCGCATGGCCGGGGAAGAAATCTTTCTCTGGCCGCTCGGGGAGAGAGCCGATGCTCATCTGCATCACCTTTGGGAAGCGGTGACGGAGGGGCGGAAGGCTGAGCCCGTAGACATCAAGATTCAGGGTCGCATCCTGCGCGTGCCGGAGGCGGCGCGCGGTGCGGCACGGTTCACTTTCGCTGATCTCTGCGAAGCACCTCTGGGGTCGGCGGATTACCTTGCTCTTGCCGACCGTTTTCAAACGATTTTCATCGAGAAGGTGCCGGAGCTTGGAAACAGCCGGCGCGATGCCAGGTGCCGCTTCATCAGTCTGATCGATATTCTTTATGACGCGCATGCGCGAGTTGTCATTTCCGCCGCGAAGCCTCCCCTGGGACTTGCACCCGACGCTAAGGATTTCGAACGGACCGGATCACGGCTGCAGGAAATGCAAGGTCGCGATTATTGGTCGAGTAGTTGACGTTTTGGTCAAGATTTTAACGCAGCCAGAGGGTTGCGACCGCTGTTGTGTTGGGCTAAGGAAGTGTCCCATCACCTAAGGTCAATTGACGTTTGCGGCAACTTTGACCTGTGCCACGCCGCCGGGGACAGGAGTCTAGCTTATGGCTCGCAGGAAGATCGGTCTCGTGGGCGGGGGGATGATCGGCGGCACGCTGGCTCACATGATCGGCCTCAAAGAACTCGGGGATGTCATGCTCTTCGACATTCTCGAGGGCATGCCGCAGGGGAAGGCGCTCGATATCGCGCAGTCAGCCCCGATCGAAGGATTCGACGCCAAATATTCCGGGACCAATCGGTACGAATCCCTCAAGGATTGCGACGTGATTATCGTAACGGCAGGCGTGCCGCGGAAGCCCGGCATGAGCCGCGACGATCTCCTCGAAATCAATCTCAAGGTCATGAGCCAAGTGGGGGCCGGCATCCGCAAATATGCGGCGGACGCCTTCGTCATCTGCATCACCAATCCGCTCGACGTAATGGTATGGGCGCTCCAGAAATATTCCGGCCTCCCTTTCAATATGGTGGTTGGAATGGCGGGCGTACTCGATTCTGCACGGTTTCGCTATTTTCTGGCCGATGAGCTGAAGGTGTCGGTCGAGGACGTGACGGCTTTCGTGCTGGGCGGCCACGGTGACACCATGGTGCCGCTCGTGCGCTATTCGACGGTGGCGGGCATTCCCGTTCCCGATCTCATTGCCATGAAATGGACGACGCAAAAGCGCATCGACGAAATCGTACAGCGCACGCGCGACGGTGGCGCTGAGATCGTGGGCCTGCTCAAGAGCGGTTCGGCCTATTATGCGCCGGCTTCGTCGGCCGTTGCCATGGCAGAGAGCTATCTCAAGGACAAAAAGCGCGTTCTGCCCTGCGCGGCGCGGCTTTCGGGCCAGTATGGAGTCGAGGGTCTTTATGTCGGCGTGCCGGTGGTGATCGGGGCGAAGGGTGTCGAGCGCATTATCGACATCCGACTCGAAGGCGAGCAGAAGACGCAGTTCAAGAATTCGATAAAGGCCGTTCAGGCGCTTATGGAGGCGGCGAAGAAAATCGCACCCGATCTCGCAAATTGATGGACGGCTTCGACATTGCGGCAACGGGTCGCTCGCACAGATGAACATCCACGAATATCAGGCCAAGGCGGTGCTCAGGGAGTTCGGCGTGCCTGTTCCCGACGGCCGGCCGGCATTCAACGTCGAGGAGGCCGTGAAGGCGGCCCGCGAGCTTGGCGGAAAAGTTTGGGCGGTGAAAGCACAGATCCATGCCGGCGGGCGCGGCAAGGCCGGAGGCGTCAGACTTGCCAAATCGCTCGATGAGGTGGAGCGGGAGGCTCGCGCCATGCTGGGCAAGGCGCTCTTCACCAAGCAAACGGGACCTGGAGGCAAAATCGTCAATCGTCTCTACATCGAGAAGGGCGTGGCGATCGGCAAGGAATTCTATTTGTCCTGCCTGATCGATCGCGAGACATCGATGGTAACTTTCATCGCATCCAGCGAAGGCGGCATGGACATCGAGGAGGTGGCGCAGAAAAATCCAGAGAAGATTATTACCGCCCATATCGATCCCGCCGCGGGCTACAGCGGTTATATCGGGCGCCGGATCGCTGCGGCCCTTGATCTCAAGGGCGATCAGATGAAGCAATGCGTACAGCTCCTGGCTAAGCTGACAGATGCTTTCATCGCCAAGGACATGAGCCTTCTCGAGATCAATCCACTCATCGTCACGGGAGACGGCAAGCTGCTTTGTCTCGATGCAAAAATCGCATTCGATGACAATGCGCTCGACCGTCATGCGGATATCGCGAAACTGCGCGACGAGAGTGAAGAGGACCGCAAGGAAGTCGAGGCGCACAAGAATGGTCTCTCCTATGTGGCGCTCGACGGCACGATCGGCTGCATGGTAAACGGCGCCGGCCTCGCCATGGCGACGATGGATATCATCAAGCTCTATGGCGCGGAGCCTGCAAATTTCCTTGACGTGGGCGGGGGAGCGTCGAAAGAAAAGGTAAGCGCTGCTTTCAAGATTATTACCGCGGATGAGCGGGTAAAAGGAATATTGGTGAATATTTTTGGTGGGATCATGCGCTGCGACACGATTGCAGAAGGAGTCATTGCGGCGGTGAAAGAGGTTGGACTCAAGGTTCCGCTGGTGGTGAGGCTCGAAGGGACCAATGCCGAACTCGGGCGCGAGATACTCAACAAATCGGGCCTCAACGTCACCGCGGCCAGCGATCTCGAGGATGCGGCGAAGAAGATCGTCGCCGCGATAAAAGGCTGATGCCATGGGAATCATTGTCGGCAGGGACACCAAGGTGATCTGTCAGGGCATCACGGGCGCCCAGGGCTCGTTCCACAGCGAGCAGGCGATCGCCTATGGCACGAAAATGGTGGGCGGGGTCACGCCCGGGAAGGGCGGAACGAAGCTTCTCGGCCTGCCCGTGTTCGACACGGTACGCGAGGCCGTGGAGAAGACCGAAGCCGAGGCAACGGCGATCTATGTGCCTCCGGCCTTCGCGGCTGACGCGATACTCGAGGCGATCGATGCCGAGATTCCCTTGGCCGTCTGCATCACCGAGGGCATACCCGTCCTTGACATGGTGAAGGTGAAGCGCGCGCTCAAGGGTTCCAAAACGCGCCTGCTCGGACCTAATTGCCCAGGCATTCTCAGCCCCGGGGCCTGCAAGATCGGCATTATGCCCGGCAATATTTTCCGCAAGGGCTCGGTCGGCATCGTGTCGCGATCGGGGACCTTGACCTATGAAGCGGTTTACCAGACGACGTATCTGGGGCTTGGACAAACGACGGCCGTCGGCATCGGGGGCGATCCGGTCAAGGGGCTCGAATTCATAGACGTGCTCGACATGTTTCTCGCCGATCCGGAGACACAATCCGTCATCATGATCGGGGAGATCGGGGGCACGGCCGAAGAGGATGCAGCGGAGTTCATTCTGAGATCGAAACGAAAGAAGCCGATGGCAGCTTTCATCGCGGGCCGGACGGCTCCCCCCGGGCGGCGGATGGGGCATGCCGGCGCCATCATATCGGGTGGCAAGGGCGATGCGCAGTCGAAGGTGGAGGCCTTGCAGCGAGCCGGAATCAAGGTTGCCGATTCGCCCGCCAAGATGGCCGAGACGCTGAAGAAGGTTCTCTAATGGAGACCTGCCGTCAGGAGATGCAATGAGCAGAACCGATCTCAACGCCAGATTCGAGCGTACGTCGTTCCTGTGGGCCGGCAATGCGCAATTCATCGAGCAGCTCTACGAGCGCTTCCTGCAGAACCCGCAATCTGTCGATCCGCAATGGCGTGATTTTTTTCAAGGGCTCGAAGACGATCAGGCACGGGTGCAGCTTGCGAAACACGCTGCCTGGCGGGGAAGAGACGGCCGCGATGGCAATGGCGAGCTCGTTGCCGCTCTCGATGGAAACTGGAAGGCGGAGACG
>Ga0075431_100005188_pt1 | contig 12829 bp, 15 predicted proteins | sample RhiMetdeltSRZDD5_FD_75297 | JGI IMG/M metagenome (GOLD analysis project Ga0075431, IMG submission 75297) | Populus rhizosphere microbial communities from Tennessee, USA - Rhizosphere MetaG P. deltoides SRZDD5 | ecosystem: Host-associated > Plants > Roots > Rhizosphere > Soil | place: USA... | reverse complement strand
GACGACCTGCGCAAGGCGACCGTGGCTCGGCTGGAGGAGGTGGCCGCTGTGTCGTCGTCCCTGTCGTCAGACCTGGCGGCCGTATGACTGCTTCAGCGGGGGATCGCCTGGCCAGGCTGCTCAACCTGGTGCCGTATCTGCTGGGCCGCCCCGGGATCAGAATCGCTGAGGCCGCAGGGGACCTAGGTGTCTCCGAGGACCAGCTGCGCGACGACCTGGAGCTGCTGTGGGTGTGCGGGGTGCCCGGCTACGGCCCGGGTGACCTGATCGACATGTCGTTCGACGGCGACCGGGTGACCGTAACCTACGACGCGGGCATCAACCGCCCGCTGCGCCTGACCCCGGACGAGGCGACGGCCCTAGTCGTGGCGCTGCGCACGCTGCAGGAGACGCCGGGGGTCGCCGACCGGGAGGCGATCGAACGAGCCCTGCACAAGATCGAGGATGCGGCGGCGGTCGATGCCCCGCCGGTGGCCGTTCGGCTGCCCGGCGACGACGACCGCCTGTCTACCCTGCGCGGCATGGTCTCGCGCGGAAAAGCGCTGCGCATCAGCTACTACTCGGCGGCGCGCGATGTCACCAGCGAACGCGTCATCGACCCGATGCGGCTTCTGTCGGTGTCGGGACGCTCCTATCTGGAGGCCTGGTGCCGCCAGGCCCAGGGCGTGCGGATGTTCCGGGTCGATCGGATCGACTCGCTGGTGGAGCTGGATGAGTCGGCCTCGCCGCCGCCCGGTGCGGTCGGTGCCGACCTGACCGAGGGCGTGTTCCAGCCCGACCCGCGCTCGCCGCTGGTCACGCTGCGGGTGGGGCGGGGCTCCCGCTGGATCACCGAGTACTACCCGTGCGAGACCGTCGTCGAGGTGCCCGGCTCGGAGCGGCTGGCGCGAAGCGGCGGAGTTGCGACCAACGACTCAGAGCGGCTGGCGCGAAGCGACGGAGTTGCGACCAACGACTCAGAGCGGCCGTCGCGCAGCGGAGTGGCGACCAACGATGGCGAGTGGCTGGTTTCCTTGCGCGTCAACGACATGGACTGGGCACGCCGGTTCGTGCTGGGCCTGGGTCCCGACGTGGTGGTGGTCGAGCCGGAGGAGCTGGCCGAGGCCGTGCGTGTCAGCGCGCAGAACGCGCTGGACAACTACTCCTGAACTAGGCTGGGGGCGTGGAGCCCTGGATGATCATTCTCGTGGCCGTGGTGCTGGGTGTGGTTTACCTGGTACTCGTCGGGCGCGCGTTGCGCCGCAGGCTCGCCGTGTTCCAGGCGCAGCAGGCCGGCCTGCAGGTGGCGGCGGGGCGGGCGCAGGAGCTGGCCGAGGTCACGCAGGGCTTGCAAGCGCACGCCGACTCGCTGCGGGTGCGAGCCGAGCTGCTGCAGGAAAGGGTCGAGGCCATAAAACGAACCCGGGCCGCCGCGAAGGCCGAGCAGTAATATTTGTGCGCGCAAGCAACGCGCGGCATCGCTGCCCTTGGGCCCGGCGATCGTGCCTGATCATCTGGCAAACGAAAACCCGTGTTCGCCAGATGATCAGATCCCGAACGCCGGCGGCGGCATTGCAGGTAAGGCAAATATTTAAGCGTTGGCCGGGACGGGGAGCTGGGAGTCGATCCAGCGCTGCAGGTCGTCGCCGCTCTCGAAGCTGACGATGAGCGCGTAACGCGGCTTGTCGCCCTTGTGGTAGACGGCGTGCCAAAGGCGCTGGGTGTCGACGACAAACTGGGCGCCGGCCTTGAGCGGGATGTGCTTCTCGGACGCGACGTCGTCCTTGCCCTCACGCACGATCATGTAGCTGTCGGTGTCGTCGGTGAGGTTGAGCCAGGCGCGCACGACCCACGGCTCGGTCTCCGGGTTGAGACGGTTGTTGTCGTCCTGGTGCATGCAGCTGACCGCGTACTCGTACGAGGAGCTCGGCTCCAGCTTGATCACACGGACGCGACCGTAGCGGGCGCCGATCTTCTCGGTCCACTTCACCAGGGTCGGGCACTTCTGGGCGTTCTCCGTCCAGATGCCGTCCTTGTCCGACTTGCCGTGGTCCCAGAAGCCGGCACACTCCATCTCGCCCAGCGCCGAGGCGATCGGGGCGAAGTTGGTGTCGCCACCGCTCTTCCAGTCCACGTATTCCATCGACTCCCACTCGGCGGGGTTGAGCTCGCCTTCGTAGTCGCGCAGGATGACAAATCCGGTTTCGTCGAGGATCGGCAACCTGCGGTGGGCGGTCTTGTGGCTATTGGGCTGAGCCTGCTCCATCATGCGGGGGGCGTTCCTTTCCTGTGAGGGTGGGCCGCCGCGAGCAACCTGGGGGAACCGCTGTAAGGGCGCGGGGCAGACGGCCGTGGGCAAGCATTTCTTTCACTCAGCGTATTTGTCAACCCGCTCGCCGCCCAACCGGGGCGGTGCAGATTCCTGCACGCTGCGCCGATACGCGTTGACGCTGTGCGGCGTGACCGGCAACACTCGAAAAGCGCCGGAGTCTCGGCGCGCGTAGCATCAGATGCTGAATTCTCACCTTGAAGTAATGGAGCGATCATGGGTGTTCTTAGGCCGTGGCACATCGCGGTTCTGGTGGGTGTGCTGGTCCTGCTCTTCGGCGCCAAGAAGCTGCCGGACGCGGCCCGTTCCCTCGGGCGGTCCATGCGCATCCTCAAGGCCGAGACCAAGGGCCTGACCGAGGACGGCAAGGACAAGGACGGGCTCGCCGACAAGGCCGAGGCCCAGGTGACCGAGCAGAAGCTGAACGACAACCAGGCGTCCCCGGCGCCGAAGGTCGACCCGATACAACGGCCCTGAGTGGCCCCTGCTGACTCAGGCGGACAGACGTGAAGAACCCCCTGGCACGTCGCGGCCCCACGCAGTTCGAGCGAGCCGCGGACGGCTCGATGACGCTCATGGAGCACGTCCGTGAGCTTCGTAACAGGCTGTTCAAGGCATCGCTTGGCATAGCCGTCGGTCTTGTCATCGGTTACTTCCTGTCGAGACCGGCCTACGACCTGCTGCGGGCCCCCTACTGTGATCTGCTTCTCCAGGCAGGCAGGATCAAGCCGGGTGAGCGGTGCGATTTCATTCTGTTGGGCCCGGCCGACGGCTTCATCTTGATGCTGAAGATCTCGCTCTACCTGGCGTTGATCGTCGCGGCGCCGGTCTGGCTCTATCAGCTGTGGGCGTTCATCGCGCCGGGGCTGCACCGTCACGAGCGCAAATGGGCGTACTGGTTCGTGGGCTTGGCGGCGCCGCTGTTCGCGGCCGGGGCGGTGATGGCCTACTTCGTCGCGGCCAAGGGCCTGGGCTTCCTGATGGACGCCGGGTTCACCGGGATCACCGAGCTGGAGATCACCAAGTACGTCTCGTTCATGACGGGGATGATGCTGCTGTTCGGCGTCTCCTTCGAGTTCCCGCTGCTGCTGCTCATGCTCAACTTCGCCGGGGTGCTCACCGGGCGGCGAATGCTCAAGTGGTGGCGCATCGCCATCTTCGTCTCGTTCGCCTTCGCGGCGGTCACGACCCCCGACCCGGGGCCGTTCGGCATGACGCTGTTCGCCGCGGTGCTGAGCCTGCTGTACTTCATCACGGTCGGCGTCTCGCTGCTCAACGACAGGCGCAGGGGCCGCGGCAAGGAGATCTATGCGGGCCTGAGCGACGACGAGACGTCCACGCTCGAGGGCTACGAGCCCGAGCCGGTCGAGGCGGGCGCACCCGTCGAGTCGATCAGCCCGGTCGAGAGGCCCGCGCCCCTGGAGCGCCGCTACGACGACATGACATAGATGGCACGAAGCTGACGGGCGATCTCTCCGACCTCGGAGAGGTCGCCCTTTGCTATTGAAAACACGAAGTCAGCCGCCGTGTCGACGTCGATTGTGGGTACCCCCAAACCATTGAGGCCAAGGAAAACGACGCTTGCCGACCAGGCCAGGCGCTTGTTGCCGTCGATAAGGGCGTGGTTGCCCATCAGGGAGTGCATCAGCGCCGCGGCTTTTTCGAACAGGTCAGGGTAGGCGTCGTGTCCAAACACGACGGTTGCCGGGCGGGCGGCGGCGGAGGCGAGCAGGCCGTAGTCGCGGACCATCGGCGGGGCCTTGAGCACGATGGTGGCGATGTCGACGAGGTCGTCGACATCGAGGTACGCCGTCACGCCAGGCGGTCCAGCAGGCGCTGGTGGTCGTCGCGCACGCGCTCGGCCAGCTCGCGGACCTGCGCCCGGTGGCGGCGCTTTTCGACCGCCTTCTGCAGCTCCATCACCACCGTCTGAGTGAACGAGCGGCGCTCGGCCTCGGCGATCTGCTTGAGCTCGGCGTGCAACTCCTCCGGCAGGGAGATGGTGGTGGTAATCATGTGATCATGATACTACAATGCTGCCATGATCGCGATTGTGATCAACCCATATGCGGGCCGGCGGAGGCATGCCGGCACGCTGGAGGCCGTCATCGAGCGCATCCGTGAGGCCGGGCCGGTCACGGTGGTGGACAGGCACGTGCCCGCGGGTGCCACCGCCGCGGTCGCCGTCGGCGGGGACGGCACGGTGCATCATCTGCTGCAACAGGTTGTGGCGCAAGGGATCCCGCTGGGCATCGTGCCCACCGGCACCGGCAACGACATGGCCGCCTGCTTCGGGCTGCCCGGCACACCGCTGAAGGCGGCCGACACGATCGCCGAGGCGCTCGTGCACGGCAAGCGCACCACCGTCGATCTTGCCCGCCTGACCGCCCGGGATGGCGCGGAGAAATTCTTCGGCGGCGTGCTTGCGGCCGGCTTCGACGCCATCGTCAACGAGCGCGGCAACAGGATGCGCTGGCCGAAGGGGCCGCGGCGGTACGACATCGCGATCGTGCTGGAGCTGGCCCGGCTCAAGCCCAGGCACTACCGCCTGGAGGTCGACGGCGCCCCAAGGGAGCTGGAGGCGGTCATGCTGACGGTGGGAAACATCTCGATGTATGGCGGCGGCATGAGGATCTGCCCTGACGCCGACCCCACCGACGGCGAGCTGGACCTGCTGTGGGTGGAGCCGATCTCGCGGACCACGCTCGTGCGCGTGAAGCCGCGCATCTACGCGGGCACCCACGTTACGCACCCGGCGGTGAAGCAGGAGCGGATCACGAGCATCGCGATCGACTCGCCGGGGATCGTGTGCTACGCCGACGGGGAGCCGATGGCGCGACTGCCGGTGCGGGTCGAGATCGCACCGGGCGCGCTAACCCTCCTTGGCTAGCCGGTAGGCGCGGATCAGCCCGTTGGAACGGCCCACGGGCGCCGACGCGATGATCAAGGCGGAGCAGCCCGCTGAGACCGCTCCCGCGTCGGCCGGGGTGTCGCCCACCATCAGCGCCCGCTCCGGTGGCACGCCCAGGGCCGAGCAGGCTCGCCAGAAGATCTTCGGGTCGGGCTTGAGGCAGCCCACCTCATAGGAGAGCACGACCGCCTCGCAGAACGGGCTGAGCCCCCAGGCGTCCAGCAGGGGGCGGATGTCGAAACCGATGTTGCTCACCACCGCCACCTTGATCCCGGCGGCGTAGAGGGCGGTCAATGTCGGCAGGGCATCGGGGTAGGGCTGCCAGCACTGCGGCGTCTCGACCCGGTTGTAGATCGCCTCGGCGAGGCCCATCACGCCGGTGGCCACGGTATCGGCGAGACCGATGTAGACCCGCCGGTGCGCACGCTCGTCAAGGTCCCTGTCTGCCCAGTCCTCAGCCAATTGAGGGGGTACCCGTGCCGGCTTCGCCACCCCCGGAAGCCCACCGGCGGTCGCGATCCGGTCGGCCAGCGCCGTCGCGCGACTGTGATCAAGGGCGACGCCGCAGTCCGCGGCGGCCGCGGTGACCCAGGCGACCGGGTCGACGGTCATGGCCAGCGTGCCGTGGAAGTCGAACAGGACCGCGTCGAGCCCGCCGTTCGCCAAGGGGTCTTGCACGCGAGAAGGATACCGACCTGCGGTCACCGGCCAAGGTCGCCTAGCCTAGTTGTATGACCAGCCCCGCCGAGAGGTATGCGGCGGCTCGCCGACGCGCAGCCACGCCCTTACTGACCGCGTTCGCCGGAGGTCTGGAGTTCCAGCTCGACGCCTTTCAGCGCGACGCCTGCGCCGCCCTGGAGGACGGCAACGGGGTGCTGGTATGCGCGCCCACCGGCGCCGGCAAGACCGTCGTCGGCGAGTTCGCTGTCTACCTGGCGCTCAAGCAGGGGCGCAAGTGCTTCTACACCACACCGATCAAGGCCTTGTCCAACCAGAAGTTCCACGATCTGGTGACAACGCACGGCGCCGGCAAGGTCGGGTTACTCACCGGCGACAACTCGATCAACGGCGAGGCCCCGGTGGTGGTGATGACCACCGAGGTGCTGCGCAACATGCTTTACGCCCGCTCGAGCACGCTCGAGGGTCTGTCCTATGTGGTCATGGACGAGGTTCACTACCTGGCCGACCGGTTCCGGGGCGCGGTGTGGGAGGAGGTCATCATCCACCTGCCGGAGTCGGTGACCCTGGTGTCGCTGTCGGCCACGGTGTCCAATGCGGAGGAGTTCGCCGACTGGCTGGTCACCGTGCGCGGGCAGACCGAGGTCGTGGTCAGCGAGCACCGGCCGGTGCCGCTTTGGCAGCACATGCTTGTCGGCAAGCGCATGTTCGACCTGTTCCACGACGCCGACGCGGCCAAGGCGCACGAGGTGCACCCGGAGCTGCTGCGCTACACCCGCGAGGTGGCGCGCCGGGTGGAGCTGGGCTCCATGAACAGGGGCGCCGGCCGCCGCAAGCAGATCGCGCCCTATCGATCCGACATCGTGGAACGCCTTGACAGCGAAGGACTTCTGCCCGCGATCCTGTTCATCTTCTCCCGCGCCGGGTGCGACGCCGCGGTGCAGCAGTGCCTGCAGGCGGGGCTGCGCCTGACCACGCCCGACGAGCGGCTGGAGATCCGCCAGATCGTCGAGCGGATGGTGGGCAACCTGCCCGCCGAGGACCTGGCGGCGCTGAACTACTGGGACTGGCTCGACGGCCTGGAGCGCGGGCTGGCTGCCCACCACGCCGGCCTGCTGCCGATGTTCAAGGAGGTGGTGGAGGGGCTGTTCGTGCGCGGTCTGGTCAAGGCGGTCTTCGCCACTGAGACCCTGGCGCTGGGGATCAACATGCCGGCCCGCTGCGTGGTGCTGGAGCGGCTGGTCAAGTTCAACGGCGAGGCGCACGTCGACCTGACGCCGGGGGAGTACACCCAGCTGACCGGCCGGGCCGGGCGCCGGGGCATCGACGTGGAGGGCCACGCCGTGGTGGTGTGGACGCCGGAGGTCGACCCGCGCCACGTCGCCGGGCTCGCCTCGACGCGCACCTATCCGCTGCGGTCGAGCTTCCGGCCGTCCTACAACATGGCGGTCAACCTTGTCGGCTCGGTCGGCGCCGAGGCCTCGCGCGAGCTGCTCGAGTCGTCGTTCGCCCAATTCCAGGCGGACCGCTCGGTGGTCGGGCTGGCCCGGCAGGTGCAGCGCAACAACGAGACCCTCGCCGCCTACGACTCCGAGCTGGAATGTGAGCACGGCAATTTCGCCGACTACTTCGCCATCCGGGTGCGCATCTCGGAACGCGAGAAGGAGCTGGCCCGCGCCAGCCAGTACGAGCGCCGGGCCTCGGTCAACGCCTCCCTGGAGGAGCTGAAGATCGGGGACGTGATCCAGATCACGGGCGGGCGCCGCGCGGGGCTGGCGATCGTGCTCGACCCCGGGCACGTCGGCTTCGGCGAGCTGCGGCCGCTGGTGCTCACCGAGGACCGTTGGACCGGAAGGGTTTCCGCCACCGAGTTCAATGGGCCGGTGAAAACCCTTGGGCGGCTTAGGGTCCCGAGGCACTTCAACCACCGCGCCCCGGCCGAGCGCCGCGATCTGGCGGCCCGGCTGCGCACCGCCGATCTGACCCGACCGGACAACGGCCGGCGCCGCAAGACCGGCACCGGCGGCGAGGACAAGGAGCTGGTGTCGCTGCGCAAGTCGCTACGCGCCCACCCCTGCCACGCCTGCCCCGAACGCGAGGAGCACGCACGCTGGGCGGAGCGGCGCCACAGGCTGTTCCGCGACACGGAAGCGTTGCGCAACAAGGTTTCCAGCCGCACCAACTCGCTTTCGCGAACCTTCGACCGCATCTGCACGCTGCTGACCGAGCGCGAGTACCTGACGGCCGCCGGCGAGGTCACCGACCCGGGCCGGATGCTGTCCCGGCTGTGGACCGAGGCCGACCTGCTGGTCGCCGAGTGCCTGCGCAACGGGGTGTGGGAGGAGTTGCAGCCGCACGAGCTGGCGGCGGCCGCATCGGTTGTGCTCTATGAGTCGCGGCGCGAGGGGGAGGAGGCCGCTGCCGTGCCCCGGGGGTCCATCGCCAACGCCGTCGACGACACGCTTCGCATCTACCAGCGCCTGCTCACCGACGAGCGGCGGCTGGGCCTGGAGCAGACCCGCGAACCGGACCTGGGTTTCGTGTGGCCGATCTACCGCTGGGCCAAGGGCGAACCGCTGGCCAAGGTGCTCGCCAGCGGGCATCAGCTCGACGGTGAGATGCCCGCGGGCGACTTCGTGCGGTGGGCGCGCCAGGTGATCGACCTACTAGGACAGATCGCCGAAGCGGCGGGTGCGTCGACTGGGTTGCGCCAGACCGCTCGGGCGGCCATGGACTCGATCAACCGGGGGATTCTGTCCTATAGTTCGGTCACTTGACCTTCGCCCAGCTTGCCGACCGGTTGGTAGCTCCACCATTATCCCCTTATGGCCGATGTACATCATTTCAGCTATGGACTCCTGACCCCGGGCGTGGCTTACGTGCTGTCAATGCTCGGATCCCTTCTAGGGCTTACCTGTACGGCTCGGGCGCGATCCGCCCGGTCGGGCGGGCAGCGCGCGTGGTGGCTGATCCTGGCAGCCTGGGCGATCGGCGGCACGGGCATCTGGTCCATGCATTTCATGGCCATGCTCGGATTCACGGTGCCCACGGCCGTCATCCGCTACGACATAGTCATGACCGCCGCCAGCGCGGTCATCGCCGTGATCGTGGTCTTCATCGGGTTGCTCATCGCCGGCACCGGCCGCCGCGGCACGGCTCGTATCGCCTTCGGCGGCCTCTTCGCCGGCCTGGGCGTCGCGGGAATGCACTACACCGGCATGTTCGCCATGCGCATGGACGGTGAGGTCAGATACGACCCCGGACTGGTCGCGGCGTCCGTCGTGATCGCCGTGATGGCCGCGACGGTCGCGTTGTGGTTCACCGTCACGCTCAACCGCCGCATCTTCATCTTCGGCGCGGCGCTGGTGATGGGCGTTGCGGTGTGCGGCATGCACTACACGGGGATGGCGGCGATGTCGGTGCGGCTGCACGAGTCGACGCGCGCGTTGGACGTGCAAGGCGCCAGCGCCCTGTCCCTGCTCGTGCCGATCGCCCTGGGGGTTCTGCTGGTGATCGGCGGCCTGATCTTCGCGATCGGGGCGGCACCGTCCGAAGAGGACTTGGCCGGCCGCGCCTACCTGGAGGCCAGGCAGGCGCAGCGGGAGGGGATTCAGGCTGGGTCATTGACCTCGACGAGCGCGTCGACCAGGCGGCGGCAGGGGCCGGCGACGTTCCAGCGCTCGGCCAGCCCGATAAACTCTTCCGGATCGTTCGGCGCGCTCGGCAGCGACGGGTCCAAGTCCGGCAACGGCACGTCGGAGGCGACCCGCACCACCTCGGGCGCGACCTTCAAGTAGGCGCCGGCGGCGATGATCTTACCTTTGAGGCCGGGCGCGAAGTCGGCCTTGGGATCCTGCACCGCTTCCAGGATGGCGTCGAGGCTGCCGTAGCGGACGATCAGCCGCGCGGCGGTCTTCTCGCCGACACCGGGCACACCGGGCAGGCCATCGCTGGGATCGCCACGCATGGCGGCGAAGTCCGCGTAGGAGGCTGCGGGTACCCCATATTTGGCAAGGACCGCCGCGTCGTCGCACGCTTCCAGCTTGGCCACCCCGCGCCCACAGTAGAGCAGCGTGGTGGTGGCGTTGACGAGCTGGAACAGGTCCCGATCGCCGGAGGCCACCTCGATCGGTGGCTTGCCGTGCTTGGCCAGCGTGCCCAGCACGTCATCGGCCTCGTAGCCGTCGGCTCCCACCCAAGCGATCCCCACCGCGGTCAGAATGTCCAATATGACGGGTACCTGGGGGACGAGCGCGTCGGGAACCTCCTCGCCCCCGGCCGGGGCGAGCCGATGAGTCTTGTACGACGGGATGAGCTTCACCCGCCAAGCGGGTCTCCAGTCATAGTCAAGCGCGCAAACGACCCGGTCAGGGCGCCGGGTGCGGATGAGGGTGGCGAGCATGTCCAGGAACCCGCGCACGGCGTTGACCGGCTCGCCCGCCTTGGTGCGCGCGGCGGATTCGGGTATCCCGTGGAAGGCGCGAAAATACAAGCTTGGGGCATCCACTAGCAGCATCGGCTTCACCCGTAGAAGGTTACGGTCCCTAACGACCGTTAAGCTTGTGGCATGGCTGGCGTTGTCCGACTGCTTCCCACCCCCGAAGCTCACGATCTGCTCGAACTCACGGAGGAGCTTGCCGACAAGGAGCTCGCGCCCAAGGTCGACGACTTCGAGCAGCGGGGGGAGTTTCCCCGTGAGATCATCCGCACCCTCGGCCGCTCCGGCATGCTGGGCCTGCCCTATCCGGCCGAGTTCGGCGGTGCGGAGCAGCCCTATGAGGTTTACCTTCAGGCGCTGGAGATCCTGGCGATGCGCTGGGTCGCGATCGCCGAGGCGGTCAGCGTGCACACCCTGGCCTGCTATCCGCTGGCCCACCACGGCACGCCCGAGCAGAAACGGCGCTGGCTGCCCGACATGCTCGGCGGTGAACTGCTTGGGGCATACTGCCTTTCCGAGCCGGCGGGCGGATCCGACGCGGCCAGCCTCACCACCCGCGCGGTCAAGGAGCGGGACCGGTACGTTGTCAACGGCACCAAGGCCTGGATCACCCACGCCGGGGTCGCCGACTTCTACAACGTCTTCTGCCGCACCGGCGGGCCGGGCCCGAAGGGCATCTCGTGCCTGCTTGCCCCGGCCACCACGGCCGGCCTGCACCCGCAGCCGCGCGAGCGCACCATGGGCCTGAAAGCGTCACCAGTGGCGCAGATCGTCTTCGACGGCGCGGTCATCGACGCCGACAGGTTGATCGGCAACGAGGGTGAGGGCTTCCGGATCGCGATGGGGGCCCTCGACTCCGGACGGCTCGGGATGGCGGCGTGCGCGGTGGGCCTGGCGCAGGGCACGCTCGACTACGCGACCGGTTATGCCAAGGAGCGGGCCCAGTTTGGCCGCCCAATCATCGACTTCCAGGGCGTCGGCTTCATGCTCGCCGATGCCGCCACGCAGATCGCCGCCGCGCGCAGCCTGACGCTGCACGCCGCCCGGCTGCGCGACGCCGGCCTGCCGTACTCGGTCGAGGCGGCCAAGGCCAAGCTGTTCGCCTCCGACATGGCCATGAAGGTCACGACCGACATGGTGCAGGTGCTCGGCGGCGCCGGCTACGTGGCGGACCACCCGGTGGAGCGGGCCTTCCGGGAGGCCAAGGCGCTGCAGATCGTCGAGGGCACCAACCAGATCCAGCGCATGGTCATCTCCCGGTCGCTGGCCAAGGGTTAGATGCCGTTGAAGTAACCAGTCCCGTCCATGCGCGCGCACTCGGCGAACGGACCTTGGGTGAGCATCAGCCGCCACCCTCCGGTCACCTTCTCCGGCGTCACCGCGACGGTCACCAGCCCCGTGGGCCCGTCCTTGACCGAATCCATCACTAGACCTGCGTTGTTGTACGACCAGGCGGTATCGGTCGCCACTTCTCGGCCGTCGAAGGACAGGTGCAGGATTCCGGGGGCCTGTCTTTGCCACCACAGGTAGACGGCGCCGGAGCGCCGCAGCGTGGTGCTGACCGGCCGGGATGGATCACCCGGATCGCTTGACAGGTAGATGGCCTGCGTGGCCGGTTCGCATGGAGCGAGAGGTTTCAGGGGTGCTAGGTGATCGGGCCTCGGCGGTAAAGGGTACCGGTCGAAGGGGACCCTCTCCCAGACCGCCACCACAAGCACGACATCGTCCGTCGTCGCGCCCGAGACATAGGTGAGCGTCAAGGTGGCTGGCTCGCCCAAGCGGATCCCGAATCGCTCCAGAGACTCCTGACCCGTGGCCTGGGCCGAATTGCAGATGGCCGCACTATGAACAATCTGCTCGTTGAGCCGCAGGTCCGCTTTGATGTCGTGCCCACCCTTGGCGCGGCACTGCGTCTCGAAGTTCAGATTCCAAGGCTTTCGATGCCTGGCTCTTCACCGTGCCCACGGATATGCCCAGGACGTCGGCGGTCTCCGCCTCGGTGAGGTCCTCGAAGTAGCGCAGGACCAGCACCGCCCGCTGCCGCCGCGGCAGGCGGCCCAGCGCCCGCCAGACCTCGTCGCGCGCATCCACGGCGTCGTTCTGATCGTCCATAGTGGACTCCGGGAGGGTACCCGTGGGCTGCTCGCCGTTCCAGCGACGGCGCCACCATGTGGAGTAGGTGTTGACCAGGATCCGGCGCACGTAAGGCTCCGGGTCGGCGTCGATGCGCCGCCAGGCGCTCCACGCCTTGACCAGGCTGGTCTGCAACAGGTCCTCGGCCATCGCCCAGTCGTGCGTGAGCAGGTAGGCCGTGCGCAGCAGGCGCGCCGAACGCGCGCCCACAAACTCGGCGAACGTGTCGCTCACCTGAACCCTCCCGTTTCCATGACCGGTATTACCACTCGGCGCCAGCAGAAGGTTGCCACCCGGTCAGTGGGAGCGGTAGCGGTAACGTGGCCCTCATGAAGATCGCGGTGATCGGCGCGGGTGGCGT
>Ga0075431_100005177_pt1 | contig 12842 bp, 13 predicted proteins | sample RhiMetdeltSRZDD5_FD_75297 | JGI IMG/M metagenome (GOLD analysis project Ga0075431, IMG submission 75297) | Populus rhizosphere microbial communities from Tennessee, USA - Rhizosphere MetaG P. deltoides SRZDD5 | ecosystem: Host-associated > Plants > Roots > Rhizosphere > Soil | place: USA... | reverse complement strand
CGCCTCGTCGCCGAGCCACGGCTCGATGTCGTCCTTGAAGGTGATCGGCGCGTCGGAGGCCTTGAGCCCCTGCTCGATCAGTCCCTTCAGGCGCTCGCCCGCCGGCCCCTCGCCGGGGAACTTGGAGACGATCGCGTCGATCGCCTCCTTCTGCTCGCCCTCGGGCTCGAGGGACACCTCGCCGTACATGAGCGCTCCGGCCGGAGCCAGCGAGGTGGCGCTCGAGGCGGCCTCGTCGTTGCCGCACGCGGCCAGCGGCAGCGTGGCGAGCAGGACGGCGGTGAGAATCGCGGTGGGGGTGCGCATGTGCTCCTCTAGAGGGTCACGCTGTCGGCCCTGACCCGGCCGGCACGATGGTGCTCCAGCAGGGCGAGGCAGAGGGCGAGGTCTTGGATTGCCAGGCCAGTCGAGTCGAAGAGGGTGATTGCATCCAGGGTAGCCCGTCCAGGGGCTGCTCCCGTGAGCACGTCGCCCAGCTCGACCACGTCGTCGCGGGCCACGAGCCCGGCCTCGAACGCGCCCGTGAGCTCGCCGCCGTGGCTCGCTTGCGTCCACTCGTCGCAGAACAGCTGCGCGCGCGCCACCGCCTCGGGCTCGGCCTCGGCCTTGCCCGGCCCGTCGGCCCCCAGCATGTTGAGGTGCATCCCGGGCCGCAGGTCCCCGGCGCGCACCACGGGCTCGGCTCCCGGCGTGACGCACGTCACGACGTCGCAGCCGAGTACCTCGTCGAGCGAGCCCACCTCCCAGCCGAGCTCGCCGGAGAGCCTGCCGGCGGCGTCGGGATCGGGGTCGTAGAGCAGGCCCGGCCCGTACTCCGCCGCCGCCAGGCAGCGCGCGGCCCAGGCACCGTGCAGGCCGCAGCCGACGATGCCGACCGTGCCGGCGTCCTCGCGCGCGAGCTCCTGCGCCGCCACCGCCGCCACCGCCCCGGTGCGGAGCGCGGTGATCGAGCGCACGTCCACGAGCGCGAGCGGCTCGCCGTCGACGGCGGACGACACGCAGATCACGCCCATCACCACCGGCAGGCCGGCCGCCGGATTGCCGGGGAAGGAGGTAACCCACTTGAGGATCGCGATGCCGGCGCCGCGCGCCGGCATCGCGCGGAAGTCGCCGTTGGGCGACGCGTCGAGATAGACCTTGGGCGGCATCTGCCACTCGCCGCCGGCGTACTCCACGAAGCCGTCCCGCACGCGATCGATCGCCTCGGCCGGCGAGATCGCCTCGAGCACGGTGTGGTAGGGGAAGGCGGGGATCGCGGGCACCGGGCGACTACGCTATCCGGCCGGTGGCCCGCAACGGCAAGCAGCGCCCCTCACGGCCGCGCATCGAGATGCGCCAGGCGGCCTCGCCCGAGGAGGCCGCCGCCATCGCGGCGGCGATCGAGCAGTTCCTGCGCGACACGGCGCCGCCGCCGGTGCCCGGCCGGCGGCTCTCGCCGTGGCTGCGTGCGGGATTGTTCGCCGGCACGGGGCGCGATCCATCCGGTCCCTCGCCCTGGGGCGACCAGGAGGCCTGGGGGCGCTAGCGATGGCCGACGCCGCGAGCGCTCGGCGGCTCGCGGAGTCGCTGCCCGAGGTCGAGGCGGGCACCTCCTACGGCACTCCCTCGTGGCGGGTGCGCGGCAAGTTCTTCGCCCGGCTCCGCGACGACGACACGGTGCTCGTGGCCAAGGTGGACAAGGGCGAGAAGGAGCTGCTCATGCAGGCCGAGCCCGAGGTCTTCTTCCAGACCCCGCACTACGAGGGCTACGGCTACGTGCTGGTGCGCCTAGCGGCCATCGAGGAGGACGAGCTGGCCGAGGTGGTGGAGGACGCCTGGCGGCTCGCGGCGCCCAAGCGGCTGGTGAAGGAGCGCGAGGCGTAAAGGTTCGGTCCGGCCGCTCCGATCAAATGTAGGGGGCGAACGGAGATGAACGTGCGCGAACTGCTCGAGGTCGAGCTGGCCGAGGCCAAGGCCGAGCTGCGCGCCCACATGGGCACGTGGGAATACGCACTTTCGATGGCGGCGGGCTGCCACGGCGGCCGCGAGCACCCTGTCCACTGGGCCACCCGCGCGCGAACCGAGCAGCTCACGACCCGCTGTCGCAACCTCCGCGCCCGCCTGCTCGAGCACTCTCCCTGAGCCCGCCCCGAGAACGCGTTAGGCCCGCCGCGACTCGGGAACGGCATTAGAGAAGCGTTTTCGAGAAGGAGGAGCAGAGAGATGGCCGAGAACCGTGGCGTCGCCTACATGGGGACGGGCAAGGTGGAGGTCCAGGACATCGACTTCCCCACCTTCGAGCTCAAGGACGGCCCGGGTGTGAACCCCGACAACGTGGGGCGCAAGCTTCCACACGCGGCCATTCTGAAGGTCGTCTCCACCAACATCTGCGGCTCCGACCAGCACATGGTGCGTGGCCGGACAACCGCCCCCGAGGGCCTGATCCTCGGACACGAGATCACCGGCGAGGTGATCGACGTCGGGCCGGACGTCGAGTTCATCGAGAAGGGCGATCTCTGCTCGGTGCCCTTCAACATCGCCTGCGGCCGCTGTCGCATGTGCAAGACCGGCGACACGGGCGTGTGCCTGAACGTGAACCCGGATCGTCCCGGCTCGGCGTACGGCTACGTGGACATGGGCGGCTGGGTCGGCGGCCAGGCCGAGTACGCCGTGGTGCCCTACGCCGACTGGAACCTGCTCAAGTTCCCCGACAAGGAGCAGGCACTCGAGAAGATCGTCGACCTCACGATGCTGTCGGATATCTTCCCGACCGGCTTCCACGGGGCCTACACGGCGGGCATCGGACCGGGCGACTCCGCCTACATCGCGGGCGCCGGGCCCGTGGGCCTTGCGGCGGCGCACTCCGCCCAGCTGCTGGGCGCATCGGTGGTGATCGTGGCCGACCTCATCCCCGAGCGGCTCGAGCAGGCGCGCTCGTTCGGCTGCGAGACGATCGACGTGTCGAAGGGCGAGCCGCGCGACCAGATCGAGCAGCTGCTCGGCACCCCGGAGGTCGACGGAGCGGTCGACGCCGTGGGCTTCGAGGCGCGCGGTCACGGCCCGGACGCCGACCACGAGGCGCCCGCGACGGTGCTCAACTCCGTGATGGACGTAACGAGGGTGGCCGGCAAGCTCGGCATCCCGGGGCTCTATGTGACGGGCGACCCGGGCGGCATCGACGAGGCGGCACAGGAGGGCTCGCTGTCGATCCGGATCGGGCTCGGCTGGGCCAAGTCCCACTCGTTCACGACCGGCCAGTGCCCGGTGATGAAGTACCACCGCGGCCTGATGGAGATGATCCTCCACGACAAGGCGCAGATCGCCAAGGCGGTGAACGCCACCGTGATCACCCTCGACGAGGCTCCGCAGGGCTATCAGGACTTCGACAAGGGCGCAGCCAAGAAGTTCGTGCTCGACCCGCACGGGCAGATCGCGGCCTAGCGAGACCAGAGACGGCAAGCTCCACCGCCCGCCGCGGGCCCTCGAGGCCCGCGGCGGGCTTTTCGTGCCCTCAACCTCAAGCGCCCTTCCACCGATAAAGTCATAAAAGCCGCCCGGGTTTTGGTATTTTGCCTCGACAGGACGGCTTCGAACCCGCGCGGAGGATCGGCACAGACCATGGAACCCGTCTCAACGCCCACCCCCTCGACGCCACGGCGCAAGGGCAGGCCCGGCTCGCTCGACAACCCCGAGGTGCAGGAGAACGTGCCCGGCCACGTGATCCCGATCCTGGAGCGCGAGTTCGACGACTTCGACAACGAGGCCGAGAAGTTCCTCGCCGGGGGCACGGCGGAGGACGAGTTCATCGGCTTCCGCTTGAAGCAGGGCGTGTACGGCCAGCGCCAGGCCGACGTCCAGATGATCCGCGTGAAGCTCCCGTTCGGCGGGATCACCCCGGAGCAGATGGAGGCGTTCGCCGACGTGGTCGAGCGCTACGCGCCCCTCAACAAGGGCCACATCACCACGCGCCAGAACGTCCAGCTCCATCACATCCCGCTGCGCGACGCGGCCGCCGCGATCCGCGAGCTGTCCGACTCCGGCCTGTCGAGCCGCGAGGGCTGCGGCAACACCGTTCGCAACGTGACCGGCGATCCCTGGGCGGGCGTGTGCGAGGACGAGCTGTTCGACCCCACCCCGTACGTGGGCGCCTACGTGCGCTACTTCGTGCGCCACCCCACCACGCAGCTGATGCCGCGCAAGGTCAAGACGGCGTTCACCGCAACGGACGAGGACCGGGCGATCACGGGCATTCACGACGTGGCCTTCATCCCGCGCATCCGAGACGGCGTGAAGGGCTTCGAGCTGCGCGTGGGCGGCGGCACGTCGATCATGCCGCGCGTGGCCCCCACGCTGTCCGAGTTCGTGGCGGCCGACGACGGCGAGTACCTGAAGGTCACCGAGGCCGTGCTGCGCATCTTCGACCGCCAGGACTGGCTGCGAAAGAACCGCGCACGCGCCCGCATCAAGGTGTTCGTCGACAAGTTCGGCATCGAGGAGCTGCGCCGCCAGGTCGACGAGGAGCTCGAGGGCGACTGGGTGGACGAGCGCGACTTCGACCCCGGGCCGCTCCTGTTCGTGGACGACGAGGAGGCCGGCGCCCCGGCCCTGCCCCTCACCTACGCGAGCCCCAACGGCGACGGCGCGCCGTTCGAGCGCTGGCGGGCGAGCAACGTCCAAGCCCAACGCCAGGCGGGCTTCTCGACCGTCGAGATCAAGGTGATCCGCGGCGACCTCACGCCCGAGCAGTTCCGCGGCCTCGCTCAGGTGATGCGCGACTACTCGGGCGGCTACGCCCGCACCACCGTGGGCCAGAACCTCGTGCTGCGATGGGTGCGCAACGAGACCGTCTACGAGGTGTGGCGCGCGCTCTCCGAGCTCGGGCTCGGCGACCCCGGCGCCCAGCAGGTGAACGACGTGGTGAGCTGCCCGGGCACCGACTCGTGCAAGCTCGGCATCACGAGCTCGATGGGGCTCAACCACGCCGTGCGCGAGCGCGTGGAGGCGATGGACATCACCGACCCGCTCACGCGGCAGGTGCACATCAAGATGTCCGGCTGCCCGAACGGCTGCAGCCAGCACCACATCGCCAACATCGGCTTCTACGGCGCCTCGATCAAGGTCGGCGAGCACACGATCCCCGCCTACGTGGCCCACATCGGGGGCAACTACGAAGGCGGCGAGGTGCTCTACGGCACGCGGCTGAAGGTCCGCCTGGCCGCCAAGCGGGTGCCCGAGGCCGTTGAGCGCTGGCTCCGGATGTACGAGGCCGAGCGCGAGGAGGGCGAGGCGTTCAACGCCTTCGCCGAGCGCGTCGGCTCCGTGCGCTTCGAGGACGAGGTGCGCGAGCTGGCCCTGCCGATCGAGTTCAGCCTCGAGAACATGGCCCACTTCATCGACTGGCAGCGCAAGGAGCCCTTCCAGGTGATCAGGGGCGAGGGCGAATGCGCGGTGTAGAGGCGGATGCCCTTACGACGGTCCAGCTGGCACTCGAGCGCCACCACCCCAGCCTCCTAACGGCCTGCTCCTTCCAGAAGGAGGAGACGGTCCTGATCGACATGCTGATGGAGCTCGACCCGACCGCGCGGGTGTTCACGATCGACACGGGGGTGCTCTTCCCGGAGACCTACGAGGTCTGGCGCAAGGTCGAGGACCGTTACGGGCTGCGTGTCGAGGTTGTGGACGCCACGCCGCCGAACGGCACCCCCTGGAGCGCGACGAGCTGCTGCGGCGCGCGCAAGGTCGACGCGCTCGCGGAGGCGCTCGCCGGCGTGGACGCCTGGATCACGGGAATCCGGCGCGAGCAGTCGCCCACGCGAGCGGCCGCCGAGAGCGTGGAACGGGACTCGGCGCGCGGGGTATGGAAGTTCAATCCGCTCGCCGAGTGGACGGACAAGGACGTCTGGCGCTACGTGCACGATCGCGATCTGCCCTACCATCCCCTCCACGACCGGGGGTACGAGTCGATCGGCTGCGCCCCCTGCACCCTGCCGGGCTCCGGTCGCGAAGGCCGCTGGGCCGGGCAGGAGAAGACCGAGTGCGGATTGCACGTTTGACCCCATCGCCATGACCGTGACTGCATCGCCGCGTATCCTGCGGCGCGACGAGATGAGCTACGAGATCCCTCACCTACGGGCCCTCGAGTCCGAGGCCATCCACGTGATCCGTGAGGTTGCCGCCGAGCTCGAGCGCGGCGTCGTGCTCTTCTCGGGCGGCAAGGACTCCGCCGTGCTGCTCCATCTCGCGCGCAAGGCGTTCTGGCCGGGCGCGCTGCCGTTCCCCGTGATGCACGTCGACACGGGCCACAACTTCCCCGAGGTCATCGCGTACCGCGACCAGATGATCGCGGAGGTGGGAGCGCGGCTGATCGTGGCCTCGGTGCAGGACTCGATCGACAACGGGCGCGTGACCGACGAGACCGGCCCGCGCGCCTCGCGCAACCGGCTCCAGTCGGTGACCCTGCTCGACGCGATCGAGGAGCACGGCTTCAAGGCGGCGTTCGGCGGCGCCCGCCGCGACGAGGAGCGCGCCCGCGCGAAGGAGCGCATCCTCTCGTTCCGCGACGACTTCGGCCAGTGGGATCCCAAGGGCCAGCGCCCCGAGCTCTGGAACCTCTACAACGGCTTCGTCAAGCGCGGTGAGCACGTGCGCGTGTTTCCGCTCTCGAACTGGACCGAGCTCGACGTGTGGCAGTACATCAACGAGGAGAAGATCGCGCTGCCCTCGATCTACTTCGCCCACGAGCGCGAGGTGTTCAGCCGCGACGGGATGCTGTACGCCACCTCGGACTTCATCGAGCTGCTGCCGAAGGAGAAGCCCTTCCAGGAGTCGGTGCGCTTCCGGACCGTGGGCGACATGAGCTGCACGGGCGCGGTGCGCTCGAAGGCGTCGACGCTCGAGGAGGTTGTGGCCGAGATCGCGGCCACCCGGATCACCGAGCGCGGCGAGACGCGTGCCGACGACCGGATCTCCGAGGCCGCGATGGAGGACCGAAAGAAGGAGGGCTACTTCTAGTGGTACCCCCGGGGGCCGCCACCAACGGGCGGCCGCTGGCTACGCGCGCGTCCGAGCTCGTGCGCTTCGCCACGGCCGGCTCGGTCGACGACGGCAAGTCGACCCTTATCGGCCGCCTGCTGTTCGACACAAAGTCGATCTTCGAGGACCAGCTCGAGCACGTGGAGCGCACCTCCGAGCAGCGCGGCGACGGCTACGTGAACCTCGCCCTGCTCACGGACGGGCTGCGCGCCGAGCGCGAGCAGGGCATCACGATCGACGTGGCCTACCGCTACTTCCACACCCCGCGGCGCAAGTTCATCATCGCCGACACGCCCGGCCACGAGCAGTACACGCGCAACATGGTCACGGGCGCCTCCACCGCCGACCTCGCGCTGATCCTGATCGACGCGCGCAAGGGCGTTGTCGAGCAGTCGCGCCGCCACTCCTTCATCGCGTCCCTGCTGCGCATCCCGCACCTCGTGGTGTGCGTGAACAAGATGGACCTGGTCGACTGGGACCAGGAGGTGTTCGAGTCGATCTCGAGCGAGTTCGCCGGCTGGGCGGCCAAGCTCGACATCCAGGACGTGACCTTCATCCCGATCTCGGCCCTCCACGGCGACAACGTGGTCGAGCGCTCGGAGCGCATGGCCTGGTACGAGGGCCCGTCGCTGCTCTACCACCTCGAGCACGTGCACGTGGCCTCCGACCGCAACCTCCAGGACGCGCGCTTCCCGGTCCAGTGGGTGGTCCGGCCGATGAACGACGAGCACCACGACTACCGCGGCTACGCCGGCGAGGTGGCCTCCGGGGTCTTCCGCGTCGGTGACGAGGTGATCGTGCTGCCCTCCGGCATCGAGTCGCGGATCGCGGGCATCGACACGTACGACGGCCCGCAGGACGAGGCGTTCCCGCCGCAGTCGGTCACGCTCCGACTGGAGGACGACGTGGACGTGTCCCGCGGCGACATGATCTGCCGCCCGCAGAACCGGCCCGTCGAGGCGCGCGAGGTGGAGGCGATGGTCTGCTGGATGGCCGAGCGGCCGCTCGAGGCGTCGGGCCGCTTCCGCATCAAGCACACCACCCGCACGGTGCTCGCCAAGGCGGACGAGCTGCGCTACCGGATCGACGTGAACACCCTGCACCGCGACGAGGCGGCCGCCGGCCTCGGCCTCAACGAGATCGGCCGGCTGCGGCTGCGGCTGTCCTCGCCGCTGTTCGTCGACGAGTACCGGCGCAACCGTGCAACCGGCAGCTTCATCCTCATCGACGAGTCGACGAATGACACGGTCGGTGCGGGCATGGTCCTCTAGCGGTTGTCGCTCTAGGCTCCCGGCGATGGACATCGCCCTCATAGGCTTCGGCCTCGGGGTCGGCATCCTGGTTGGAATGACGGGCATCGGCGGCGGCTCGCTGATGACGCCGATGCTGATCCTCGTGTTCGGCGTCACGCCTGTGACGGCGATCGGAACCGACCTCGCCTACGCGGCCGTGACGAAGACGGTCGGGGGCTACAAGCACTGGACGCAGAAGACCGTCGACCTCCGGCTCTCGAGCTGGATGGCGATCGGCTCGGTGCCCGCGGCGGTGGGCGGCGTGTACGTGCTGGGCCTGATCGAGGACGCCGCGGGGCGCGACTTCGACGACCTGCTGCTCACCATTCTCGCCTGCGCGCTGCTCCTCACGGGAGCGGCCACGCTCGTGCGCGCCTTCCTCAAGTCGATGCACGAGCGCGAGCGCGACACCATCGAGCTGGAGACGCGGCACAAGGTGGCGGCCGTGGTGCTCGGCATGTGCGTGGGCTTCGTGCTCGGCATCACCTCGGCCGGCAGCGGCGCGCTGATCGCCGTCGGGCTGATCCTGCTGTTCCGGCTCACGCCCACGCGCGTGGTCGGCACCGACGTCTTCCACGCGGCGATCCTGCTCTGGGCAGCCGGCATGGCCCACATCGTGGCGGGCAACGTGGACTTCGGCCTCGCTCTCAACATCCTTGTCGGGTCGATCCCCGGCGTGTGGCTCGGCAGCCACTGGTCGGTACGGGTGGAGCCCGCCGTGCTGCGCACCACGCTCGCGCTCGTGCTGATCGGCGCGGGCCTCGCGCTCCTCATCAAGGCCGGCCTTGGGATCCCCACCTGGGTGCTGATCCCGTTCCCGCTCGGCGTGGTGATCCTGTTGATCGTGACGATGGTGCGGGCCCGGCGCGCGCGCGAGACCAGGGCAGCCGCTGCCGCCGCCGCGCGGCCGGAACCCACTGCTGCGAGCCCATGATGGTCGTGATGACACCCGAGGCCACGCCCGCGCAGATCGACGCGGTGGTGGCCAAGCTCGAGGCCCGCGGCGTGCACGCGAAGGTCATGCCGGGCGAGCTGACCACGGCGATCGGCGCGATCGGGGATCCCGAGGGCGTGCGCGAGCTCGGCCTCGAGGGGCTGCCCGGGGTCGACCAGGTGATCCCGATCTCGCGGCCCTACAAGCTGGCCTCGAGCGAGCTCTCCCACCACGCGTCCACGAGCTTCGCCGTCGACGGGCGGGTGGTGGGCGGCGGCGGCACGTTCTGCCTGATCGCGGGCCCCTGCACGGTCGAGACGCCGGAGCAGACGCTCACGGTCGCGCGGGCGGTGGCGGCCGGCGGCGCCTCGATGCTGCGCGGCGGCGCCTTCAAGCCGCGCACCTCGCCGTTCTCGTTCCAGGGGCTGGGTGGCGAGGCCCTCTCGATCCTGCGCTCGGTGCGCGAGGAGACCGGCCTGCCGGTGGTGAGCGAGCTGACCTCGACCGAGCACGCCGACCTGTTCGCCGACGCGGTGGACGTGATTCAGGTGGGCGCGCGCAACATGCAGAACTACGGCCTGCTCGAGGTGGTGGGCAAGATGGGCAAGCCCGTGCTGCTCAAGCGCGGCCTCTCCTCGACGCTCGACGAGCTCCTGCAGGCGGCGGACTATGTGCTCAAGGAGGGCAACGAGCGCGTGATCCTGTGCGAGCGCGGCATCCGCACCTTCGAGCGGGCGATGCGCTTCACGCTCGACCTCGGCGCGGTGCCCTGGCTCAAGCTCCACACCCATCTGCCCGTGATCGTGGATCCCTCACACGCCTCCGGCGACCGGCGCCTGGTGGGCCCGCTCTCGCGAGCGGCGGCGGCCGTGGGCGCGGACGGCATCATCGTCGAGGTGGCCGACGACCCCGAGGCGGCGCTGTGCGACGGGCCGCAGCAGCTCTACGCCCGCGACTTCGCCGAGTTCGCGTCCGAGGTGGCCGCGCACGCGGGGCTCGTGGGCCGCGAGCTGGCGTAGCTTCCCGATGGTCGTGCGATCGACGTTCAATATTGACGTCGCTCGCACTACCGACGAGTCCCGACGCGGCTGTGAGCGAGTCCCGGGTTGCATACCGAGCGGTACCCCGATACCGTCTGGTATGTGAATACCGCGAGCCTGCCGCCCGGCCCGAGCGCGCCGCGCGCACTGCAGACCGCGCGCTGGCTCGTGCGCCCCTCGGCCTACATGGAGGACTGCCGGCGCCGCTACGGGGAGTCGTTCACGCTCAAGGTCGCCCACGAGGGCACCTGGGTGTTCATCACCGACCCGGACGCGATCAAACAGGTCTTCACCGGCGACCCGCGGCTGCTGCACGCCGGCGAGGCGGCAGTGATCCTGCTGCCGGTGGTGGGCAGCAACTCGGTGCTGCTGCTCGACGAGGCCGCGCACATGCGCCAGCGCAAGCTGATGCTGCCGCCCTTCCACGGCGAGCGGCTGCGCGGCTACGCGGACGCGATGGAGCAGGTGGCCGAGGCGGAGATAGAACGCTGGCCGCTCGGCGAGCCGTTCCGCACGCTGCCGCGCATGCAGGCGCTCACCCTCGAGGTGATCATGCGCACGGTCTTCGGCGTGCAGGACGAGGAGCGCAAGGCCCGGCTGGGCGCCGCGCTCAGCGAGATCATCGGCTGGGCCACCGATCCCCGCCGGATGGCCCTGCTGGCCGCGCTGGGCCCCCATCGCACCGCGCGGCTGCGCCTGTTCCGGCGCATGCTCGAGCCCTCCGACGAGCTGATCTACGACGAGATCCGCGAGCGCCGCCGCGCGGGCGACCTTGCGGAGCGCGACGACATCATGTCCCTGCTCCTCCAGGCGGAGCACGACGACGGCAGCGCCATGTCCGACACCGAACTGCGCGACGAGCTCATGACGCTGCTGATCGCGGGCCACGAGACCACCGCCACCGGGGTGGCTTGGGCGCTCGAGCGGCTTGTGCGCCACCCCGGGATCCTCGAGCGGCTCGGCGAGGACGACAAGTACGCCGACGCGGTGGTCAAGGAGACGCTGCGGCTGCGGCCGCCCGTCGGGATCGTGGTGCGCAGACTCGCCGAGTCGATGGAGATCGGCGGCCGCACGCTGCCGGCCGGCTCGGCCGTAGCACCGTGCATCTACCTGCTGCACCGCCGCGCGGACATCTATCCGGAGCCGCTGCGCTTCCGCCCCGAGCGCTTCCTCGAAGGGCAGGGCGGCACCTACACGTGGATCCCGTTCGGGGGCGGCGTGCGCCGCTGCCTGGGCGCGAGCTTCGCCCAGCTCGAGATGCGGATCGTGCTGCAGGCGGTGGCCCGCCGGCTCGAGCTGCGGAGGGCCGGGGGGCCGCCCGAGCGCATCAACCGGCGCGGGATCCTCCTCGTGCCCGCCCGCGGCGGCGAGATCGTGGCGAGGGCCCGCCGGCCGGCCGGACGCGGCGCGGCGCCCCTGGCCGCCTGATGGCCGAGCCGCGCCTGACGCGCAAGGAGCGCCAGGAGCACACCCGCGCCCGGCTGATGAGCTCCGCCGCGCGAGTGGCCGCGCGCCGCGGCCTCGAGGGAGCCTCCCTCGACGAGGTTGCCGAGGAGGCGGGCTACACCAAGGGCGCCGTGTACGCGAACTTCGCCGGCAAGGAGGACCTCTTCCTCGCGATGCTGGACGCGCGCTTCGCCGATCGCCTCGCCGAGCTCGATCGTGTGCTGGCCGTGGACGCGCCTCCCGAGGAGCAGGCCCGCCGGGCCGCCAGGGACTTCATCGCCGCGATCGAGGCCGAGCCCGAGTGGGAGCGCCTGTTCTTCGAGTTCGCCGTATACGCCTCTCGCAACGAGGGCTTCCGGCGTGAGCTCGTTGCGCGCTACCGCGCCCTTCGGGAACGCATCGCCGAACTGCTCGAGCGTCGCGCCCGGGAGCTCGGCATCGAGCCCTCGGTGCCCCCGGACCAGGTGGCCACGATGACGTTCGCGATGGCCAACGGCATCGGCCTCGAGCGGCTGCTCGAGCCGGAGGCGGTGCCGGACGAGCTCTACCCGACCATGATGGCCACGTTCTTCGCGGGGCTGCGGGCCGGCTGAGCGGCCGCGCTCGCCCCGCTCAGGATCCCGATCCGGATCGTGCCGCGCACGCGGCGGCCGCCGAGGCGGCCGCTCACCCGGTTGCCCACCAGCCGGATGCGCCCGTTGGGTCCGCCCGGCCCGGATATGCGCAGCGTGCCGCGCTGGCTGGCCTGGCCGAAGCGCCTGATCCGCCCGGTCAGCCGCACACCCGGCACAAGCTCGACCCGGTCGAGGATCAGCGGCACGCCCGTCCAGTTCCAGCGCCCGCCGCGCAGCCCCGCACCGCGCGCTGGACCGAACGCGGCCAGGAAGTCCTCGGCCACGTCGAGCAGCGTGAGCTCCACGGCGCCGATCACGCGGCCGCGCTTCCCGGCGGCACCTCGTCGCGGCGCCTCTCCGAGCGAGGCCGGCAGCGGCCCGCCCGGCGGGAACAGCGTGGGCGTGCGCGGACAGCCGGGGCGCACCTGGCGCCCGAGGAGGAAGCCGCGCATCGCCCTCACGGTGCAGCCGGTCACGTCCGCGCTGAGCGTCGAGTGGCCGGTGT
>Ga0075431_100005175_pt1 | contig 12844 bp, 9 predicted proteins | sample RhiMetdeltSRZDD5_FD_75297 | JGI IMG/M metagenome (GOLD analysis project Ga0075431, IMG submission 75297) | Populus rhizosphere microbial communities from Tennessee, USA - Rhizosphere MetaG P. deltoides SRZDD5 | ecosystem: Host-associated > Plants > Roots > Rhizosphere > Soil | place: USA... | reverse complement strand
TGTCGGCGACGTCACCCCAGGTGTCGCCGCCGCGCTCCCCGCGCTGCGCCACCGTGTTGAACCTCCACAATTGCTTCCCGGAGTTCGCATCGTAGGCGCTGATGTAACAGCGATCCGGTTGGAACCGGGCGCATCCAGTCAGGCCTTGCAGAACTTTGCCGCGGATGACGATCGGTCCGCTGCTGTTGGTGAAACCTTTGTTCCGCTCAGTAATCGGCACGTCCCACACGAGTTTGCCCGTGCGGGCATCGAGAGCCGCCAGTCGCGCGTCACCGGTGGCCACGAACACCTTGTCCTGATAGATGGCGATATTGCGCATCGTGCTCGGGGCTTCAGGACCGACGTGATGCTCCCAGATCAGCTCGCCCGTGCGCCCGTCAAGCGCCTGCACGATGTTGCCGGTATTAATCAGGTAGATGATGCCGTCGTGAGCAAGGGGAGTCGGCTCGCTCTGGCCTCCTTCGTTCATCGCCCACACCCACGCGAGCTTCAGTCGCCCGACATTGGCGGGGGTGATTTCCGTCAGCGGGCTGTGACTCCACGCCTGGTAGTTCCGACGGACCATCAACCAGTCCCCGGGGGGCGGATTTCGCAGCATCGCATCGGTGACGGGAACGAAGTTCGGCACTTCTCCTGAGACGGTCAGGCCTGAAGCTGGCCGTTGTGCACCGTCTTCAGCTTGTGCGGCAGGCTGAGCTGCTGCCGCCGGAGTTGCTGCGGCAAGGGGCGCGTTCTGTCCCTGCCCGGTTGCGATCGCACCGATCGGTGTAGCCGCAGCCGCGGCGAGTGGTTGTGCGCCGGCCCGCCCGCCGTTCGCTTGAAGGATGTATGCGGTGATCGCCAGATACTGGTCCGCTGGCAGGCGTGGGCCTGCGGGCGGCATCGCGCCCTGGATGAATTCCAGAAGCTCGCGTGCCTGACGTGTACGCCACGCAGTCATGAAGTCCTGGCCGGTGAGCGGCGGAGCTTCGTTGTTCCCTCTCAGATCGGGCATGTGGCAGCCGGCGCAGCTCGTCGTATACGCCTGCTGGCCCGCGGACGCCTGTGCAGCCGTGAACGTCGCACCCACCGGCCCCGCGGGCTGTTGGGCGGCGATCACAACGACCGCGAATATGGCAGCGACGAGGCATGCGAGCGTACGTGCTGCGGGTTGTGTGCGGTAAACGCGCCCTGAGTTGGCGGGTTTGCGAGTCGGTTGCATCACCGTTTCACCTCCTGGGGCAGGAGCCAACCCCACAGATTGCCCTCCGGTGCCTTCTCACTGTGAATCTGAAGATACAGAGAGCTCTTCTCGAGCGCCTGTCGTTGTGCGTCCGACAACTGGACCACAGCCTTGAAGCTGCCCTTCGTGACAGCGGGCACCATGATGTCCGCAACGGCAGGTCCGCGCACACCGCGAGGCGCCATGTGCAGGCGCGCGACCGTCGCGGGCGAGAGTAAGCCCTCGAAGGTGCCCTCGATGGTGAGGCGATTATCGGATAGCACCGCGTTGACCGAACCGCGGCCGGCAACGGCTGCCTGCATCGCCACCGTAATCGGCACCGGTGAAAGACGACCACCGTATGCCTTCGTCTGCGCCGAGGCTGGAGAACCCCACAGGACAAGCAGCGCCAACGAACCAAGACCCACCACGGCGAACGGAGCAAGCCGATACCCGCGCATCCTCGCCTCCTTGCGGTGGAATCGTAACCCATCGCCGGATGATTCGGCGATGAAACCGTCAGGACAAAGAAATGGACGTCAGGATGCGGTCACTTGCCGCCGGCGACGTCCCGCCGGCTGAAGACACGCTTCACGTCGAGGCCGAAGGACGGCTCGTTCCGTGACCCTGTGATCCTGATCGGGACCACGGTGCGGCCGCCACGCCTGAAAAGGGGATCGACGGCCCTGAGGAGGAACGACTTGAACCCGGTGGTGGTCTGCGACAGCTTCGCATCCATTTCGAGCTCGCCGGCAAAGGCCAGCGTTTCCCGTCTGAGCGCATATTGCCCCTTCAACTCGACCACTGCGCCCGGTACGTCAAAGCTCACGGCGGGGATTGCGAGAACGCTGTCGTCCAGCACAAAGCGCCCGGCGAAGGTGGACGCGACGTTTCGGGGCTGCGCCACCTGCACCTTTCCGCTGGCTCGCTGGCTCAGCGTATCGATCTTCTGCTGCACGCCGGGATCGGTGAAACCACCCCGCTCGATCACGAACCGTCCATTCAGCGCGAGCTTGTCCACGACATCTTCGTCGCCGGGCGGAAGGTTGAACGCAGTCGCCATGTGGAGTGCCCCAGTCATCGGCGGCTTCGGTGTCTTCACTGCCAGACGCATCACGTCCTCGATCCGCCCGTTGTCGATGGTGATGTCGAGGGTGACCACGCGCCCTTTCCTGCCTTCGACGTCGAATACCCCGCCTTTCGCCGTCAACGAAGTGTTCATGAACGACGCGTTGATGTTCTCGAGACGCGTATCGCCATTCGTCCCATCAACGATCGCGTGATATTTCGTTTTCAGCGATACCGGCTGGCCGCTCACGGTCACCGTGAAATCGGGTGTGTCCGTTTCACCCAGAACCTCGATCCGATCGAGCGAACCGCCATACGTGCCTACGGCGGACAGCGTCCCGTCGATTCCCTTGAACACCCCGAGGTCGGCGTCCTTGAACGTGAACTGCCCCTGCACCGGTGTGTGACCTGGATCGTCGCGGTGCCACGGTCCGACCGACCCTTGTGTGTCGATCTGACCAGGAGGCTGCGCATTGGTCAGCACGGCCTTGAACGGCATCGCCGTATTCGCGCTGACCGATTCGACTCGCAGGTCGTGCAGGTACCACGTCTTTGGCGGCTTCTCCGCGCGTCGCGGCAGGATCACGAGCTTCGCGCCTGGCGCGTCGAGCACATCCACTACGACCTGACGTCCTTCGATGAAGTGAGGCCCGCTCGCCGGGCCGCGGTCGTGATCGTCACTCTGGTCGCCGTCCTTACGCGGGGGTATCTGGATTTCGAGGCCGTCGAGCTTGACGTAGGCGACATGGCGACGCCACAAGCCCATGATGTCGGCGTTGACGGTGAAAGCCTCGATGCGGAACAGCGGCGGGACGTCGCCACTACCCTCGCGGCGAATGACGAGATCCTCTCCCCTGACCTCGAATCGCGGAAGGATTCGCAGCGTCACCGCGCCGAGCTCGACATCGGCATTCAGTCGCTCACTGAGCGTGCTGACGATTCGCGATCGGAGGATCTCGGAAGAGAACGGCACCCGCGCCGCGGTCCAGGCAATTAGTGTCGCCATCAGGGCGGCACACAGTACGAAGAGAACTACCCATCGTCTGCGCACGAAGGCCCGAAGACCGGCAAAGCTCTTCAACATGCCGCAAAAGCCCAGCGGATTGTAGTCCCAACTCGCCCGCGCGTGGGGTAAACCGTCGTCTCCAGCGATTTGCGCCGCCGGCCGACGAGCATGTAGGCTCCACGCGACGAGGAGGTTCGCGCATGTCGAATCATGTACTCCTGAAGGTTGCCGGCCTTGCCGTGACGGCCGTGGCCGTGCTTAGCGCGGCAGGGGCGGCGGTTTCGGCCCAAATTGCCGAGCAGCGCCTGCATCTCAATCCCGTGATCGCCAAGCTGGCGGAAGGGCGCACGGTCTACGGTCTCCAGGCGGGCATCGAGATGTCGATCGGGTCGGCGCGCGTCGCGGCGCGGGCGCCGGCTGACTACATCTACGTCGACATGGAGCACAACCCGCTCGATATGCCAGCGCTGTACCAGTTCCATCTCGCGATGGCCGATCGCGCAATGGTCCTGAAGAAGGGCAATCTCCAGCCTAACGTGGCACTCATGGCGCGCTTTCCCCCCGAAGCCGACGAATCCGGGTGGGTCGTCAAGCAAGCGCTCGACATGGGGCTGCACGGGGTCTTCTTCAACGGGGTGGATACACCCGAGCAGGCCCGGCTTGCGGTCACCTACATGCGGTATCCGCCCCGACGCGACTCGAAGTACCCGCAACCCAAAGGTATTCGCGGCTCCGGCCCAGGCAACGCAACATGGCTGTGGGGCCTGACGACGGAGGAGTACGAACGCCATGCGGATCTGTGGCCGCTCAACCCCGACGGCGATCTGCTGGCGACGATGATGATTGAATCAGTAGAAGGCGTCGCCAACGTGGACCAGATTGCCGCCACACCCGGAGTCGGATCGCTCTTCCTGGGAAATGCCAACGACCTGGCACACTCGATGGGCCTGCCGGGCAATCATCCAGAGGTCGAAACGGCACGGCAGAAGATCCTGACGGCGTGCAAGGCTCACAAGATCGCGTGCAACATCACCGCGAACGACGCCGACGACATCGTCAGACGCGTGAACGAGGGATGGCACATGATCCGGACCACGGTGCCCGCGATCAACGCCGCCCGCCCCCGTCTCAAGGACCCGAAGACGGCGCCGCCGCCGGCCGACGCATTCACGCTGCCGCGATAGCTGCGATGGGTCTTCGTGCTCGTCGCGGTCGACGTGGCTCATTCGTTCGAGCGGCCCGAACGATGCGGACGATTGAAAGATTGACAGACAACCCTCGGACATTCATCATGCGCTCACTGAGTTGTGAGTCATGAGTGATGAGTTGTGAGTCTTGCGTCGTGAGTTTCGGAGCGCACGGGGCCAACTCAAAACTCATGACTCAAAACTCAAGACTCGTAAGGAGGCACACATGAACCGGCGTGATGCAATCCGGCTCGGCGCGGGAGCATTCGTAGGCGCCGCGGCAACGCTCGAGCGCGCGGGCACAACACACCTCTTTGCGCAGGGCGGACCGCAGGTCGTCAATCCCACCCCGCCTCCCGCGACCGATCCCCGCTATCCGATGCCGCCGAAGTGGAATCGCGAGCTCCGGCAGCTTGCACCAAATGTCTATGCCTATGCGCAAGGAGGCGGGCCAGGCATCAGCGCCGCCGGCGTTTCAAACGCCGGGATCATCGCCGGACGCGACTATCTGCTGGCGATCGATGCGCTCCAGGGTCCTGTTCCGGCGCGCAGCTTCATCGCCGCGGCGAAGAAGACGACAGGCAAAGACGTCGCGCGACTCGTCCTTACGCATCATCATGGCGATCACGTGAACGGCAATCAGTTCTTCACTCAGGCCGAGATCCTCAGTCACCCGTACTGCCGGTCGGAGGTGCTGAAGGCGATTCCGAACACGCCGAAGATGTGGATGCCGACACCCGGCGTGGCGGAGATGGCCGAGGAGCGCCGGCTGGTGCCGCCGACGGTGACGTTCAAAGATGACCTCGTCTACGACATCGGCGGCACAGAAGTGCAGTTTCGCTGCGTCGGCCCGGCCCACACCTGGGGAGACGTGGTCGCGTATTTGCCGCAGCACAAGATCGTTTTTCTCGGGGATGTCGGCTTCTTCTGGGTTGCTCCGTACGCCAACAACAGCTACATCACCAAGTGGATTGACGTGTGCAATGCCATCCTCGGGTGGGATGCGGATGTGCTCGTCCCGGGCCACGGTCCGATCGCCGGCAAGAAGGAGCTGGCGGAGATGCGGGATTACTTCCAGGTGCTTGGCGTCGAGGCGCGCAAGCGCTACGACGCAAAAATGCCGCCCGGCGTGGCGTCCGCCGAGATCCGCCTCGGCCGGTTCGACAACTGGATCGGGCCCGAGCGGCTGATCATGGACACGGTCCGCTGGTACGCGGAGTGGGACGGAACGCTGACACCCGACTACAACGCGAACGCCGTGCGCCAGGCGACGATCGAGTACAACGAGGTGAAGGCACGGGAGAAAAAGGTCAGTGAAATGATTCCGCTCGACCGGATGGACGCGATCGCGGAAGCAGTGTGAATCTTTCGTTCACGCTTCTCGGTTCCATATTCTCAGTTCGTGTTCAGGTTCGGCCATGTAAACCCAGAACCGAACATGAACACGAACAGAGCAGCGAGAACACAGAAGTGTGAACGGAAGGGCAGCGGCGAATCGACCTTCACGCCCGCGGCTTCGAGCTTCGCGATGAACTGCGGAAGGTTCCGGATTTCGAAGCCGATCTGATCGAGCGTGCGCCCGCGCGTCCCTACTGAGCGCTGCCGGCGCCGCCGGCGCCACCACCACGCCGGCCGCCCTGCCCGCGCCCTCCGGCGCCCGCGCCGCGACCGCCACCTGCACGCGACGGCGGCGGCATCTCTTTCAATCCATAGAACTGGTTCGCGTAGATCGTCTGATACCGAATCCCGTTGCCGTCCTTGTCCACCCACCCCATCGACTGCTGAAACAGCCCGGGCTCAGGGCTTCCCTGCGGCACAGTGCCTTCGAGGATGTACAGCTTCATCTCGTGCATGCCGATGAACGCGAACGTGCGCGACTGGTCCGTGTTGCTGGTCAGCTGCAGCTGATGACCCTCGACGAGATCCTGATGGCTCCAGTGATACCGCGTCACCTTGACGTTCCGCTCGAGGATCTTCGACGTCGCGTAGACCAGCGCACCTCGCACGTCGTGTCTCCAATACCCCGGGCCTGACAGCTCGCTGCCCAAGCAGGGTTCAGCTCCAGGTGGGCACGCTTTGTAGCGCGCCATGCCTTGCTGTTCGATGGGACTGTAATCGACGACCATCACTGAGTAACGCTCGCGACCCCGCTCGGCGGTATACGTGCGTGCGGGCAGCTTGTAGCCGTACTCCGACGCCCAGGTCGTCTCCGTGATCTTTGGCTGGCCCGGGAACACGACCTTGAAGCCGTCTTGAACGTTCTGGTACTCGGTCCACTCCGCGACTGCACCCGCGGCCCCGGACCCCTGAGAGGCCGGTGGCGAGGCCGCACCCGCAGCCACGAACGGAAGCAGAATGAAAACGAGCATTGCCGCGCGCCGCATGATCGGTCCTCCTGAGCCTTTGGTCCCTCGCCAACCGGGACCAGGTGGCGATATTACACCGCCGCAAACATCCAGGCCGCTCATATATCTCATTGGGTGTACACGCCAACCCGCGAATTTGTAATGAGTTTCCGGCTGAGGTCGCGCTTCCGCAATTCGCACTTTTTCGCGGAAAGTCGCTTCCGAAGCGGTTTTCACGCTGGGGGATACCAGACTTTGCGGCGTTTGAACCAAGTGGACGCCGATTCGACGTGAGACAACGGCTCTTGTGCACCGCGCAATCGAAATTCTGCGTGCAAGCGCCGCGGCTGAGATCGAGCCGTTCACACTTCTGGGTTCTTCCTTCTCAGTTCGTGTTCGAGTTCGGTTCGCGGTTCAGTGGTTCCCTGTTCGGCGTTTCAGCCTGGGAGCTCCCAGCTGGCGCATAGCCCCTCGAACCTGAACACGAACGGAGAAGCGAGAACCCAGAAGCGTGAACGAAAGATCTCCTGCTCAATCAGGTGACCCAGGGATTAGTTCGTCGCTGGCGGCGGCGCCGAAGCCTCCTTGACGAACTGTGCGTACGTCCCGACCTTGGCGTGGAGCGGGACCATGCGGTCGATCCGCAGGTTGCGCTTTTTCACCTGCTCGAGAAACTGACCCGCAAACATCTGCACCGCGCCTCCGGGGTTGTACACGTCGGCTTCGACGAGCATCCGTTCTCTCGGGAAGTACGCCATGAGCATCGTCTCGGAGTGCGGACCGGAGACCGGATAAAGGTTCACCGTCATCGTGCTATCAGAGAGAACGCGTTCTCCACTGACGCCCTCGATCATGAGCGGCTTGGGGTTCTTCTGCAGCGCATCGGGCACGATCGTGTGGGGCCGCATCGCCTGTTCCTTGAACATCGCGACGTTTCCTTCGTGCGTAATCACGGTGAGCCCCTCTGCAACCGCCGCGCGGATGCCGCCAGAGTGGTCGAAGTGATGGTGGCTGTTGACGACCTGGGTGAGAGGTTTCCCGGGGACGAGCTCGCGCGCCTTGGCGATCACTGCCAGCGCTCTTGTTTCGTTCTGTGGCGCTTCGATCAACGTGAGATGGTCCGCGAATTCGATCAGCACGCTGTGATGCGATCCCCCGGCTAGGTACCACACTCCTTTGGCTAGTTCCTCGACCGCAACGGTCGCAGGTGGTGGACCCGTGATGGCAGGCGCCTTGACGGCATCGGCCGGCGCCGCAAGATCGCCGGTGTCTCCATCAACGGTGTACGTCGTGATCTTCATTTCCGACGTCGTGAAGTCGTCTGTCTTCGTGGTCAGTCGAGCCGGCATCTGCAGCCCCGACGTACCCTGGTACTCCGCAAAGCTCGTTTCGAGCACAACGTCACCCAGATTCGTGTCGTCGGTTTTCGACATGACCCGCGTAGGCAGCTTCGTCGTCGCATCGATAGCCAACGTGAAGGTCTGGCCTCCCGCGGTCACATCGACCAGCGATTCATTGCCCTCGGTCCGCACATTTCCCAACTTCGCCATCGGATCCAGCGCCGCACGTACAGCGGTGAGCGGCAGGTGGAAATTGGCGGCGCGACGATCGTTGGCTACGGCATCAGCGACGCGGGTTGCGGCGCCATTCGGGGCGACGTTGTAGCCCACAGCGCCATCTATGCCGTTCACCTGTCGCTGAGGGGCGGGGCCCTGGAAGAACGTGAAGTTGGGCCTCCTCGTGAGCTCGGTACGGGCACGGCCGCCTGCGACGTCAATGGCGCGACGATAGGTCGTCACGGTGAACGTCTGCCCATTCGCTTCAGGAGTGACATCCTGCCCGGGGTTGTACTGCGTGCCCTCCCCCTCCATGACAATCGTCTTCACCGCAACAATGCGGTCGCGGCCGCCGAGCGCCGTCGCCGCGTCGTTCACGACCTGCTGTTCCGGCGTCGCCTGCGTGCAGCCTGCCACTATGGCCGCCCCGAGCAGAACGCAATATCCGGTTCGATTCATCGGAAGTCCTCCAATTCGTTAGGGGGATTAGATGATGGGCTCTCGGCTTCGGGCGTTAGGCTCTAGGCTTCGCAGGCATTCGCGCGCCTTGAGCCCTTCCGCCAAAAGCCTAAAGCCCAGAGCCTAAAGCCTCAGCGCTCACCGCTGATCGTGATGATCATCGTTCTGGAGCAGCGCACCATCCTGCTCGCGACAGGCCGGCGACTCTTCGAGCGCCTGCGTCGAACGCTTGATCATCCGCGGCGCCATCGTCCACGGAGCAGTGAGGACGTTAGGGTCGTCCACGGTGACCTGCCACACGAGATTCTCCCCATCACGCCACAGCCGTTCGGTGATCCGCATGGCGTCGGTATGGAAATAGCCTTTCTCGCCAAACCACGTATCCTCGACGAAGTTCCGGACGTCGATGACGAACGTCTCCCCTTCCCATCTCCCCACTGCGTCTCCGTAGTACGACGGATTGGCGTTTGCGCGGTGCGCGCGGCCGTCGGTCGGAATAATGCGATAGGGATCGCCAGACATGTCCTCGTAGAGGAAGATCATCTCGTTCGGCATCTGAATAATGCGACGAGGCGGCCCAACTCGCGGCAGTCCCGGCCGTGCGCAGTAGAACACAGGGTCAGTCTTGCTCTGTTGAGCGTCGAGCGCCTTGACCTTTGCCTGGAATTCAGGCTTGTACGATGGCGCAGCGGTCCACGGCAGCACACCGCGACCCTCGCTGACGACGCCTCGGATTGCCGTGCGGTCGACGATACGCGTGTCGGCCACGCCTGCAACTTCTCGCTTGAGCCCTGAGACAGGATTCACGCCCGGGAACGTTGACCAGATGCCACTGATGTCCGGCCGCTGACCAGCTGCAGGGGTCGGCTGCTGCGCCGACGCGATTGCAGTAGGCAGCGTCGAGATGATGGCCGCACAGATGATGCGCTTCATCGCGTGTCTCCTTACAGCGTGTTCATGGATTCAAGAGTGTCGCCGTTAGCAAAGCGGATTCGACGGAGGTATCCGTAGCGCGAGCCGTCCTGTGCGGGAAGCGCTTCGACGGTCACGCTCTGACCCAAACCCTTCGCGAAGTCGGCGCGGCCCACGCCCACAGTCCTCCACCACGCCGGCGGATTGCCCTGAATCCTCCAGGTTTCCGGGGCCGATCCGCCCGTGCTCTCGAGGAAGATCACGATGTGTGGGTTGATCCAGTCGACCTTCGTGAGCGTACCTGTGACTGTGATGCGCTTGTCGTTCTCGAAGATCGCGGACGTGGAGTGATGGCCCCAAACCGGCTGAGCAAGGAGCACCACGCTCGCCAGCAGAGTCGCATGCAGTGACGTTCTCACCGGCCCTCCTGCAGATGCCCGGAGTTTACTCCGATTTCCAGCGCGTGGTTCCAGGCCTTGGGCCTTGGGGCCTGGGCCCTGAGGCCTGGGGCCTTGTGCTTGTGCTTTGTGCCTTGTGACTTCTGACTTGTATAATCGCCGCGCCGAAACATGGCACCGAAGAGCAGGATTTCGCGCCGCGATCTGCTCAAGACCGCCGCCGTCACCGGGGCCGCGGTCGCGACTGGCCAACTGCCGTCGCCCACCCCCGCGCTCGCCCAGGCTCCGCAGCGTCCACGGAGCTGGCATCGTGAGGCGGACGTCGTGATCATTGGCTCCGGCGCCGCCGGCATGCCCGCCGCCATCGTCGCGCGTGAAGCGGGATCGTCGGTAATCGTCGTGGAAGCTCATAACGACATCGGCGGCCACGCGATCTGCAGCGGCGCCAACATTCCACTCGGCGGTGGTACGAGCGTTCAGAAAAGGGCGGGCATCGTCGACAGCCCTGACCTCGTATTCCAGGACCTGACCGACTGGTCGGTTGTGCAACCGAACGGCTTTCCTGACTACCGCTATAACGACCACGAGATCATCCGGGCGTTTGCAGACAACTGCGCGCAGACGTTCGAATTTCTCGTCGGGCACGGCGTGAAGTTCGTCAATGAGAAACCCGATGGCCGTGCCGGCAGCGCGCACGGCAATTCGGTTCCTCGGCAGATGCACGTCTGGGCAGGCGACTGGCCGCAGGTGCAGACCGGCAGGCCAACCGACGCCTCGGTGCGAGCCACGACCTCCAACGGAAACGGGCTCATGCGCCCGCTCGAGGCGGCGGCCAAAAAGGCGGGCGTCGAATTCCTGCTCGAACACCGCATGCTGGCCATCTACCGCGAGGAGCCGCACGCGGGCCGGGTGCTTGGCATCCAGGTGCGCCACAACGGCAACACGCTGAACATTCGCGCGCGTAAGGCGGTTATCGTCGCGACGGGAGGCGTCTCGGGCAACGTGAATTTCCGCCGGATGTTCGATCCCCGGCTGACCGAGGAATACTGCGGACTCGCGGGGATGCCCTGGTCCGATCAGGATGCCAGCGGCGAGTTGGCGTCGATGGCGATAGGTGCGTCGCTTTGGGGGCTGGCGAATTTTTCGAGCGAAACCGGTTCGGGACTGACCAAGCCGGGCAAGATCGGCTGTCAATATGGGTACGTGAACCTCACGTGGATGCCGGGGAGTCCCGTCTTCGCGCAGGCCCGAGCCTCGGGCCTGAGAGTTGGAGACTGGCAAAACCTGGTCCTCGTAAACATGCTCGGCAAACGTTTCTACGACGAAACGGGCGACGACTTCACGGGCAATCAGTACAACCAGATCAATCCGTACCATCCGGGCAGCTATCTCAACGCCAAGAACGTCAAGTACAACCCGAACAACTTCATCAACGCCGCCATGGCCGGCCTTGGCGATGGCCACAACGGCGGCGGCCCAATCTGGGCCATCTTCGATGCCGACGCCGTATCGCGTGAGCAGTGGACACCCGAACCACCTCACGTCGATCTCGACGCTGGGTTCTTTTTCACGGCGAACACGGTCGCCGACCTGGCCAGAAAGATCGTGATGAAGTATCAACGCGTCCCCATGCCACCTGCGGCACTGGAGGCGACAGTGGCGCGCTATAACTCGTTTGTCGATGCCGGGCGAGACGACGACTTCGGCAAGCCAACTCCCAAGTACACGATCGCCAAGCCGCCTTTCTACGCGGCATGGGCGACTCCAGTAATTCACGACACTCGTGGAGGGTTGCGCATCAACGCCAGGTGCCAGGTCATGGATATGAACGGCGCCGTGATTCCTGGTCTCTTCTGCGGTGGAGAGTCAGCCGGCGGATTTTCGATGCATGGTCTCGCCCGCTGCCTGTGCCAGGGCTACATCGCAGGGCGCTACGCCCACACGGAAAAAATCTCGAGCTGACGAGGGGGCTCTATGAACGCATGTAGATCGCCGTTGCGTCGCGCGCTCGTCGCAGCCGCCGCCATCACCCTGACACCTCTCATGGTGGAGGCACAGGTCACACGGATCGTCATCGACCGCGCGCGCTCCGAATCGCCAACGTTCGAGGGTCGTGCGTTTGGACCGAACGGAAGCGTCGGCCAGTACGAGAGGCTTCGCGGCAAAGCCTACGGCGAGCTCGACCCCGCCGATCCGCGAAACGCAGTCATCACAGACCTGGCGCGCGCGCCCCGGAACGCCCGCGGCAAGGTCGAGTATTCGATGGACATCTTTATTCTGAAGCCGATCGATCTCACCAAGGGCAACCACAAGGTAATCCTCGACTTCAACAACCGCGGCGAGATGCGGCTCGGCGCTCTCAATGATGCTCCGTTGAGCAACAGCCCCACTACCGCCGCGCAGGCGGGCAACGGATTCGTGATGAACCTCGGTTATGCCGTTGTCGGCAACGGTTGGGACTTTGGCGCCACGACCGATGACGATGGGATGACGATCTCCGTGCCCGTCGCAAAGAACCCGGACGGATCGAGCATTACCGGCCCGTCGTACGAGTACATCAACTTCGACGATGCGAAGAACGTCAAGTACGACTTGACGTATCCGGCCGCATCTATGGACAAGTCGAAAGCGACGCTAACGCTACGAGCGCGGCTCGACGACCAGCCGACCATCGTGCCCGCAAGCGGATGGGAGTACGTCAACGAAAAGACC
>Ga0075431_100005174_pt1 | contig 12846 bp, 11 predicted proteins | sample RhiMetdeltSRZDD5_FD_75297 | JGI IMG/M metagenome (GOLD analysis project Ga0075431, IMG submission 75297) | Populus rhizosphere microbial communities from Tennessee, USA - Rhizosphere MetaG P. deltoides SRZDD5 | ecosystem: Host-associated > Plants > Roots > Rhizosphere > Soil | place: USA... | reverse complement strand
CGAGGAGCCCGCCCGCGTAGCCATGGTGCCCGTCCGCCCCCGCCGCCGGGAGCGAGCGCAGCGCCTCGCGAAGCGCAGGATCACCGACGAACGAGCCGACCACGACCGCGAGCCCGGGATGCGCGATCTCGGCGGCGAGGAACTCGAGGAACCCGTCGAGCTCGTCCGCGTCGCGGCGCAGCGACGGTGTGAGCTCGGCCGGATCGGCATTCGCCGACTCGACTGCCCGCACCTGCACCTGGAGCTTCCCCCCGAAACGCTCGACGCGGCCGAGCACCCGCACTGCGTCGCCCTCGGCGAAGCGCTGGTCGAGCAGCTCGACGTCGCTCCAGACGCGCGCCTCGATGCGGCCGCTCGCGTCCGAGAGCTCGAGCGCGAGGTAAGGCGCGCCGGCCCGGGTCCGCCGCCGCTCCTTCCGCGTGACCGCGTACACGCCCTCGACGGTCCGGTCCTCCGCGAGCTCGGCGATCGTGGCCACGGCCGGAGTCTAAGCGCCGGTCCGGCGTTGGTACGCTCGCCCGCGATGGCCGACGTGCAGCCGTTCCGCGCGGTCCGGTACACCGGCGCGGCCGGCACGCTCGCGGACCTCGTCGCCCCCCCGTACGACACGATCTCCGACGACGAGCGCGCGCGGCTCTTCGAGCGCAGCCCGCACAACGTCGCGCACCTCACCCTGCCCGACTCGGTGGAGGACGCCGGCCGCCTGTACCGCGACTGGCTCGCGGCCGGTGTGCTCGAGCGTGAGGCGGCCCCATCCGCGTGGCTTCTCGTCGAGAGCTTCGTCGGACCCGACGGCGTCGCGCGCGAGCGACGGGGCCTCGTCGCCTCGGTGCTGGCAGAGCCATACGGCGTCGGGACGGTCCTCCCGCACGAGCGGACGCACGCGCACATCCGTGAGGATCGCGTTGCCCTGCTGCGGGCGACGGGTGCGCAACCCGAGCCCGTCTTCCTGCTGCACGAGGAGGTGCGCGTGCCCGAGCTGCCCGACCGGGGCCCGGACCTGAGCGCGGACGGATCCAGACTGTGGCGGGTGGACGCGGACGTGGCCTCGCTCGGAAGAGGGGAGCTGCTCGTCGCCGACGGGCACCACCGCTACGAGAGCGCCCTCGAGCTGGGCCGGGAGCTCGGCCCTCCGGGTGCCCGGATCATGGCGCTCCTCGTCTCGACCGCCGACCCGGGCCTCCACGTCTTCCCGACCCACCGCCTCTTCTCGGGCCGGCCCGACCTCGCCACCCCCGTCGAGGGCGAGCGCTGCGAGGGCATCGACGACGCGCTCGCCCGGCTCGCGGCCGAGCCCTTCGACCGCTCCGCCGCGGTCGCCTACCAGCCGGGCGGCGTCCGGCTCGTCCGTGGCCGCGAGGGCGAGCTCGACGTCGAGCTCGTCGATCGCCAGGGGCTCGAGGGTATCGCCTACACGCCGTACCTCGACGAGGCCGTCGCGACCGTGGACCGGGGAAACGCGGATGTCGCCTTCCTCCTCCGCGCGCCCCGTGTCGAGGACGTCTTCGCAGCAGCCAAGGCCGGCCGGCTGATGCCGCAGAAGAGCACCTACTTCTTCCCGAAGCCTCTGTCCGGCCTCCTCTTCCATCCGCTCGAGCCGTGATCGACTGGCTCGACACCTGCAGGCGCTGCGTCGATGACCTGCGCGGGGTGCTCGCCGGCCTGCCGACCCGTGCCGAGCGCGAGCCGATCCTGCGCCGCGGCGAGGGTGGCGACGACACGACCACGGTCGACCAGGCTGCCGAGGACGCTGTCGTCGACCGGCTCACCGCGCTCGGCGGAGACTTCATACTCGTCTCGGAGGAGCTCGGCACGCGGGCCTTCGGAGCGGGCGGGACGATGCGCGTCGTCCTCGACCCGATCGACGGCTCGGTCAACGCGAAGCGCGGGATTCCGTACTTCTCGTTCTCGCTCGCAGTCGCCGAAGGCCCGACGATGGACGACGTCGTCTTCGGGTACGTCTACGACCTCGGGTCAGGCGAGGAGTGGAGCGCCGAGCGCGGCGAGGGAGCGTTCCTGGCGGGTGAGCGCCTGGGCGCAGTCCGTCCGAAGGAGACGATCGAGATCCTCTCGTTCGAGGGGACGACCGCGGAAGCGATCGCGGAGCGGCTCGGCGGCGTGCTCCCGCTCGTCGGGAGGATCCGGGTGATGGGCTCGCTCGCGCTCTCGCTCTGCCATCTCGCGGCCGGGCGCGTCGATGCCGTCTGCTCGCTCAAGCCGGCGCGGTCGGTGGACATCGCGGCAGCACAGCTCCTCGTCCGGGAGTGCGGCCTGGCGATCGAGCTCTTCGACGACCCGCCCTTCGGCACGGGGCAGCTCGACCTCGTCCAGCGCTCGCGGGTCGTCGCGGCCGGGTCGACCGAGCTGACCGACGCTCTCGCCGAGGCGCTGAAGGTACGCTCGCTCAGGTGAAGCCGGACCGCGACGCGATCCTGAAGGCGCTCGAGCAGGTCATCGACCCGGAGCTCCGGCGACCTGTCACCGAGCTGGACATGGTGCGCGACGTCCTCGTCGAGGACGACGGCTCCGTGTCCGTCACGATCGCGCTCACCGTCGCCGGCTGCCCGCTCCGTGACTCGTTCGAGGAGCAGGTCTCCCGCCACGTCGGGGCGGTGCCGGGCGTGACGCGCGTCCGCCTGGGCTTCGACGTGATGACGGCGGAGGAGAAGTCCGCGCTCGTGTCTCGCCTGCGGGGCGGCCGGCCAGAGAAGGACATCTCGCTGTCGCCGGGGACGCGGGTCGTCGCGGTCGCCTCGGGCAAGGGCGGCGTCGGCAAGTCGACCCTGACGGTGAACCTCGCCGACGCCCTCTCCCGCCTCGGCGAGCAGGTCGGGATCCTCGACGGCGACATCTACGGCCACTCGATCCCGCACATGCTCGGCATCCACCAGAAGCCGATCGCGGTCGACGAGATGATCGTCCCGCCGGTCCGGGGCGACCTGAAGCTGATGTCGATCGGGTTCTTCCTCGACGAGAACGCGCCGGTCATGTGGCGCGGCCCGATGCTGCACCGCGCGCTCGAGCAGTTCCTCTCCGATGTCCACTGGGGAGAGCTGGACACGCTCCTCGTCGACATGCCTCCCGGCACCGGCGACGTCGCGATGTCGCTCGGACAGCTCCTGCCCCGCGCCGAGGCGCTCGTCGTGACGACGCCGCAGCCCGCCGCGCAGCAGGTCGCCGTGCGCGCCGCGCAGATGGCGCAGAAGACCGGCATGCGGATCGTCGGGGCCGTCGAGAACATGTCCTACCTCGCCGGGAGCGGGCAGGAGCTCTTCGGCTCGGGCGGCGGGCAGGCGCTCGCGGACGAGATCGGCGTGCCGCTGCTCGCCCGGATCCCGCTCGATCCCGTCCTCCGCGAGGCCGCGGACGCCGGGGTGCCCGTGCTCGAGGCGGCACCCGACTCGGAGGCCGGGGAGGCGATCAGGGAGCTCGCCGACGCGGTCGCGGCGACCCGCGCGGGGACGATCCGGAAGCCGCTCACGGTCCTCTGACTCCGTGACGAGCGAGGAGGCGCGCTCGCGGCTCGCGGCGCTCGGGCTCGACGAGCACGCGGTCGACGTCCTCCTCGTGCACTTCGAGGAGGCCGAGCGGCGCGGGAAGACGGGGCACGGGCTCTCGCGTGTCGCGTGGCTCGAGACGGTCGCGTTCGACCCGGGCGCGAGGCCGACGAGGGTCGTCGCCGACCAGGGGTTCGAGCGCTGGCAGGGGAACGGCGCGCTGGGCTACCTCGTCCTGGACGAGATAACGCGCGCGCTCCTCGAATCGCCGCCGCGGCACGCACGCGTGGTCGTGGCCGAACGCTGCTTTCCGACGGGCGTTCTCGGCAGCTGGGCGCGCCGCCTCGCGGAGGGTGGCCTGGCGGTGGCGCTGACGGCGACCTCTCCGGTGCGGCTCCCGCACCCGGAGGGCGGCCCGCCGCTCACGGGCACGAATCCGCTCGCGATTGCGATCCCCTCGAGCGAGGGTGCTCCGGTCGTGGCCGACGTCTCGATGGGTGCCGTGACGCACGGCGCGGTCCTCGAGGGACACGCCCGTCCGGAGGAGCTCGTGCCCTTCGGCGGCGAGCAGGCGCACAAGGCGTTCGCGCTCGCGGTCGGGCTGGAGCTCCTCGTCGGCGCGCTCGCCGGCCCGGAGCCGGGCGCGCTGCTCGTCGTCGCGCGGCCGGAGCACGACCCGGTGCCCGCGCTGCGCGCCCTCGCTGGCGCGCGTCGGCTACCCGGAGCCTGACGGCCCCGCTGCGAGGGCCGCGTCTCCGAGCTCCTGAGCGGCAGCGAACGGCGTGATGCCCTCCGCGCGGGCCCGGGCGAAGACCTCGGCGAGCGTGGCCGGGATCCCGTGGACACGCTCCATCGCGTACTCGACGTCGTAGCCCCCGGGGCGCAGCTCACAGCCGACGTTGATGATCCCGCCCGCGTTGATCACGTAGTCGGGCGCGTGCAGGATGCCGCGTGCGCGCAGCTGCTCCGCGTGGCGAGTCTCGTCGAGGAGCTGGTTGTTCGCCGCGCCCGCGACGACGGCGCAGCGGAGCCGCGGGATCGTCTCGTCGTTGAGGACACCGCCGAGCGCGCATGGGGAGAAGACGTCGGACTCGACGTCGAAGATCTGGTCAGGGGCGACCGCCTGCGCGCCGAGCTCGTCGACGGCCCGCTCGACCCGTTCGGTGTTCAGGTCCGCGACGACGAGCCGCGCGCCCGCCTCGGCCGCATGACCCGCGAGCAGGCGCCCGACGCTGCCGAGACCCTGGACGGCGATCGTCCTGCCCTCGAGCTCCGTGCTGCCCGTCGCCTCGAGGAGCGCAGCGCCGACGCCGAGGAAGACTCCGAGCGCGGTCGCCTCGCGCGGGTTGCCGCCCCCGCCCTCCTCGACGGTGAGACCCGTCACGTGCTCCGTCGAGCGGCGGACCGCCCGCAGGTCCGGGATCCCCACGTTCACGTCCTCGGCCGTGATGTAGGTGCCGCCGAAATCGGCGACGAAGCGACCCATCGCCTCGAACAGCGCCTCCGACTTGTCCTCCGGATCGGCCACGACGACGGACTTGCCGCCTCCGAGGCCGGTGCGTGCCACCGCCGACTTGTAGGTCATGGCGCGCGAGAGCCTGAGCACGTCCTCGAGCGCCGCCTCGTCGCTCGCGTACGGCCAGAGCCGCATGCCGCCGAGCGAGGGGCCGAGCCGCGTCGAGTGGACGCTGATGTACGCCGTGAGGCCGCTCGCCTCCTCCTCCGCGCGGGCTACGCGCTCGTAGCCCGCGACCTCGAGGTCGGTGATCCTCACGCCTGGCGCAGCCTCTCGAGCACGAACGGGTCGATCTGGTCGGCTCCGTCGACGCGCTCCTCGAGATTCGCCTCGCCCGCCCAGTCCTCGAGGCGGTCGAAGCCCAGCGCGGCGAGGCGGTGCTCGATCTCCCTGCGTAGCCCCTCGTCCACCTCGATCCACTGCGACCTCGGCGTCCTGCCGAACAGCTCCTGGTGAAGCCCGAACAGCCGCCGGAGCTCCTCGAGGGGACGCTCGTGGTCGTCGACGCGGAGGTCGACGAAGACGTCGGAGAGACCCGCGTAGCCCTGGTCCGGGCCGACGACGAGGAGCGCCGCCGATTGCTGGCCGCGCCGGTCGCCACCCGCCGCCTGGGCGGCGTCGAGGCAGTCGAGCAGCCGCTCGGGGAGCTGCTTGCCCGAGCTCGTCTCGAAGGTCTCGGCCAGCGCGTCGACCGTCTCAGCGGAGACGAGGATGTTGCCCTGCGCCGCGTAGCCGTCGCCGGTCTTGCCCCCGGCCCACTCCTTGCACTCCGCGCCGGTGTACGTGGCGCCACGCCCGGCCCCGTCGACGATCCCGAGCTGCCGCTGCGCGCGCTCCTCGTCCGCGTCCGTCAATCGCGCGACCGCGTCCGCGGCGCTCACGCCTTCCCGTAGGAGCGCGAGCCCCTCGGGGCCGTAGCGCGGGTTCGCCCACGACTGGGTGGCGACCGCGCCGACGAGCGGCTCGGCCCAGGGGACGACGCTGCCGACGCCGAGGAACTTCGACTGCACCGCGACGCCCCACTGGCGCTTTTCGAGGTCGCACGCGCAGATCGAGTAGGTGGACACGACGGCCCGGTGTCTGACGCCGAGGCCGTTCGAACCCGCATGGTTCCGTGGGGTGGGGTCAGACACCGTCTATCCGTAGGTGAGCTGGGGCAGGTCGAGCTCGAGGAACGAGGGGTCGGTGACGAGCGCGCAGGCGACCGCCCCGAGCGACAGGGCGTCGTGAATCTCCTCGACCGTGGACGCGCGCACGACGACGGGCACGCCCCGTTCGTGCGCTGCGTGGATCGCGGCTCGGTCGGAGACGTCGTCGAGGACGAGCGCGCCCTCGAGGTCGATCGTCCCCTCGAGCGCGATCTGCGGGACCTTGCGCCCGGTGGCGCCGAACCAGCGCTCGCGCATCAGAACGCGAGCGGCTCGCCGGGCTCGGGCGAGAGCACCTCGACGCCGGGAGGCGCGAGCTCGCGTAGCGCGTCCGGCGTGCCGGTGAGGAGGCCGAACGTCCCCCAGTGGCAGGGGACGCAGCGGACGACGCCGAGAAGCTCGAGCGCGACGGCTGCCTCGCGCGGCCCCATCGTGAAGTGGTCGCCGATCGGGATGACGGCGACGTCCGGCTGGTAGATGCGGCCGATCAGCGAGAGGTCGCCGAAGACGTTCGTGTCGCCGGCGAAGTACAGGGTGAAGCCGTCCTCGAGTTCGAGCACGAAGCCGCACGACTCGCCCGCGTACGTCCCGTCGGGGGTGCTCGACGAGTGGTTCGCGTGGGTCAGCGTCACGTTGACGCCCGCGACCTCGATCGTCCCGCCCTTGTTCATCGAGTGCGCGCCGCCGTCGTCGGCGACGCCGTTGGTCGTCAGCCACCCGCGCAGCTCCACCTGCGCGACGACGGGACAGCCGAAGCGCTGGTGGATGGACACCGTGTCCCCGAGGTGGTCCCCGTGGCCGTGCGTCAGGAGAATCAGGTCGCAGCGCTCGGGCTCGCGCTCGTCGTCGGGGGTCTTCGGGTTCCCCGTCAGGAACGGGTCGACGTAGATGCGCTTGCCGCCGGGGCTCTCGACGCGGAAGGCGGAGTGCCCGAGCCAGGTGAGCTCCGTCGGCATGGCGCGAAATCTAGTGGAGCACGCCCGCCTCGGGCGGCGCCTAGGAGCGTCCGCAGGCGCCGCGCCTCGCGCAGCGCGTGCCCGCCCCAGTCGTCGTTGAAGTACGCGTAGACGTCGCCCTGCCCCCGCCAGCCGTCGATGCGCCCCGCCCACGTCCGGAGCGCTCGCTCGCCGTAGGCGCCGTCTCGTGCGCGGCCGTAGTGGAAGCGGAGGTACGTCCAGTCGGTCGTCCACGCTCTCGTCTGGAACGGCCGCGCCCGGTGGTCGGCGATGACGAGCGCGGCGCCGTGCTCGTGCAGCAGCCGCTCGACCTCGGGCACGAACCAGCTCGGGTGGCGGAACTCGAAACAGTGGCGGCCACGGGGCAGCGCGGCGAGCGCCTCGGCGAGCCTGTCGTCGTCCCGATGGAACGTCTCCGGGAGCTGCCACAGCAGCGGGCCGAGCTTGCGGGACTCCTGCAAGGGCTCGAGCGGCTCGAGCAGGCGCCCCAGGTTGCCGGCCAGCAGCCGCAGGCGCTTGACGTGCGTGAGGTACCGGCTCGCCTTCACTGCGAAGAGGAAGCCGTCCGGGGTCTCCGCCGCCCAGCGTGCGACCGTCTTGCGCGTCGGGAGGCGGTAGAAGGTCGCGTTCACCTCGACCGTGTCGAAGACCCCCGCGTAGCGCTCGAGCCACCGGCTGGTCGGTAGGCCGCGCGGGTAGAAGAGCTCGCGCCAGTGGTCGTAGTTCCAGCCCGAGCATCCGACGCGAACGTCGCCCATCGCTACGAATGTAGGCAAAGCACACACAGCGACCGCGAACGGTCGCCTGCAGGGTTTGTCCGGCGACCGGAACTCCGCGCGCGCGGATTCCGTTCTGCGAGGGCTCAGAACGGCAGCGAGGCGGCGGCGTCGGCAGCGAGGTCGAGGATCGGCTGCACGACGAAGAAGGAGCCCACGGTGACCGCGACGCAGGCGCCGACCGCCGTCGCGAGCGCGGGGTCGCGGGGCGGCGAGCCGCCCGCGGGAGCGAGCCGGAGCTCGGCGCCGGAGCGCATGTACAGCCAGCGCACGACATTCAGGTAGTACGCCAGGGAGACCGCCGTCGCGGCGACGCCGACCAGCACGAGCCACCACTCGCCGGCGTCGTACGCGGCGGAGAAGACGAACAGCTTCCCGAACATCCCGCCCGTCAGCGGGAACCCCGCGAAGCCGAGCATGAAGACCCAGAGGGCGGCGCCGTGCAGCGGCCGCTCCCAGCCGAAGCCGGCGAGCGACTCGAGCGTCACCGCCTGCCCGAGCTCCCGCTCGCGCGCTGCGACGACGGCGAACGCGCCGACGGACATCGCCGAGTAGGGGACGAGGTAGTAGAGGAGCGCCTCGGTGCCCCGCTCGCTGGCGGCCGAGACCGCGATCAGGAGGAAGCCCGCATGCGAGATCGACGAGTACGCGAGCAGCCGCTTCACGTCGCGCTGCGCGAGCGCGGCGAGGTTGCCCCAGGCGAGCGAGATGCACGCGAGCACCGCGATCGCGATCGTCCAGACGTCGCTCTGGTCCGGGAAGGCGGTGACGAGGAGCCGCAGCGTGACGACCATGGCGGCGGTCTTCGTCGCCGCGGACATGAACGCCGTGATCGAGGTCGGAGACCCCTCGTACACGTCCGGCGTCCACATGTGGAACGGCGCCGCGGAGACCTTGAACGCGAGCCCGGCGATGATCATCGCGAGCCCCGCGAGGAGGAACGTGTCGTCGACGCTCGCCGCGTCCGCGATCCCGGAGAAGCCGAGCTCGCCGGTGGCTCCGTACACGAGCGCGGAGCCGAACAGCAGCACCGCCGAGCCGAAGCCGCCGACGATCAGGTACTTGAGGCCGGCCTCGAGCGAGGACGCGCGGTCGGTGTCGAAGGCCACGAGCACGTACAGGGAGAGTGAGAACCACTCGAGCCCGAGGAAGAGCGTCAGCAGGTCCCCGGCGCCGACGAAGAACACCATCCCCGCCCCGGCCGTGGCGAGCAGCGCGTAGTACTCGCCGTGGCCGACCCGCCGCCGCTCGGCCCAGGCGACGAGGACGACGACCGCGCCGGTCACGGCGAGGATCACCTGCGTCAGGGCCGCGAGCCGGTCACGGGTCATCGACTCGCTGATCAGCGACTCGGGGGCGGCGCTCCCGTCGAAGACGAAGCCGGCCAGCACCGCCGCCGTGACGAAGCCGGCGAACGCGACGGTCGCGGCAGCTCCGCGACGCATCCAGGCGGGGAGCAGCACGGCGATCATCAGCGACACGCCCGCCGCGCCGAGGAGCGCGAGCGTCGGCGAGAGCGCGAACCAGTCGACGTGCGGGGTCTCGATCACCGGAAGCCCTCGGCGATCACCTGGGCGGGCCGGTCGCCGGGGAACGCGCTCTCGCTGACGAGTGCCGGCCAGGCGGACAGCACCAGCAGGCAGGCGACGAGGGGGAGGACGAGCGCGAGCTCACCGGGCCGGAGGTCGAGCGCCTCGTCCCGCACGGCCCGGCCCGGCCGCACGTGCAGGACCGCGGAGATGAGACGCAGCGTGTACATCGCCGCAAGCACGATCCCGAGGGCGACGATGGCGGCGTAGCCCCAGCCCTCGCCGTACACGCCCGCCATGATCAGGAACTCGCCCGCGAAGGTCGCGGAGCCGGGCACGGCGAGCGCGATGATCCCGGTCGCGATCAGCACGGTCGCGAGCGCGGGCCGTCCGCGCGCCAGGCCGCCGAGCGCGTCGAGCTCGCCCGTTCCGCAGCGCCGCTCGACCATCCCGACGAGGAGGAACATCGTCGCCGAGACGAGGGCGTGCGCAACCGACTGCAGGACCGCTCCGTCGATCCCGAGGTCGTTCAGCGCGAACACGCCGAGGACGATGAGGCCCATCTGCGCCATCGACGAGTACGCCACGATGCCGCGCAGGTCCGGGGCGCGGAACGCGAGCACCGAGCCGTAGACGAGCCCGGCACCGGCGAGCACGAGGACGAGGACGGTGAGATCGTCGACGGGCTCGGGGAACTTGGGCAGCCCGATGCGCAGGAACCCGTAGATCGCGGTCTTCGAGATGATGGCGGAGAGCACCGCGGCGACCTCGACCGGCGCCTCGCGGTACGCGAGCGGCAGCCAGCCGTGGAAGGGGAAGAGCGGCGCCTTGATCGCGAACGCGACCGCGAAGCCGAGGAAGATCCAGACGTTGTCGCTCGTCCCCGAGTCGACGAGGCTGAACGTCCCCTGCGTGACGCCGAAGGCGACGACGGACGCGAGCATCAGCAGCGAGCCCGCCATCGTGTACACGACGAGCGTCAGCGTCGCGGCCAGCCGCCTCGTCCCGCCCCACACGCCGACGAGCACGTAGAGCGGGATCAGCATCGCCTCGAACGAGACGTAGAAGAGCAGGAGATCCTGGGCGGCGAACGTCGCGATCACCGCGCCGGTCAGGAAGAGCATCAGCGCGTGGTATGCGCGCGCGCGATCGCGGCCGACCCAGAGCGCGTACCCGATCGCGGCTGCGAACACGATCGCCGTCGCCCCGGCGAGCCAGAGCGAGAAGCCGTAGAAGCCGACCGTGTACGAGATTCCGAGGCTCTCGACCCACTCGTGCGACGTCCCGAGCTGCAGGCTGCCGTCGTCGAAGTCGAACTGTGACGCGGCGACGATCCAGATCCCCACCTCCATCAGCGCCACGAGGAACGCGAGGCCGGCGGTTGCCGTGCGCGGCAGCGGGAGCAGGGCGACGAGGAGCGCGCCGGCGACCGGGACGAGGATCAACAGCGTCGTGAGCATCGCCTACCGCACCGCCACGAAGACGACGACCAGGACGACGACCGCGAACGCGATCGCGAGCGCGTACGAGCGGAGGAGCCCCGACTGGACGCGGGCGACCTCGCCGCCGACCTGGATCGTCCCGGAGCCGATCTCCGCCATCGACCGCTCGACGATCGGCTCCTCGACGTCCTTCCGGAGGGCGTGCGCGAGCGCGACGGCGGGCCGGTAGAAGAGCGCGTCGTAGAGCTCGTCGAAGTAGAGCTTGTGCTCGAGCACGCGCCAGATCGACGGGCTCGGCACGACCTGGTGCCCCGACCGGAACGCGCGCCGCGCGATCAGGAAGCCGACGAGGGCGAGCGACACGGCGATCGCGCTCGTGCCGTAGTCCTCGGTCACCGTCGCCTCGACGAGCGGCGGCGCGGTCTCGTCGACCCAGTGGAGGAACGGCTCCCACACGCCCGGGATGACGACGAGGCCGCCGATCGTGGAGAGCACGGTGAGCACCCCGACGGGCACGAGCATCGACCGGGGCCCCTCGTCGTGGCCCCCGTGGGTGCGCTCGCGGACGAGGTCGCTCGGCTCGCCGCGGAAGACGGCGAAGTAGAGACGGAACGTGTACAGGCCGGTGAGCAGGGCGCCGACGAGCCCGGCCGCGTAGAGGAAGGCGCCGAGCGCGTCGTCGCTCGCGAACGCGGACGCGATGATCCCGTCCTTCGACCAGAAGCCGGAGAAGATCGGGATTCCCGCGAGCGAGAGCGCGCCGACGAGGAAGGCGAGATGCGTCCGCGGCATCACCGCGCGCAGGCCGCCCATGCGCCGGATGTCCTGCTCGCCGCCGAGGTGGTGGATGACGAGGCCGGCGCTCATGAACAGCAGCGCCTTGAAGAAGGCATGCGTCATCAGGTGGAAGATCGCGTAGCCGTATGCGCCGATCCCCGCCGCGAGGAACATGTAGCCGATCTGCGACATCGTCGAGTACGCGATCACGCGCTTGATGTCCCACTGGACGAGCGCGATCACCCCCGCCACGAGCAGCGTGACCGCCCCCAGGATCGCGGCCAGGTGCTGGACGTCGGGGGCCGCCTCGAAGACCGGGCTCGCGCGGACGAGGAGGTAGACGCCCGCCGTGACCATCGTCGCCGCGTGGATGAGCGCGGAGACCGGAGTCGGGCCCTCCATCGCGTCGGGCAGCCAGGTGTGCAGCGGGATCTGCGCCGACTTGGCGACCGCCCCGCCGAGGAGCCCCAGCGCGACGAGGTTCACCATCGTCGAGGGCAGGCCGTCCACCTGCTCGAAGGCCCCGAAGTACTCGAGCGTCCCGGTCTCCCAGATGAGGAGGACGAGCGCGAGCGCGAACGTCGCGTCGCCGATCGCGTTCATGACGAAGGCCTTCTTCGCAGCGGCGACCGCCTCCGGCCGCTGGTGCCAGAACCCGATCAGCAGGTAGGACGCCAGCCCGACGAGCCCCCATCCGACGAGGAGGAGGAGGAAGTTCCCGGCCTCGACGAGCAGCAGCATCGCGAAGACGAAGATCGACATGTACGCGAAGTACCGGCGCTCCTCGTCGTCGCCGGCCATGTAGCCCAGCGAATACCAGACGATGAGCCCGCCGACCCCGGAGACGATCAGCATCATCACCGTCGAGAGCGGGTCGACGAGGATCTGCAGGCCGACGTCGAAGTCGCCCGCCGCGAGCCAGGTGTACGCCGTCGAGACGACCTCCCGGTCGTCCGGGCTGGCCGCCCACGTCGCGAAGAAGGCGACGACAGCGCCGCCGAAGGCGACGAACGTCGTCAGCGTCGAGATGAGCCCGGCCGTGCGGCGGGAGATCCGCCCGCCGGCGACCGCGATCGCGAGCGCGCCGGCGAGCGGCGAGAGCAGGCAGACCCAGGCGCCGGCGGCCATCAGCCGCGCCCCTCGCCGGCATCGGCTGCCGCCGGGCGGAGCCCGGCTCCGCCGCTGGCTGACGCCGCTCGCGGCAC
>Ga0075431_100005172_pt1 | contig 12846 bp, 10 predicted proteins | sample RhiMetdeltSRZDD5_FD_75297 | JGI IMG/M metagenome (GOLD analysis project Ga0075431, IMG submission 75297) | Populus rhizosphere microbial communities from Tennessee, USA - Rhizosphere MetaG P. deltoides SRZDD5 | ecosystem: Host-associated > Plants > Roots > Rhizosphere > Soil | place: USA... | reverse complement strand
TTCTACACCCACCAGCTCCGTGACGTTTTCGGCGATCGCGCCTCGGTGTCACCTGAGTCGGCCAACGAGTTCAAGCTGACCACGGGCTACCTCGCGTCCGCGAGCTGGTCATCGCCGCTCACGTCGCGGCTGCTGCTGGACGCGCGCCTGGCAACGCACGGTGAATCACTTTACAACTCGCAGTGGCCCGAGGATCCCAATAGCGTCTGGCGGGAACTCATCGCCGTGACCGAGCAAGGTGGCAGCATCCCCGGACTGCTCTATCGCGGCGCGGGACAGGCTGCTGGCCCGACCTTCATCTTCGCCGCCATGGACGCTCCGTTTATCTGGGAGGCCACCGGCTCGCTGAACTACGTTACGGGCGCGCACGCGTTCAAGATCGGCTTCCGCAATTCGTGGGGGACGCAAGAACTCCTCGAGCGCGACATCAACTCGGCCACCAGCTACCGTTTCAACAACGGCGTGCCCAATCTGATCACGATGCGTGCGTCACCGGTGACGCGCTCGGACACACTGAACGCAGAGCTCGGTATCTACGTGCAGGATAAGTGGACGCTGGGCCGGCTGACGCTCAGCGGTGGGCTTCGCTTCGACTACTTCAGCACGGAATTTCCGGAGACGCGCCTCGGGCCCGGACCCCTCGTGCCCAATCGAAACCTCGTCATCCCCGCGTACGACTGGTACAGCTGGAAGGACATCTCGCCCAGAATCGCGGGCGTCTACGACCTATTTGGCAACGGACGGACGGCCGTTAAAGCCAACATCGGCCGCTACGTCGCCGCCGGCGATCCGACGGTCGGCAACGTGTTCGCCATTCTCGCCAACACCGTGACCCGCTCGTGGAACGATATCGATCGAGACTACGTTCCGGATTGCGATCTGCTGAATCTCCAACTCAACGGCGAATGTGGAATCGTTTCGGACCTCAGGTTTGGACAGGCCATTCCGAGCACCGCCTACGCTCCCGACGTCCTCGTCGGCTGGGGCAAGCGCGGCTACAACTGGGAGTTCTCCACTGGCGTCCAGCACCAACTTCTTCCACGCGTCGGAGTCGACTTCGGTTACTTCCGGCGCATCTACGGCAACTTCACGGTCATGGACAACACGCTCGTGTCCCGCGCCGACTACGACCCGTACAGCATCGTCGCGCCGGCCGATCCTCGTTTGCCCGATGGCGGTAGCTACACCGTGAGTAACCTGTTCGACCTGAACCCGTCCCGCGTGGGCCAGGTGAGCAACCTGGTGACCTTTGCCGACAACTTCGGCAAGCAGATCGAGCATTGGAACGGAGTGGACATTACGGTCAACGCCCGGCCCGGCGCTGGGACGCTTCTGCAGGGGGGCGTCAGCACCGGTCGCACATCCACGGACAACTGCGATATCCGCGATGATGTGCCGGAGGTAGGCGCAGTGAATCCGTACTGCCACGTGGACACCGCCTTTCTGACGCAGGTGAAGCTGCTCGGAACCTACACAGTGCCGAACGTGGGCGTGCTGGTGTCGGCGACGTACCAGAGCCTGCCCGGTCCGCAGGTGACCGCTAATTACGTGGCGAGCAATGCCCTGATCATCCCCTCACTGGGGAGGCCGCTCTCCGGCGGCGCCCAGAATGCGACGATCAACATCGTCACACCCGGCACGATGTATGGCGAGCGGCTGAATCAGCTCGATCTGCGATTTGCGCGGCCGGTCCGCCTCGGGCCTACCAAGCTTGTGGTCAACTTCGACATCTACAACGCGGCCAACGCCAATCCGGTTACGTCGCAAAACAACAACTACGCCGCCTGGCAAGTGCCGCTCAGCATTCTCGATGGCAGGCTCTTCAAGTTCAGCGCACAGGTGGACTTCTGAGACCATGGCGAAGGCACTTCTGTCAGTGCTCCTGGTGGCCACATTCGGCGTTGCGGCACACGCACAGCTCCTGAGCGGTGGGCAGACACCGACAGAACGGGCATTCACGATCATGAAGCTCGATCCGGCACTCGATCAGATCATCGACCCAGGAGCACAGCCGGAACTGATCGGGGATCGCTTTGGCCTGACCGAGGGCTCGGTCTGGATCCAGGAGGGCGCGTCCGGGCACCTGCTGTTCAGCGACATGCTGGACAACGTGATCTACAAGTGGGAGCCTGGCAAGCCGATCTCGGTGTTCCTCGAGAACGCCGGCTACACCGGCACCGACTTCCTCAACGTCGGACAGCAGACGCGGCGCGGACGATCTGCGGCGCTTCTGATCGGACCGAATGGCCTCGCGCTCGATCCACAGGGCCGTCTCGTCATTTGTGCGATGCCCGATCGCACGGTCGTCCGGCTGGAGAAAGACGGCACGCGGACGATCCTCGCCGATCGATTCGAGGGCAAGCGCTTTAGCGGCCCTAACGACGTCGTCGTGAAATCGAACGGATCCGTGTATTTCACGGACAGTATTTCCGGTCTGCGCGGCGCCGCCACCAGCCCGCAGCGCGAACTCCCCTTCAGCGGTTTCTACCTCGTGAAGGACGGCAAGGTCACCCTCCTCGACGAGAAACTGCGCGATCCCGAGGTGGCGAAGACGGCCTTTCCGAACGGCATCGCTTTGTCACCTGACGAGAAGCACCTCTACGTCACCAATGGCCGGAAAATCATGCGGTATGAGATCAGGCCGGACGACACCGTCGCCAACCCGGTCGAGTTCGCCGACGTTCAGGGTAACGATGGTCTGAAGACGGACTGGCAGGGGAACGTGTACTCGACTTCCGGCGCTGGACCGGGTGAAGTTCGCATTACGTCCCCAGAGGGCAAGCGATTGGGTGTCCTGCAATTGCCGCAGCGTGGAGGCGAACCGCGCCAACAGATCTGCACAACGAACCTGACGTTCGGTGATGCCGATGGAAAGACGATTTACATCACCGCCTGCATGGACGTCTATCGGCTTCGATTGAAGGCCGCGGGAGGACGACGGTGAGAACGATCACGTTTGCAGCCGTACTACTGACCTGCACCGCGGTGCAGGCGCAACAACGCGCATCCTCGACCAGCCCGACTCCTCTGACGACGCAGGACTACATCGACATACAGCAACTCGCCGCCCGGTATGCGTTTGCGATCGATACGTGCACCAACGGCGGCGCCGACTTCGCTGACCTCTTCGTTGACGACGGCGAGTTCAGTGTGTCGCAGCAATGGGGTGTCGCAGGGAACAAGCCCATCAAGGGCAGGGTCGCGCTGATCGAGGCCGCGGGCGGTGACGGCAAAGGCGGGTGCAAGGACCCGAAGACTCAGCTCGGCTACGGCATCAGCCACATCGTGGTCAATCACCTGATCATGCCGTCGCCACAAGGCGCGACCGGCAAATCGTACATGCTCGCCATTGGCGTCGGTGGAGACCCGACGACTATCGAGCGACAGGGCGGCTACGAAGACGTGTACGTGAAAACGCGAGATGGTTGGCGCTTCAAGTCGCGCGTCCATGTATTCCCGAACCTGCGCGAGTCGGTGCAATTCGGTCCGCGTGGCCGTAGTAGAGCGGGCACGCCGCCCGCACAGAACGCTCCTGACTCTCAAAAATGACCCAGCGCTCGAACCGCGCGTGTCTCCTGGCGATCGCAATCGTCGGTTACACGGCGATTTCGTCGGCCTTGCCCGCGCAGACCGCGACTCGCGAAGCAGACGATGTTCGACAATTGCGACTCGCCGCGGAGGCTGGCGACGCACGCGCACAGTTCGATCTTGGCGTCCGGTACGCCGGCGGCAAAGGTGTCGCGGCCAACGATGCGGAAGCCGCGCGATGGATTGGACTCGCGGCGGCCCAGGGACTGGCGGATGCGCAGTTCAATCTTGGCCTGATGTACGCCGACGGGAACGGGGTCGGAGTCGATCCGCAGCAGGCAGTGTTCTGGTTGCGCAAGGCCGCCGATCAGGGAGACGCACGGGCGCAGTCGAATCTCGGTCTGATGTACGCCAACGGCAGCGGCGTCTCTCGAGACGCGGCGCAGGCTGCCCAGTGGTACCGCAAGGCTGCCGATCAGGGCGAGATCACCGCACAGTTCACCCTTGGGCTGATGTACGCCTCGGGAGATGGCACAGCGAAGGACCCGCAGCAAGCGGCGGCATGGTTTCTTCGCGCCGCCGAACGAGGCCACGCGGCGGCCCAATTCAACATCGGCGTGCACTATACGCGGGGAATTGGCGTGCCGCAGGACGTCGTTCGAGCGGCCGAATGGTTCCAGAAGGCTGCGGCGCAGGATGAAGCCGGCGCCCAGCTCGCACTCGGGACGATGTATCTGAGTGGAAACGGCGTGCCGCGCGATCTGACGCAGGGGCTGCGTTGGATCAGGGCCAGTGCGGAGCAAGGGAACGCCGATGCGCAGTACCGTCTCGCGCTCATGTTTGCGAACGGCATTGCGACGGCTCGTGACGACGGACAGGCCGTCGTGTGGTATCAGAAAGCCGCGGCTGGCGGAGTCGCAGCTGCGCAGACCAACCTCGGGGCGCGATACGCGACTGGGGTCGGCGTGCCGCAGGATACTGTTCTCGCATTGCAATGGTTCCGCAAGGCGGCCGATCAGGGTGACGGGAGCGCGCAGTTCAATCTTGGGGTGATGTACGCCAACGGATCGGGAACCACGGTGGACGTCGTGGAAGCCTACAAGTGGCTCACGCTCGCCGTCGGTGCGGCGAGCGGCGACGAACAGAAACGCTACGGCACGGCGCGCGACACGCTGGCGAGGAGCATGACACCCGACCAACTGTTACTCGCCCAACGTCGCGTGCAGGAGTGGCGGCCAGCAGGTGTCAGGCAGTGAATCGTGAACGCTCGGCCGGTGTCAGGCAGTGAATCGTGAATGTGCACCACGTCCGGGCGGCTAGGTCGCTGCCGAAGATTGGAGCCCTCCCTCGCCGGTAGCTCACCAATTTGCCGGACCACTTCACGATTCACTGCCTGACACCGGTTAACAATTCACGATTCACTGCCTGACACACGGTGTAGGATGACCCCCCATGAAACGATTGCTTTGGGTTCTTCCGCTGCTCCTCGTTGCCGGCATCACGGCCGCACCGCCGTCCCTTCCACAGCCGGGAGCCGCAGCCATTTCGACAGTTCTCAAGAGCGCGACCGACCGCGGTGACGTTCCCGGAGTCGTCGTCGCCGTCGTCAACAAAGATGGCGTGCTCTACAACGAGGCCGCCGGCAAGAGCAGTACGCTCAGAAACACGCCGATGACGAAGGACACGATCTTCAACATGGCGTCGATGACCAAGCCGGTCACCTCCGTCGCCATCATGCTGCTCGTCGATGAAGGAAAGCTGAAACTGGATGACGAGGTGGCGAAGTACCTGCCGAAGTGGAAGGACCCTGTCGTCATCAGCAAGTTCAACGAGGCCGACGCAAGCTACGAAACGCGCCCGGCGAAGCGCGCAATCACCATCCGCCATCTGCTGACGCACACCTCCGGCATCGGCTATGGCTTCGCCAGCCCGATGCTGACGAAGATCATGGAGAAGACCAAGAAAGCCGAGCTCGATCTCCCGCTTCTGTTCGATCCAGGAGAGAGCTGGGCCTACGGCGCCAGCACGCGTGTCCTCGGCCACGTCGTCGAGGCGATCTCGGGACAGAAGATCGACGCCTTCCTGCAGTCGCGCATCCTCGGCCCGCTGGGCATGAACGATACCAGCTACCTGGTGCCGTCCGCGAAGTACTCGCGCGTCGTGGCGGTGAACGCGCGCGGAACCGATGGCAAGTTCGTCGAGCGCCCGATGCCGGCGACGCTGCCCGCGCAGGTGCAAGGCGACGGCGGGCTGTACGGAACCGCGAGCGATTACGGATTGTTCCTGCGCATGCTCCTCAACCGAGGCACATTGAATGGGAAGCGCATCCTGAGCGAGCAGTCGGCGAAGGTGATGCTCGAGCCCAACACCGGCAACGTCGTGGTCAAGGAACAACAGTCAGCGAATCTGTCGCTCTCGCGGAACTTCCCGGTCGGCGCCGGCAAGGACAAATGGGGGCTCGGGTTCCAGCTTGCGGCCGAGAAACTGCCGAACCGCCGCTCACCGGGTAGCGGGACGTGGGCGGGAATCTTCAACACGCATTTCTTCATCGATCCAAGCCGTGAGATCGGTGTCATCGTGATGATGCAGACGCTGCCCTTTTACGAGGAGGCGTCGATGAAGGTGTACTCGGGCGTGGAAGAGACGGTCTACGGGAATCTGAAATAGCGTCGGCCGCGGCTCAATCCGGAATTGCGGTTCCTACGGAATAAGGCCCTCCTCTTTGAGGCGGGTCTGAAGCACCTGGAGGATCCGCGGCATGTTTTCCTTGGCCCAGTCCTGTCCCATCTCGGCGCCTTCACGCGATAGCGTCGGCATCACCGCGATCGCCTTTTTGCCAATGTCGGTTTGGTAGAAGGTCAGCAGCGCGCGCACGTCCTCGTGCGTGAAATGCCTGGCATAGAGCGCGATCTGCTTGTCGCGCATGTCAGGTCCGGTGAATGCCGTCACGAACTCCTGGGTGAGGACGTCCCTGGTAACCTCAATCAGTCGCGCTGGCACAGCGCCGCCCTGCGTCTGTTGGAAGCCATTAAAGAACGCGTCTGAAAATGAGTTGGCCATCTGGGTGGCCAGTGCATTGCTGCCCGTGACCTCCATCAATCGTTCGATGTCGGCGCGAAGCGCGGGATCTATCGTGTGCGGACTGCGAGCGAGCTGACCAAGCGACTGCGCTGTGACCGGCTGTCCAATCGCGCCAAGTGCGACAACCAGTACCGCACACCGGATACCCTTTCTCATCTCGCTCTCCTTCCGAGACTTGCAGATGTTCGTGGTATCGGTGCGATGACTGGCTTTCGTTAACGGCCGCTGCAGCCCTTCTTCGTTTCCTCGAATCCGTCAAAGAGACGAGTGGCGTTGGCGCCGGCCAGCGTCTCGAGCCGATGGGGCTGTCCCTTCTCGACGGTGTAGCGCGCGACGGCCCCTTTCGAGCGCAGATACTCGGCTTCCTGCTTCATCTCGTCGTGCCATCGGTACTCGTCGTTTTCACCAACGTACATGAAGACGCACATCTTCGAGATTGCCTCGAGCTTCGCGCGACTGGGTTCCCACATGTAACCGGGAAAGGCGGTGACTGACAGAAAGTACTGCGGGTTGGCGGCCGCGACGTGAAACGCAGCGATGCCGCCATTTGACGGTCCCGCGATGTGGAACTTCCCGTCCTCGATCTTGTAGTCGGCAAGGAGCATCTTCAGGAACTCGGGAAAGATCCGTGCGCCCTCTTCGAAGAACAACTGCCCATCCGGGGCGGCAGGAGCGATGACGATGTAGCCGCGCTTTTCGGCTTCAGCGCGCAGGTTGCGATTCAGGACGCCATCGACGGTGTTCATTGTCTGCGGACCGCCACCGAGCGCGATGATGGCCGGATATGTTTTCGCGGGGTCGTAGCCGGCGGGCAACACGACTTTGTACTGAACAGTGACGCGTCCCACCTTGCGTGATTTCTCCATCACGTCGGCTCGCGCGGGTGCGGCCGCAAGCGCTACCAGCGACAGAACGGTACCAGTCGACAGCACTCGAGCCAAAGCATTCATCGTCATGGTGCGGATGGTAGCACCTTCGCTTCAGCTGGTGGTTTCGCCGCGTGCTCACGCTGCGACGCCCACTCCTATGGAGGCGACCACTTGCCCCAGCCGCCGACTTCTTCATCAGGATCGAGCGCCTCCTGAGCCGGCCGCAATTCTTCGGGCACGTGCTGCAGGTTGACGCGAATGCGCGTCCAGGTGTGGAAGCGCCCGCGCATCGCATCGACGAGCACATCGGCGGGCTGAAGATGCGCGGCAGCTTCAGGATGTCGCGCGCGCCAGCGCTCGAGCCCGGCGAGCGCGGCCTCCTTCTTCTCGGCGCGACCGATCTCGATCAATGGGCGCTTTGGAATCCGCCGACGCGATGGCTGCACGCGCGGCGGCTCATCGGCTTGCTTCACATAATGAGGAGGCCATGGTGCGTCGGCCAGTCCTTCCTTCGCATGACGCCTGGAGAGTTCGAGCAACGCCTCGATCGAGCACGCCTGCTGGTCCATCGTGGCATGTGGATCGCCGACGCGCTTGAATCGATCTGGCATCGTGGCGAGCGTGAAGTCCCCGGGCTCGCACGCATCGATTTCGTCCCACGAGAGCGGCGCCGAGACGCGCGCGTCCGGTTTCGGTCGCACCGAGTACGCGGCAGCGACAGTCCGGTCCTTGGCGTTCTGGTTGTAGTCGAGGAACACGCCGTGGCGTTCCTCCTTCCACCACTTGCTGGTTGCGAGATCGGGCGAACGCCGCTCGACCTCGCGAGCGAACGCGAGCGCGGCTCGACGCACCTCCGTGAACGTCCACTTGCGTTCGATACGCACGTAGATGTGCATTCCGCGCGATCCCGACGTCTTCGGCCAACCAACAAGGCCGAAATCGTTCAGCGTCGCATGGACGATGCCGGCGACCGTGCGAATCTGCGACCACTCGACACCAGGCACAGGATCGAGATCGATACGGAGCTCGTCGGGATGATCCAGGTCATGGTCTCTCACCGGATGAGGATGCAGCTCGAGGCACGCGAGATTCGCCATCCAGGCAAGCGCGGCCGGATCGCGCGGGACCACTTCCTCTGCCGTGCGCCCCGAGGGAAACTTCAGCGCGACAACCTCAATCCACGTCGGACGCGAGGACGGGGCGCGTTTCTGATAGAAGAACTCACCGTCGATGCCGTTGGGATAGCGGACGAGGACATTCGGTCGATTGCCGGCGGCCCGAATGGCGCCATCCGCAACCGCGAGGTAGTAACGAACGAGGTCGAGCTTCGTGTAGCCTGCGTCGGGGAACAGCACCTTGTTCGGATTAGAGACCGCAACTTCGCGTCCCGCGACTGTCAGGACCTCTGGCTCAGCTCGGCTCGCCACCCTCTCACTATAAGTGGGCAGCATGACCGGACCGGGTAAACCTTCGAGCCGGCGCTGTTTGCTACGATCGTTCCATGAAGACTTTCATTGCGCTGAGCTCGGCGGCGCTGCTCTCGCTGAGCCTCGTGCATGCCCAGGTTCCGGCCTCGAACCCAAAGGCATCGTCATACTCCGCACCGAAAACACCCTGGGGCGAGCCCGATTTGCAGGGCACGTATACGAATAGCAACGAAAGCGGGATCCCCATGGTGCGTCCCGCCGAGTTTGCAGGCAAGAAGCCGGAAGACGTGACGCCGCAGGAGATGGCGCGCCTCGCGAAGGACCGCTCGGCCCGCATCGAGAAAACGGCGGAGACCATTGGCGGTACCGAAGACAACAATACCGGCGCGGGCCCTTCGCACTGGTACGAGAACTACAACCCGAAGAACAGCCGTCCGTGGATGGTTCTCGACGCACCTGACTACCAGGTTCCGCCGACGACGCAGGAAGCGAAGGATCGCGCGACGGCGTTGAAGGCCTCGCGCGGCGGTGGCGACGGTTACTACAGCGGACCGTTCCGTGGTCCTGAGGAGTTCACGCCGTACGTGCGCTGCATCACGCGCGGCGTCCCCGGTTCGATGATGCCAGCGATCTACGGCAACTCGTACGACATCACACAGTCGCCGGGCTACGTCGCAATTCGGTATGAGATGGTGCACGAGACGCGGGTGATTCCACTAGACAACCGTCCGGCATCAGCCAATGCCTTCAAGAGTTACATGGGCGAAGCGCGTGGTCACTTTGAGGGCGACACGCTCGTCGTCGTCACGACGAACTACAAAGAGGCAGGCACCTATGGTGGCGCGTCGTCCGCGCTGAAAACGACTGAGTGGTTCAAGCCGACTGGCCCGAACACGGTGGACTGGTCGATCAGGTTCGACGATCCGCATACCTGGACGAAGCCTTGGAGCTTCGGAATGCTGCTGACACGCGACCCGCACTCCCAGGTGTTCGAGTACGCCTGTCATGAAGGCAACGAAGGCATGCGCGGCATGCTCAAGGCCGCGCGCGAGGCGGAAAAAAAGTAGAACTAACTGGGACTACGCAGCACTCAACTGAGTCCGTCGCGTTGCTCCTCGTACCACTCGTCATGGCGCGACCAGCCGTCACAGCGGAGACACTTCGTCCATCGCCACTGGTACTGACAACCCGGGCAACGCCCGCGTGTCGAGAATGTGTTCCACACGGTGCCGCATCCGCCCCAAAAGCCTTCCGGCGACGGGGTGCGCATACAGCACCACCGGCTCGAATGGCCCGGTTGCCACGCGCATAACGGGCATCGAATCCGAGCGCGCGCAGCGTCTTCGTCCCGGTTCACGTCGACGGTGATGTCAACGTCCTGCGTCGACTGGCGCTTCAGGAGCCACATACCCGTACCCACGTCACGGCCCCGATGTCGCTCGCACGAGACTCGCGACGAAGTCGTCGAGACTCGTTGGCTTTCGACCGAGCAGTCGCGAAAGATCGGGCGTTTCGCGCTCGTAAAGACCGGCTGCGATGAGATCGAACAGCCATCCATATGGGCCAGCCTCTGTGGACGGAATCTTCTCGATCGCGATCGACCGGCCGGTCGCGCGACTGACAGCCTCCGCCAGTTGAGCGAACGTCCACGGCGTTCCCGTGAGCTCCACCGGCTTGCCTTTCTCGCCCGTTCCGGTGAGGACCGTGGCAGCCGCGGCAGCGAGATCGGCGCGGCTGGCTGTATTGATGGCTTTCCCACCAGACGCATCTTTCAACCGCCCTGTGGCGATCGCATCCTGCAGTAATCCCTGGTTCACGAGTGAGTCTGTATAGAAAGGGTGACGGAGAAACGTTATCGTCATCCCCGACTTCTCGAGGGCGCGCTCGGTCAGATAGTGCGCGTTGAAACCTCCCGGCTGTTCGTTCTGCGCGCCCACGAAGCTCGTGTAGGCCACGTGCCGAGCCTTGGCGCGCTTCGCGCCTTCGATCACTCGCTCATGTTGCGCCATCCGCGTCGGTGTATCGAATTCTGGAGAAGAGACGAACAGCACATCGTTGATTCCTTCGAATGCCGCGTGCAGAGAGGACAGATCGTCGTAGTCGGCCTGGCGGACACTCACACCACGCGTGCGCCAGTCGCGCGCCTTTTCCGGATGACGCACCGCGACCGCGAGATCTTTAGCCGCAACTTTCTGCAGCAGCGCCTCGACGACGAGCCGACCGTATTGGCCAGTGGCGGCGGTGACGAGAATCATGGTCTTCCTCCCGACAACCGACAGTTTACCCAGCCTCGCCATTTACGCTGATTTCGATTGAGTCACGGTTGGGCTTGTGGTCTGATTCGTCGCCATGGCGACAGCACTCAAGAGCAGCCGATCATCGACCCCGGTCTCGCGCCGGTGGCAGACACACCGTGCCTTCTTCACAGGCCTCTCGCTGCTGATGGTGCTCGCCGTCTTTGTGGGCTTCTCGCGGAGCTACTACCTCAAGGGACTCTACGGCACGCCGGCGCTTCCCGCGCTCTTCCATGTGCACGGCCTCTTGTTCACCACCTGGATGGTCTTTCTCGTCGTGCAGACCGGCCTCGTTGCGACGAAGCGTACTCCCGTTCACCGCCGCCTGGGTGTTGCCGGTGGCGTGTTGGCGCTCGTGATGACCATCGCCGCGATGGCGATGACGATGGACCAGGCGCGACGCGGCGCAGCGGCTCCGACAGAGATGGGGTTGGCGTTCACGATTGTTCCGTTCTTCACGGTCGTCGTCTTCCCTGTACTGGTCGGCGCTGCGCTGTTCTATCGGCGTCAACCGGAGACGCACAAACGCCTCATGTTGATCGCGACTTTGGAATTGGTCACGGCGGGCGTGGCTCGCATCCCGGGGGCCGGCAGCATGCCGCTGTTCTTCGTGCTGACCGATATCGGCCTCGTCGCAATCCTTGTCTACGACGTGATTGCGCGCGGGCGACCGCACACGGCCACCGTCTGGGGTGGACTGTTCCTGATCGCGACGCAATTCATACGTACGACGGCGGGCGGCACTGCGACATGGATCGCGCTCGCACGAATCCTGGCGCAATAACCGCCCGGCACCGCGCTCTACTTCACCGGCTTCATGAACTGGTGGACGGCATACGCGGCGATCCTTCGTCCGTGGTGTACGCCTCTCTCGACTGCGTTCCGGAAGTGAATGCCGATGTAGATCCGCGACACGGCGTTCTCGTCCGCGGCCTGCGAGAAGCTCGAATATGAGCGGATCACCGGCGTCGCGTCCGTGCACGTCCCTCCGGGAGGGACCGTCGTGCTGCATGCCGTGAACGACACATCGTCAGTGCCAAACACTTGTTTCAGGATCTCTGCAGCTACTCCGCCCTGCGTCGCGTGGCCCGAGTCGTGATCAGGGATTGGGTAAGTTGGTTGCAGCGGTGTCCAAGTCGAATCGCCTATCGTAGCTGGGTTGCCATCGTTATCGCCTTCCCGGATCGCCGTGATCGGGCGCCAGAAGCTGTAGTGATATTTGACTTCCCACGATGCGATGTAGCCGTCCGCCATGGCCATATTCAACAACCCGAACAACCGTGCGTTCTCCCACAGATCGAAACCCCGGTCGAGCGACACCGCGCGCGCGAGGCGATTCCACCCCAACGGCGAGCTCTCGATCCAGAACAGCCCGATTTCAGTCTGGTCGGGAGTTCGGGTGCTCGGCGTGGTGATGTCATCGCCGCCAATCAGCTTGATCTCGTTGTAATCGTCCGCGTACCTTTTGCTGCTGAGCGGGTACGGCGGGCCGGACCAGAACTGCCCGCTGTGCTGCAAGACGAATGGCCTCACGTCGCCGTAGTTCGATCCGAACGCTAACGGCGGACCATCGGGCGTAAATCGCCACTCACCGGGCTCGGTCCCCTGCGGATAGCCGAAGTCGAGCCACGTCACCGTATCGAATTT
>Ga0075431_100005171_pt1 | contig 12847 bp, 12 predicted proteins | sample RhiMetdeltSRZDD5_FD_75297 | JGI IMG/M metagenome (GOLD analysis project Ga0075431, IMG submission 75297) | Populus rhizosphere microbial communities from Tennessee, USA - Rhizosphere MetaG P. deltoides SRZDD5 | ecosystem: Host-associated > Plants > Roots > Rhizosphere > Soil | place: USA... | reverse complement strand
GTCCGCCTGGCATCGGAGCTCACCGCATGGAAGATCGACCTGTATTCGAGCCGCGAGTGGCTGGAGCGCGGCGGCGAGACGCCGCTCTTCGCGCCGCTGCCCGAGGAGGTCGATACGTCGGCTGACGTCAAGCTTTCGGAGATCGAGGGTCTTGGCCCGGCGACGGTCGCGGTGCTGGAAGACGCTGGTTATCGCACGCTCAACGACATCATCGATCTCGAGCGTGAGGACTTCCTGCGGTTGCCGGGCATCGCCCCCGAGGAAGCCGATCGCATCATGGCAATGCTGGATGAGCTGACCGAGGAAGGCGCGGAAGAGACGCAATCGGCCTCGCAGCCTGACGAGGGCACGACGGTCTAGTGCACGACGAGGTCGCGCGTCGAATGCTCGGCCTGCTCGGGCTGGGGGTGCGCGGTGGTGGAGCAGTGGTTGGCGTCGAGCAGGTTCGTGATGCCGCCAGGCGTGGGAAACTGACGCTCGCGGTGGTTGCGCCCGATGCGTCGAGGCATAGTATCGCGAAGGTGAAGCCTCTGCTCGAGGCGAAACGGGTGCGTATTATTGAAGGACCGACGGCCACGCAGCTCGGGACGGCCGTTGGACGTGAATCGACGGCGGCGGTTGGCGTACTCGATCGCAATCTCGCGCGCGGGATCGTCGCGATCGTGGATGGGGCTCCGACGAGCCCGACAGGAGGAGGCGTTTGATCAAGTTGCGTGTGCACGACCTGGCTGGGGAATTCGGCGTATCCAGTGACGAGCTGATGAGCCTGCTTCGTCAGATGGATGTGCCCGTGCGGAGCCATCTGAGTCAGCTGACCGACGATCAGGTGGCGCGACTGCGTGCGCGCTGGGAGCGCGAGAAGCGCGCACGCCAGGAGAAACCAGCGACGGCAACCGCCACTCGGCGCCGCCGCGGGGCGGTTGCGGCTCCCCCGCCGCCACCTCCCGCGCCCGAAGCCACCGACGCGGGGGCACCGAAGCGGCGCCGCCGGAAGGCAGCGGACGTCGCGGCAGCCGCGGAAGCGCAGGCCGCCGCCGATGCGCAGGCGGAAGCGGACGCCGCGGAGGCCGAAGCCACCGGCGTCGAGCTCGAGCCGTTCATTCCGGAGCCGCTGCCTGACGAGCGCCGGCCGGAGCCCTTTCGTGAGCTGCCCACGGAGCGGACGCCGGCGATCGAGCCTCGCGAGCGCGAGCGCGTGCACCGCGCCGAGCCCGAGGCGCCCGTTGAGCGCCCGGCGGTCGAGCGTCCGGCGGCGAGCATGCCGGCCACTCCCGCGGCCACCCCATCCGGACCCCGTCCGACGCCGGTCTCCGACTGGTCGAGACCGCGTCCGGTCGTTCCCGGTCCCCCGCGGCCGAAACCGGTCGCGACCGGTACGCCCTACACGACGCCGCGTCCAATCGCATCGGCCGCGCCCGGCGCGGGCACCGCGCCCGCCCGGCGCGACGACAAGAAGGGCGCGAAGCGCAAGAAAGGAAAGCGTGGCGCCGTCGATCAGGAAGCAGTGGCGGCGAACATCAGCAAGACGATGAGCGCGTTGCGCGGAGCGCACGCCCGCCGTGGCGGGCCGCGCCAGCGCGAGGACGGGACGTCGCGCGAGGAGATGGAGGCCATGCGGGCGGCGGCCGCCGAGCGCGAGCGCAAGACCGTTCACGTGAACGAGTTCATCACCGTCAGCGAGCTCGCCGACATTCTCAAGATCCCCGCGACGCAAATCGTGGCCTTCGCCTTCAAGAATCTCGGGCTCATGGTCACGATCAATCAGCGCCTCGACTTCGACCAGATCGAGCTGATCGCCGGCGAGTTCGGCTTCCAGGCGGTGCGCGAGCAGGAGTACGCCGCCGAATCCGCCGAAACGGCCGAGGCGGACCGCGAGGAGGACAGGCGGTCGCGCCCCCCGGTGGTCACGATCATGGGCCACGTCGACCACGGCAAGACCTCGCTGCTCGACTACATCCGCAAGGCGAACGTCGTCGCCGGCGAGGCGGGCGGGATCACGCAGCACATCGGCGCGTACCAGGTCACGCTGCCTAACGGCAAGGAGCTCACCTTCCTCGACACGCCGGGCCACGAGGCGTTCACCGCCATGCGTGCGCGCGGCGCGCAGGTCACCGACATCGTCGTGCTGGTCGTCGCCGCCGATGACTCGGTAATGCCGCAAACGGTCGAAGCCATCTCGCACGCGAAGAACGCGGGTGTTCCGATCGTCGTCGCCGTCAACAAGATCGACCTGCCGGGCGCGAATCCGGCGAAAGTGACGCAGGAGCTGCTCGAGCACGGTGTCGTCGTCGAGCAGTTCGGTGGCAGCACGCTCTCGACACCGATCTCGGCGAAGAAGGGCACGAACATCGGTGAGCTGCTCGATCAGATTCTCCTTCAGGCGGAGCTGCTCGACCTGAAGGCGAATCCCGACAAGCGCGCGATTGGCACGGTCGTCGAGGCGCAGCTCGACCCGGGGAAGGGACCTGTCGCGACCGTCCTCGTCCAGAACGGGACGCTGAAGGTCGGCGACGATTTCATTTGCGGGATGTACTCCGGCCGCGTGCGCGCGCTCCTCGATGAGCGCGGTCGCATCGTGAAGGAGGCTGGACCGGCGACGCCGGTGCAGGTCCTCGGATTCGAAGGCGTTCCGATGGCGGGCGATCAGTTCCTCGTCGTCACCGACGCCGCCGACGCCCGCGAGATCGCGCAGAAGCGCCAGCGGCTCGAGCGCGAAGCAAAGAGCCGGCGGACCTCGAAGGGCGGGATGTCGCTCGAGGACTTCATGTCCAAGGCGCAGACGGGCGAGAAGCGCGCGCTCCGTCTCGTGATCAAGGCGGACCAGGGCGGTCCGGCGGAAGCGTTGGCCGACGCGCTGGGGCAGCTCTCGAACGAGGAGGTCTCGGTCGAGGTCGTCCACCGCGGAGTCGGCGCCGTCACCGAGGGCGACATCCTGCTCGCGAAGGCGTCGGGGGCGATCATCATCGGCTTCCACGTGCGCCCCGACAACAACGCGCGTGCGGCCGCCGAGCGCGAAGGCGTCGAGATCAAGCTCTACCGCATCATTTACGAGGCGGTGTCCGACGTCCGGGCGGCGCTCGAGGGGCTCCTTCGCCCCGAGGAGCGCGAGGTCATCCTCGGCGAGGCCGAGGTGCGCGAGACCTTCAAGGTACCGAAAGTCGGCGTCGTGGCGGGATGCTTCGTGCGGAGCGGTGTCATCAACCGGCAGGGAAGGGTGCGCGTCATTCGCGATGGCGTCGTCGCCTACGAGGGAACGATCGGCTCACTGCGACGCTTCAAGGACGATGTCCGCGAGGTGCGTGAGGGCTTCGAGTGCGGTATCAGCATCGACAACTTCAACGACATCAAGGTCGGCGACGTCATCGAAGCGTATCGCACCGAGGAGATCAGCCGAACGCTGGCGAGCAGCGCCTCGTAAGGTCCGATGGTCATCGGCGTCGTGTCCTGGGCGCTGTACGTCGCCGGCGCCCAGTCCCTCAAGGACAAGCGTGGCGTCATCAAGAGCATGAAGGACCGCATGCACAACGAGTTCAACGTGTCGGTCGCCGAGACGGACCATCACGACTCGTGGCAGACGGCCGAGCTCACGGCCTGTGTGGTGGCTGTCGATCGCGTGCACGCCGAGCGAGTGCTCCGCGAGGTCGACCGTTTTGTCGAGTCCAATCCGCTCTGTCGCATCACGGATTCGCAGCAGAGCTTCCTGTGAGAACTGCAATGAGAACGGCAAAGATGTCAGATGTCAGAATACAGATTTCAGAATTCAGCAGAACCCCAGGGCTCGCTCGTGGTGCCCCGTGGTCGTCTCTGAATTCTGAAATCTGTAGTCTGACATCTGACATCTTTGCCGTTTCCTGAGGCACCGTATGGCAGATGCACGCCGCGCCGATCGCGTCGCCGAGGCCATCCGCGAGGAGGTCGCGACGTTTCTCGCCGACGGCGCGAAGGACCCGCGCATCGTCGGCCTCGTGACCGTCACCGGGGTCGATGTCACCACCGATCTTCGCCACGCGAAGATCTTCGTCAGCGTCCTCGGGTCCGACGTCGAGAAGCAGTCCACGCTCGAGGGGCTCCAGAGCGCGGCCGCGCATCTGCGCTCGCGCCTCGGACGCTCGCTGCGCCTGCGCTTCGCCCCCGAGCTGGTGTTCCACGCCGATGCGAGCGTCGCGCGCGCGGCCCGCATCGAGACCCTCCTGGAGCAGATCCGCGATGGCCGCGTCCCCGCCGACGAGGAGCCCCTCGACTGAGGGGCTCGTGCTCGTCGACAAGCCGGCCGGAATGACCTCGCACGACGTCGTGGCGATCGCGCGGCGCGCGTTAGGCGAGCCGCGCATCGGTCACGCCGGGACGCTCGATCCGTTCGCGACCGGCCTCCTCGTCCTGCTCTGCGGTCGCGCGACGCGTCTGCTCCCGTATCTCGATGCCGAGCCGAAGGTGTATCACGCGCGCATCCGATTCGGCGCCGAGACCGAGACCGACGACGCGACCGGTCGCGTCGTACGTGAGGCTCCCCTCCCCATTCGCGCCGACGTCGATCGCGGCATCGCTGCCCTCACCGGCACGATCGACCAGGAGCCACCGGCATACTCGGCGAAGCAGGTCGCCGGGCAGCGCGCGTACGTCGCGGCGCGTCGCGGAACGCCCGTCAGGCTCCCGCCGTCGCGCGTCACCATACACTCGTGGGAAATCAAGGCGCGGACGAGCGACACGCTCGACGTCGTCATCACCTGCTCCGGCGGAACCTACATTCGCGCGCTCGCGCGCGATCTCGGCCGTCATGCCGCGAGCGCCGCGCACCTCGCCACGCTGCGACGCGTCCGGAGCGGCCCCTTCATGGTGCACGACGCCTGCACCATCGAGACGCTGCGGGACGGAGTGTGCATCCCGATTCCGCCGCTCCGCGCGCTGACGTCGCTGGCGGTCGAGACGTTGGATGCGGCCGCCGCCGAGCGCGCGGCGCGCGGGAACCTCGTGACGGCGACCGTCGCCGGCGAGCGCGCTGCGCTCGTCGGGCCTAACGGTGACCTCATCGCGGTGGCCGAGCGCAGCGGGGCGGGGTGGCAACCACGAACGGTCCTGCGCGATGCGTGAGCGGTTTCGCGTGTGGGAGGATTCCGGGCTTCCTCCCGACACCGCCGGTACGGTGCTCACCGTCGGCACCTTCGACGGCATCCACCGCGGACATCTCGATATCCTCCGGACCGTCACCGCTCGTGCCGACGCCTCGGGGATGCGCTCACTCCTGGTGACCTTCGATCCGCACCCGCTCGAGATCGTGAATCCACCCGCGGCGCCGCCGCTCTTGACCGTCGGGATCGAGAAAAGCGAGGTCGTGGCCGAGAGCGGGGTGTCGTTCATGGCCGTCGTTCCGTTCGATCGGCACCTCGCGGCCTATCGCGCCGAGGAGTTCGTCGACCAGATCCTGCGCAAGCGTTTTCACATGAAGGAGCTCGTCATCGGCTACGACCACGGCTTCGGCCGCGGCCGGGAAGGAAACGTCGAGACGCTACAGGCACTGGGACGCACGCGTGGCTTCCTCGTCCACGTCGTTCCCGCGGTGTCGACGAGCGGCGGGTCGGCGCGCCCAGCCTCCTCCACGCTCATCCGGCGTGCCGTCGCCGGGGGCGACCTCGAGACGGCGACCCGTGAGCTGGGGCGGCGCTACTCGGTGGTGGGGAAGGTCGGAGCCGGTGACCGCCGTGGGCGATTGCTCGGCTTCCCCACGATCAACCTGGGAAGCCCGCACCCTCGAAAACTCCTGCCCCCCGAAGGGGTATACGCCGTGTTCGTGCAGACTCCGCGCGGGGCGTTTGGGGGCATGATGAACCTCGGTGGCCGGCCCACGTTCGGGGATTCGACCGTTACCCTGGAGGCCCACTTGCTCGATGCCGACGTCGATCTGTACGGCGCCACGGTGAAGGTCGAGTTCGTGGCTCGGCTGCGGGATGTGCGGCGCTTCCCCTCGCCTGACGCGTTGCGCGCGCAGCTCGATACCGACGAAAAGCAGGCACGCCGCGCGTTGACTGGCGTCGCGGCGGGGCATTAACCTTCAGGCTCCCCGCGCTCTCTACCTCTCTTCAGCAGCGCATGTCGAACATCCAAGGCCGCGTCATCATCATCATCGTGGTGACGCTCGCGTCGATCTGGGCCCTCTGGCCGCGCACCGTTCGTCAGGCGGTTCGCACGGCCAGCGGGGTCGAATACCGTCCGGTCAAGCGCATTCCACTCAAGCGAGGCCTCGACTTGCAGGGCGGCATGCACCTGTCGCTCGAGGTCGACGAGTCCAAAGGGGCCGTCGCCAACAAGTCCGACGCGTTGGACCGCGCCCTCACCGTTCTGCGAAACCGGATCGACCAGTTCGGCGTCGCGGAGCCCGTGGTCGAGCGCACCGAGGATCGCATTCGTGTCGATCTTCCCGGCATCGACGATCCGGAACGCGCGGAGGCGCTCATCAAGACTTCCGCCTTTCTCACCTTCCAGATCGTCGACGAAGCCAATTCACTCGAGCGTGCGCTCCCCCGCATCGACGCGGCCCTGAAGGCGAAGGGCGCCGATGTCGTCGCCGGGAAACCGGCAACCCCGACCGATACGGGGACGCGTGGCGCTCTGGCCGACCTGCTTACACCCAGTGATTCGGGGAAAGCCGTCGCCCAGGATTCGGCGGCCGCGGACACGGGAATCCTCACCGGGACTCGCGATGGCGCGTTCTCGCGCCTGCTCCAGCCAGGCGGAATGCCTGGCGAGTACTTCGTGTCGTTCGCGGACACCGGAACCGTCGCGCGGTACCTGGAAATGCCGGAGGTCCGGTCGCTGATCCCGCCGGGTCGCGTGGTCCGGTGGGGCGCCATCGACGAGAATGCGCGGCGCGCCGGCTTCCGGCCGCTCTACGTGCTCGAGTCGCGCGCGATCATTCGTGGTGATCAGCACCTCAAGGACGCGCGCCCCAACACCGACCCGATCGAGGGCAATCTCGTTCTCTTCGAGCTCACGAACGAAGGGGGCCGCCGATTCGCGGGGGAGACCGGGAAGCACATCGGCGATTATCTCGCGATCGTGCTCGATGACATTGTGATGGGCCAGCCGCCCGTGATCCAGGATGTCATTCGTACGCGCGGCCAGATCACGATGCGCGGCAAGCCGCTGCAGGAGGCGCAGGACCTGGCGCTCGTGCTTCGCGCGGGCTCGCTGCCGGTGCCGCTGCGAATCATGGACGTGCGCAGTCTCGGTCCGAGCCTCGGCGAGGATGCGGTCGATCAGGGGAAGCGCGCGGGTGCGCTCGGGATCATCCTCGTCATCGCGATCATGGTCGTCTACTACCGGTTCTCCGGCGTCATGGCGGTTGCTGGCCTCGCGCTCTACGTCCTCGTCACGTTAGCGATCCTCGCCGGCTTCGACGCCGTCCTCACGTTGCCGGGCATCGCTGGGTTCGTGCTTTCGATCGGAATGGCGGTGGACGCCAACTTCCTGATCTTCGAGCGAACGCGTGAGGAGCTCGATCGTGGGAAGACGGTTCGAACCGCCATCAACGAAGGCTTCGATCACGCGCTGAGCGCGATCATCGACACGCACGCGACCACCGCGCTCACCGCCCTCATCCTCTATCAGATTGGCACGGGTCCGGTGCGGGGCTTCGCGGTCACTCTCATTGCCGGCATTGCGGCGTCGCTGTTCACCGCCGTCTTCGTCGTGCGCACGCTCTTCCTCATCTGGCTCAACCGCTCGCGCGGCGCCCAAACCCTGAGCATCTGATGCTGCGCATCCTGCACAACACGAAAGTCGACTTCATCCGCCTCTGGCGGTGGAGCACGGCGATCACCGCGCTGTTCATCATTCCTGGAATCATCCTGATCGCCGTGTCGGGATTCCGATACAGCATCGAGTTTACCGGCGGAACGTTGATGCAGTTGGAGTTCCAACAGCCGGTCGATGTCTCCGACGTCCGTAGCGCGCTCTCGGAGGCGGGCATTGACGGGGCCGAGATTCAGCGATTCGGGACGCCGAGGGAAGTCGTCATTCGCGCGCAGGACGAGCAGCACGTCGCGCAGCAGTCGGTCGGCGCCGAGTCGATCGCGCAGCGGATTCGCAACGCGCTTACCACGCGCTACGGCGCGGACGCGTACCGGGTGCTTCGGACCGAGGGTGTGAGCCCGCGCGTGGGCGCCGAGCTGCGCCAGCAGGCGTTGATCGCCATCCTGCTCTCCTTCGCCGCGACGCTGGTCTATCTCGCGTGGCGGTTCGAGTGGCGGTTCGGCGTCGCCGCGATCCTCGCCACCTTGCACGACATTGCCGCGACGCTCGCGTTCATGCGGTACATGAACCTCGAAATCTCGCTGTTCGTCGTCGGCGCCGTGCTCACGGTGATCGGGTACTCGTTGAACGACACGGTGGTCGTGTTCGATCGCGTGCGGGAGAATCTCAAGCTCCACCGGAAGATGTCGCTCTACGACATCCTCAACGTGTCGGTGAACGAGACGCTGCCGCGGACGGTGATGACGGGCTCGACGACGCTGGCGACGTTGCTGGCGCTCCTCATCTTCGGCGGTGAGGTCATTCGGCCCTTCGCGTGGGTGCTGACGTTCGGTATTCTCGTCGGCACGTTCAGCTCGATCTTCGTCGCCGGCCCGGTGCTGCTGTACATCGAGCGCAAGTGGCCGCGTGCTGCCGGGGAGAAGGGAGGCGTGACGCGCAGCCAGCTCGAGCCCACCACCGAATCGAAACGTCGAGCCGCGGAGCCCGTCGCGACGCGCTGAGTGATCGACAGCCACGCCCACCTCGCCGACGCAGCGTTCGATGCGGATCGCGACGACGTGCTGCGGCGGGCGTGGGCGGCGGGCCTCGAAGGCCTCATCTGCATTGGAGAATCGCTCGCGTCGGCCTCACGCGCGCGAGCGATAGCGATCGAGGCGCCGCGGTCCATCTGGTGGACCGCGGGCGTCCACCCGCACGACGCGGCATCCTTCGACCCCGCGCGGGATCTCGCCTCCATTCGCGAGCACATTGAGGCAGGCGCGGTCGCGGTCGGCGAATGCGGCCTCGACTATCACTACGATCATTCGCCGCGAGACCGCCAGCGCCTCGCGTTCACCGCCCAGATCGACTTGGCGAGCGAGCTTCGTCGTCCCGTTGTCGTTCACACACGTGAAGCAGAGGACGACACGCGAGCATTAGTCACCGAGGCCGGTCGGGCGGGCGTGCGTGGGGTGATGCACTGCTTCACCGGCTCGCAGCTGCTCGCGCGCGCGGCGATCGACGCCGGATGGTATGTCTCCTTCGCCGGGATCGTGACCTTCAAGCGCTGGACCGATGACGACCTGCTTCGGTTCGTTCCCGATGACCGGCTCCTCGTCGAGACCGACGCGCCTTACCTCGCGCCGGTTCCTCATCGCGGAAAGCGCAACGAGCCGGCGTATCTCCCGTTGACGATCGCCCGCCTGGCCGCTGCGCGCGGGTCGACGCCTGACCAGATCGCGGCGTTGACGTCGGGGAATGCGCGTGCGCTCTTCGGGCTCGGTTCTTAGCGAGTCTTCTCGCAACGTTCAGGTCCTTGCGCACCAGGGGCCCGCCCCGAGGCCTCACAAAATCCCAGGCCCCCCACTAGTATTACCGCGCCCATAACCGCTGAGGAGGCGCGTGGCTCACGTTCCAACCGACATCGAGATCGCGCAGCGCGCGAAACCGCGCCCCATCGTCGACGTCGCCGCAGATCTCGGCATTTCTCCCGATGAGCTCGACCTCTACGGGAAGTACAAGGCGAAACTCCCGCTCGAATTCTCCGCGCGTCCTCCGCGTGGACGTCTCGTGCTCGTCACCGGCATCAACCCCACGGCGGCCGGAGAAGGCAAGAGCACCGTCACCGTCGGAGTAACGCAGGCCTTTCGTCGCCTCGGCGTCAATGCCGTGCTCTGCATTCGTGAGCCGAGCCTCGGCCCGGTATTCGGCGTGAAAGGCGGAGCGGCCGGCGGTGGTTACGCGCAGGTCATCCCGATGGAAGACATCAACCTGCACTTCACCGGCGACTTCCACGCGATCTCGAGCGCGCACTCGTTGTTGTCGGCGATGATCGACAACCACCTTCACCAGGGAAATTCGCTCGGCCTCGATCCGCGCCGCATCAGCTGGCCGCGCACGATCGACATGAACGATCGGGCGCTGCGCGACTGTGTCATCGGGCTCGGCGGGGTCGCCAATGGCGTGTCGCGCGAGGAGCGATGGGTCATCATTCCGGCGAGCGAGGTGATGGCGATCGTCGCCCTCTCCGCCAGTCGGCAGGACCTCGAGGAGCGCCTCGGTCGCATCATCGTCGGCGCCACCGCCGGCGCGAAGCGAACGCCGGTGCGCGCCCGCGATCTCAAGGCCGCCGGCGCGATGACGCTCCTCCTCAAGGATGCCATTCGGCCGAACCTGGTGCAGACGCTCGAGGGCGGCCCGGCGTTTGTGCACGCGGGCCCCTTCGGTAACATCGCGCACGGGTGCAACAGCATCGTCGCGACGAAAACGGCGCTGGCGCTCGCGGACATTGTCGTCACTGAAGCGGGCTTCGGATCCGATCTCGGTGCGGAAAAGTTTCTCGACATCAAGTGCCGCTTCGGCGGACTGAAGCCGGAAGTGGCGGTGGTCGTGGCCACGGTGCGCGCACTCAAGCTCAACGGCGGCGCCGACAAGAAGCACCTCGCCCCCGAGGATCTCGGGGCGCTCGAGCGCGGCCTTCCCAATCTCGACAAACACATCGAGAACATGCGGCAGTTCGGGCTCCCCGTCGTCGTCGCGCTGAACCGGTTCATCACCGACAGCGATCGCGAGCTGAAGGTGGTCGCCGATCGCGCGCGCGCGGCTGGCGCACGCGTCGCGCTGACGGAGGTCTGGGAGAAAGGCGGCGCCGGAGGAGAGACGCTTGCCCGCGAGATCCAGACGGTGCTCGGGGAAGGGAAGTCGAGCTACGCCCCGCTCTACGATGTCGCGCGTCCGATCACCGAGAAGATCGACACGATCGTGCGCAAGGTGTACGGCGGCGAGGGCGCCACGTATGCTCCGAAGGCCGAGCGGGCGATCGAGTATCTGGAGTCGATCGGCCTGGGGAACACGCCGGTGTGCATGGCAAAGACCCAGTACTCGCTCAGCGACGACGCCACGAAGCTCGGGCGGCCGACCGGCTTTCGCGTCACGATCAACGAAGTCTACCCATCGGCCGGCGCGGGCTTCGTCGTGGCCCAGGCGGGTGATATCATGACGATGCCAGGATTACCGAAGGAGCCGGCCGCCGAACGCATGGCGATTCGGCCGGACGGGCAGATCGTCGGTCTTTTCTAGAGGAGGCGGTGTGAGCGTTAGGCAGATCAGCACCAACAAGGCGCCGCAGGCGATCGGGCCGTACTCGCAAGGCATCGTCGCGAACGGCTTTCTCTTCACCGCCGGCCAGATCGGCCTCGACCCACAGACCGGCCGTCTCGTCGATGGCGGATTCGCGAAGCAGGCCGAGCGCGTCCTCGCGAACCTCGGCGCGGTTCTGGCCGAAGCCGGCGCAACCTGGAACGATGTCGTGAAGACGACGGTTTACCTTCACGACATGGCGGACTTCCCGACGTTCAACGAGATCTATGGCCGCCATTTCGGCGACGCCCGCCCGGCGCGCTCGACCGTGCAGGCCGCGGGCTTGCCACGTGGCGCGCTCGTCGAGATCGATGCGATCGTTAGGGTTTCCCGTTGATCACCTCGACACCCTCGACACCCTCAGCCCCTATGCCCCCCACCAACACCCGCGACCAGCTCTTCCGCCTCACTGCCTTCGCGCGCTGCGCCGGTTGAGCCGCCAAGATGGGTCCGGGTGACCTTGCGCGCGCCCTGGCCCCTCTCCCGCATCGCAAGGATCCGCGTCTGCTCGTCGGACGCGAAACCTTCGACGACGCGGGAGTCTTCGTCATTGCCGACGACTTCGCGCTCGTACAGACAGTGGATTTCTTTGCGCCGATCGTGGATGACCCGTACACGTTCGGGCGAATCGCCGCGGCCAACGCCCTCTCCGATGTGTACGCGATGGGCGGCGAGCCCCTCACGGCGCTGAACATCGTCGGCTTTCCGGCATCGGCGGTCCCGCTCGACGTGCTCACCGAGATCCTCCGTGGCGGCCAGGACGCCGTGCACGAGGCGGGCGCCGTGATCGCCGGCGGACACAGCATCATCGATGAAGAGATCAAATACGGCCTTTCCGTCACCGGCCGCGCCGATCCACGCCACTTGCTCACCAACGCCGCGGCGAAGCCGGGCGACCGGCTCCTTTTGACGAAGCCACTCGGCACTGGCCTGCTCGCGACCGCCGCGAAGTCGGGCAAGCTCGGCGACGACGCGTATCGCGCCATGATCACGTCGATGCAAACGCTCAATCGCGACGCGAGCCGTGCCGCGCTTGCGCTCGACGCCCGGTGCGCGACAGACGTCACCGGCTTCGGACTGCTTGGCCACGCGTCGCACATCGCGCGCGCCAGCGATGTCACGCTGGAGATTCGCGTGGCCGATCTGCCAGTCCTTCCCGGCGTGCGCGACGCATGGCGGGCCGGCGCGCGAACCGGAGGCGCCGAGCGAAACCTGCGATACCTCGAGCCGCTCGTGCGGTGGGGGTCGGTCAGCGAGGAGGATCGCGCGCTCCTCATCGATCCGCAAACGTCCGGCGGACTGCTCGTCGCGCTGCCTCCGGCGGCGGCGGGCAATTACATTCAGCGGGTGGCCGGCACCGTCGAGATCGGTTCGGTCACCACACGCGGGACGCACGCGATCGTTCTGACGTGACGCGTGGGGGCGGATGGGGCCTGGTGGCTTCCCTGGTCTTCAAAACCAGTGTGACCTGACCACGTCGGGT
>Ga0075431_100005169_pt1 | contig 12851 bp, 10 predicted proteins | sample RhiMetdeltSRZDD5_FD_75297 | JGI IMG/M metagenome (GOLD analysis project Ga0075431, IMG submission 75297) | Populus rhizosphere microbial communities from Tennessee, USA - Rhizosphere MetaG P. deltoides SRZDD5 | ecosystem: Host-associated > Plants > Roots > Rhizosphere > Soil | place: USA... | reverse complement strand
CCGCCCAGGGGTGCGCGCTGGCGGGGAGGCGCTCCAGCAGCCGTGCATGTTCGGGGGCCAGCCCGGCGGAGGCGACGATCGCGAGCGTGTCGTCGCCGTTGAGCCGCATGAGGATCGCCTTATCGGCATCCTCCAGCGCGGCGAGCGCCGCCAATAGCTCGCCGAGCAGCGCCTGGACATCGGTCCCGGCGCGAAGGCGAGTCAGCAGCGACTCCACGGCGTCTCCCAGGGAGACGTCGTCGTCGGTGCGCTCCGTCGTGGCGAACTGTTGTCGTGCCTCTGCCGTCATAGCCGTCGGGTGGATGGCGCAGCGGCTCATGGACGCACGCCGACACACGACGATGCGCCGGCGTGTGGGGCAACCCCGCGCCGAGCGTCGTCGCTCGCTGGTCCTGAAAACGTACCCCCGTCCGCCCCGCGAGTAAACCGCTTCCCCCGGGCGCGCAACGCCCGCTCCCCCGGGTCGTCTTTTACGCGAGATGCGGACTTACACTTTCGGAATCGCCCTCGCGCTCGTATGCGCAGCGTCGTCAGCGGACGGTCAGGCCGCGGCCGCCGAGGTGTATCGTGACATCGGTAACACCCTGATGCGTCGCGGGCGCACCGCCGAGGCCGTCAGAAGCTACGAGGACGCCTTGCGGATCCGCCCCGACTTCGATGATGCGCGACGAGGGCTGGGTCTCGCGCTGATGAAGCTCGAACGCCACGACGCGGCCGAGCGCGAGTTCCGCAAAGTCGTGAAATCGAGGCCGAACGACGCGAACGCACACTACGATCTGGGGTGTGCACTGTCGGCGCGCGGCAAGCACGAGGATGCGCTCGCGGCGTATCGCGAAGCGCTGCGGCTTCAGCCCGGCCATGCGCAGGCCCGCCTCGCGGTCGTCTCGACTCTCACCGAGCTGGGTCGCGCCGGCGAGGCGATCTCCGCGCTATCCGACGCGCCGCGTTCCGATGAGACGCCGGCCGCCAGACTCGGTCGCCGCGCGCGAGCCGCGCACGCCGCGGGAAAGCACGCGGAAGCCGTCCTGTTCTGGACGCAGGCGCTCGAGGCCGATCCGGGCTACTTCGACACTCGTGAGGCAGAGCGACGGATGTGGGACGCGAGCGTCGCCGCGCTCTCCCCGCGCCCGCCCGTCACCTCATCGCAGAGTCCTCGCGGGCGTTAGCGTTTCTCCTGCGACCGGTCGCGCGACTTTTCCTTCACGTCGGCCGCATGCACCGGAGTCCCCGCGCGGTCGGCGATCTCCGCGGGCACCGGAGCAAGGTCGGCCAGGGCGGGTCCATTGAGGACGCGCCCCTCGGCCGTGAAACGCGAGCCGTGACAGGGACAGTCCCACGTTCCCTCCGCCGTGTTCCAGTCCACGACGCACTTGAGGTGGGTACACGTCGCGTCACGCAGATGCAGCAGGCCGTTCCCGTCGCGATAGGCGGCGACCTTGTGCGTCCCCATCCGCACGATCCGCCCCTGACCAATGGGCACGTCGTCGAAGGACGACTCCCCGGGCGTGATCCAGTCGCCGTATTGCACCGCGACGTTGAGATTCTCCCTGAGAATCCGCGTCACTGATCCAAGGGACGTCCGCTTCGGGTCATACAGCGTCTCCCACGGATTCTCCCTTCCCTCGGCCAGATCGGCGAGCAGCATCCCCGCGATCGTGCCATGCGTCATTCCCTGCCCCGAGTCGGCGGTCGCGAGATACACGTTTTCGGCGCCATCCGGGTTCCTGCCGATCATCGCGAATCCGTCGGCTGGCTCCATGATCTGACCCGACCACCGATAGTCGATGGACTCGACCATCGGGTATCGCCGCCGCGTCCACTCCTCCAGCCGCCGAAAGCGATCGGTCGCATCATCCTTTTGACCGGTCTTGTGATCTTCCCCACCGACGATGAGGACGTCGCTCGCGTCGTCGAGCGGGGTCGTGCGCACGTAGATGTATGGATCGTCGGTGTCCCACACGAGCGACCGTGCAACCGAGCCCTTCGGAATGCGTGCGCCGATCACGAACGTGCGATACGGCGCCATCTTGAGGTGGGTGACGACGTAGTCGCTGACCGGCGAGTTGGTGGCGACGATGACCGATCGCGCGGTGACCTCGTGACCCTCGCGGGTCTTCACACGGGGGCGGCGCGGGCGCCCTTCCACGGAGTCGACGTGCGTTCCCGTGAAGATGCGCCCCTTCTCGCGAACGATCGCGCGGGCGACGCCCGCGAGGTACTTGAGCGGATGAAACTGTGCCTGACGAGGAAACTCCAGACAGACGCCGGTGTCCCACGGCAAATCGGGAGCGCGGTCGAGCTTGCGGGCGTCGGTCAGGCCGGCGCGCTGCGCCGCCTCGAGCTCGCGATCGAGGAAATCCGGCGAATGCATCGTGCCGAGAAAGAGATACCCCGGCACGCGGGCAAAATCGCACGCGATGTGTTCCTCGCGGACGATTGCCTCGATGCGATCGATCGCCGCCATGTGACTCGCGGTGGACTCACGCACCGCCGACTTGCCATGCACACCCTCGAGCCATTGAAATCGGTCATCGAGCACGGCGGTGAGATGCGCGGTCGTGCGCGACGTCTCGCCCCCGCACACCGGGCCGTCGTCGAGCACCACGATATCGACCCCTTCTCGGGCCAAAAGATACGCAGCCGTCAATCCCACGATCCCGGCGCCGACGATGCAAACGTCGCACGCGAGGTCTTCCTCGAGGGGCGCGAAGGTCGGCATCTTGCTGGTGTCCATCCACACCGACACGGTGTTTCCAGAATCGCTACGCATGATCGCAGCCCCGGTTGGAGTCGCCACAGTGTTCGGACCAACGAGACGATGGGCATGGGGTATGCCAGCCACGACACACGCGAATGATTGCATCACCTGACACTCTCCACGATCCCGGATCCGCACGCGCGGCGCTTCGCCTTCGCGATGTGGAGCCTCCATGGCGTGCGGAAATTCGCTCGCGAGCTCGGAGAATTCGTGTCGGCATCTCGGCGTGGACCGAGCCAACGCTCGTGAAGCCGGGCGTTTTCTACCCGCCGGGGATCAGGAGCGCGGAGGACCGGCTCCGGTATTACGCCTCCCGCTTCAGTCTGGTCGAGGTGGACTCCACCTACTACGCGCTCCCCGCGCGGCAGATGGCGGAGCTCTGGATGGAGCGCACGCCGGATGACTTCGTGTTCGACGTGAAGGCGCATGCGCTCATGACCGATCATCCGACCGAGACGAAGCGCCTCCCGAAGGATCTCCGTGAGATGCTGCCGGCCGACGAGGTGAAGAAGGCGCGCCTGTACGCGAAGGATCTGCCACCGGACGTTCTCGACGAGGTCTGGCGGCGCTTCCGCGACGCGCTGGAACCACTGCACTCGAGCGGCAAGCTCGGTGTCGTGCTCTTCCAGTTCCCGCACTGGTTCGTTCCCTCGCGCGCCAACGCCGACGCGTTGATCGCGGCGCGCGAGCGACTGGACGGGCTGCCCATGGCGGTGGAGTTTCGCCACCGCTCGTGGCTCACCGGACGCATGGCCAAACGCACGCCCGAATTCCTGGCGGACAATGACATCCCGATGGTGATCGTCGATGCGCCGTCCGGCATGACGAGCAGCCTTCCCGCGACGCCGCTGGTGACGTCGACGCAGCTCGCGATCGTGCGTCTCCATGGGCGGCGGAGTGAGACGTGGGAGGAGCGAAACGACATCGTCTCGGAGCGGTATCGCTATCTCTACGACGAGGGCGAGCTGACGGCGTGGGTGGATCCGGTGCTCGAGGTGTCGGCCCAGGCGCGGGAGACGCACGTCGTGTTCAACAACTGCTACGGCAACTACGCGCCGACGAACGCCATCGAGTTCTCGGCGCTGCTCTCGGCGGCCTCCGCCAAGACGGACGACTGACCCATGAGTGAAGTCCTCGAACGGCGCGCCGTCTCTCGAAAGACCGCCAACGACGGCAAGCACGAGATCACGGCGGAGACCGCGGCACGACTGCGCACGGTGTCAGGGTCGCTGTCGGTGCTCGTCGATGGGCGCCGCGATACGGCGCGCGTCGTCGCCATGCCATGCACCTGCCGCGCGGAACAGCACGAGCACTGGTTCCTCGAGGCGAGCGCCTTGCGCACGCTCGGTCCAGGCCACGAAGCGACGACGATTCTTGCCGACGACGGGCGGACCGTCGAGATCCGGACGACGGTTCGTTAGGCCCCCATCGACGGGTGAACGCTCTCCTGCGGTGGGAAGCTGTGCCGCGGCATCTCCACGCCGGCATCGCTGTCGGCCATTCCGTGTTGGCGCGCCAGCAAGGCCTCGGCTTCCCGCGGCGGTACCGGGCGCGCGCACGCGTATCCCTGGAGCATCCGGCATCCCAGCGACTGCAGGCGGCTTCCCTGTGCCTCCGATTCCGCCCCCTCGGCGATCGTCTCCATTCCCAGCCGCGTGGAGAGATCGACCACCGAACGCACGATCTGCTCGCAGTCGGGCGCTTCCAGCCGGCTGACGAAGTAGCGATCGATCTTGATCGCTGAAATCGGGAAGCGATGCAGGTAGCTGAGCGAGGAGTAGCCGGTGCCGAAATCGTCGAGGTGAAGGCGCACGCCGAGCGATGCGAGCTCCCGGAGCGTGCTGAGGGTGGCGTCGGCGGTGTCGATGAAGAGACTCTCCGTGATCTCCAGCGCGAGGGACCTCGGCGGCACCCCCGCCTCACGAAGGGCGTCGGCCACGGTCGCGGGCAGTCGCGGTTGCGCGACTTCTCGCGGCGAGAGGTTGACGCTCACCGTCAACGGGGGGTCGGAGGGGTAGTCGCGCTGCCACTGTCGCACCTGCGCGAGCGCCTCACGAAGCACCCATCGACCGAGCGCTGAAATCGTGCCGCTCTCCTCGGCGAGTGGAATGAACGCCGCCGCGTTGAGCAATCCGCGCTGCGGGTGCGCCCACCGCGCCAGCGCCTCGAAGGCGACGATGCGCCGCTCGGTGGCGGTGACAATCGGCTGGTAGTACACCCGCAGCTCGCCTCGGTCGAGCGCGCGCCGCAGATCGCTCTCCAGCTCGAGCCGCGCGCGCTCGGTGGCGCGCGATCCGGTATCGAAGATCTCGTAGCGCGCCTTGCCGCTCGCCTTCGCGCGGTACATCGCCAGGTCCGCATTGCGCAGCAGCTCCTCGTGCCCCTCGAGGTCCGCCCCGCCGAACGCGATCCCGATACTCGCGGTGACGACCACCTCACTCGAGTCCCCGGGGAGCGGGACGTGCAGCACCTCCTGCATCCGCTCGGCAATGCGCGTGGCGTCGGTCGGATCCGTGAGGTCCTCCAGCAGGACGGCGAACTCATCGCCTCCAAGGCGCGCCAGGACGTCACCTGGACGCACGCATCCTTGCAGTCGCCGGGCAATGCTCGTCAGCAGCCGGTCCCCGGCGAGGTGGCCCAGGCTGTCGTTCATCTGCTTGAAGCGATCGAGGTCGAGAAAGAGCAGCGCGAGGGCACGGTCGGGGCGGCGCTGAATCCGGGCGACGGCGCGCTCGAGTGCTTCGAGGAAGCACGCGCGATTGAGCAGGCCGGTGAGCGCGTCGTGCATTGCCGCTCGACGAAGCTCCTCCTCGGCCTTCTTCCGCGCGCTGATGTCGGTCATCGAGCCCGCGAGCCGCGTCGCTCTCGCGCCGGCTTCGCGAAGCACGAGACCGCGGACGAGCACCCATCGCCACGTTCCATCGGCGTGTCGGATGCGATGCTCGTTCTCGAGTCGAGGGGAGGTGCCCGCGACGTGGGCATCGATGTCGGCGCTCAGACGAGGCGCATCATCCGGATGCACACGATCGAGCCACTCCCGGGCGAGCGGCAGCAGCGAGGTGTGCTCGAGCCCCAGCATCGCGCGCCATCGTGGGGAAAAGTCGCAGCGGTTGCGCGCGAGATCCCAATCCCACAGACCATCGTTGGCCGCGAGCGCGGCGAGCGCGTAGCGCTCTTCGCTCTCGCGAAGCGCGTGACGCGCGCGCTGCAGCTTGTTGTCGAGACGCGCCATCTCGAGGGCGCGTCGAGCCCTCACACGGCGCTGCCTGACGAGCCACAGGGTGAGCGGGACCGCGGCCCCGAGGGCCAACGGAAGGACCAGCAGCGACATCGTCCCCACCTCTCGTGCGAAGGGGCGTCGGCCGCGGATGCGACCCCTTCGTCGCCTCCCTCGCACCGGCCTTCACGCTCTCTGCTTCGCGAGAATCGTACCCTCGACGGGCGTGCCGGTTCGGCCGACGACGCGAGTTACTCTCCTGACGTGACGATGGTCACGCGCGTCACACCCGTTAGGTGGGCTTCGGTCAGGAACACCCCGAAGCGGGCCGCCGTCGAACGTCGGCTGTCAGAATTCAGACTGCCGCGCGTGCCCGTCGCACCTTCTGACTTTGACATCTTTAGCCGAACGCTTCGGGGTTCGTTTCGGCGTGTCCGTTGGGCGCGATGTGCTCGATGACACGCTCGATGGCTCCCGGGTCGAAGAGCGGCCGCCGATGGCCGAGCCCGGGCATCGCGTGCAGCATCGCCCCGCGCCACGCGGTCGCCAGCGCTTCGGCCTGCGCGAACGGCACCTGGCGATCGGCGGGATCGTGCAGGATCATCGCGCGCGCCGTGAGCATCCGGGCCGCGGCCACGCCATCGATCGCGCGCACGGGCATGCCGGCCCGCTCCTCGACCCGGGCGATGAGCCCGTCGTATCGCTCCGCCGAGAAGGCGAGCAGCTCGGCGAGGCGGCGGAGAAACAGCCACGGCTCGGCGACGGGGGCGATCAACGCCGCCGACGAGGCCTCGAGCTCGTCGCGCATCGCGAGCACGGCGGCCGCCGCGCCTAACGAATGCCCGACGAGGGCATCGGGCGTCCCGGTGGCGTGGGCGACGGCGACGAGCGCGCGCGCCATTTCCGGAAGCGTCGTCGTCATCCCGGTGGAGCGCCCATGGGCAGGCATGTCGAAGACGGTCACGCGGCACCCGCGCCGCGCCAGCGCGCTCGCCATGGGCACCATGTCGCGCGCCGTCCCTTCCCACCCGTGCGCGAGCAGCACACGTGGACCGGCGCCCCAGGTCCAGGCGGCAATGCGCTTCGGGCCGAGTCCGACGATCCGTGACCGCGCCGCGGCCGGGATGCGCGGCGCGTCACGGTGCTTCAGGCGCCGCGGAAAGCAGAAGAGCGCCGCGGCCTGGCGCTCGGCGACGCGCGGCGCCGTCCGGGCGAGGGCGATGAAATACGCGCGGAGGAGGGCGGCGTGGGCGCTCGATAATCGAACACCCGTGCGTTTCCTTCCGCGGCCATTCGGGCGTGTGCTCGGGGTCATGTGGTCCTAACGCGTCGTGCGGGGCGGGCGTTCTCGATCACTGCCTCGAACGCGTCGCGCGCGCGCCGCCGGGCGCGCGGGTCGCGCAGGAGCCGTCGCGCGTGGTGATAGCCGAGAACGATCCCGTAGAGCTGGAACGCGAACAGCGCCGGATCGACGTCGGCGCGGAAGTGGCGCTCCTCGATCGCGATGCGAACGGCCCGCGCGAGGGTTTCCGACCATTGTCGCTGCACGTCCACGAGCATGTCGCGCGCGGGCCCCGGCTGGTCGTCCAGCTCGATCGCGGCGGCGGTGAGCATGCATCCCCCCGGGTTCGACTGGTCGTCGATCCAGTCGAGCCAATGCGTGAAGAGCGCGCGCACCCGCGGCTCGCCGCGATCCGCGCGAAGCGCGGGGGTGAACACGCGCTCGCGAAAGCGGGCGGTCGCGAGCTCGAGGACGTCGAGCTGCAGCCCTTCCTTCGAGCCGAAGTGGGCGAAGAGCCCGCTCTTCGACATCCCGTTGCGCTCCGCGAGGCGACCGATGGACAGCCCCGCCAGCCCCTCGGTGCTGGCCAGCTCGAACGCCGATTCCAGGATCCGCTCGCGGGTCGCCTCGCCCTTGCGCATGGTCAGAATATGACGAACGATCGTGCTTTTCCGCAACTCCCCGTCGGGGGAATGCGGACGCGGCCCGCGGCGGGAATCCGACTGTTTCAGAGCACGCGCCCTCTATCCTTCGGACAGCGGGCCAGCAGGAAAGGTCGAGGTGCCGCGCGGCCACGCGAACGCCAAGGAAATAGTATGGACTACACCGTCGGGCTCGGAACCGGCGGGACGCTGACCGGCATCCCGCCGCTCGGCACGGCCACCCAGCGCGAGGGGCTGCGCGGCCTGCGGGCAACCATCGACCGCGCGCCGATCGGCATTGCCCACCTCGACCGCGAGGGCCGGTTTCTCCTCGTCAACGACGCCTTCTGCACACTCCTCGGCTACGACCGCGACGAGCTCCTTCGGTGTACCGTCCAGGACATCGCCATCTGTCTGGACCCGCCGCGATGCGCCAGCGCCAGCGCGCAGATCGCGGCCGGCGAGATCGCGTGCGACCGCCGCGAGCAACAGCTCGTGCGCCGCGATGGCTCGCCCGTCTGGGGGCGTGTCACCATCTCCGCCGTGCGTGACGGCAATGATGACTTCGCCTTCTTCCTCTGTGTCGCCGAGGACATCGCCGAACAGCGCGCGATCGAGCACGCGCTCCGCGAGGCGCAGGAGCGGCTCCAGGCGGCACTGACCGCATCGAACACGGGAACGTTTCGCTGGGACATTCGCGCCAGCTCCCTCGATCTCGACGAGAATCTCGCCGGCCTGCTTGGCGTGCCGCCGGGAGCGGTCACCGATTCACTCGAGGCATTCGCCGCCCTCGTGCATGCCGACGACCGCCAGCGGGTCATTCAGGCGGTCTGGGCATGCGCGGGCGAGGGCGCGGATTTCGACCAGGAGTTTCGCGTCGTCATCGATGGCGATGAACGATGGATCTCCGCCAAGGGAAAGGTCATCAGCGACATAGAGGCCCGCCCGCTGTACATGACCGGCGCCTGCACCGACGTCACCGACCGGCGGCGCATGGAGGACAGCCTTCGAGAGAGTGAAACCCGCTTTCGCTCGCTCGCCAACGCCACGCCCCAAATGCTGAGTATTGGCTCCAGCGATGGGCGCCGGTCGTGGTTCAACGACCAGTGGTTCGACTTCTCGGGACTCGGGCTGGACGAGCTGCGCGACTACGGCTGGCACCGGCTGCATCATCCGGAGCATCTGAAGCGCGTGCTCACGGGACAGCGGGAGTGCTTCGCCCGCGGGGAGATCTGGGAGGATACGTTCCCGCTCCGACGGCATGACGGCGTCTATCGGTGGTTCCTCGCGCGGGCCGTACCGATCAAGCATCCCGATGGCCGGATCGTCCGATGGCTCGCCTCGCACACCGACGTGACCGACGCACGCAACGCCGAGCAGGCAGTCCGTGAAAGCGAGGCCAAGCTCCGCCGCATCGTGGAGTCGGGGATCGTCGGCGTATTCTACTGGACGCTCGCTGGTGCGGTCACCGACGCGAACGACCAGTTCCTGCGCATGCTGGGCTACACGCGGCGCGAGCTGGAGGAGGGCTCCCTGAGCTGGCGGTCGCTCACACCTCCCTCCTCGCACGACGCGGACGTCACCAAGCAGCGAGAGATCACGGAGACAGGCATTGCGACTCCGTGGGAAAAAGCCTTCTACGCGCGAGATGGTCGCGAAGTACCGATGCTGGTAGCCGCGGCGATGCTCGAGGGGGCCGACGATCGCGGAATCGCCGTTTGCCTCGATATCAGCGCCCGGAAGGAGGCGGAGACCCAGCGCGAGCGCCTGCTCGCGCGGGAGCGCGAGGCTCGCGCGCAGGCCGAGCGGGCGATGCGGGTGCGCGATGAAGTGGTGGGGTTGGTCGCGCACGATCTGAGAAATCCGGTGCACACCATCACGATGGGCGCCGCTAACCTCGCCGATCTTCCCCTGACCGAGGAGCAGCGCGCTCGCCAACTCGGCGTCATCCAGCGCGCGGCGCGAGCGATGGATCGGCTGATTCGCGACCTGCTCGATGTGACGCGAATCGAGTCCGGCACCTTCGCCATTCAGCGTGCACCGCTCCGCGTCGAGACGCTCGTCGTCGAGACCCTCGAGCTCTTCGAGCCCGAAGCCAAGGCAAGGGAGGTGGAGCTGAGATACCTGGCGACCGGTGACGTCCCGCTCGTGAGCGGAGATCGCGACCGACTCACCCAGGTGCTCTCGAATCTGCTCGACAACGCGCTGAAGTTCACGCCGCCTCACGGGCGTATCGAGGTGCGCGCGTCGCAGTTAGGCACTGAGGTTCAGATCGCGGTGGCCGACACCGGGACCGGCATCGCGCCGTCGCACCTGCCGCACGTATTCGATCGCTTCTGGCAGGCGGATCGAACGAAGCGCGGGGGCGCCGGGCTGGGACTCGCCATCGCGCAGGGCATCGTCGAAGCGCACGGAGGACGGCTCTCCGTCGAGAGCGAGCTCGGGCGCGGGACGACGTTCTACTTCACGCTGCCTCAGGCCGCGGCGTGATCAGGAGAGGCTGAGAGACTCGGTCCGCTCGGCCCTTAGCGCCCCGGCTGTGTGCGTAACCGCTCGAGCACGGCGTCGTCGTCGCGCGCCTCGTCGGTGGGAACCTCGATGTACACGCGGTTCCCCGACGCCGGCGTGCAGCCCAGCCGCATACGCCCGCGAAGGTCGGGGTAGTTCGGGTCATCCGTGGCGCGCCAGCTCAGAAAGCCGATCGTCCAGGTCTGTCCCGTTTGTGCGTCTCGCAAGACGCGATCGATGTCCTTCATGGCTTCAATCCTTCCGTCAGTCTCGTGTCGAGGATGCGGGGAAACGGCTGCTTCAAGATAACGAATGGGACGCGCGTTACCGCCGCCACGACGACATCCGCTCTACCAGTGAACCGGGGTCTGACTACGCGCGTGAGCCGCGTTCCGATGCCAACGCGCCGGTACTCGGGGAATGCCGACCGAGCGCGCGCACGGCGTCGGCGTTCCACGTCTCGAGCGGGACACTCGGGTCGCGCGGCCCTTCCTCGCTGAACCGCTTGAGCCCTGCCGCCTCCATCGCCAGGTAGCGATGGTTGAGGTCCGCCATCTTCTTGCCCATGACGCCGCCCAGCAATCCGTCGAAGCGCAGTGCCAGCGTAACGCGAGCGCCGAGCGGCGCGGGCTCGACGCTGTGTCGCGCGTACACGAGGATGATTCCCGGTATCCCGCTCGACCAGGTGAAGCTCTTCCCGGGCTCGAGCGCGGTGATCTTGAACTTCGCGGGAGGGAGCTCGGGCTGCCGGACGATCGCTCGGCTTCCAACGGCAATCGATTTGTCGAGCAGATCGACGCTCGTGACCGACGGCGTCCACTCGTGCCACCGTTCGCCGTCGGACAGCACCTCCCACACGCGCTCGGGCGATGCCTTGATGTCGACCGAAATGCTGAAGTCTCTCATGGGTTCAAGCTGCAAGAGGGCTCTTCCGGCTACAACGCCGCTGCTACGTAAGCGAAAAACGGAGTGTGGACGTTCCACGTCACCGTGAAGGAGTATCCCGGGAGCGCGCCGCGCGTCGCCAACCTCGAGCTCGAGTCAACAGACTGGGATATCGCGGTTCACCGTCGTCGCCGTCCCAATGTCGCTCTCCACAGGCCGTAGCGCCGAGCGTGGCGCCAAACGAAAGGCCATCCGATGCCGGATGGCCTAACTCGTTGTCATTGGCCATAGCAGGGGCGGGACTCGAACCCGCGACCCCGGCATTATGAGTGCCGTGCTCTAACCAGCTGAGCTACCCTGCCAGGAATCCAAAACGGCCGGCCCTCGCGGACCGGCCGTCTTCATAGCGGGGGCGGGATTTGAACCCGCGACCTTCGGGTTATGAGCCCGACGAGCTACCAGGCTGCTCCACCCCGCGATAGTGGGTGTAAGCTAGTCCTGGTCAGGGGCTTGGTCAAGGTTCATTGCCGAGTGCGGACCGCGGATTCTGGTGGGCCATCACCGCGGAAATGCGCGATCGGCAGTCCGCCATCCGATCGTCTCGTCCGATGCTCACGAGATCCCACAACCCGTCTGCAACCACTCGCGGAGCGCTTGCGTCTCACGCGCTGCGCCCAGCTCCTCGAACTCGTTCAGCGCCGCGCGCGCATCGTCGACAGCGCTCACCAGATTCCCCATCGCGGCATGCATCTCCGCGCGTGCCCGTAACGTCTCCGCGAGGTTCAGCAGCGCCCCGTGCTGTCGCGTGGCTTCAACGGCGGAGTCCAGCAGCTCCGCTGCCATCCCGTATTTCCCGAGCCCGGTGCAGGCCACGCCCGCAAGCCGTGTCGCATCCGCCTGCCGAATGGGATCGCCCAGTGCCTCGAAATCCCGGGCAACACGGCGAGCGGTGGCCGCGGCGAACGCGAAGTCCCCTCGGCGCAGCGCGATTTCGGCGCGGCCCAGCCGCGCCAGCGCCACCAGCCGCTCCTGGTCCCCGTCCCGCGCGAACTCCGCGCTCTGGCGCTCGAGCTCGTCGGCTTCCGCCAGCTCGCCCCGGTCGCGGTGCGTGATGGCCATGTTGTGATAGCACTCGGACAATCCGCGCGAGTTGCCGGTTCGCTGGTACGCCGACACGGCCAGATGATACAGCGCGAGCGCATCATCCCACCGTCCCTCGATGTTCGCCACGATCCCGAGATTGTTCATCGCGCGCGCCACCAGCACATCATCCCGGTCGCTCCGCGCCAGATCCAGTGTCGCCTCGAACGCGCGGCGAGCGTCGTCGATCTCGCCCAGCTCGAGGTGCGCGGCACCGGACAGCACCGTCGCCTGCCGGAGACTCAACCGGTCGTCGGTGAGCTGCATGCGCGGCAGCGTCGTCCCGAGCCACGCGCGCGCATCGCGAGGGCGACCGGACCGCAGCAGCGCCTCGCCGAGCAGTGTCGCGCAGTCGGGATGCTCACCGACAATGGACGCGTTCGGGCTGAGCAGCGCGCTCAGCTCGCTCCACGAGCCTGC
>Ga0075431_100005162_pt1 | contig 12857 bp, 10 predicted proteins | sample RhiMetdeltSRZDD5_FD_75297 | JGI IMG/M metagenome (GOLD analysis project Ga0075431, IMG submission 75297) | Populus rhizosphere microbial communities from Tennessee, USA - Rhizosphere MetaG P. deltoides SRZDD5 | ecosystem: Host-associated > Plants > Roots > Rhizosphere > Soil | place: USA... | reverse complement strand
CCGGGACCTGGGCTACTTGAACGTGGAGACTTGGGAGCGACTGGAAGAACTGCGACGCCGTTCCGGGTTCCTCGTGTGGCGATTGTATCAATCCGTGAACAGGAAGGGGCGCTAGATACTTAGAGCGCCCCCACCCCCTACCGTCTCCTACCGTCTCCTACCGTCTCCTACCGTCTCCTACCGTCCCTAGTATGTAGGCGGCAGGGTTTTATACCTCTGGAGCAACTCCGCCTGCCGGCTCGTCAACGGAATCTCCTTGCCGCGAATGATCACGTGCTCCACCGCCGTCGAGAACTCGAACGGATCCCCCGACCACACCACCACATTCGCCACTTTCCCGACGTCCAGCGACCCGTACCGATCCGCCACGCCGAATACTTCCGCAGGTGACAGCGTGATCGCCCGCAACGCCTGATCCCACGTCATGCCGTACGACACCGCGTTCCCCGCCTGCTGGCGCAGGTTGCGCGAGTTGTGCGTATCGGTCTCGAGCAGCACGACCTTCACTCCGGCTTTGGCGAGCAGGGAAGCGTTTTCGTAGCGCACGCCGAGCGCATCGTAGGAGGGGATGTTGTCGAGCGGCTGGACCAGAACCGGAACGCCGGCGCTCGCGATCTCCGCCGCCACCTCCCAGGCCTCCTGCGCGCCCGCCAGGATGAGGCGCAGCTTGAATTCGCGCGCCAGGCGAAGGGCGGTCTCGATGTCGCTGCGGCGGTTCGCCAAAACGATTAGCGGCAGCCGGCCGTGTAACACGGGTAAGAGCGCCTCGAGATCCGCGGCGCTCGCGGACAGGGGCTGCATTTGCGCACGAGTGAAGTCCGTCTTCCGCCGCTCGTATTCCAGCGCGTCACGGAACACCTCTCTCAACAGCTGGGCGACGGCGGCACGGGAACCCCCGCCTTCATCCTTGGCGCCTTCGGAGAGATCGGCGACGATGCCGACGGGCGATTGCGCCGTCATCTCCTCGATGGTCGCTCCGGTCAGGTCGATCAGGACCGCCTGGCCGCTCACCAGGTGACCGGCTGGGGTCGCGAGCGTCGTTGTGATCCCCTCGATCCGGGTCACCGCGATCAGCTGCGAGGCGGGGTTGATGCCTTCCGTGACATTGAACGAGGCCGCGATCGTGTCGGGGCGCTGGGCCGCCTCCCGAGTACCGCCCACCGCGCTGATCTCCACCAGCCCCATCTGTCCGGCCCCGTCGATGAATCCCGGGGTTACCCATTTCCCGGTGGCGTCGATGCGGGTGGCATCGGCCGGAATCGTCACGTTGGCGCCGACGGCGGCAATCTTGCCGTCGCGGATCAGGACGGTGGCCTGCTCGATCTTCGGGCCGGACACCGGGTACACGGTCCCACCGGTGATCGCGATGGTCTGGGCCAGGATGAGGGCGATCATCGATCGGCTCCCGGGACCGGCTCTTGTCCCAGCTCAAAATCGGTGCGCGGCTGGTGCGCGGGATCGTTGCGATCGTATACGAGCCAGCCGTCGTTGTAGACCTGCAGCGCCTTGGCGTACACCGAGAACGGATCCGCCGACCACACGACGACGTCCGCCATCTTGCCGGGCTCGAGCGTGCCGACCAGGGAATCGATGCCCAGGACCCAAGCCGCGTTTGCGGTGAACCAACGCAGCGCCTGGTCGCGGGTGATGTCGATCCCCGCGCGGCGGCCGTAGTACATCGCCTTGCCGGCCTCCTGGTTGAGGCGCTGGATGCCGCTCTCCGAGTCGGAGTGAATAGTGGGACGCCCACCCGCCGCCTGCACCAGCGCGGCGTTCTCGTGAATTCCGTCCATGGCCTCTTCCTTGAAGCCCCACCAGTCGGCCCACACCGCCACGGCGGTGCCTTCGCGCGCCAGCAGGTCGGCGATCTTGTACGCTTCCACGGCATGATGGAAGGCGCGAATCTTGAACCCGAACTCGTGCGCCAGGTCGAGCATCTGCGCCATCTCATCGGCGCGATAACAGTGGTTCTGCACCAGGATATGGCCGCGCAGCACCTCGGCCAGGGTTTCGAGCTTCAGGTCGCGTTGCGGCGGGTCACCCTGATGATTGGCGTCCCACTTGTCCCAGCGCTGCCGGTATTGCTCCGCCTGAATGAACGCGGCACGGTACCCCGCCATGTTGCCCATGCGGGTCGAGGGGCCGCGCGAGCGGTACACCCGCTTGGGGTTCTCGCCGCACGCCATCTTCAGGCCATAGGGCGCGCCGGGAAACTTCATTTCCTGCACCGTGCGCGCGGGAATCAGCTTGAGAATCGCGCTGCGCCCGCCGATCAGGTTGGCCGAGCCGGGAAGGGCCTGGATCGTGGTCACCCCGCCCGCGATGGCGAGCGGAATCTGCGGATCCTGCGGCCAGAACGAATGCTCGGCCCAGACCTCGGCGGTCACGGGGTTGGTCGCTTCATTGCCGTCGGATTCGGCATCCGTGCCGGGCGCCGCGTACACGCCCAGGTGCGAGTGGGTGTCGATGACGCCCGGCGTCACGAATTTGCCGGTCGCGTCCACGACCACGGCATCGGCCGGCGCTTCCACGGTCGCGCCCACGGCCACGATGCGCCCGTCCCGGAACAGGATCGACCCGTTCGGGATCTCTTGCCCGGTCGCGGTCATGATGGTGGCATTCCGGATCACGACCGGCGCATTAGCGTGCCGGTGATAGGTCGACGGATATTGCGCCCGCTGCACGCTCGTCGATTCGGCGGGAGTGGGTGCTTGCGACGCGGGATGCCCGCTCGCTGTGGCACACGCGGCGAGGACGGGCAGGGTCAACCACACAAGGCGCATGACACGATCCTCCTGGTGCGTGGCCGGATTACTTCACCAGCTCGAACACGAACGGCGCCCCAACCAGCTCGATCTTGACGATGCGGCGTGGCGAATCCTTGGCGACCGCCATCACGATGGGCACCTGGCCCCCGGCGATCTCCAGCCGGAAGGTCTGGAATGTGCCCGCCGGCACCGTCACGGCTCCCCCATCCGCCGTCTTGATCTGCAGCACCGTGGACCGATTCTGCCCCGACTCGAACACGTTCATGTTGAACGTCTTTCCAGCTTCGAGTGGCAGCGCCGCGATCACCGTGCTGACGGCGTTGTCGTCGATGGTCCCGACGGCGACGGTGGTGTCGATCTCCGTCGTCTTGGATTCGCCGGACTGTTGCGGCGTGATCGAGCGTCCCTTCACCCGACCCGCCGCATACGTGAGGTGCGTCTCTGCCTGTTGCGGTCCCTGGTGGCCGGTCTGGTCGACCGAGGCAACGCTCAGATCGGCCGGATTGAACCGCACCGTCGTGCTCTGCTGAACCTGGCCGCCGCCGATCTGGGTGTCCTCGGTGTAGATGACCGAGTCGGCCCTGACCACCCACCGGGTCACCATCGCACCCATCGGATTTCCCTGGATGACGACCTGGAAACTGTCGCTCCGGCTCACGATCTGCGTGCGATCGATGGTCAGCGCACCAGCCTGGGGATGCAGATCGGCGAGCGTCATGGGCTTCCCGTCGATGTCGACGAGCCGCACCGGGGCGATCGCTTTGAGCCGATCGTAGAGCTGTTCGGCGTCGCCCACGACGACGATCGTCAGTGCGTTGCGGTGATACGCTCGCGCCGCGGCCGTACGCGCCTGCAGCCGGGTGACCGCCGCCAGACGCTCCCGGTACAGCCGCACGTAATCCGGTCCCAGGCCGAGTAGGCGGGCATTGGCGACCACGGATGCTATCTGCTGGGGCGTTTCGATCGTGAGCGGGAAGGAGCCCACCAGGAATCCCTTCACGTTGGTCAGCTCGCTGTCGGGCACCAGCTCGGTCCGCATGCGGTCGACCTGGTGCAGCATCTCGACGAGCGCGCTGTCGACGACTTCGGTACGACCCTCGAAGGTCGCCTCGAAGGCTCCCACTCCCCGCTTGCGGTCCAGACTGGCGTAGGAGCCGTAGGTCCAGCTCTTCTGCTCACGCAGAATCAGAAACAGACGGGAGTCCGGGCCGCCGCCCAGGATCTGCGTCGCGACGCGCGCGGCGAAGTACCCGGGATCAGTCGGCAGGAACGTGGTGTTGCCCAGCACGATGTTGCCCTGCACGGAGCCCGGGCGATGGACCAGCACGATCTCCGTCGCAACGTGGGCCGGGAGCGGAACCGGGACGGCGGCGGGCGCCGGCGTTCCCGTCCAGCCGCCGAGCGCTTTGCGGGCCAGCGCCTGAGCCCGGGCGAATGAGACGTCACCGGTGATCACGAGCAAGGCACCACGCGGCCGCAACCGGGCAGCAGCGAATCGCTGCACATCGTCCCGGCTGATGGCCCGATAGGATTCGCTCGTCGCATTGCGGCCATATGGATGGCGGCCATACAGCTCCGTGGCAAAGAAGCGGGCGGCCACGTTGGATGGCTGCGATAACTCCACCGCGAGATTCGACAGATAACGAGTACGGGCCAGCTCCAGCTCGTCGGTCGGGAACGTCGCGTTTCGTACCACGTCGCCCAGCAGGTCGAACGCCAGGTCGGCATGATCGGTCAGGACGTCGGTCGAGACCGTCAAGAAGTCCGCGCCGGAAGAGGCGCTGAGGTTGCCGCCCACCCCTTCGATCGTGGCTGAGATCTGGGCGGCGGTCCGCGTGGGCGTGCCCTTGGTCAGGAGCTCGGCGACGAGCTGGGCCGTGCCTTCCTTGCCGCTCGCGTCGTACATCCCGCCGGCGCGGACCGCCAGGAAGGCTGACACGATGGGCTGTTCGTGGTTTTCGACCAGCAACAACGTCATCCCATTGGCCAGCGTGATTTCCTGAAACGCCGGGAACCGAACCGGCGCAAGCGGGCTCGCGGCCGGAGGCCGGCTCGGGAAGGAGTCCTGGGCGGCGAGGGGAATCGCAGCACCGGCGGCCCATGCGATCGTCAGGGCGCCGATCGCCATGGTCCATGGCGTGGGTTTCATTGGCCACCTCCCGTCGCGGGAGCGACCGTCCGCACCGTGATCACCGTGGCGTTCTCCGGATCCAGGTATTTCGCCGCGACGCGACGGATATCGTCAGCGGACACCGCCAGGAACCGATCCAGATCGCTATTGATCTCGGCGAGCGAGTCGTGAAACATGAGATAGTGGTGGAGCTCCTCTGCCTTGTTGAGAATCGTCTCTCGTGTCTCGATGAACCCGGCTCGGAAGGTATTCTTCGCTTTCGTCAACTCGTCCGCGGTGACTCCCTGGGCCCTGACGCTGTCCAGCTGCGCGGCCACCAGGGTGTCGAGATGCTCGACCGCGACTCCCTGATTCGCAATGGCGAGCACGAGCATGATGCCCGGGCCGCGGCGCGACTCGAGGGGATTCACCTGGACCTGGGTCACGAGGGCCGCTTTCTCCTGCCGCACCACTTCCTCGTTCAGGCGGGAGCTTTCTCCGCGACCCAGAATGATGCCCAACAGCTCGAGCGCGGGCGTGTCCGGGTCGCCATGCGGGGGAATCCGGTACAACCGGATTGTCGCCGGGACGTTCGCGTGCGGATCCTGTACTTCGCGTCTCTGGATGCCCGGGGCGATGCGGTACGTGCACGGCGCGGCGGGCGGGACCGGTTGACTCGGGATGCCGCTGAAGTACCGCGTCGCGAGCCGGCGCAGCTCGGCTGGATTGAAATCGCCGACCACCACGAGGGTGGCGTTGTTGGGCGCGTAATAGGTGTTGAAGAAATTCTGCACATCGCTCAACTGCGCGGAGTTCAAATCGTCCATTGAACCGTAGAGGGAGTGGCCGTAGGCATAGCACGACACGGTGTCGAACGGCCACGCCATGCCGTCGAGAAAGGCCGGTACATACGGCTGGTTGTCGACCTGCAACCGGCGTTCTTCTTTGACGGTCTCCCGTTGATTGTGGAAGTTCGAGTCGGTGATGGCCAGCGAGCGCATCCGGTCGGCTTCGAGCCACAGGGCGAGGTTGAGGCGATTGGACGGCACCAGGTCCCAGTAGTTGGTCCGGTCTTCCCGCGTGCTGCCGTTCATGGTCCCGCCCGCGCGTTGCACCAGCTGGAAGTGCTCCGCCTTCTTCACGTGGGCGCTGCCCTGGAACATCATGTGCTCGAACAGGTGGGCGAACCCGGATCGCCCGGGCCGCTCCACCCGGCCGCCCACGTCGTACCAGATATCGACGGCCACGATCGGGGTCGAGTGATCTTCGGACATGATCACGCGGAAGCCGTTGGCGAGGGAGAACGTGTCGTAGGCGATGCGCCCGGACTGCGCCTCGAGCGGCACGGCCGTCAGCGCGCAACACCCTAGACCGGCGATCAACCAGAAACGCATAGGTGGACTCCGGAGGTAGCTACGACGTCGGGAACAGGTTCAGCGCGTTGGTCTCGAGAATCGCCCGACGCTGTTCGTCGGGAAGGGGCAGCGTGAGGAACTGGTCGATGTTGCCGCGCAGGTCTTTCACCCCTGGGCTGGGCCAGTCGGTGCCCCACAACACACGGTCGGCGATCTCGGACAAGCGGGGAAAGTAGTCCAGCAGCTTGAGGGGCGGAATGCCGGAAACGTCGAGCCTGACCTGTCGATGACGTCGCAGGATAAAAAAGGCCTCGTCCATGTACAACGGCCGGCCGCCGTGGGCCATGACGAGCGGCAGATCGGGGAAATCGATGGCGACATCGTCCAGCTCCATCGGGTTTCCCCACTTGGATCGGGCGCCCGGGAAGATGGAAGTGCCGGTGTGCACCATCACCGGCAGGCCGCGCGCTTCACAGCGCCGGTAGATCGCCGCAAGAGCATCCAACCCCTGAGTGTAGGCGTTGGCGGGAAAGGCCTGGTGGTTGGGGTGAATTTTGAGGAGTCGGATACCGAGGCCCAACAGTCGGTCCACGTCACCGGCTGGATCGGTGGTGAACCGTGGGTGGACGCCGCCGTAGGGAAGCAAGCGCTGCGGGTCGGCGCTGGCATAGCGCGCCGCAAAATCGTTGGTCGTGTTGGTGAACCCCATGATGTCGGGGCTGGGGTAGTTCACGAGCCCCACCCGCCACACCCCCGCCTGGTCCATGATCTGGAGCAACGCCTTGGGGTCGTCCATCAGGGACAGCAGGAAATCCCAATGGTCCTCCTTTCCCCGCCGCATGACTTCCTGAACACGGGGCTTCAAGTCCCGCCATGGCTGGATGTGGATGTGCACATCGGTGATGCGGGGGAGGGAGGTACCGGCGGGGGTCATGGCTCGCGCGGGGTATCGGGCCAGGTATAGAACCCTTTCCCGGTCTTCTTCCCCAGCTCGCCTTTGGCGACCTTGTCCTTGAGGATCTGCGGTGGCGCGTAGTGGGGCATTCGCAGCTGTTGTTGCAAGTATTCCGCGATCGCCAGCCGTACATCCAACCCGACCAGATCCGTGAGCTTGAGCGGCCCCATGGGATGGTTGTAGCCCAGCTCCATCGCCTTGTCGATGTCCTCGGCGCTGGCGACTCCTTGTTCCAGCATGCGCATGGCCTCGAGCCCCAGGACTACGCCGAGCCGGCTCGAGGCGAACCCGGGAGAGTCCTGCACGACGATCGGTTCCTTCCCGAGGCGCCGCGCGAAGGCGGTGGCGATGTCGATCGTGCTCTGAGGGGTTCGGCCGTGCCGCACGACTTCCACCAGCCGCATCAGGTGCACCGGATTGAAAAAGTGCATCCCGATGAGGCGGCCGGGTTCGCGCACGGCGGCGGCGATCTGCCCCACCGAGAGGGAGGACGTGTTGGATGCGAGCAGCGCGTCCGGCGGCGCCTGCCGCTCCACCGCCGCGAACACCAGCTGTTTGGTGTTGAGTCGCTCGACGATGGCCTCGATGACGATCTGGGCGTCCATCACGGCGTCGTCCAGGTCCGCGACGTAGCGCAGCCGGCTGTGGACGGCCGCTCGATCGGCCTCGGTCAGCTTACCTCGCTGCATCCCGCCAGCGATGAGCGATTCGATGCGTCCCTTGGCTTCGTCCAGAGCATCGGGGCGGCTGTCGGTCAAGGCCACGGGACAACGCGCCAGCGCGGCCGCGTACGCGATGCCGCGCCCCATGGTGCCGGCTCCGATGATGGCGACCCGCGGAGGGACGGACTCGGGTGCGGTCATGCGGTCAGCGCGTCGACGGTGCGTCGTCCCGCGTCAGGACGGTTGGTACACAAGCCGTTGGTGCCGATGGCGGCCAAGTGGCGCATCTCGAACGGGTCGTCTACGGTCCACACGATCAGCTGCGCGCCCACTTGATGGACGGCTTTCACCAGCTCCGTGTCCACCATCGCGCGATCCTGCCACAACGCCGTGGCCCCGGCGTCTCGCAGCGGTCCCACCGGGTTCACGGGGTAGGACGTGCTCAACACGCCGCGCGGAAGACCAGGACGGCGCCGGCCCAGCCGGGCCAGAATGCGGTGGTCGAACCCGTGCACGGCGTACCCCGCTGGATTGGGCCCCTGGTCGAGGACGGCCAGGAGGTGGGTGTCGGCGCCGGGCGGCAGAGTTTTCACTTCGACATAGACGCGCAGGCGAGGATCGATCGCCGCGAGCGCCTCCTCGAGCAGGGGCGGGGCCTCGCCGTTTGCGAGCCGGTGGGCGCGGATCCGCTCCGTGGTGGACGAGGGAATGGGATCTCCCGCAATCGTCGCGTCGTGGTGCACGATCAACGCGCCGTCCGCCGTGGCATGAATGTCCAGCTCCACGCCGTCCGCCCCGAGTCGACCCGCGGCCCGGAACGCGGCGAGGGAATTCTCCAGCTCGACCGCCGACGCGCCCCGATGCGCGATGACGAGCGGGCGCGTCACTGCAACAGACTATCGGCCTTCTTCGGCTCGATCCAGCCCGGCTCCTTCTCGATGTCGTGCACCAGCGCGATGTCCTCCGGGCGTGGCAGGAGGCTGGTCCGGTAGGCCGGGTATTTGTCGGGGTCCATCGGCTGGCCCTCCGTCGTGAAGCACTGGTGGCCATACATGCCGATGCGACGGTTGAACTGCAGCTCGGGGACCTTGAGCCAGCGGTCGCGCTCGGAGATGAACATGTTGAGTCGCTCCACCAGCTTTACGATCTCCTGGCGGTACAGGCCGCGCGAATGTTCGTTGAGCTTCGACTTGTCCGCCTCGGTCGTGTTGTCCCGCTCGTCGTAGCGCCCCTTGAGCCCCCACACGTACGCCCAATGTGCGGACGACGAATTATCGGTGCCGAAAAGGTCGAACGCGGTCGGAATCCACTTATAGAAGAACCGCTGGATCACTTCAGGCGGCATTTTGCCGGCCTTCACGATGCGCAGCAGGCCGTTATTCCCGGTGCCGAGGTGAAACGACTCTTCCTTGAGCATGGGACCCATGGAGCGCGCCAGCGGATCGAACGCGCTCACCGACAGCATCTTGAGCTGGAATTTGCCGTCCCGGTCGATGAACTGGGTGTAGGTGAAAAAGTCCAGCCAGTTGTCGACGATTTCGTTGAAGCTGCCGAGCAGGCGCTCGCCCTCATCGGCGCGCCGCTCCAGCAGCTTGGCGGCTTCCCGCTTCCCCTCGTCGCCGAAATGCGCGCACAAGAGATAGCTCATCTGCCAGCCGTGCCGCATCTCCTCGATCATCACGCGCTGCAAGGAGAGCAGATCGTAATCGGAGGGCGCGTTGTGCAGCAGGTTGCGCTGCTGCTCCACCGACGCGAATTCGGTGTCGCCCTGGTAGACGATGAGGTTCAGCAGAGCATCGCGAATGCGCTGATCGGGAATGTGCATCACGGTCGGCCATTTGCGCTGGCCGCGGTAGTGCCCGAACTCGATATGCGGCACTTCCGGCTCACCGAACTTGGCGTCGAAATTGAACTCCCGCAGGGCTCCGGGGGGCAGGCCGATCGAATCCTGCCAGTAACGGAAGTAGTCGATCCAGTCGTCGAAGTTGCTCAGCTTCCGGACCATGGTCAGCGACTCCGGGTGGCGAGTGAGGCGTCGAGGCGCGCGCGCGCGTCGGGGGTGGCGAACAATTCGTGTTGCATGTCGATCTCGTGATCCAGCATCTCCAACAGCGTCGCGTGGGTACTGCGGTAGATCGCTTCCTTCGCGCGGCGCAGGGCCAGCGCGGGGAACGTCGCCCAGGCGGCGGCCAGGGTCTGCGCTTCGGTCGTCAGGCGATCCGCGGGGACCACGCGGTCGAACAGGCCGAGGGTCAGGGCTTCGGCGGCCGGCACCATGCGAGCGCTGAACAGCAGCTCGAGCGCGCGGGACGGCCCCACGAGGCGTGGCAGGAAGTAGCTCCCGCCCCAGTCGGGGCCGAGTCCCAGTCTGGCGAACACCTGTCCGATAGTGGCGGAGTCCGCCGCGAGCCGGTAGTCGCAGGCGAGCGCCAGGTTCGCCCCGCCGCCGGCGGCCGCGCCATTGACCGCGGCGATGACCGGCTGCGGCGCTCCCCGAATGAGGAGCGCGATCTCCTTGCCACCGGCGACGAGGGCGTCACCGTCGCTGCCGAGGATGGTCAGGTCGGCGCCGGCGCAGAAGGCTCGTCCGGCTCCCGTGACGATGATGACGCGGACGACCGGATCACTCGACACGCGGCGCAACGCGGCGATCATCTCCTGACACAGCTCGCGCGTCAGTGCGTTGAGCTTCTCGGGCCGGTTGAGGGTGACCGTGGCGAGTCCATCCGCTACGGTGACGAGCACGAGACTCATGCGCGCTCCACGATCATCGCGATGCCCTGACCGACGCCGATGCACATGGTCACTAAACCGTAGTGAGAATTCGTACGGTGAAGAGCGTAGAGAAGAGTCGTAAGAAGCTTGGCGCCGGTGCATCCCAGCGGATGTCCGAGGGCGATGCCGCCGCCGTAAATGTTCACGCGGGCAGGGTCGAGCTTCAGCTCTTTGATGCACGCGATCGCCTGGGCGGCGAATGCCTCGTTCAGCTCCACCAGGTCGATCTGATCGATCGTGAGCCCGGCTCGCTTGAGGGCCTTTTGTGTCGCGGGAATTGGACCCAGTCCCATGCAGCTCGGGTCGACGCCGGCCACGGCCGAGGTCACGACGCGACCCAGCGTTTTGGTCCCGATCTTCAGGTGTTCGGTACCGATCACCAGGGCGGCGGCGCCGTCGTTGATTCCACTCGAGGTGGCGGCCGTGACCGTTCCATCCTTTTTGAAGGCGGGCTTTAGCTTGGCCACGCTGTCGAGCGTGGTCCCCGCGCGCGGGTATTCGTCCTTGGCGAAGGTCGAGCCATCGGGGAGGGGGACGGGGACCAGTTCATCAGTGAAGACGCAGTCGCGCTGGGCCTGCTCGGCCCGTCGCTGACTCTCGACCGCAAATGCATCCTGCTGGCCCCGAGTGATCCCGTATCGCTGGGCTACGACTTCCGCGGTCTCGCCGAGCGAAATGGTCCATTCCTTATTCAGCCGGGGATTGGTGAATCGCCAGCCCACGGTCGTGTCGGCCGTTTCGGGCGCCTTGCGACTCCAGGGCTCGCCGGCCTTGAGCATCACGTACGGAGCGCGTGTCATGCTCTCGACGCCACCGGCGATGAACAGTTCGCCCTCCCCGGCCTTGATCGCCTGGGCCGCACTCGACACTGCCTGGAGGCCGGACCCGCACAGACGATTCACGGTTTGCCCCGGGACTTCGACCGGCAGTCCCGCGAGCAGCAGCGCCATGCGCGCCACATTGCGGTTGTCCTCGCCCGCCTGGTTGGCGCAGCCGAGGATGACGTCATCGACGGCCGCAGGATCGATCTTGGACCGCTCCACCACGGCCCTGATGGGGACCGCGGCGAGATCATCGGGGCGGATGCTCGCCAGCGAGCCGCCATGCTTGCCGACGGGAGTCCGGAGAGCCGAATAGATGAACGGTTCCCTCATGGAACTTCCAATGCAGAATGAAGAATGCCGAATGAAGAGTAGGTCAATTCTGCACTCATCATTCTCCACTCTGCATTCGTCATAGCCCCACCCACACTGTCTTCGTCTCCAGATACCCGTCCAACGCGTCGCGGCCGAGGTCGCGTCCGAATCCCGACGCCTTGAACCCGCCGAACGGCGCGCCGGAATCGTAGAAGTTGTAGCTGTTGATCCAGACCGTGCCGGCTCGAATGGCGCGCGCGGCGCGATGCGCCTTCTGGATGTCCCTGGTCCAGATGCCGGCGGCCAGGCCGTACATCGAGCGGTTGGCGAGTTTCACGCCTTCCTCGAAGTCCTGGAACGTCAGTACCGCGAGCACGGGACCGAAGATCTCCTCACGGGCGATCGTCATGTCCGGAGTGACGCCATCGAACACGGTCGCCTCGACGTAGTACCCCTTCCCGTTGGGCTTTACGGCCTTTCCGCCCGCGACCAGAGTAGCGCCTTCATCGACGCCTTTCTTTATGTAGGAGAGCACCGACTCCTGTTGCTTCCTGGAAACGAGGGCGCCGAGGCGCGTGCTTTTCTCCAGCGGGTCCCCGGGCGTGATCTTCTTCGCGCCGGCGGCGAGCTGCTCGATCACCTGGTCGTGGACACTCGCTTCGATCAACAGGCGCGATCCGGCCGCGCACACCTCACCTTTTCCATAGAAGATTCCGGTTTGGGCGCCTTTGACGGCGGCTGGAATATCGGCGTCCGCAAAGACGATGTTGGGGCTCTTGCCGCCCAGCTCGAGCGTCACCCGCTTGTTGGAATCGGCCGCCATCTTCATGATCTGGCGGCCGACTTCGGTCGAACCCGTAAAGGAGATCTTGTCGACGTCGGGATGACGCACCAGCGCGGCCCCGGCGGTCGAGCCGCCGCCCGGCACCACGTTGAACGCGCCCGGCGGGAAGCCCGCTTCGAGCATCAGCTCCGCCATGGCGAGCGCGGTGAGCGGCGTTTCGGAGGCCGGTTTGAGCACGATCGTACAGCCCGCGGCGAGCGCCGGAGCGAATTTCCAGCTCGCGATATTGAGCGGGAAATTCCACGGCACGAT
>Ga0075431_100005161_pt1 | contig 12857 bp, 10 predicted proteins | sample RhiMetdeltSRZDD5_FD_75297 | JGI IMG/M metagenome (GOLD analysis project Ga0075431, IMG submission 75297) | Populus rhizosphere microbial communities from Tennessee, USA - Rhizosphere MetaG P. deltoides SRZDD5 | ecosystem: Host-associated > Plants > Roots > Rhizosphere > Soil | place: USA... | reverse complement strand
CCGGTCCAGGTCAGCTCCTTGACGACGTCCTGGCGCAGCACGTCGCGCACCGTCTGCGTCAGCGCGACGTCGGGCACGAGGCCCCACTGGATCTCGAGGATCGAGAAGCGCGCGTCCGGCCTGGCGATGCGGATGTCCGCGCCGAGAGCGATCTGGAAGCCGCCGCCGTAGGCGACGCCGTGCAGCGCCGCGATCACCGGCACGGGCAGACGCTTCCAGGTGTAGGCGGAGCGCTGGAAGAAGTTGTCGGGGCGCGCGTCGCGTTTCTCCTGCGTGGGGGCCGGCGCGCCGGCGCCGCGGGTGGCCTCGCCCGCGTCGGCCGTCATGGCGCGGAAGCTGTCGAAATCGAGGCCGGCGCAGAAGCCGCGCCCGTTGCCCGAGAGCACCACCGCGCGCACACCCGGCGCCCCGGCGAGGCGCTCACCCGCCTCGCCGAGCGCCGCGAACATCTCGCGCGAGAGCGCGTTGTACTTGTCGGGCCGGTTCAGGCGCACATCGGCCACGCCGCCGGAGATCTCGATCGTCACCAGGTCGCCCAAGTGCAGCCTCCTCGCAGGCCTGACATACTGCCACGTCTCGCGCGCCGCCGGCCAAGGAGACCTCATGAAGCTCGGACTCAACGCCGTCGCCTTCGGCTCGAAGCTGACCCTCCCGATGGACACGATCCTCCACGCGGAGCGTCTGGGCTTCGATTCCGTCTGGACCGCCGAGGCCTATGGCAACGACGCCATCACCGCCGCGACCTGGATCGCCGCGAAGACGGAACGCATCAAGGTCGGCACGGCCATCATGCAGATGCCGGCGCGCACGCCGGCCATGACCGCGATGACGGCCATGAGCCTCGATCACCTCTCCGGCGGCCGCTTCATCCTCGGCCTCGGCCCGTCGGGTCCGCAGGTCGTCGAGGGCTGGCACGGCGTGCCCTACGGGCGTCCGCTCACGCGCACGAAGGAGTACATCGAGATCGTGCGCAAGATCCTGGAGCGGAAGGAGCCGCTCGAGCACGAGGGCTTCCACTATCACATTCCTGCGACGGGCCCGGAGGCGACGGGCCTCGGCAAGCCGCTGAAGAGCATCCTGCACGGGAACCCGGCGCTGCCGATCTACACCGCGTCGATCGGGCCCGCGGGCCTGCGCTGCGCCGGCGAGGTGGCCGACGGCGTCTTCCCGATGATGATGAACCCGGAGCGCTTCGATCAGCTGCAGCGCCCCTATCTGGAAGAGGGCTTCGCCAAGGCGACCCGGCCGATGAGCCTGGCGAACTTCGCGGTCTGCCCGGGCGTCTCGGTGGTCATCTCGGACGACGTCGCGAAGGCGCGCATGCCGATCAAGGCCGGCCTCGCGCTCTACATCGGCGGCATGGGTGCGCGCGACAAGAACTTCTACAACGACTACGCGAAGCGCCTCGGCTACGAGGAGGCCGCCGCGCAGATCCAGGACCTCTTCCTGGCGGGCAAGAAGATGGAGGCGGCCGCGGCGGTGCCGGACCAGCTCGTCGACGACGTGCACCTCGTCGGCCCGCGCGCGTACATCCGCGAGCGACTCGCCGCCTGGCGCGAGGCGGGCAAGAAGCGCCACGTGGACACCATGCTCATCGGCAGCGGTCAGCGCGAGGCGCTCGAGCTGCTCGCCGAAGAGCTGCTCTAGCTCCGCCGCGCGACGAAAGATGGACGCCACCTATCCCGGCGCCGTGGCGCCGGAGCGCCACCGTACGCTCACTTCGCTCGGCCTGCGCCTGCACGTCGCCGAGTGGGGTGATCCGGCCGCCGAGCCCGTGCTGCTGCTGCACGGCTTCTACGACCACGTGCACGCGTTCGACCTGCTGGCGCCGCTGCTGGCCGAGCGCTTTCGCGTCGTCAGCTACGACGCCCGCGGTCACGGCGAATCCGAGTGGCCCGACTCCTATGCGTGGCAGACCGACGTGCTCGACGCGATCCACGTCCTGCGCGACCTCGGCCGCCCGGCTCACGTCGTCGGTCACAGCCGCGGCGGCGGGCTCGCGACCGACTGCGCCGCACAGTACCCGGATCCCGTGCGCGGGCTGGTCGTGCTCGACGGCTTCGGCCCGCCGCCGCTCTCGCAGCCCAACGCCTTCCAGCGTCACCGGCTCCAGGGCAGCGTGCCCCAGCAGCTGACGACCTGGCTCGACTGGCGCCGCGGCGTGGCGGCGCGGCGCACGTTCGCGCCGGCGTCCTCGCTCGAAGAGCTGGCCGCGCGCCGGCAGGTCCAGAACCCGCGCCTCTCGCTCGAGTGGCTGCGCTACTTCGCGGCGCACGGCTCGCGCCGGGTCGGCGAGGGCTTCGCCTGGAACTTCGATCCGATGGCGTCGCGCGGCGCAGGGCCCTTCCGTCCCGAGTGGATCGCGCCCGGCTGGCGGCGCCTGAAGGCGCCGATGCTCGCGGTGGTCGGCGACGAGCCCGACACCTGGGGCCCTCTCGACGAGTCGATCCTCTCGGAGCGACTCGCGAACGTGCCCGTGCTGACGCGCGCGACGGTGCAGGGCGCCGGCCACTTCATGCACATCGAGAAGCCGCGCGAGACCGCCGCGCTGATCCGCGACTTCCTGGAGGCCGCGTGATGCTACGTCTGCGCAGCGGTCGCACGGATGTAGCGCTCCACACCTTGCGCGATGCGGCGGGGCCGACCCTGCTGTGCCTGCACGCGCTGCGCGGGCGCGCCGCGGATTTCGCGGAGCTCGCGCCGCACTGGCCGGGGCGCGTGCTCGCGCTCGACTTCTCGGGGCACGGGGCTTCCGACCGGCCGCGCGGCGGGAGCTACACGCCGGAGCTGCTGGCCGGCGACGCGGACGCGGCGCTCGCCCACACGGGCAACGCCTGTGTGCTCGGCGTCGGGCTCGGCGCCTACGTCGCGCTGCTGCTGGCGGGCGGACGCCCGTCGCGCGTGCAGGCCGCCTATCTGCTGCCAGGTGCGGGCCTCGAGGGCAGCCGCACCCTTCCGCACACGCTCGTGTCGGGCGAGGCGCTGCGCGCGGAGGTGGCGCGGCTGCTCGAAGCCGCTTCGCATCGCGATGCGCCGGGGTTCGACCCGATGGTGTGCGCGCTCGACGCCGATCCGCGCCCGCCGGACTACGCGCGCGCCCACGCCGATGCCGCGACCCGCCTGCTCTTCGGGGAGGACGGCGAGCTGCGGCCGCCGTGGTGGGAGATGTCGCGCGAATCGGCCGCGGCGCTGCGCGCGCCGTCGGACCCGCGCGCGGGGCTCACGATGTTGTACGCGAGCGCGGAGGCGACGTCCTAGCTCGCGAGCTCCCTGGCGCGTGCTTCCAGCCAGGTCATCCCGAGCGCGCCGGCCAGGTGCGCCGCCTGCGCGGCCTCGCTGCGCGCGCGCGCGCTGCGCTGTCGTCCCGCGAGCCAGCGCGCGTAGGCGTAGCCGAGGCGCGCGATTTGCGGCCTCGCCCCGAGTCGCTCGTTCATCGCGAGCGCCTCCTGGAAGTGCTCCTCGGCGCGCTCGGCTCTGCCGAGCAGCGCCGCCAGCAGCGCGAGCGGATACGACGCCGATCCCTCGTAGAGGAGCAAGCTGTTCGGCGTGTTGTAGAGCGCGTAGGGCGCCAGCAGCCCATAGAGGCGCTCGGCGCGCGCGCTATCGCCGAGCTCGGCGGCGGCGATCGCGAGGTGGCTCAGCGCGTTCACGTAGCCGATGTCCTTCGGGATGTCCTCGAAGTCGCGCGCCGCCATCTGGTCGAGCATCGAGCGCGCCTCGCGCTCGCGGCCGAGCTGCGCCGTCAGCGAGACGATGCCGGCGCGGTAGCTCCACTGGACCTCCGCGCCGGCGCTGAAGAGCACCGCGAGGTTGCGCTCACGCACCGCCTCGGGCCCGCCGCGCGCGAGCGAGATGGCGAAGCGCTGCGCGTCGAGGAAGAGCCGCCCGTACGAGAGGCCCATGCGCTTGCCGCGGCCACCGAGCTCCTTGCACTCCGCGAGCGCGGCCTCGAACTCGCCGTCGGCGAGCCGGCGCTGGTTGCGCAGGCGGTCGTGCAGCCAGATGGCCTCCGGGAGCCGCGCGCTACGCGCCTCGCGCTCGACCGCCTGGAGCGACGCGTCGGCCGCCGCCATCTCGCCCCGGTACAGGAACGCGCCGACGCGCGCGACGTGCGCGTCGCCGCTGGCCCAGCGCCCGCGTTCGTTGAGCCGCAGCATCTCGTCGGCGACGGCGATCACGTCGTCGATGTGATCGGGCCCGGAGAGTGCGTGCAGCCGCGCGCGCAGCGCCTCGAAGAGACGCACCGAATCCCCGAGCCGGCGCGCGAGCGCGACGGCCTCCTCGGAGAGCGCGGCGCTCCGCAGCATGTCGTGTGCGTAGGGGGGCACGCAGGCCAGCTGGCTGAGCGCGCTGATGCGCTGCGGGTCGGGGCCGTCCGGCGCGACGCGCAGCACTTCCTCGAGCGTCGAGCGCACGAGCGGGTCGGGGATGCCGCCGACCTGATGCGAAGGGCGCAGGATGCGCGCGGCGCGCAGCAGCAGATCGCTGTAGCCCTGCTGCCGTCCGATCCCGACGACGACGGAGAGCGTGCGGCGGGAGTCGTCGTAGCGGCCCGCGAGCCGCTCGGCGCGGCCGAGCGCCCACAAGGTCTCGGCGCGCTGGCGCGTCGGCGTCATCGGGTCGAGACCCTGCGCCTCGAGCGCCCACTCGTAGAATGCGACGGCGTCCTCGAAAGCGTGCATGCCCGCGGCCGACTCCGCCGCCCGGATCGCAGCCGCCGCGACCCGCGCGGAGTCGCCGGCCGGCAGCGAGCGGTAGAAGTGGTGCGCGATCTGGCTGTGGCGCCGCTCCGAATCGCCGAGCTGCGCCAGCAGCTCGGCGGCGCGCCGATGCGTCGCGACGCGGTCGCGGCCCGGCATGTCGTCGTAGAGGATCGAGCGCAGCAGCTCGTGCGCGAAGCGGTAGCGGTGCGAGCCGTCCTCGACGACCAGGCCGCACGCAGAGGCGCGTTCGAGCGCTTCCAGCAGCGACTCGATGGAGCCTCCCTGCAGGCGCTGCAGGATCGTGACCTCGAAGCTCTCGCCGAGCACGGAGGCACTCGCCAGCACGGCGAGCGCCTCGGCATCGAGCGTCGAGAGCCGAGCGCGCAGCACGTCGCGAGCGACCTTCGACGGGCCGATCGCCTCGGGCTCGAGATGGGGCAGGAGCTCCGCGCCGTGCTCGAGCAGCAGCGAGCGCACCGTCTCCTGGAGGAAGAGCGGGTTGCCGGCCGTCGCGCGATGGACGGCCTTGCAGAGCGAGGTGGAGGGCGCGCGGCGCGTCAGCTCGGCGATGTACGACGCGACGTCGTCGCGGGTCAGATGGCCGAGCTCGATGTGCGGGGCGCTCCGCAGCACGCGGGCGGCGCGGCGGCGGTCCGAGAAGGTGACATCCGTCCGCAAGGTGCCGACGACGAGCAGGGTCCTGCGCTGGAGCTGGGGGACGAGCAGCGCGAGCAGCTCGAGCGTCGCCGAGTCGGCCCAGTGCAGGTCCTCGAGCAGCAGCAGGATCGGCGCCTCTTCGGCGGCCTGCACCAGGAGCCGCACCACGCCGTCGAGCACCCAGAAGCGGTCGCCCGCCTTGCGGCGCGGCCTGTGCCGCGGCGCGCCGTTCTCGCGCTCGCCTTCCGCAGCCATGCGCGAGAGCAGCGCCTCGCCGGACTCGCACAGCGCCGGGCGCGCGCGCACTGCCTCGCGCAGGACCTGGATCCACGGCCAGAAGACCGGCGCACCGAGCCCCTCGACCGAGCGTCCGCACCAGGTGTCGACACCATGGAGAGATGCACGCGCCCTGAGCTCCTCGGCGCAGCGCGTCTTGCCGATGCCGGCCTCGCCCGCGAGCAGGCAGATGCCGCCCTCGCCGAGCAGCGCCTGTGTGAGGCGAGCCTCGAGGCGCTCCATCACGTCGCTTCGCCCGACGAACGGCAGCTCGCCTCCCTGCAGGAGCGCGGGCTGCGCGGCCGCCACGACTTCGACGTCGGCGATCAATCGGTAGCCGCGCCCGGGCACCGTCTCGATCGGCCACTTGGCGCCGCGCTCCTGACCGAGCGCGCGGCGCGCGTGGAAGACGGTCCAGGGCACGGCGCCCTCGCTCACGTGCTCGCCGGGCCAGAAGGCGGCGAGCAGCTCCGCCTTCGTCACGACCTGCCCGCGGCGCTCCAGCAGGTAGCGCAGCAGATCGAAGACCTTCGGCTGCAGCGACAGCGAGACGCCGCTGCGCGTCAGCGTGTATGCGGCCCCGTCGAGCTCGAAGTCGCCGAACCGGTACAGCAAGAGCGCGGCTCCCTCGTGCCGCCCAACCCTGGGTTTCCCCGCTCGCGCACAGCCAATTCTGCACCAATCGGATGCTAATTGGAATCCAAATGCAGCCTCGCGCGCGCACGCACGAGAATGCTCGGCGGCGCGCGGAGGTGCCGCGACGCCGGATCAAACGTTCGATGGAGGAATGATCACGTGAATGCACTGATGCGGAAACAAGCATTCGCAACCCTCTGCGGGCTGGCCCTCGCGACGCTCTTCGCTTCCAGCGCTCTCGCGCAGGGAAGCACGACACTCGCCGCGTTCAGCCAGCCGGGTCCGCGCTCGGTCCAGGTTTCGAGCGTCTCGGGTTACACGCTCTACCTGCCGAACCCGATTCCCTCCGGCGCCCCGATCCTCACCTGGGGCAACGGCACGGGCGGCAGCCCGTCGACCTACAGCGGATTGCTCCGCCAGTGGGCGTCGTACGGGATCCTCGTGGTCGCCAGCAACTCCGGGAGCACGGGCACGGGCTCCCAGATGGTGCAGGGGATCACGGTGATCCAGAACGCAGGGCTCGGCGCCGGCAACTACGTCTGCACCGCCGGACACTCGCAGGGCGGGAGCGGCACCGTCAATGCGGCGCGCGATTCGCGCGTCGACTGCGCGATGCCGATCCAGCCGGACACGGTCTACACCGCGTCATCACACGGGAGCAGCATGAACGGCAAGCGGTCGCTGATCCTGTGCGGCTCGTCCGACACGCTGGCGCCCTGCGGGTCGACGTTCGCGACGTACAACGGCAACGGGCTCTTCAACGAGACGTCAGGCCCCTCGGTGGTCGTCATCCGAACCGGTGCCGGGCACTTCGAGCCGACCGGCTCGGGCGTGAACGACTTCACTGGCATCTCGACCGCGTTCCTGGTGGCGAACATGTTCAACGACGGCAGCGCGAGGGCGCTGTTCTACGGCCCGAGCCCGCAGATCCTGCAGGTCTCCGGCTGGACGAACGAGCGCTTCAAGGGCACGTCGGGTCTCTGAGAGGCGGCGCTCTCTCGGCGAGCGCGCTTCGTACTGGCTGCGGCCCCACCTCCACGGAGCCGCAGCCAGTACACCCGGCCGTTTTCAGCTGCCCGCGCTCTCGCCGCGCCGCTCCGCCTCCACCTTTCGGATGATCTCGAGCATGGCCGCTTCCATCTTCTGCACGTCCTCGCTCTGCACGTCGCTGATGTGCGTCTCGAGCGCATCGAGCGTCCCGGCCATGCGCAGGATCGGTCGCAGCGCCGGTCCGCCGAGGTCGGGATGATCGAAGCGCACCATGCCGGTCAGATCCGCCGTCCGGTCGCGCAGGTAGAAGCGGCCCTTCACGGCGGCGGCCGTGTAGGCCTGGAGGATGGCGAGGTCCTGCACCTCGAGGCGGTCCTCGGCCAGCTCGAACGTCCCGGCGATGCTCTCGAAGCGGTCGAGGCCCGGCGGCTCTTCGTCAGTGACCTCGTCGTGCGTGTACGCGAGCCCCGCGGCGCGAGCCAGCGAGAGACCCGGCAGCTCGCCATCCAGCACCTCGAAATCGCCGACCCCCGTGAGCGCGCGGCGCTCGAGCGGCCCCGCGAGCTCGAGGTGCGCGTACAGCCGCCCCGACACATCCTGGCGTCCCCACAGCGCCTCGACGAGCGGCGCGAGCTGCGCGCCTTCGACGCTGACGACTCCCAGGGCCTGCCCTCCGCGGAGGTCGTAGCTCCCATGGGCCGCGAGCTTCTCGCCGGCGATCTCGATCTCCCCCCGCGCCTGGAAGCTCGACGGGTCGAGCCGCGCGCTCGCGATGTGCAGGCGTCCGCTGTGCGGCAGCCACGCCAGCAGATCCGTCTCGGGCAGCGCCGCGAGATCGAGCTCACCCGCGGCGAGCTCCAGCACGTCGCCGCGCAGATCGAGGCTCCCCGACGCGCGCAGCAGCGCCGACTCGATCCGGACGTCGCGCAGCCGCAGCGCGCGCCGCGGCTCCTCCCAGGTGCCGGCGATGCGCAGCGGGACGCCATCCGGCTTCTCGAAGTGCGCCCCTGCGCGAAGGCTCGCGGCGCCGAGATCGAGCGCGACGGCGCCCGTCAGGTCCGCGGCGAGCTTCACCCGTCCCGCGACCCGCGCACCGCTGCGTTCGAGATCCAGGTCGTGCTCGAGCGCGAGCGACGCGCGCAGCGCCTCCGCGCCGCGTCCTTCCGCGTCGAACGTGCCCGTGGCGAAGCCGCGCAGCCCGGTGAGGCCGGCCTCTTCCGCGAGCCGCGCGAGCTCGACCTCCGGCAGGCGCCCGCTCGCGCGCCAGCGCCACTCCGCCGCGCCTCTCGCATGTTCCGACAGCTCGAAGTGTCCCGATTCCACGGGGCCGAGCCGCGGGCTCACACCCGTGAAGTCGAATCTCGGTGCGGGCTCGAAGACGCCGCGCCCGCCGATCTCCTCGAGACGCAACGCGCCGACGTCGAGGGTCGCGCCGCGCAGCGCGAAGTCGCCGCGGGGCACCACCTGCCCGCGCAGCAGTGCGAGCGGGGCGAGCTCGACCCGCAGCAGGGACGCGCCGACGCGCGGACCGCCGTCGGCGCCGATGCGCACGTCGTGCACGCGCAGTGCCGGCCGCGGCAACAGCAAGAGCTCGGCCGCGCCGAGCTCGACGGGCAGCGCGAGCGCCTGCTCGAGGCGCACGGCGAGGGCATCGCGCGCGACGTCGGCGTTCACGCGCCGCAGGGTCAGCTGGCCTGCGACCCCCAGCGCGAGCGCCGCGAGCGAGACGACGACGACGGCAGCGACGAAGGCGCGCATGGTTGCAGTCTATCACCGGCGCGCGGCCGGAGGGGAAGCGAAGCAGAGGTCGATCGCGACTAACGACACTGGTTACGGATCAGGAGGGATCATGCCGATTGGACCCGCGTGCGCTCGTGTGTGTGCGAGCGCCGGAATGGCGCTCGGCGCCTGGCTCGGCTGTGGCGCGGCCGAGGCGCCGCCGTCGGACTACGCGCTTCGCCCGGAGCGCTTCGAGCTGCGGCACGGCCTGAAGGTCCCGCCGCGCGTGCACGACGACGGCTCGCCCGACACCTGCGACCTGCTCGGCGAAGCGTCGCCGCAGCGCCTGCTCGGCGCGGAGCTCGGGCCCGCGATGCGCATCTACGGGCTCTGTCACGTCGCGGTCTCGGAGCCGGCAGATCCCGCGCGCTCCGTCGGTCTCGAGATCCGCAGGGAGCGCGAGCGCGGCGTGCCGCACGATCTCGACGCGTTCTGGGAGCGCGAGGGTGGCGGCGTCGGCATGCTCGGCGGCAGCCGCGACGGCATCCAGGAGATCGACGCGCTCGGCGACTACGCGCTCTGGTTCCCGATCGACGGCGGCCTCCAGCTCTTCGCGTACTGGCAGGACGAGTACATCCTGGTGCTGACGATCCGCGGGGTGCCGACGGAACCCGCGCTCGCGTGGGGCCGCGAGCTGGCGCACCAGGGCGTCGTCCGCGCCTCGTCGCTCGCCGCAGCGCGCTGAACGACGCGCGTCGAACCGCGTAGACTGGGGCCGATGCCCGAGCCCGATGCCGAAGCCGAGGAGCACCTGCCCTTCGCCGAGCGCTGGATCGCACCCTTCGTGCACGAGCCGCTGCTCTGGCCCGTCGCGCTCGTGATCATCGCGCACGCAGTCGCGTTCCTCGCGCCGGTCTTCCTGCTCGGCCTGCGCGACCGCCGCATCGGCGCGCTCGGCGCGCTCGCGGGCATCACCGTGCTCTCCGGCGCGGCCGTACGCGCGGAGATCGCGCGACGTCACAAGCCAGGCGTCGTGTGCGGCCTGATCGCGGTGATCTGGCTCTTCGCGGCGCTGGCGGCCTGGGTCGCGCACCGGACGGGAATCTTCTGACGACGACGCGCGTGTAGACTGGGCTCGCAGCCAGGAGGAACGCGCATGCCGGGACCCCTCGCGGGCGTCCGTGTGATCGACTGCTCGGCCATCGTGTCGGGCCCGTTCGCCACCATGATGCTGGCCGACCAGGGCGCCGACGTCGTGAAGGTGGAGCCGCCCGGCCTCGGCGACTTCATGCGCATCGGTCCCTTCCGGCGCGGCAACCAGTCGGCCTTCTTCATGAACTGCAACCGCGGCAAGCGCGGCATCTGCATCGACCTGCGCAAGCCCGAGGGCCGCGACGTGCTGAAGGACCTCGTGCGCGGCGCCGACGTCTTCGTGCAGAACTTTCGCCCCGGCGCGGTCGACCGCATGGGCATCGGCGAGAAGGACCTGCGCGCCGTGAACCCCGATCTCGTGTACGTCTCGATCAGCGGCTTCGGCGATAGCGGGCCGTACGCGAAGCGCCGCGTCTACGACCCGATCATCCAGGGCCTCACGGGACACGTGGCCATCCAGAAGAACCCCGAGTTCCCGGTGCCGGACCTCGTGCGCAACGTCGTCGCCGACAAGGCGTCCGCGATGTGGGTCGCACAGGCCGTCACCGCGGCGCTCTTCGCGCGCGAGCGCGGCGCCGGCGGACAGCACGTGCGGCTGCCGATGCTCGACGCCTCGCTCTACTTCTTCTGGCCCGACGGCATGATGGGCCACACGCTGATCGGCGGGGACATCGGGCTGCCGGGTCCGGCGCTCTACGACATCTATCGCCTGACCGGCACGGCCGACGGCCACCTCATCTACTGGGCCGCCTCCGACGCCGAGATGCACGCGCTCTTCCGCGCGCTGGCGCACCCGGAGTGGGTCGAGGATCCGCGCTACGGGAGCATTCAGGGTCGTCTCGTGCCCGAGAACCGCGAAGCGCTCGGCGAGATGATCCTGAACGAGTTCCGCAAGTGGAACACCGACGAGATCCTGCCGCGCATGATCGAGCAGGGCGTGCCCGTCGGCCCCGTGCTCTCGCTGGACGAGATCCCGGACGACCCGCAGGTGCGTCACAACGAGGCGATCGTGCAGCGCGAGCATCCGGCCGCGGGGCCCATGCGCGAGCCGCGCCAGCCGGTGCGCTACGACGGCACGCCTCCCGCGCCGGCGCGCCCTGCGCCGATGCACGCGCAGCACACGGACGAGGTGCTGGCGGAGCTCGGCTACGACGTCGCGCGTCGCGCCGCGCTGCGCGAGCGCGGCGTCATCGTCTAGCTCCGATCTCCGCTCGGCTTCGCCTCGCTGCGCGCGGCGGCGCTCCAGAGGGGCACCGCGCCGCGTTCTGTGTTCTCGTTGCAGCGCCGCCGCTTGCGGCGACCCGCTCGCCTGACGGCTCGCTACGCCGTGTTCGTTCTGATCTCCGCCCGGCTTCGCCTCGCGCGGCACGCCTGCGGCGCTTGCAAGAGCATCACGAGCCCGGCGGCTAGGAGCAGCGCGGTGCCGGGCTCGGGCGTGATCAGCCAGATGCGGCCGTTCGCCTGTGCCTGGAACGGGTTGCCGAGCTCGATCACGTAGAGGTTCCCGAGCGCGTCCTCGCCGAACGACGAGATCGTCTGGAAGCCGAACATGGGCGCGAGCATCTGCGTGTGGTCCAGGAAGCTCACGAAGTTCGCGCCGTCGAACTCCTCCGGCTCGGATCCGTCGAAGCGGATCGACCACACGTTGCCGCTGACCGAGTCCGCAAAGAAGTACATGCCCTGGAGCGACTCGATCGGCCCGCGGTAGACGTAGCCGCCGACCACCGAGCGGCCCTGGCCCTGGTGCAGGTACTCGTGGATCGGCTCGATCGCGCCTTCGGGCTTGCGCCCGCCTTCCGCGCCCGGCGTCGGCATGGTGCCCTCGCGCAGGCGCCAGCCGTAGTTCTCGCCGCCGGTGCTCGCCGCCGGCTGGAAGTCGATCTCCTCGACCGAGTTCTGCCCGACGTCGCCGATGTAGAAGTCGCCCGTCTCGCGGTCGAAGCTCGCGCGCCATGGATTGCGCAGGCCGTAGGACCAGATCAGGTCGTCGCCTTCGCGGCCGACGAACGGGTTCGTGGCCGGGACGGCGTAGCTCTGGCCCGGCAGCGGCGGAGTATCGACGTCGAAGCGCAGGATCTTGCCGAGCAGGTTGTCGGTGAGGTCCTGCGCGTTGCCGGTGCCCGGCGTGTGACCGATTCCGGTGTCGTTCGCGAAGCCGCCGTCGCCCGAGCTCGCGTACAGGTAGCCGTCGGGGCCGAAGCCGAGCCAGCCGCCGTTGTGGTTCGCCTGCGGCTGCGCGATCGAGAGCAGCGTCGTCGGCGTCGCGAGGGCGCGGTTCGGGTTGGTCGGCGAGACCTGGTAGCGCTCGATCTGCGTGTTGCCCGCGGCGTCGGTGCGGTTCGTGAAGAACAGACCGTTCTGCGCGTAGTCCGGGTGGAAGGCCAGGCCGAGCAGTCCCTGCTCGGCGCCCGTCGAGACGGTCGGCACGGTCAGGAAGGGCGTCGGCAGCACGGTGTTCGTCGCGGTCTCGAGGATCCGGATGCGGCCGGTGTGCTGCTCGAGGAAGAAGAGCCGCGAGGGATCGTCCGGCGCCGCGGTCAAGTAGGTGGGCTTCGCCAGGCCGCTCGCGATCGGCACGGCCCGGACCTGCTGGGCCGACCCCGACGCGGGCCAGACGGCGAGAGCGAGTGCCAGGGCGCAGGCAGCGCGCAGCATCATCGGGACTCCCGGCAGGTCCTCGAACAAGTGGCGCCGGAAGTGAGGATGTGGCGGGACGCCCCCTCT
>Ga0075431_100005160_pt1 | contig 12857 bp, 10 predicted proteins | sample RhiMetdeltSRZDD5_FD_75297 | JGI IMG/M metagenome (GOLD analysis project Ga0075431, IMG submission 75297) | Populus rhizosphere microbial communities from Tennessee, USA - Rhizosphere MetaG P. deltoides SRZDD5 | ecosystem: Host-associated > Plants > Roots > Rhizosphere > Soil | place: USA... | reverse complement strand
TCACCAACGAGCCCGGCGAAAAGTTCTGTGGTGGGTGCGCCGCGCCCTTGACCGCCGAGAGCCGGCAGGCCGAGCCCAGGTTCGCCGCTCCCGACGCCTACACCCCCAAGCATCTCGCCGAGAAGATCCTCACCTCCAAGAGCGCGCTAGAGGGCGAGCGCAAGCTGGTGACGGTGCTCTTCGCCGACGTCAAGGGCTCGATGGAGTTGCTGGCTGATCGGGACCCCGAGGAGGCCCGCAAACTCCTCGATCCCGTACTCGAGCGGATGATGGAGGCCGTCCACCGCTACGAGGGCACCGTGAACCAGGTCATGGGTGACGGGATCATGGCCCTCTTCGGCGCCCCGCTCGCGCACGAGGATCACGCTGTGCGGGCCTGCTACGCCGCATTGCGGATGCAGGAGTCCGTGAAGCGGTATGCCGAGGAGGTGCACCGCACCGTGGGCGTGCCCGTGCATATTCGGGTCGGAGTGAACTCGGGGGAGGTGGTCGTCCGCTCCATCGGCAGCGACCTCCACATGGACTATACGGCCGTCGGCCAGACGACCAACCTGGCAGCGCGCCTGGAGCAGATGGCCATGCCAGGGTCGGTCCTCATTGCGCCCGAGACCCTGAATCTGGCGGAAGGCTACGTCGTGGTGAAACCCCTGGGTGAGCGGCCGGTCAAGGGCTTGGACGCCCCGATCGAGCTCTTCGAGGTCGTCGGCGCCGGGACCGTGCGCTCGCGGCTGCAGGCGGCCGCCGCCCGGGGCCTCACCCGCTTCGTCGGGCGCGACCCGGAGATGGAGCAGCTGCGCCGGGCGCAGGAGCAGGCCGCACGCGGCCGCGGCGAGGTGGTGGCGGTCGTCGGCGAGGCGGGTGTGGGGAAGTCGCGATTGTTCTACGAGTTCATTCACTCGCATCGCACGCACGGCTGGCTGATCCTCGAATCGACCTCCGTCTCGTACGGCAAGGCCGCGCCATGGATGCCGCTGGTGGGCCTGCTGAAGAGCTATTTCAAGATCGCCGACCGGGACGACACGCGCGCGATCCGCGCCAAGGTCACCGGCATCCTGCTCACGCTGGACGAGGCCTTGAAGGACAGCATCGCCCCGGTGCTGTGGCTGCTCGACGTCTTGCCCGACGATCATGAGTTCCTTCGCCTCGATCGCCACCGGCGGCGGACGGCGGCGCTGGAGGCCGTGCGTCGGGTGCTCCTGCGCGAGAGCGCGGGCCAGCCGGTGCTGATCGTCTTCGAGGACCTGCACTGGATCGACGCCGACACGCAGGCGTTCCTCGACGCCTTCGTGGACAGCCTGCCGAGCGCACGCGCGCTGCTCGCGGTGAACTACCGTCCCGAATACACCCACGCCTGGGGCGGCAAGACGTACTACCGCCAGCTCCGCATCGACGTCCTGCCGCCGGCCACCGCCGAAGCGCTGCTCGAGCCGCTGCTCGGGGACGATCCGAGCCTGCGACCGCTGCGCCACCTGCTGGTCGAGCGCACGGAAGGCAACCCGCTGTTCCTCGAGGAAAGCGTGCGGGCGCTGGTCGAGACCCAGGTGCTCGTCGGTGACCGTGGCGCGTACCGGCTCGCGAAGGATCCGGGCGCGATCCAGGTGCCGCCCACGGTGCAGGCCATCCTCGCGGCCCGCATCGACCGGCTCCCGGCGGACGACAAGCGTCTGCTGCAGACGGCGTCCGTGATCGGTAAGGACGTGCCGTGGACGCTGCTGCACGCCATCGCCGAGCTGTCGGACGACGAGCTGCGACGCGGGCTCGCGCGCCTGCAGGCCGCGGAGTTCGTCTACGAGGCGAAGCTGTTCCCGGATGTGGAATACACCTTCAAGCACGCGCTGACGCACGAGGTCGCTTACAGCAGCCTGCTCCACGGCCGGCGGCGGGTGGTCCACGGCCAGGTGGTCGGCGCCATCGAGCGCCTGTATGCCGATCGCCTCGCCGAGCACGCCGAGCGCCTGGCTCACCACGCGTTTCGCGGCGAGCTCTGGTCGACCGCGCTGCGCTATCTCGAGCAGACAGGGACGCCCGCGACGCAGCGGAGCATCGACGCCGCGCTGGGCGGTCCGGAGAGTCCGGCCAACCTCTGGTGGCGGGGCATGCACCAGCGCGCCCTCACTCTGGCGACCTGGGAGCGCGCCATGGGCGCCGACTTCGGCAACTTCGCGATGGTCGTCACGTCGAATTTCCGGCTCGGCCAGATCAACCACTCGCTCGGCGAGTACGAGAAGTCGGCCGGGACGCTGCGACAGAACGTGGCCGCCCTCGACGGCGACCTGCGCCGGCAGACCTTCGGACTCGCCGGCCTCCCGTCGGTGTTCTCGCGGGCGTGGCTGGCGTTCAGCTTGATGGAGCAGGGCGCGTTCGAGGCGGCCCAGGCCCAGGCGGACGAGGCGGTCGCTATCGGCATGGCCGAGGATCATCCGTTCAGTCTCGCGGTGGCCCACGTTGGCAGCGGGGTGCTGCAGGCGCGGACCGGACGGCTGGCGCCGGCGATCGTCGCGCTCGAGCAGGGCCTGGTGATCAGCCGCGTCGCCGACATCCCGATGCTCTTCCCGTTCATCGCGGCGCCGCTCGGCTGGGCCTACGCGCTCGCCGGACGTCACGACGATGGCCTGGGCTTGCTGCGCGAGGCGATCGAACACGCCGAGCGGATGCAGCTCGCCGCGAACCACGCCCAGCGGCTGGTGTGGTATGCCGATGCGCTTCGAGTCGCGGGCCAGACGGACGCCGCGCGACGCTGCGCGGCGCAGGCGCTGGAGACGGCGCGCGCCAGCGGCGAGCAGGGACACGAGGCGCATGCGCGGCACCTGCTTGCCGAGCTGGCGGCGAGCGCCGGTGAGACGGAGGCGGTCGTCGAGCACGCGGCGGCCGCGCTCGCGCTCGCCGACAGCCTCGGGATGCAGCCCCTGGCGGCCGCTAGCCGCCTTCTTTCACCTCGATGATCTCGTCGGCCACGGCGCCGTGCGCTTCACGGTGGACGGCCGCCGCCGCCTCCTTGCTCGGGGCCTCGACGAGGCAAAACACCTTCCCCGTGCCCTCGTCGAACCAATACCGGAGGTAGTTCACGCCGTACTTGTGCTGCACCTCGAGATCCTTGCGATGGGCCTGCGCCATCGCATCGGTGGTCGCTCCTTCGACCTTGTTGTGCACGTCCAGGTAGAGCGGCATCCAAGACCTCCTCTGACGATTTCTGATCGAAGCTCAGCCCCAGCGCGGCTGCTCGCCGAGATCGATGCCCAGCACCGTCTTTCCCACGATCTCGTGCACCAGGAGCGTATTGGCCGGGTGGAACCCACCACAGCGGACGTCACGATACAAGCGCTCCAGCTCGTTGGACTTGAACATGCCGGTGCCGCCGGAGACGGCCATGGCGAGGTCGACGACCTTCTTGGCGGCCTCCACGGCGTTGTGCTTGGCGGCGACGAGCTTCATGGGCCACTGGGCCCCGTGATCGACCTTTGCCGACCACTCCTCGGCGACGCGGTCGACCTGCGCGGAGGCGGCCTCGAGCGCCAGCTGCATCTCCGAGAAGCAGCGCTGTACCTCGGGATGGTAGGCCATCGAGCGGGTCAGCGCCAGCGACGTGCGCTTCTTGACGCTGGCGGCCGCGATGTCCCGGGCGCGCTCGGCGAGTCCGAGATAGATGTTGGCGAACGTCGGCTCCGCCCAGCCGAAGATCGCCAGCACGAATGGATCGGCGGTGCCGGCCGGCAACACCCGCGCGATGTATCGGTCGGGGACGAACGCGCCGTCCAGAAGCGTGTCGTCGCTGCGCGTGGCGCGCATTCCCAGCGTGTCCCACGTCTCCTTGATGCTGTAGTTCTTGGCATCGCGCGGCAAGAAGGCGTGGATGATCTTGGGCGCCGTCGGGTCGCTGCTGTCCATGGCGTGGAGGCCCAGCCGCGTCCAGACGGGCGTCAGGCTGCCGAAGATCTTGTGCCCCCAGAACCGGTAGCCGCCGTCCGCCCGCTCGGCCCGGGCCGTGGAGAGGAAGAGCGGCAGATCGTTGCCCGCCTCGCCATGTCCGGCCGCAAAGACCTCACCCGCGGCTGCTTCACGCAGCATCCACTCGAGCGAGCTGTCGCCCGCCTTGCGCAGATCCGCGGCAACGCCGGTCCAGTAGAGATGCATGTTGGTGGCGAGCGCGGTCGCGGGCGCGCGGTACGCCAGCCGCCGCTGCTCCCGGCAGACCTGCGCCAGGGACATGCCGCGGCCCCCGAAGGTCTCGGGCACGGCGAGCTTCAGGAAGCCCGCGCTTTGCAGCTCCTTGAAGTCATCGGTGAAGAAACGGTTCTCGCGATCGTACGTTGCGGCTCGCTCGCCGCAGCGCGCGATGATGGCATCGGACAGTACCGGCGACATCGTGGACATGCTGTGTCCTCCCCCGGGTCGATCGTGACGACGACGAGTGCGTCGGAGCTGTGTGGGTGGGCTAATGTGCGCCGGGCGCTCGGACAAGTCAAGAGCCGCTCGCGGGCGGAGCGGCTGCGCTAAGATGGGCCCGCACGATCTCCAAGGAGGTTCTCGTGGCCAAGCACACGATCGCGGTGATTCCCGGCGACGGCATCGGCAAGGAGGTCGTGCCCGAAGGTCTGCGCGTCCTCGACGCCGCCGCCCGCACGTTCGACTTCGCGCTTCAGCTCGATCACTTCGACTGGTCCTGCGACTATTACCTGAAGCACGGCACGATGATGCCGGAGAACTGGAAGGACCAGATCAGCCGGCACGACGCCATCTACTTCGGGGCGGTGGGCTGGCCGGCCAAGGTGCCGGATCACGTCTCGCTGTGGGGGTCACTCATCAAGTTCCGGCGCGACTTCGATCAGTACGTGAACCTGCGTCCGTGCCGGCTGATGCCGGGCATGCGCACGCCGCTGGCGGATCGGCGGCCGGGCGACATCGACTTCTTCGTGATCCGTGAGAACACGGAAGGCGAGTACTCGAGTGTCGGCGGGCGGATGTACGAGGGCACCGATCGCGAGATCGTCTTCCAGCAGTCGGTGTTCTCGCGCAAGGGCGTGGATCGGATTCTGAAGTTCGCCTTCGAGCTGGCGCGCCGGCGGCCGAAGAAGCACGTGACCTCCGCCACCAAGTCCAACGGCATCTCCATCACGATGCCGTACTGGGACGAGCGCGTGGAGGCGATGGGGCGGCAGTACCCGGACGTCCGCTGGGACAAGTTCCACATCGACATTCTGGTCGCGCACTTCGTGCAGCACCCCGACTGGTTCGACGTCGTGGTCGCGTCGAACCTCTTCGGCGATATCCTCTCGGATCTCGGGCCGGCCTGCACCGGCACCATCGCCATCGCGCCGTCCGGCAACATCAACCCGGAGCGCGCGTTCCCGTCGCTGTTCGAGCCGGTGCACGGCTCCGCGCCCGACATCTACGGCAAGGGCATTGCCAATCCCATCGGCGCCATCTGGGCGGCGGCCATGATGCTCGAGCATCTCGGCCATGCGGAGGCGGGCGCGGCCATCGTGCGGGCGATCGAGACGGTGCTGGAGCCGAAGTCGGGCGCGCCGCGAACGCCCGACCTGGGCGGCCGCGCGACGACGGCCGACCTCGGCAAGGCGATCGCGGACGCGCTCTAGCGGTGCCGGGGACCCCTGTCCCGGTCGTGCTTCATGGCCTTGGCGTGCTTCGGCTTGACCTTGTAGTAGCTGACGGGCACGCCGCGCACTTCGTGCGGAACGGCCGCCACGGCCACCCTGGTCCATCGCGCGCCGGGTCTCGCCATGACGAACCAGACGTCGTTGTGAAGGCTCCAGTACTTGCCGCCGAACAGGAAGACGTTGAAGTCCACGTGCGGCGCGGTGTAGACGGCCGTGCCGGGGACGATGACGAGTTGCGGCGCGCTCGTGATCATGGGCGGCGCCACCATCACGGCCGGGGCGCCGATGCTCACGTTCACATCCCCGGCGGTTGCCGGCCCGAACGACATCCCGACGGACGCGGCGACCACCAGCACGATCACGCTCTGACGATTCATCGTGAGGGATCCTCCCGCGGCGGCGCGGGGTGCAGAAACGATGCCACGCGCGCCGCCGGGACAAACGACGGCGCAGCGAGACCATCGGCCCCCGCCGTGAAGATCGTCCGTGTCAGCGTGGCGCGCGCGCGGCGCTTCTGTCACCCGCGTGTTCGTTCGGGGGACGATGCTAGACTGCGCGCACTCGAGAAGGGAGCTCGCATGGTCATCCGCGAGATTCGTGCGGACCACTACGTCATTCCGCTGCCGACGGCGCTCTCGGACAGCACGCACGGCACCATCGAGGGCTTCGAGCTGGTCACCGCGCGCGTGCGCGACGCGGAGGGCGGCGAGGGCGTGGGCTACACGTACACGGTCGGCGCCGGCGGCGCGGCCGTCCACGCGCTGATCGCGCGCGACCTCGCGCCGCGCCTGTGCGGCCGCGAGGCGGAGCGCATCGAGGAGCTGTGGCAGACGATGTGGTGGGCGCTCCACTACGGCGGGCGGGGCGGCTTCGCCGCTCTCGCCATCTCGGCGGTGGACATCGCGCTGTGGGACCTGCGTGCGCGGCGGCAGCGCGTGCCGCTGTGGCGGCTGCTCGGCGGCTACGACCCGCGCGTGCCGTGCTACGCGGGCGGCATCGATCTCGATTTCTCGCTCGACGCGCTCCTGAAGCAGACGGACGACAATCTCGCGCGCGGCTTTCGCGCCATCAAGATGAAGGTGGGACGGCCGTCGCTCCGCGAGGACGTCGAGCGCGTGCGCGCCATGCGCGCGCATCTCGGCGCCGACTTCCCGCTCATGGTCGACGCCAACATGCGCTGGAGCGTGGACGAGGCCATCCGCGCCGCGCGGGCGCTGGCGCCGCTCGAGCCGGTCTGGCTGGAGGAGCCGACGATCCCGGACGACGTGCCGGGCCACGCGCGGATCGTTCGCGAGGGCGGGCTCCCGGTGGCCGCCGGTGAGAACCTGCACACGCTGCACGAGTTCCGCGCGCTCATCGACGCCGGCGGCGTCACGTTTCCCGAACCCGACGTCACGAACTGCGGCGGCGTGACGACCTTCATGAAGGTCTGCCACCTCGCGGAGGCGTTCAACCTCCCGGTGACCTCCCACGGCGCGCACGACATCGCCGTGCACCTGCTGGCGGCGGCACCGAACCGCTCGTACCTCGAGGCGCACGGCTTCGGCCTCGATCGCTTCATCGCCGATCCCCTGCGCATCGACGGCGGCGCCGCCGTTGCCCCCGATCGAGCGGGCCACGGCGTGGACTTCGACTGGAAGTCGCTCGATCGCGTGCGAGCGGCCTGACGCGGCGATGTCGCGACCGACGGGCTTCCTGAACGTCCCGTACGGCGCCTACCTGGCGCGCGACGTCCCTGCGCCCGATCCCGTCCTCACGCAGACGGGGCCGGGCACGCCGTGCGGCGAGTATCTGCGACAGTTCTGGCAGCCGGTCGTCTTCGCCCGCGATCTCGGCGACGTGCCGAGGCGTCTTCGGATCATGGGCGAGGATCTCGTCGCCTTCCGCGATCGGTCGAACCGCGTCGGCCTGCTGCAGCTGCACTGCACCCACCGCGGCACGTCGCTGGAGTTCGGCATTCCGGCCGAGCGCGGCCTGCGGTGCTGTTATCACGGCTGGCTGTTCGACGTCGACGGCCGGATCCTCGAGACGCCGGGCGAGCCGGCCGACAGCACGCTGCGCCACCGGCTCTGCCACGGCGCATATCCCACGCACACGTTCGGCGGCCTGGTGTTCGCGTACATGGGCCCGCCGGAGCTGAGGCCGGCCTTCCCGGTGTACGACACGTTCGCCCTGCCCGGATTCGAGCTCCATCCCGCCGCCGGCTTCGCCCTTCCGTGCAATTGGCTGCAGGTGAAGGACAACGCGATGGACCCCGTGCACACGTCGTTCCTGCACGCGCTCAGCAGTGGCTATCACTTCACGCCCGCGTTCGGAGCGCTGGCCGAGCTCGAGTGGCAGGAGACCGCGTACGGGATGATCTACGTCGCCACGCGACGCGTCGGCGACTTCGTGTGGGTTCGCGTCTGTGACTTCATGGCGCCGAACGTCCACCAGTTCACGCGCGAGCTCGAGGAGGCGGCGCGCGAGCGCATCGGCTACCGGCCGGTGGTGATCCGCTGGGCGGTGCCGCTGGACGACAACCAGACGATGAACTTCGAGCTCGCGCAGGTCGATCCGGCGTGGGGGCTGACGCCGGCTCAGATCGCGCAGCCCGGCTTCGGACAATCGGCGGATCGCCCGTACGCGGAGCGCCAGCGCCATCCGGGCGACTACGACGCCCAGTCGAGCCAGCGCACGATCGCGATCCACGACCTCGAGCACCTGGCGTCCACGGACCGCGGCGTCATCATGCTGCGCAAGATCGTCCGCGAAGGTATCCGGGCGGTGGAGGCGGGCGCGCGTCCACGCGGCATCTGCCTCGAGCCCGGCGAGCCGATTCGCACGCATTGTCAGGACACCGTCCTGAAGATTCCGGCGGCGGCCACGCCGGACGACGATCGCGCGCTGCTCCGCCACACCGGCCGGCGCGTGGTGACGGGCGAGTATCGCTGAGGCGCGCCCCGTCAGCCGAGCAGCTTGCGCATCGCGGCCAGGTCGGACTCCGTCTGCGTGTGTCGCATCAGCACCGCGTCGTCGAAGCCGAGGGCGGCGAGCCGCCGCAACCGCTCGGCGGCGACCGCCGGCGCGCAGCGCAGGTGGAAGGGCTCGTCGTCGCCGAGCGGGGTCGTGGGGGCGGCCAGGTCGACCTGGATGTTGGTGACGATCGCGCGCCGGCCGCCCGCCTCCCGGAAGCGCCGGATGCCCTCGGCCAGCGTCGCATAGCTCGTCTTCGCGGCCGAGGCAATCCACCCGTCGAACTCCGTGGCGGCGCGGGTGATCCACTGCTTGCCGCGCCAGGATCCGATCAGCACCGGCGGTCCGCCGAGCGCCGCCGGCCACGGTGTGAGGCGGGCGGCCCCGACCGTCTCGCTCCGCCAGAGTCGGCGCATCAGCGCGAGGGCGTCGTCGAGCTCACGCATTCGGTTGTCGAAGTCGACGCCGACCGCCTCGAAGTCGCCGCGCGTCGAGCCGGCGCCGACGCCGAGCAGCAGGCGACCGCGACAGACGAGATGCGCGGTGAGAACGCGGTGGGCGAGCTCCACCGGGCGGCGCAGCGGCACCTGCAGAATGCAGGTGCCGACCGTGATGCGCTCCGTCACCGTCGCCGCCACCGACACGGCGATCAGCGGGTCGGGCAGGATGAACCCACGGCCGATGGCGTCGAAGCACCACAGCCCGTCGAGGCCGGCGCGCTCGATCATCCGGGCGCCGTCGGTGAGCCGGTCGCCCGTCAGCGGGCTGCCGTCCGCCGCGGTCATGGGAAGATTGACGCCGAGTCGCATGGCTGCCGCATCCTGCCGGGACGTTGGGCGTGCGTCAAGCGTCGCCGGCATAGGTGTTGCTACACCGGCGCTGAGGAGGCCGCCATGACGCTTATCATCGCCGCGCTGCTGCTCGCCGCCTCGACCGGGGCGAGCTCCGTGCCAACCGCAGAGAACTTCGCCGCCTGCAACGCCGAGGCGCGGGATGCGGTCAAGCGACCCACCGCCGATTCACCGGCCGCGTCGCCGATCATGAAGGACTCGCAGCGCGCGGATGAGGCGCGTCGCGGCGACGCCAGCCGCACCGATGACGCGCAGCTCACGGGCATCGACCCCGACGGCGCCAAGAACCCGGCCTATCAGGCTGCGTATCGCAGCTGCATGCGAAAGAGCGGCTTCTAGATTCACCCGTCTGCGCTCAGTAGTGTGCCAAGATGGACATGACTTCATTCCGTGCTGCCTCCATCCGAGCGCCGAGCACACCGCTCGGATCTCTTACCGAACGTCAGGAGAGCCGATGCCGCTGTGGACCGCGCCGCTCGTCGCCCTTGTTCTCACGCAGATCGCCGCGCTGGCGACGTCCGTGTACTTGCATCGCACGCTCGCGCATCGCGCCCTGGCCGTTCACCCCGTCGTGGATCGTGTCTTTCGGGCGGTGCTCTGGCTGACGACGGGTCAGGATCGGCGGCAATGGGTCGCCGTGCACCGCAAGCATCACGCGTTCACCGACTGCGACGGCGACCCGCACAGCCCGCGCCTGCTCGGACTCTGGCGAGTCCAGCTGCTGAACGTCTATTACTATGCGCGAGAGGCCCGCAATCCGGAGACGCTGCGCCGGTTCGCGCCCGACATCACGCCCGACGCGCTCGACCGTGTGCTCTTCTCCCACGGCTTGCCCGGGCTCGGCATCGGCATCGCCGCGCTGTTGCTCGTGCTCGGGCCGGCGGCCGGTCTGCTCGCCGCCGCGCTGCACGCCATGCTCTACGTCTTCGTGCTGGCGCCGCTGATCAACGGTCTCGGCCACTGGCGCGGCTCGCAGAACTTCGACAACACCGCCTATAACTCCCGAGTCATGGCGTGGCTCACCGGCGGCGAGAGCCTGCACAACAACCACCACGCGCACGCGCGCTCGCCGAAGTTCAGCATGCGCCGCTGGGAGTTCGATCCCTCCTGGCCGGTGATCCGCGTGCTCGTCGCCGCGCGGCTCGCGGCGCTCGTACGCCCGCCCGTGCGCCTGCCGGCCGACGCCGGCTAGGCTAGCCGGCGCCGTCCGGCGCTCGGCGCTGCGCCCGCGCAGCGCCGCGCCCGCTCGATTCCCGTGCGCGCTTGCATTCATGGGGCGGCCCGCGCATCATTTCGCCCACACCGCACGGCAAGGGGGTGGTCCGCTCCGATCGTATCCGGCCCGAACGCCACGTAGCTCACCCGATCCGATGCATGGAGGCGACGATGCCCCACTATCTGAGCGACGAGGAGTTGCGACGGACCGCGCCCGCCGAGCTGGCGTCGTTTCAGTCGCCGGTGCCCACCCAGATCGTCTCGAACGGTGAGTTCAATCCGCTCCCGCAGACACCCGAGCAGGAGCGCGTCGAGGCCCGCATCAAGCAGCTCTCCGACGACCTGAGCCCAAAGCACGGCATGAACCGCCGGCAGTTCCTCGCCAGCAGCGCCGGCATGGCCGCCGCGTTCCTGGCCCTGAACGAGGTATTCGGGCGCGTCTTCGACGTGAGCGTGGCCGAGGCGCAGCAGCCCGGCGTCGCCGCCGCCCGCTCGGGCGCGCTGGCCGGGCAGTTCATCGTCGACGTGCAGACGCACTTCGTGCGCGACGACTTCAAGCAGGCCGGTCTCCTCGACCTCGCCAAGTACGCCAAGAAGAACTGGAATCCCGGCATCGGCGGCGAGAATGACCTGGCGCGCTACAAGTTCGAGAACTACGTCAAGGAGGTGTTCGTCGACAGCGACACGAAGGTGGCGCTGCTGTCCGGCGCGCCGTTCGACGATCCCACCTGGGACCTGCTGAGCAACGACCAGATCGCGGCCGCGCGCGCGTCCATCAACCGCATCGCCGACTCCCGGCGGCTGCTCGGCCACACCGTCTTCACGCCGAAGAAGCGCGGCTGGATGGACGAGGTCGACCGCGCGATCGCGGTCCTCAAGCCCGACAGCTGGAAGGGCTACACGATCGGCGATCCGCTCTTTCCGTCGAAGCAAGGCTCCTTCTGGCGTCTCGACGACGAGAAGCTGATGTATCCGTTCTACGAGAAGATCGTCAAGGCGGGCATCAACACGGTCTGCATCCACAAGGGCCTGCTGCCGCTCGACTACGAGAAGTCGTGGCCCAGCGTGTGGCAGTACGCGACCGTCGACGACCTCGGCAAGGCGGCCAAGGACCATCCGAACGTGAACTTCGTCATCTACCACGGCGCGCTGCGCGCGTTCCTCGAGCCACCGGACGCTGCCCTCGCGGAGTTCGATCAGACCGGGCGGATCAAATGGGCGACCGACCTCGCCGAGATCCCGGCGAAGTTCGGCGTCAGCAACGTCTATGGCGAGGTCGGGACCGCCTTCGCGAACTCCGCGGTCGCGAATCCGCGCTTCGCCGCGGCGTTCATCGGCACCCTCGTGCGCGGGCTCGGCGCCGACCACGTGCTCTGGGGCTCCGACTCCGTGTGGTACGGCTCGCCGCAGTGGCAGATCGAGGCGATGCGGCGGCTCGAGATCCCGGCCGAGATGCAGAAGAAGCACAGCTTCGCGGCGCTCGGTCCGGCCGACGGCGTCGTCAAGTCCGCCATCTTCGGCGGCAACGCCGCGCGGCTCTACAACATTCACCAGCGCGCGGCGCTTGGCGCCATCACCAATGACAAGATCGCGGCGCTCAAGGCCGAGTACGTGGCGCAGGGCGGCCTTCGCACGAACACGCGCTACGGTTACGTCTATCGCCCGTCCTTCGCGTAGCTCGTTCGCTTAGCGGCGGCCGGCGGCAGCGCCCGCGTGCGCGGGTCCTGTCGCCGGTGTCGCCGTTGCCGCCGCGGCTACGTCACCCACGCCACCCACACGCACTTCCTTCGGAAGTGCGAGGGTAGGCCGGGCGCTGCCGCGGCCGGCATTGCGTGCGGTGTACCATACGCGCCGGAGGAAGCAGGCCGACATGTCGATTAAGGGCAAGGCGTACATCGCGGGCGTGTTCGAGCATCCGACTCGGAAGGCGGACGACAAATCGGTGGCGCAGCTGCATGCGGAGAGCGCGCGGGGGGCGCTAACGGATGCTGGCCTGAGCTTCGCAGACGTCGATGGCTATTTTTGTGCTGGCGACGCGCCTGGGCTCGGCGGGTTGTCGATGGCGGATTACATGGGGTTGAAGGTACGGCACATCGACACCACGGAGACGGGCGGGTCGTCCTACGTCGTGCATGTTGGGCATGCGGCGGAGGCGATCGCGGCGGGGAAGTGCAATGTGGTGCTGATCACGCTGGCGGGGCGGCCGCGGGCGGAAGGCATG
>Ga0075431_100005151_pt1 | contig 12867 bp, 15 predicted proteins | sample RhiMetdeltSRZDD5_FD_75297 | JGI IMG/M metagenome (GOLD analysis project Ga0075431, IMG submission 75297) | Populus rhizosphere microbial communities from Tennessee, USA - Rhizosphere MetaG P. deltoides SRZDD5 | ecosystem: Host-associated > Plants > Roots > Rhizosphere > Soil | place: USA... | reverse complement strand
CGACACCCTCGCCCGCGACATCACCCAAGCCTGCCAAACCCTCAACCGCAAAGGCGGCACCGACCAAACCGAACGCAACCGCATGATCACCGGCCCCGGCCACTAACCACACCCACCAACAGCCAGTTGCTCGAAGGCGGTCGGCGGACCGTCCTGGAGCCGACGCGCGATCCGTTCGGCGCATTCGTCGGGGCTGAGCTGCGAGGTGTCGACGTCGAGGTCATAGGTAGCCGGCGTGTGAACCGCCTCGTGCCACCGCGTCACCGGATCCGGCACGGAGCCGTCTTTCTGGTAGCCGACGCCGCCCCAGGTGTCCCGGCGCCGCTGCATCGCGACATCGACCGGGCAACGTACTCCGACGAACAGCGCCGGCAGGCCGTGAAGCGTCCGAGCGCAGACCGGGAGGATGCCGCGTGGCACCGAGTAGGAGTCGTGGTGAGCGACGTCGACGACGACGTCCACACCGAGGCGGCTGTGCGCGGCGACCGACTCGTACAAGGCCCGGTAGAGCCTGACGATCAGCGGCTCGAGGTCGGGCCGCTCCCCGCCGGGTCGCAGCCCGATCCCCGGCTGGAACCGCTCCGGCGTCATGCGCATGAACCCGTCGACACCGAGGTTCATCCAGACGCCGTCGAAGCTGCGCTGGATCGCAGCCGCGATGCTGGACTTCCCCGAGCGTGGCGGCCCGTTGAGAACCACGATCCGGCCTACATCGTTTGGCGCTGCCATGCGACTTCCCTCGGTCCTCAGTCGTAGTGCGGTGGCTCCTGGTGCGGATCGGCGGGGACCACATCGAGGCTGGGCTCGGCGAGTAGGTCGTCGATGGCCGCAGCGGCAGCGCCGATCCCTGCGTAGTGCGGATCCACGTCGTTGGCGACGCACCAGGCGTGGTCGGCGGGCCAGATGAACGCGGGATCGGGCATGTAGCTCCGGGGGAGTCCGGGCGACAGGTCGGCGGCACCCCAGTCGCCGAATGACGACAAGGATCCACGGAACAGAAAGTAGGCACGGCCAGGGACGACCACCTTCGGCCCGTCAGGCTCGACAGTCAGCCCCCAACCGTCCCATAGGCAGAAGTAGCACTCGTCGGACGTGCCGGTGTGCTGCGTCAGTACGTCCAACGCCGTGCGAAGCAGGTCGTGCTCAGGCGGCGCATCCTCGTCGACATCGGCCTCCGACTGCCCCGCGTACACCGGATCGGGCAGGAATCGCAGCCGCGCGTACGCCTCGAATCCCGATGGGCCGAAGGCGACCAGCCGCTGCCATGGCAGCTCGCTGCCGGCAATCCAGGCGGCGGGGGACATGTCGGCGCAGGGTGTGAGGGTCACGTCAGTGTCGACCGTTCGTCACGCAGGCGGGCGACGAACCGCGTAGCGCAACACCGTCGTCTCGCCCTCCTCGCGGGATGAGATCGCCTCGAGCCTGATCGGAGCACCGCCGGCGCTCTCGTACAGGCGAACGCCATCCCCGACCAGGACCGGAGCAACATGGACGATGATCTCGTCGAGGAGCCCGGCGTCGAGACACTGCCGGGCGATGTTGGCGCCGAAGACGACGACGTTCGCGCCGTCAGCAGCCTGCTTGGCGACGGTCACCGCCTCCTCGATCCCCATGTCGAGGAACTGCCCGGTCACACCCTTCACGACCGGTGGTTGCGGCGGCGGATCGTGGCGCAGCACGAAGAACGGTCCGCGATAGGCGCCGCCGTAGAAGCCCGGTTGTAGACGATCCTCGACATCCTGCGTGCGTCGGCCGACCAGCAACGCTCCCATCGACTGGACAACATCGTCGACCGTCTGGCCCGGCCCTCCGTCGATGTCGAACACCCAGCCCATGTCGTCGTCCGGTCCGGCGATGAAGCCGTCCAGGCTCAGCATGGTGTTCCACAGCACCTTCCCCACGTTCGCTCACCTTCCTCGTCCGACGGGACTTCCTGGCGGCTTGGCCTGCCGACTGGCGATCCGATCCAGGTCACCGTAGCGCCGAACCGCTCGCGCGAGGCGCCAACGATTGGGTCAGCGACAACGGATCGGCGACTAGGCGCACCAGCCCTTCAGCTTCACGAGGGGAGAGCGCGGCGGTAGTGATGCTCGGTCGTGCGGAGTCAGGTCTGCGTGGATTCGGCGATCTCGGATGGGAGGGGTGTCATGTCGTCTCCTCGGTGCTCGCCGGGTCAGGGTCGTCGGGCGGCTCGTCTCCAGCTATCCGGACCGCGTCTGGGCGGGTGCTGTCGGCCAGGTGCAGTGGGGTTGTGTGGGTCGGCTCGACCAGGGCGTCGAGTTGGTGCAGTGCGGAGACGCCGAAGCAGGCTAGCGCTGCCGCCAGCAGCAGGCCGGCAAAAGCCAGCGATGCCGGCCGGACCCCGATGGCGTCCACTAGTGGTCCGGCCACCAGGAGGCCGAGTGGCCCGGCGGCGTACGCCACCGAGGTGAGGACTCCGATCACGCGGCCCCGCAACTGCTCGGGCGTGCGTACTTGCATCGCCAGGTTGACGATGGGGCTCACTGGCCCCCAGCACAGGCCGACCAGCACTCCGAGCACCACCATCAGCACGAACCCCGGATACGCGGCCAGGCCCAGAAGCGTGCCGCACGTGCTGAACACGCTCCACACGAACAGCTGCCGCCGCCGGACGCGACGGACCAGCATCGGGTAGGCGAGCGAGCCGATAATGGTGCCGCCGCTCATGGCGGTGACCACCAAGCCGAGCTGGGAGGGGGCATCGATCTGATTGAAGTGCACCGGCAGCAGCACCGACTCGAACGGGAGATAGGCCGCGATCAGGACGCAGTCGAGCGCGGCCAGCGCCCGCAGCAGCGGGTCGCGCCAGACGTAGACCACTCCCTCGACGGTGCCGTGCCAGATGCTGCGGGGCCGCTCGTGCGCCGGGGGAGGGCCGGCGCCCTCGATGCGGATAAGCAGCGTGAGGCCCACGGCGAGCGCGAAACCGATCGCCGTCGCCCACAGCGCCGCGAGCGGGCCGACCAGGCCGATCAGGACGCCACCGAGTGCGGGGCCGACCAGGAACGCGACGCCGTACACCGCCTCGTGCACACCATTGGCCCGATCCCAGCGCCACCGGGCCTCCGTGGCCGCGCCGGGCAGCATCGCCTCCCGGGCCGTGAACCCGGCCGGGTCGAGGGCGGCCCCGGCCATGGCCAGCACCACCAGCCAGGTCACTGTGAGCTCGCCGACCAGATCGACGGCCGGCAGCGCCGCGACGCTGAGTCCCGACAGCACGTCGGAGATGACGGCGGTCCGCTTCCGACCGACGATATCGACGACCGTGCCGGTGAACAGGCTCGACAACAACAGTGGAAGCAGGGTCGCCGCCGCCACGGCACCGGCCGCCGACGCGCTCCCGGTGAGGTCGAGGACCAGCCAGGGCAACACGACCAAGGCCACACCGTTACCAACGCCGGCGATGAGGTTGCCGACCTCAAGAAGCAGAAGCGGACCACGCCGCGCGCCGGGCTGAGCCATCGCGACGACCCTCCCACACCGACTGAGTGGCTAGGAGGACTTCGGCCGCCTGAAATCGACCAGATTCGGCGCGGAGAGGTGCGCTACCGGCTCATGCGTCGGCCTTCGCCACGATGGCGTTGAGGTCGCGTACGGCGTAGCGGTGGTGCTCCCACTCCTCTTCGAGGATCACGTGCAGGCACGACAGGGTGGTCTCCTGATATTTGGGATCATGCGGGTTCGGGTGTGCCGCGGTCAGCTCGTCGGACGTGACGGTGGCGAGGAAGTCGCGCACCATGGCGACGCGGCTGGCCCGGACCTCGAGGACCTCGGGGTACGACGGTGCGACCGTCGCGAAGACCGACCTGTCCAAACCGGGTTCGTTCTCGGAGCTGGCGTCGATCTGACCGAAGGGATGGAACGGCTGCTCGATCTCCAGGATCGCTCGGCCAAGCCACATGTCCGTCGCCAGGACCAGGTGCCGAAGGGTCTGCGCGAACGACCACTCCCCGTCGACCGACTCGTCAACCGTGCCAGCCGGCATCGCCTGGACACGCTCGAGCGTGGCCGCCCAGGTGCGTTCGAGCGCAGCCCAGGCCGAGCGCAGGCCGTCCGGATCGCCGGCACGCCGCTCGGCACGACCGGGAAAGCGGCGGTTGAGCTCGGCCTCGACGAACGGGATCACGTCAACGTCGTTGACGCGCAGGAAGGTCTCGCCGTCGGAGAGCCATGGTGCGTCGATCTCCGCCTCCCGCACCTCGACGCCGCGCATCACGACACCGGACAGGTCGGATTCGACGAACCGGGCGCCACGCAGGTTCGCCTCGACGAACTTCGCTCCCCGCAGATCGTCGGACCGGGTGAAGGTAGCCATGGCCCGCACCGTAGTCGACGCCACAGACATCAAGCGAAAGTCCTTGAAAGAATTCCGGGAGGCGGTGTCGGATCGGGGGAGAGGTGTTCGTAGCAGGGGTGAGCGGCCGCCCACGAGGGGCGCCCCAACCACAGGAGATGAGCCGAGATGCAATACCTGGTTTCCGTGATCGACGACAAGACCAACTCCGGCACCCCGGACGAGATGGCTGCCATCGACGTGTTCAACGACCAGCTCGAGGCCGAGGGCCACTGGGTCTTCGCCGGCGGTCTCAGCTCGCCCAGCTCGGCGACCGTCATCGATAACCGGGATGGGCAGGCGCTGTTCACCGACGGGCCCTTCCTCGAGTCGAAGGAGTACATGGCCGGCTTCTGGGTCATCCGGGCCCGCGACCTCGACGTGGCGCTCAAGCTCGCCAGTGAGGGGTCCAAGGCCTGCAATCGGAAGGTCGAAGTACGGCCTCTCCTGGGCGAGTGAGCGAGGTCGAGGTCCGGCAGGCGATCACCCGGGCCCACCACGAGGAGTGGGCGCGGGTAGTCGCCTCGCTGACCAGGCGTTTCGGTGACCTCGACATCGCGGAGGAGGCGGCGGCCGAGGCGTTCGCGACCGCCGTCGAGCGCTGGCCGACCCACGGCGTACCCCCCAACCCCGGCGCCTGGCTGACCACCACCGCCAGCCGCAAGGCCATCGACCGGATCCGGCGCGAGGCCAAGCGCGACGACAAGCAGAAGGCGGCTCAGATGGTCTACGACTACCCGCCCGAGCCTCTCGGCCCCATCGACGACGAGCGGCTCCGGTTGATCTTCACCTGCTGTCACCCGGCGCTCGCGATGGAGACCCGCGTCGCGCTGACGCTGCGCATGGTCGGCGGCCTGACCGTGCCCGAGATCGCCCGTGCGTTCCTGGTACAGAAGACCGCCATGGCGCAGCGGATCACCCGCGCGAAGGCCAAGATCAAGGCGGCTCGCATCCCGTATCGGGTGCCGGCCGCGGAGGAGCTGCCGGCCCGCGTCTCTGGCGTACTCGCCGTTCTCTTCCTCGTCTTCAACGAGGGTTATCTGGCGACCGGTTCCGACACCGATCCCGTACGTCACGACCTGACTGCCGAGGCGATCCGGCTCACGCGCCTGATCCGTACGCTGATGCCGGACGACGGTGAGGTGACCGGGCTGCTGGCGCTGATGCTCCTCACCGAGGCCCGCCGCACCGCCCGGGTCTCGGCGAGCGGCGAACTGGTCCCCCTCGACGAGCAGGACCGCGGAGCCTGGGATGCGGCGCTGGTCGCCGAGGGTCATCGGCTGGTGCGCGAGCGGCTGGCCGCCGGGGTCGCTCCGGGTCGCTACCAGATCCTCGCGGCGATCAACGCCGTGCACACCTCCGCCCGCGACGTCCGTGACACCGACTGGTCGCAGGTCGTCGCGCTCTACGACCAGTTCGTCCGCCTCGACCCGTCCCCGATCATCGCCCTCAACCGGGCCGTCGCCGTCGCCGAACTCGACGGCCCGGACGTGGCACTGGCGGCCGTCGACGGCCTCGAGGACACGTTGGCCGGCTATCACGCCTACCACGCGACCCGCGCCGACCTGCTACGCCGGCTGGGCCGCAGTCAGGAGTCGCGCGCGGCGTACGACAAAGCCATCGAGCTGGCGGGCAACACCGCCGAGACCGCCTACCTGACGCGGCGCCGCGACCAACTGGGCTAGCGCCTCGAGACGCTCACAACGACGTACGAGAAAGTCCTCGAGAGAATCCGGGAGCGGTGTCGGATCGGCGCCGAGGCGTTCGTCGCAAGGGTGAGAGGCTGCCCACGGCGGTCGCCCGGCAAGATGAAGGGAACCACGATCATGAAACTGACGACCATCACGAACGTCTCAGTCGATGGCGTGATGCAGGGACTCGGCGGGCGGGACGAGGACCGCAGCGACGGCTTCGAGCGCGGCGGATGGGCCCTGCCGCTGTTCGACGACGGGGCCGAGACGTTCCTCAGCGCGGTCTACGAGCGCGCCGACGCGTTCCTGTTCGGCCGGCGGACGTACGAGATCTTCGCCGCCTCGTGGGGAACGGGTTCCTGGGGAGCGAATCAGGGCAGCAACCCGATCTCCGTGGCGTTGAACACGCGGCCCAAGTACGTCGTCTCGACGACGCTCACCGAACCGCAGTGGGCGGACACGACCGTCCTCTCCGACGACCTCGCGGCCGCCATCGGCGACCTGAAGGCACATCAAGACGGCGAGCTGCAGGTGCACGGCAGCGGCAGCCTGGTCCGCTGGCTGTTCGACAACCAGCTGGTCGACGAGATCATCCTGCTCATCTACCCCGTGGTCGTCGGCCAGGGCACGCGGCTGTTCCCTGCCACCGGCCCGGACACCGCGCTCGACCTGATCGACTCGCGGTCCACCTCTGGCGGAGTCACGCTCCAGGTCTACCGACCCGCCGGCCGCCCGCAGTACGCAACGGACACGTCCGACCCGAGCACGTGACATCGCTGATCCCGACGCAGCGCAAGCAGGCATCCTTGACGTCCGAGACCCTCGGGCCGGACATCGCGTGAGGAGACCGATATGGCGATAGGCGTGTTCGCCGGCATCCCGGTGGGCAACTACGACCGGGCCCTGGAGTGGTACAAGCGGCTGCTCGGTGCTGAGCCGGCCTTCTATCCGAACGACATCGAGGCAGTCTGGCAGCTGGCTGCGGACAGGTACGTCTACATCATCCAGGACCCTGACCGGGCCGGCGGAGCCGTCAGCATGATCTGGGTCGACGACCCGGCCGCCGAGGTTGCGAGGATCGCTGGACAGGGCCTGGAGCCGGTCGACATCGAGAAGCACGGCTCGGTCTGGAAGTACGTGTTCCACGACGACGACGGCAACGAGACCGGGATCGGTGGTGAGGTCTCGGTGCCCGGATGATCACCGACCGATGTGCCTGTCGCGTCCTCGGCTCCGGCCTGATGCTGACTTCCTGCTGCCGATCCTGAACGCCTGATTCCGACCAGCCGGTGTTCGCGCGGGGGTACTGTGAGTGCATGGGGGCTGGGCAGGGATGCGAGCCTGCTGCGACGGCTGGGCAGGTGGCCGCGCTGGCTCTCAGCAGCCCTCACCGTTGCCGACGCGATCGCCCCGACCCGGCTGATCTTCCTGTACTCGCTGGGCGCGGCCGGCGGCAACCTGCTGCTCTTGGTCACGCAGGGTGTCGGCCTCGGTGTCACCGCCCGGTTCGCCACCGGCTTCTTCATCGCAGGCGTCTACCCGCCCGCGCTCAAGCTGATCTCCACCTGGTACCGGCACGGACGCGGCGCGGCGCTGGGCCTTCTCGTGGGCGCGTTGAGCGTCAGCCAAGGCGTGCCGCACCTGGTGAACGGCCTCGGTGGGCTGGACTGGCGGCTCGTCATCGTGACCACGTCGGTCCTCACCGCCGTCGGAGGTGTGATCACCCTGACCATGGTCGCGGAGGGTCCGTTCCCGTTCCCGGCAGCGGTGTTCGACCCGCAGCAGGTCCGCGTGGTGTTGCGTGACCGCAAACCCGTCTCGCTATGGTCGGCTACCTGTGCCACATGTGGGAGCTGTACGCCGCGTGGGCCTGGTTCCTCGTCTTCTTCACCGCGGCGCTGCCCCGGCGCGAAGTTGACGACTCGGTCCTCGCCGCGTACGTCACGTTCGCATTCTTCGCCGTCGGCGGCCTCGCCAACTGGAGCGGCGGAGCACTGGGCGACCGGATCGGCCGGGAGCGCACGGCGATTGCCATGATGGCCGTGTCTGGCACGTGCGCCGCCACGATCGGCCTGCTGATGACGGCCGCTGTGTGGCTTCTCATCGGGGTGAGCCTTGTGAGGGGCTACAGCGTCGTCGGTGACTCCACGCAGTTCTCCACGCTCGTCACGGAGCTGGCCGACCAGAGCTACGTCGGCACCGCGCTAACCGTGCAGATGGCGCTCGGGTTCCTGCTGACCGGCGCGACGATCTGGCTCGTCCCCGCCGTCGAGCAGGCTGTCGGCTGGCATTGGGCGCTGGCCGTGCTGGCGGTCGGGCCGCTCGCCGGCATCGTCGCGATGCGCTGCCTGCTCGTCGCCCGGGCCGCCTGAGAGCTCGGCGGAAGCCTGCGAGTGACGGTGACCACAGCCGAGGTGGTGCTGAACGACTCGAGAATCCCGTGACCGGCCTGGCTGGCCTAGGATTGGCCGGTGGCAAAGGCGATCCCATACCCGTCGCCGCCGCTGGCGAGCGAGGCGTTTGTGCTTCGCCCGCTGAGAGTCGACGACTACCCCATGGCTCGGGAAATCCGGGAGCATGCCGAGACGGCAGAGTGGGTGAACGCACTGCCGGCGCCGGACGGCGAGAGCCTGGTACGGCTCCTCGAGTCGAGACGTCGGGCAGGACGGCTCCTCCTCCTGTCCATCGTCGGCAACGACGGCGCCTTCCTCGGCGAGATCCTCCTCTTCGTCAGGACGCCGGAGGCGGCGGAGACCGACACGAGATTGCGTACATCGTCGCGCCGGCTGCACGCGGGCGCGGGATCGCGACCGAGGCGGTGCGCCTTCTCTCGCTGTGGGCTCTCGCAGGTCTCGGCCTCCAGCGGCTGCAGCTGACGATCCGCCCTGGCAACGTCTCGTCGATTCGCGTCGCGGAGAAGGCTGGGTACCGGCTCGAGGGCACTCTCCGGTCGGTCAAGGTCATCCGCGGCAAGCGCGTCGACGGCTCGCTGTACTCCTTGTTGCCAGAAGACGTTGCAGCGGGCGCGAGTCGCTAGGGGACGCGTCGGCAAGTTCGGTGGTCATGCCGCAAGCGCGAGGCCGCACTTGGACGGCGGCCGGAGGTATGTCGCCCGCAGCCAGCAGGCCCGCCTGGCGCGCGTCTGAACGGCGCGCGCTCGACATCAAGAGCTGGATTCCGCAGTACCGCCTCAGTGGGTTGCGCCTCAGTGGGCCACTGATGACTTAGGTCGACTCGGACAAGCCCGGACCGTGGAGTTCGACGACGGCCCGCAGGCAATCGTCCTCGCGGTCGACCAGCCTTGGGAACAGGAACCGACCGATGGCCAGGAGGACCGTCATCGCGAACAACACCACGGTGGCGCTGAGGAAGATGAGCCGTAGCCGCGTTCTCCCGCGTGCGTATGAGGACCGAGCCTCGATCGTGTCGGTTCTTCCCCTGATTCCCCGCTGATCCCCAGCCCGTTGTGGCACGTTTGTGGCACGCGGCGATCAACTGCTGAATAGGATGCTGCCGTGAACCTGGGCGCGCGGCGCCCGAGATACTGCTTCTCCTCGCGATCTTCACCATCGGAACTGGATGGGCTGCGTACCGACGTGGCCGCTTCACGGCCGGATGGGCCGTCCTCGGCTTCCTCCTCCGACCCATCGCGTTCGTGATCGTCTTGCTCCTGCCAAGCAAGAGAACGGCGAGGAACCCCTCCACGGTCGATCCAGAGACGCGCTGAGCCACAACCCTCGCGCTGACCTCTTCCGTGTCAAGGCGTCGGAGGCCGTGTTGAGAGGGTTCGTCCTCGCCTCGCGGAAGGGGATCGGCGTGCGTCGGCGGGCTCTCTCGTGTGACCGCATAGGCCAGCAGTTGGGCTAGCAGCCGCGCCGGAGATGACCACCTCGTCGCGAACGCCGTTCGTCGTTGGGGGTGGGTGCTGTTCGGCGGTCTTGCTGTTCTCTGACCAGGGCCAGGGATGGCGAGCGTTGCGGTCGGTCGCCCTCGTTCGTGTCAGCTTTGCTGACGCTGGTTCCGCATCCGACTTCAAGAGCGATCGCGATCGTCCATCCGTGTCCATTGCCATACGGCTCGGGTCAGCGCGGCCACGACCCACAGCCCAACCATGGTGCCACCAAAGAGGAAGCCCGCCCCCAACATCCAAAGGTTTGCGTCGGGGGTTTTGTCGGTCGCCCCCAGTCGATCGACACGGGCACGGTCAAGGCGGCGGCCATCATGACGGCGACCACCATCGCTTGGGAGAGGTCCGCCGATCGCCAACTGGAGGCTGCGGCCACGACGGCGAGCGTCAACGCCAACCCGGCGACCTGCCAGGCCTCATACGGTCCTGAGCCATCGGGATTCCGCTGCTGGTCCCACCCGAGCCAGGCCAGATACGCCGCGACGGTCACTGCCACCGCGACAGCCGCGGCCTTCATCCTCATCGCCTGGCTCCTGGATCGTGAACGGTCGAGGTTGTGGACGAGAGCTGCGGGTCCCTTCACCCACTGCATGATCTGTTCCCGGTGCCGTCCGGACCAGAGTGCTTCTACTCAGGTGGCGACCGCGCCCTCGCCGAGAGCGGGCCCGCACCCCTCCATGCCATGGCAGCCCTGTCTTGTCGGCGGGCGTCAGGCAGTGGCCTCGTCGCCGAATCGCGCCTCGCTACGTCCCGATCCACGCGATGGCTGACCGCTCGGTGTCGGGCGTCGTGCCGACTTTCTGCCGACTCGTCGTTCAGCGTTGTTAGGACTATTGACTCTGAGTAGGTGCGCGCTTACGGTGCGGCCAATGCCTGGACCGCGGATGCTCGTCTTGATGTTGCTGCCAGCCGTGGTGGCGGCAGCGCTCGTGTTGTCCCGCGGGGGTTACGCGCGGGTGTCGCGGATCAGGATTCGTGCCTGGTGGTTGATCATTCCGGCCGCGGCGTTGCAGTGGGCGAACAACAGCGGCTACTACCCGCAGGCAGTGAGCGTCGAGACCGCGACCCGTGTCGTGACGGCGATTTGTGTGGCCTTGACCGCGGTCTTGTGCTGGGTGAATTGGGACGGCCGCCCGCGCAGCGTCAAGGTGGGATTGGGCCTGGTGTTTACCGGCACCGTGGCGAACGCGCTGCCGATCCTGGCCTATGGCGGGATGCCGTATTCGACCTCGGCGGCTCTCACGTCGGGTTTCAGCCATGACCAGCTGGCCGAGGGCGCCAACGGGCACATCCCGATCGAGTCGGATCACGCCACGGTCCTCGTCGCACTCTCCGACCTGGTCCCTATCCCGGGGCTGATGAAGGTCGTCAGCATCGGCGACATGGCGCTGCTGGCCGGGCTGGTCGTTGTGCTCGTCGGACTCGCCGGCCGCGGGACCGTCGCATCCCGCGTAACAGCTGCCAAGCCGGCATCCGCGAAGCCCCCTCGACCCCATGCCACCAGCTCCGAGACGGAAAGGGGGTGAATCCATGCAGCGATTGAAGGAACGGGCCTGGCCGCGGGTGTATGTGGCGGCGGCCGCCGTGGTGTCGACCGGCCTGGCGGTGTACGCCCTGGCCGCGCCCCACCACTCCAGCAACTGAGGACGACCGCAGACTTCGACCCCCGGTGACGGAGAGGGGGTGAATCCATGCAGCGATTGAAGGAACGGGCCTGGCCGCGGATGTACGTGGCAGGAGCCGCCGTGGTGTCGACCGGCCTGGCCGTGTACGCCCTGGCCGCGCCACACCACTCCGGCCACTGACGACCGACCGCAGACTCGTAGGGAGGACAGCACACATGCAGCGATTGAAGGAACGGGCCTGGCCGCGGGTGTACGTAGCGGGAGCCGCTGTCGTATCGACCGGCCTGGCCGTGTACGCCCTGGCCGCGCCACACCACTCCGGCCACTGACGACCGAACGGTTGCCCGGCTTGACGCGGCTTCGCCGGGCCACTGTTGGTCCCGCACCCCGTAGCCGCCGATCGTAGGCCGTAGCGCAGTGGGCCAGGGTGGGGCTTGCCCGATCACGTAGTGACGCCGGCAGGCTCGCCCTTACACCCGAAGCTGAGGCCGAAGGCTAGTGCGACCGGGTGCGGGACCTCGTACGGGTCGCTCGCCTGATATCGCAAGCGGGCGACGCTCTTCGTGTTCTTGGTGCCCCCTTCGTGGGGCGGGCGGCGCGAGAGCGAGGACGGCGGCCGGAGGCATGTCGCCCGCAGCGAGCAGGCCGCCCGCCTGGCGCGCCCTTGACACCAAAGAACCAGATTCGGCAGATCAAGCGCTGCTGGCGTTGTCCTGTCTCGGGGAGTTCCACATAGTCGATTCGCTGAACTGCAGCATCATCGGAGCATCGTCCAAGACTCGACGGATCGCACCCCAGGCTGCGGTTGGGTTGACGTGTTCATCGTCAACTAATCGCACGCTAATCGTACGGAGTGCTGCGCGGTGGTCGCCGACTGGACGTCCGGGCGAGCCGATGCCGTCCCTGACCTGGCCTTACATGTTGAGAGCGGGTGACGAGAATCGAACTCGCACCACCAGGTTGGAAGATGAGTCGTAGCCGCGTTCTCCCACGTATGTAGGGGATCGAGCCTCGATCGTGCCGGATCTTCCTCTGATTCCCCGCTGGTCCCAGCTCGTTGTGGCACGTTTGTGGCACGCGCCCACGCGGAGTGACCCTCTTCCGTGTCAAGGGCCTAACCGGTGCGGTCGGATGTCCTCTTGAGCGTGCGACGCAGGTGTCGGTGCATGGGGTTGCGCCGTCGTGCGACCCGGTGGACCGGCAGTTAGGCGGGGGCCACGTCGTGCTCAGCCGATGTTGAGGTCACTGGGGTCGCACATCGTGATGTGGTCGACCCACCATCGGCCATCC
>Ga0075431_100005146_pt1 | contig 12870 bp, 8 predicted proteins | sample RhiMetdeltSRZDD5_FD_75297 | JGI IMG/M metagenome (GOLD analysis project Ga0075431, IMG submission 75297) | Populus rhizosphere microbial communities from Tennessee, USA - Rhizosphere MetaG P. deltoides SRZDD5 | ecosystem: Host-associated > Plants > Roots > Rhizosphere > Soil | place: USA... | reverse complement strand
GCCAGCGGTATGGGCGCGGATCGCCGAACATGGTGAAGTGCACAATCCTGCGCGAGATCCCCTGACGAGTCATCGCACCTGCGCGGCGGTGAGGATGATCCGGAAAGATGCGGAGGTCGGCCATGAGCTGCTTGGCGCGGAGCTCGGTGTCGACGTCACTGAAGAGCCGGTCGACATGAGTCTGCGTCATGGCCATGCGGCGGCCGCGCACGTGAAAGACCATGGTCGGCAGGCCGTACTGGGCGGCGAAGTAGGCTTCGAGATAGTTCGCCTCGGCGCGAGAGTCGCACGTCGCGAGGATCCACAGCCGGTCGCCGGCTTCATGGACCAGGCGCTGCTGAAATCCCGGAACGATCTGGCCACGCTCAGACCCCGACCGGGCTCCCCTGGTGAGGCCGAGGCGGTAACCGAGTCGCGCCTGGTACATCAAATAGACGTAGAACTTTGCGGAATCCGGATCCAGCCGCCCGAACAGCATGTGATTCACGGTGGCGCGGAGCTCGCGTCCGTCATCGGTCCAAATCTTGACGATCACGCCTGCGAACTCGGTGCGCTTGACGGCCTCCACGCGCGCGGCGTCCCGGCTGCCCCAGCCTGAGGCGGCGATCACGAAATCGCCTTCCTTCAGCTGCTCGATGGGCTTCGCACCGCGGGGCGTCTCGACCAGCGTGCCCTCGACGACGCACTGATCCGGGTCGCCAACAACGCAGATGTTGCGATGCTCCGACGTGAGGAGCCGGATGATGCGGTACTGCGCGCGGTTGGTGTCCTGATACTCGTCGACGAGGACGTGGCGCCAGAGGCCGCGGTAGTACGCGAGCACCTCCGGCACCTCGGCCAGCAGCCGGACCACGAGCAGGAGCAGGTCGTCGAAGTCGGCGGCGCCGGTCTCCTTCAGCCGCTTCTCGTATCGTGAGTACACGAGCGCGGCCTTCTGCTCCCACGGTCCCCGTGCGTCGCGGAGCGCGTCCTGCACGCTGATCATCTGGTTCTTCAGATAGGAGATGCGATGGCCGGCCGCGCTCGGGGTGAACGAGCGCTCGGCCAGCTCGCCCTCCTTCATGCACTCCTTCACCAGCGCCAGCCGGTCGTCCTCGTCGTAGATCGTGAAGTGGCGCGGCAGGCCGATGTGCTCGCCGTGCCGGCGCAGGATGCGGACGCAGGCGGAGTGGAAGGTCGCGATGAGCGGCGGGCGGATGCCGAGGGGGGCGAGCAGCGCCTCCACGCGGCGCGCCATCTCACCGGCGGCCTTGTTGGTGAACGTCACGGCCAGCACGTTTCGGGGATCGATGCCGCGCACGCCGATCAGGTGAGCGATACGGTGGGCGATCACCCGCGTCTTGCCGCTGCCCGCCCCCGCCAGGACCAGCATCGGGCCGTCGCCGGCGAGGACCGCGTCACGCTGCGGCGGGTTCAGATCGTCGAGGAGGTGCTCCAGGGCCGCTGACACCGCCAGATTGTACCGTATCCCGCGACCGCATTTGCCAGCGGTGCGCGCCATTCTGACGCGTGCAAGGTCAGGCTGTCATGCGGCGGCGACCGACGTCGAGAATCCGGCCATTCTCGAGGTCGGCGCGGTGGCACATCTGTTGCCATGACCCCACGCCATGAAGCCTACCAAGCGCATCCTCATCGTCGACGACAACCCCGTCGTGCAGGAAGTCCTGAAGCAGTTCCTCGTTCGCGGCTATCAGGTGGAGCTCGCGACCAACGCCTCGCAGGCGCTGGCCTCGGTCGTCCAGAAGAGCCCGGACGCGATCCTGCTCGATGTGCGGATGCCCGGCGTCGACGGTCTGGGGCTGCTGAAGTCGCTCCGCGGAATGGGCGTCGAGACGCCGATCTTCGTCATGACCGGCTACGACTCCACGCAGGTCGCGCTGGAGGCGCTGGAGAACGGCGCCACCGGCTACCTGCCGAAGCCCTTCGACCTCCTGCACCTCGACAAGCTCATCGCCCACGCCCTCGGCAGTCAGCCGGCGTACGCGTAAGCCCCCGCCCTACTCCACCGTCACCGACTTCGCGAGATTCCGCGGCTGGTCGACGTCGCACCCGCGCCGCAGCGCGGCGTGGTACGCCAGCAGCTGGAGCGGAATCACCGTGAGCAGCGGCGCCAGGAGCTCCGCGCACGGCGGCACCTCGATCACGTGGTGCGCCTTGCTGGCGGCGGCGCGATCATCGGGGTTGCAGATGGCGATGACCTGGCCGTCACGCGCCCGGACCTCCTCCATGTTGCCGAGCATGCGGTCATGGGAGGAGTCTCTCGGAATCAGCACCACCACCGGCAGCTGATCGGCGATGAGCGCGATGGGGCCGTGCTTCATCTCGCCCCCGGCATATCCTTCGGCGTGGATGTACGAGATCTCCTTCAGCTTGAGCGCTCCCTCGAGGGCGATCGGAAACTGGACGCCACGCCCGAGGTAGAGAAAGTCGCTGGCATCGCTCACCTGCCGCGCCAGCGCTTCCATCTTCGGGTCGAGCTCCAGGGTCTTCTCGACGAGCCGCGGGATCTCGACCAGCTCGTGAATGCGCTTCTTCACGTCCTCTGAGGTGAGGACGCCGCGCTGGCGGCCGAGCCAGAGGCCCAGGAGGTACGAGGCCACGATCATCGTGGAGAACGCCTTCGTCGACGCGACGCCGATCTCGGGGCCCGCGTGCATCTGTAATACGCCGGTGGCCTCGCGGGCGAGCGCCGAGCCGACCACGTTGGTGATGGCGAGGATGGGGCAGCCCTTGAGCCGCGCGGCCTTGACGGCGCCGATGGTGTCCGCGGTCTCGCCGGACTGCGAGACGGCGACCACGAGCGTCTCCGGACCCACGATGGCGTCGCGATAGCGGAACTCCGAGGCCAGATCCACCTCGGCCGGGATCCCGGCCAGCCGCTCGATCATGGTGCGGGCCAGCAGCGCCGCGTGCCACGCGGTGCCGCACGCCACCAGCACCACACGCTGGATGGCCCGCACCGTCGACGGATCGAGGTTGATCTCGGGCAGCACGATGTTGCCGGTCTCCGGGGCGATGCGGCCCCGGAAGGTGTCGGCGATGGCGCGCGGCTGCTCGTAGATCTCCTTCAGCATGAAGTGGCGGTAGCCGCCCTTCTCCGCCATGATCGGGTCCCACATGATCTTCGTGGGCTCTCGCTGCACGGGGTCGCCGTCGAGGGAGGTCAGCTCCACGCCCTGCGCCGTCACCACCGCCATGTCATTGTCCTCGAGGATCACGACATCACGCGTGTGGGAGAGGATGGCCGGGATGTCGGAGGCCACGAACATCTCGCCGCGGCCGAGGCCCACCACCACACTGCCCGCGCCTTGCTTGGCGGCGATGAGCCGATCCGGGGCGTCCTTGCACACCACGCCGACGGCGTAGGAACCGGTCACCTCGCGGAGCGCCGCCCGCACGGCCTGATCGAGGCGTTGGGTGCCGCGCAGATGGTGCTCGATCAGATGCGCGAGCACCTCCGTATCGGTCTCGGACTTGAAGGTGTGGCCGTCGGACGCCAGACGATCCTTGATCTCCAGGTAGTTCTCGAGGATCCCGTTATGCACGACCACGAGGCCGCCGCTGCAGTCGGTGTGCGGATGCGCGTTGTCCTCGGACGGACGGCCGTGGGTCGCCCAGCGCGTGTGGCCGATGCCGATGCTGCCGGCGACCGGGCGCTCCCGCAGCACGCTCTCGAGGGCCTTGATGCGCCCCACCGCGCGGCGCACGTTGAGCGCGCCGTCGTCGAGGACGGCCACGCCGGCCGAGTCGTAGCCGCGATACTCGAGCCGCTTCAGCCCCTCGACGATGATGCCCACCGCGCTCTTGCTGCCGACGTAGCCGACAATTCCACACATGGCCTGTTATTCCTTGGCCCTGGCGTCGCGCCTGGACTTCCGGCGCGCTGCCCAGCCTTCCTTGACGATTTGGTGTGCGCGTCCCACGGCGAGGGCGCCGGGCGGGACGTCCTTGGTGATGGTGGAGCCGGCCCCGACATAGGCGCCCTCGCCGACCACGACGGGGGCCACCAGCGTCGTGTTCGAGCCGACGAAGGAGCCGGCGCCGATGGTCGTGGGGTGCTTGGCGACGCCGTCGTAGTTGCAGGTGATCGTGCCGGCGCCGATGTTCACCTGGTCGCCGACCGTCGTATCGCCGATGTAGCTGAGATGCGGCGCCTTGCTGCCGCGCCCGATCTTCGACTTCTTCACCTCGACGAAGTTGCCGATCTTCGCCTTGACGCCGATGTGCGCGTGCGGCCGGAGATGGCAGAAGGGCCCCAGATCGGCGCCGTCCTCGACCACCGCTTCCGTGAGAACACAGTACGGCTTCACGATGACGCCCTCTCCGAGCCGGCTGGCGCGGATGTGAGAGCCGAGGCCGATGACGCAGTCACCGCCGATCTCGGAAGCCACGTCGATCACGACATTCGGGTAGATCACGGTGTCGGCACCGATGGTGACGGTCTCGTCGATGTAGGTGGTCGCCGGATCCAGGATGGTCACGCCCGCCAGCATGTGGCGGTCCACGATCCGCCGGCGCTGTATGGCCGCCACCGCCGCGAGCTGGCGGCGATCGTTGACGCCGTGCGCTTCGTCCGGATCCTCGACGGTGACCGCCTCGACGCGCCCGCCCGCCCGGTTCAACAGGCCGATGACGTCGGTGAGGTAGTACTCGCCCTGATCGTTGTCCGGCTTCACCTGGTCGAGGGCCCGCCACAACCGGCCGCCGTCGAAGCAGTAGACGCTCGTGTTGATCTCGGCGACGCGCTTCTCGTCATCGGTCGCGTCGCGGTCCTCGACGATGCGCTTCACCCGCCCGCCTTGCCGGAGAACCCGACCGTACCCATGCGGGCGGTCGACGACGGCGGTCAGAATGGTGGCGGCGGCGCCGGTGGCGGTATGGTGGCCGACCAGGCGCTCGATCGTCTCGACGGACAGCAATGGCATGTCGCCGGGCAGCACGAGGATCGGCCCGGCGGCGGACTGACACTCACCACGGGCCTGCAGGACGGCATGGCCGGTGCCGAGGCGCTCGCGCTGCTCGACGATCGCCACGCCTTCGCCGACGATGCTACCCATGGTGTCGACGTCGGGCGGGACGACCAGCACGATACGGTCGGCGAGGGTGCGGGCCAGACGCAGCGGATAGGTGATCAGGGGGCGACCACAGAGCTCGTGGAGAACCTTGGGCTGGCGAGAGCGCATCCGCTTGCCCTCGCCTGCAGCCAGTATGACCGTCGTCAGTCCGTGCATGCGGTGCCTTTCATCCTAGCACTCGGGTGCGAGCGACATGCCAGATCCAAAACGTCGATTCCACAACAACTTCGACGGAGCCGTGTGTACCGGACACCGCATGATTTGCTAGCTCGCATCACGCAACTGAGACAGCAACCGCTCGATTCGCGGTGGCAGCGGGGAAGCGAATTGCAGCCTGCTTTCGGTAACAGGGTGCACGAATGCGAGCTCGGCGGCGTGCAGCGCCAGGCCCTCGGGACTCACCGGGAGCGGCGCGCGGCCGGCGCGACCGCCGTACAGGTCGTCGCCGGCCACCGGGTGTCCGAGCGACGCCATGTGCACCCGGATCTGATGGGTCCGTCCGGTCTCGAGCCTCACGTCGAGGTCCGAGAAGTGCGAGAAGCGTTCCAGGACCCTGTACCGCGTCACCGCCCGCTTGCCGCGAGTCACGACGGCCATCCGGACCCGGTCACGGGGATGGCGTCCGATCGGCGCCTCGACGATGCCCTCCGTCGCCTTCACCCGGCCATGGACGATTGCGCGGTAGCGTCGGGTGACCGTCCGGGCGGCCAGCTGGGCGGTGAGCGCGTCGTAGGCGCGACCGGTCTTGGCCATCACGAGCAGTCCCGAGGTGTCCTTGTCCAGCCGGTGCACGATTCCCGGCCGCCTCGGGCCCCCCACCCCGGCCGTCCCCGGTGCATGGGCGAGCACCGCGGCGGCCAGGGTGCCGGTCGGGTGGCCGGCACCGGGGTGGACGACCATGCCCGCGGGCTTGTCGACGACGAGCACGTCGTCGTCCTCGTAGACCACCGTCAGCGCGATGGCTTCCGGCACCAGGGTCTCGGGCGCGGCCGCGGGAATCTCCAGCGAGACGTGCTCGCCGCCGGCCAGCCGCCGGGACGCCTTGGGAACTCCGCCGTCGACGCGCACGTGCCCGGCGTCGATCAGGGCCTGCAGGCGCGCCCGCGACAGCTCCGGAACGTGCCCGGCGAGCCAGCGGTCGAGCCGAACGCCGGCGTCGGCTGCGGGGACGCTCAGCGTGCGGGTGCCGACCGTCGACATCTACCCCGAGGGCGTGGCCGCTCGGTCGCCGAGGAGCCGCAGCGCAAGCAGCACGACGCCGATGCTGATGGCCGAGTCGGCGACGTTGAAGGCCGGCCAGTGCCAGCCTCGCCAGTGGACGTCGACGAAGTCGACGACGGCGCCGAAGCGCCCCCGATCGATGAGGTTCCCGACGGCACCGCCGAAGATCAGGCCGATCGCAAGGCGGCCCGGCCACCCGCCGGTCGGAAGCACACGAAGCGCCACCCGAGCGAGCACCAGCAGGGCGATCAGCGAGAGCGCGGCGACCACCCACCGCCACGCCGGGGGCACCGTGCCGAGCAGCCCGAAGGCCAGACCCGGATTCATCACGAGCGTGAGCGAGAGCCAGTGATCGAAGACCACCACCGGCACCCCCGGCGCCAGACGCTCGAGGGCGACGGCCTTGGTGATCTGGTCGAAGACGACCACCGCGCCCGCCAGCAGCAGGACGGCGATCATCGGTCGGCGGAGACGACCCGAACGCAACGCCCGCAGAGCGTGGGATGGCCGGTGTCGCGGCCCACCTCCTCCGTACGCGTCCAGCACCGCTCGCACTTGTCGCCCGGCGCGCGGTCGATGCCGATGACCAGGCCGGGGATGTCCTGGCTCTCGTAGACGACGGTCGCGCGACCGCCATCGGTGGCGAGGTCGACCCGGGAGACAATGAAGAGCGTGGCCAGGAGCTCGCGCTTGCGCGCGAGCAGCTCGGGCACGTCCTCGGGCGCCGCCATGATGCGCACGCGGGCCTCGAGGCCGCTGCCGATGAGCTTCTGGGCGCGCGCGGTCTCGAGCGCCTTGGCCACCTCGCGACGCACCTCCAGCAGCCGGTCCCACTGCTGCTTGAGCGGGTCGTCGAGCCAGTCGCGCGGCGCCTCCGGGAAGCGCTCGAGGTGCACCGACTCGGCGCGGACGCCGGGCAGGTGGCGCCAGGCTTCCTCCGAGGTGAACGTCAGGATGGGCGCCATCAGGCGAGCGAGGGCCGAGAAGACATCGAGGCAGACGGTCTGCGCGGCCCGGCGCCGCGGGTCGTTCGCGGCCGACGTGTAGAGCCGGTCCTTGATGATGTCGAGATACTGCGCCGAGAGGTCGACGGCGCAGAAGTTGTGCACGGCGTGGAACACGGCGTGGAACTGGTACTCCTCGTAGGCGCGCGTCACCCGCGCGATCAGCCGCGCCAGGCGGTCGAGGATCCACCGGTCGACCTCGTCGAGCCGCGCCGCGGACTGACGATCCCGCGCAGGATCGAAGTCGCTGAGGTTCCCCAGCAGGAACCGGAAAGTATTCCGGATGCGACGATAGGCGTCGGCGAGCCGGTCCATGATCTCCGTGGAGAGCCGGATGTCCTCCGTGTAGTCCTCGGAGGCGGCCCAGAGCCGCAGGATCTCCGCGCCGTACTTCGGCAGCAGATCCTCGGGCGTCACCGTGTTGCCGACGGACTTGGACATCTTCCGGCCGTCGCCGTCCACGACGAAGCCGCACGTCAGCACCGCCTTGTAGGGCGGCGCGTTCCGGGTGCCCATCGCCTCCAGGAGCGAGGAGTGGAACCAGCCGCGATGCTGGTCGCTGCCCTCCAGATAGAGCTCGGTCGGCCACCGGAGCTCGGGACGCGTCTCCAGCACGGCCGCGTGACTGCAGCCCGAGTCGAACCACACGTCCAGGATGTCCGTCTCCTTGCGGAAGGCGTCACCGCCGCACTTCGCGCACGCCGTGCCCGGCGGCAGCAGCGCGCGCGCAGGCCGCGCGTGCCACTCGTCGGCGCCATGGCCGTCGCGGAAGATCCGGGCGACGTGCTCCACCAGCGCCTCGCTGACGAGCACCGCGTCACACCGCTCGCAGTAGAAGGCCACGATCGGCACGCCCCACACGCGCTGACGCGAGATGGTCCAGTCGGGTCGGTGCGCGACCATGTTGAAGATCCGCTCCTCGCCCCAGGCCGGGATCCAGCGGACGTCGCGTCGGATGGCCTCCAGCGCGCGCGCCCGGAGGCCGTCCTTGTCGAGAGCGATGAACCACTGCTCGGTCGCCCGGAACAGCGTCGGGTTCTTGCACCGCCAGCAGTGCGGATACGTGTGCGTGAGCGGCTGCTCGGCCACCAGCGCTCCGACCGTGCGCAGATGCTCGACGATGCGCGGATTCGCCTCCCACACCGTCTGTCCGCCGAAGTGTGCCACCTCGTCGACGAAGCGCCCGTCGTCGTCCACGGGATTGTAGATGCGCAGCCCCAGCGCCTTGCCGAGGTCGTAGTCCTCTTCTCCGTGACCCGGCGCGATGTGCACGAGCCCGGTGCCCGCCGTCATCTCGACGAAGGTGGCCGTCGCCACCTTGCCGGTGCGGTCGATCCACGGATGCCGGTACTCGAGGCCCTCGAGCCGGCGCCCCGGGAAGGACGCCGCGCGCCGCGGCGAGGCCAGGCGGGCGGTCTGCACGAAGGCGTCGACGAGCTTGGCCGCGACCACCAGGGTCTCGCCCTGCACGTCGAGGGCGATGTATTCCTCGTCCGGGTGCACGGCGATGGCGAGGTTCGCGGGCAGTGTCCACGGCGTCGTGGTCCAGATGACCAGTGACGGCTTCGGCGCCGCCGGCGCCTCGGGCAATGGCGCCGCGAGCGGAAACCGCACGTAGACGGACGGCGTGCGCTGCTCCTCGTACTCCACCTCCGCCTGCGCGAGCGCCGTCTTGCAGTGCATGCACCAGTGCACCGGCTTCAGTCCCTTGTAGACGAGCCCGCGACCGACGAAGCGGCCGAACTCGCGCACGATCACCGCCTGGTAGGCGGGCGCCATCGTGATGTACGGATTGTCCCAGTCGCCGAAGACCCCGAGGCGCCTGAACTCCTCGCGCTGCACCTGGACGAACTTCGTCGCGTAGGCGCGACACTTGCCGATCTTCTCGAGCGGGTCCATCGCGCGGCGCACGTCGGTGGGCGCCGTGTCGAGACCGAGCTCCTTGTCGACCTGGTGCTCGATGGGTAGGCCGTGGCAGTCCCAGCCCGGCACGTAAGGCGCGTTGAAGCCGAGCATCGAGCGTGACTTGACCACGACGTCCTTCAGCACCTTGTTGAGCACATGGCCCATGTGGATGTGGCCGTTGGCGTACGGAGGACCGTCGTGGAGCACCCACAGCGGGCGGTCGGCGCCGACCTGACGCAGGCGCTTGTAGATGCCGATCTCGTCCCACCAGGCGAGCATCCGCGGCTCCGCCTGCGCGAGGTTGGCCTTCATCGGAAAGTCGGTTTTGGGCAGATTCAGCGTGGCTTTGTAGTCCATGACCGATTCGGACTATCGTAGCACGCGCGTCCCGCTACTTCGGGGTGAGGGTGACCACTCCCTTCGCGGAGTCGATGTTGACGGAGAACTGATCGAGGAAGTCGCGACCGAGCAGACCGTCGCCCGCCCCGTCGACGCCATGGGCGGCCACCGTGAGCCGCCCGACGGTGGCGCCGGCGACGTCGAGCGAGTTGATGGTGACGAACTGCAGCTGCTGCGAGCCGCCGACGCCGCTCACCGTGGCCGACCCGACGGGGCGCGCCAGTGATACGCCGGCCGCCGCCAGCACGCGCGGGTTGATCATCGTCCGGTCGGCGCCGGTGTCGAGCAACAGCTGCGCCTGAGCGCTGCCGTTGACGGTGGCGTTCACCATGATCCGCTGGCCCGGCGCGTACCGGATGATCGCCCCGCCCTTCACCGACGCCGTGCCGATCGGCTCCACGGTGCCGCGTGGCGGTGCGGCTGAGCCGTCGTTACTCAGGCCGAGTGGCACCGCACGCGCGCGGTATTGCTGGGGCACGCTCTGGATGCCCTCGACGTAATGATTGGTGCCGCGGTCGTCCGTGTACTTGACGATCTCGGCGGAGGCGGGTGTGGTGAGGAGCGTCAGCGTGAGAGCCAGAGCAGCTCGCCGCAGCATCGAGCCGATCATACCGCACACCGCGTCAGCCGATACACGACCATTTCCGGGGCGCCCGCCACCTCGGTCCGCGCGAGCCTCACGGCATACACCGGGGTCATCAGGTCGGTGCGCGCCGACAGTCGTGGAAACCAGGCCGGGAAGATCACCACATAGTCCGGACAGCGCTCGGTGACGTAGGTGATCACGCCCGTCTCGCCGTCGCGCCGATAGGGCAGGATCTCCGGCGTTACGAGACCCATGAGATCGAGCACAGGGCGGCGCGAGAAGAACGCGATGGCTCCGATGTCGTTCACGGCGAGCGTCGCCGACGGCGATGCGTGCCGGTCGAGCCAGCGGCCGAGGTGCACCTGCATCGCGTTGATGTTCTGGACGCCCCACGCGTAGCGGTCGGCGGCGGGCGCGAGCGTGACGAGGGAGACGGCGAGCCCGAGCGCCAGCACCACGGGCCACGCACGGAACGCCTTCGGCGACACCGCGGCAAGCACGATCACGGCGAGCGGCAGCAGATGGGTGGAGTAACGCCCCTCCTGGAAGGCCGGGCCGCGGTACGGCGCCAGCAGCGCCATGGCCACCGGGTGGGCCGTCAGGGCGAGCGCCAGTGTCCCGAGCGCCCGCCCGGCCCTGCGCCAGGCGAGCACCGCCGCCGGGAGTGCGAGCGGCAAGAGCGGATGGGTGGTGAAGAGCCAGCGCAGCCACTCCACGCCGAAGTCGCGCGGCCGCGTCAGCCACGTCACCGTCGCCGGCTCGCGCACGCCGGCGAGCCACCCGAGCAGCCCGCCCTCGATCTTGGCCACGGCAGTGGCCGGCAGTGGCCGGCCCACCGTCGCATACGAGAACGCGATGAATGGCGCGAGGACGCCGACGGTCACGCCGGCGAAGATCAACGCGCGTCGTGCGGTGAACGGCCGGCCCAGCGCGAGCAGCGGAACCAGGACGATCGCCTCCGGCCGCGCCAGCGCGGCCAGGGCGCCGGCGAACGCCGTCGTCCACGTCGCCTCTCGGGCGAGGGCGAGCAGCGAGACGGCGACCAGCAGCCCCGCGAGCGGCACCTCCATGCCGGACAGCGCGCCCCACGCGAACGGGCCCGTCCAGAGGAGGGCGACTGCAGCCACCAGCGCGGTGGCCGGCGCCGCGCCGAAGGCCAGCGCCGCGCGCCGGACGACGAGCGCGGCGCCGATGCCGCTGGCCGTGCCGAGCGTCTTGGCCATCGTCGGCGACGCGCCGGCGAGCGCGGCGCCCGCCCCGAGAAGCAGCGTCCACAGCGGCGCCGTCGATCCCGATACCGGCTGGCCGGGGTTGTAGACGAAGCCGGCGCCGGCAGCAAGATTGCGCGCGAAATGCAAGTGGATCCAGGCGTCGTCGAGCGGGAAGCCGGCGGTGCCGGCGATGACGCGCTCGCGAAGCAGCAGCCAGACGAGCGGCACCACGGCTGCCAGCAGGACGAGCAGGTCGTCGCGTCGGCTAGCGGTCACGCACGAGCGTGTAGCCGGCATAGTCGATCCGCCGGCGATCGACCGGGAGCACGTAGAGGAAACGGCCGTGCGGCAGCTCCACCTCGAGGAGTCCCGCTGGCCGCGCCACCGTCGGCGACCAGTGATCGACGAACCACACGAGCCGACGAGTCCGCGCGGGCAGGCGCACATCGCTATCCGGAAGCGGCGCCATCTCCGTCGACAGCTGCGGCGCGTAGTAGCCGGGCGTCTGCTCGCCGACGCGCAGCTCGAAGATCGAGTACTCCGGCAGGTAGAACATCGCGTGGCGGAGCCACGGGTACGAGCGGCTGTTGCCGAGCTCCGTGATGACGATCGTGTCCTCGGCGGGATAGAGCCCGCGGATGGCATCCACGAACGTCCGCACGACCTCCTCGTGCTGGCGCAGCGCGGCGGCGGTTCGACTGAAGATCCAGTCGAACGCCTCGTCCTCGGCCGTACGTCGCCAGGCCGGCTTCGCCGCGTCGAAATCGCGGGGCAACGGGCGGGCGTTCACGAAGAACGCGCCGTTCACGAGCACGACCGCCACCACGACGGCGCCGGTGGCGGCGGCGCGCACCCACGAGTGCCGCGTGAGCGCGGCCGCCGCGGCCAGCGCGCTGACGAGGATGCGGGACAGCACGACCACGAGCGCCGGCAGGAACGTCAGGACGTAGCCGGCCTGCCCGAAGTGGACCAGCGTGTAGATGAGGATCGCCGGCGTGATCCACGCCACCGCCAGCCACTCGCGGCGGCCCCAGCCGTGCCGGCGCACGTACCAGGGCACCAGCAGAGCGGCGAGGGCGAGCGGGCCCAGGCCGACGAGGACGGACTCGAGCAGGTAGCGCGACATTCGCAGCGTCGTGTCGAGCGGGCTGACCACGACGGTGGTCGGCAGCACCACGGTGTCCGCGAGGTAGCGGGAGGCCGCGAGATACCGCTCGACGCCGCCGGTCAGCTGGATCAGAGGGACGAGCCAGGCGAGCACCACCACGCCGAGCACGACGATTCCGATGGGAAGCGTGCGGCGCCGACGGGCGCCGAGACACACGGCCACCAGCCACAACGGCAACAGGAGCAGGAGCATCGATTGCCGCATGCCGCCGGCAAGGCCGAGATACGCCGCGGCGAGCCAGGCGTCGGTCTCGCTCCCCTCCAGCGCGCGGAAGGCGAACAGCGCCACGAGGGAGGCGAAG
>Ga0075431_100005142_pt1 | contig 12873 bp, 10 predicted proteins | sample RhiMetdeltSRZDD5_FD_75297 | JGI IMG/M metagenome (GOLD analysis project Ga0075431, IMG submission 75297) | Populus rhizosphere microbial communities from Tennessee, USA - Rhizosphere MetaG P. deltoides SRZDD5 | ecosystem: Host-associated > Plants > Roots > Rhizosphere > Soil | place: USA... | reverse complement strand
GGATTGATCGCTTTCGGCGGCGCCTGGGTCATCATGAACATGAACCCCGCGTGGATGCCGAACGGCATGCAGTGAAGCGCGCACCGATGGCACGTCGGAAAGACCGGCCCTATCTCGCATCTGGTGACCTGATCGCCGCCGTTTTCTCTGTCCGTCGAGCCCGCCAGATCGGATAGACTGCACGCATGTCGTTCGACTTCTCGTCCCTGCTGTGGATCCTGCTGGCGTTCATGGTCCTGCAGCCGATCCTGATGGGCCGCTGGTTCGGCTACCGGCGCGCGCAGGCGATCCGCGCCGTCGAGCGGGCGAATGGCACCCGCGTCATCACCATGATCCACCGCCAGGAGCAGCGCAGCCTGTTCGGCTTCTCGGTCTCGCGCCACATCGACCTCGAGGATGCGCAGACCATCATCGCGGCCATCAAGGAGACGCCGCGCGACGTGCCGATCGATCTCATCCTGCACACCCCGGGCGGCCTGGTGCTGGCGGCCATGCAGATCGCCCGCGCCGTGGAGGCGCACCCGGCCAAGGTGACGGTCTATGTCCCGGTCTACGCCATGTCGGGCGGGACCTTGATTGCGCTCGCCGCCGACGAGATCGTGCTGGGAGAGTTCTCGGTCCTCGGTCCCATCGACCCGCAGATCATGGGCTTGCCGGCGGCGAGCATCGTCAGGGCGCGCGACTCCAAGCACATCGACAATGTCTTCGACCTCACGGTGGTGCTCGCCGACGTGAGCGAGAAGGCGCTGGCCCAGGTCAAGAAGGGCGCCGTCGAGCTCCTGACGCCGCGCATGGACCAGGCGTCGGCCGAGGCGCTGGCCGGCAAGCTGGCCGGAGGGCACTGGACCCACGACTATGCGCTGACAGCGGAGGAGGCGGCGTCGCTGGGGCTACCGGTCAGGGTCGGCATGCCGGTCGAGGTGCTGGAGCTCATGAAACTCTATCCGCAGCCGGTGCAGCGCTCCGGCGTCGAATACCTGCCCATCGACATTCCGCGCCAGCGCCGCGGCTGAGCTCGTCTCTTCGCTATGGAACGCCGAAGCGACGATGCTTATGTTGCATGTGGGCACCGAGGGTCGCACGCGATCGGCCGATCGGCGGCGGCCTTCGAGGAGCCTTTGCAAGGAGATGCTCGTGGACCAAACGCCGGCACCCGACGCAAAACGCGCGATGAGCCAGCAGGAGAAGCTCGCCCGGGCCAGGCAACAGGTCGCGGCCGTCAAGGCGTTCTACATCCACCTCTTCGTATTCGCGGTCGTCTTGCTGCTGCTGGCGATCATCAATGCCGCGACCGGCGGTCCCTGGTGGGTGCTGTGGGTCCTCTTTGGATGGGGCATCGGCATCCTCGCCCACTGGCTCTTTGTCATTGCCCTCGGCTCCCGCTTCGTCGCCGACTGGGAAGAGCGCAAGACCAGGGAGCTGGTCGACCGCATGTGATCTCGCCCGCGGTTTCGGTCCCGCTCCAGCTCACCAGGCGTTAACCAAGTCGCAAAGCTGTTGCCTCGCGAGCCTCTGGCTCCATTGCCCTCCCTCATTTCGGTGATTTTCGTTGCGCGGCACCGTCCCGAAATGGAACGGGCTCAGGCGTACCCTCTTTCAGCGGCGCGATCACACCCTCGCCGCCGGAGCGGCCGGTACGCGGCGTACCTGAACCCTCCGGCGCGACACATCGGCATGATCGATCGCTTCCTGACCCGCATGGCCTCTGCCCGCACGTTCGCCGGCAAGCTGTGGGACCTCACCCGTCCCTACTGGTCCGCCCAGGAGTGGCAGACCTTCAGACTCTGGGGCTTCGCCTTCAGCGCCAAGGAATGCTGGATCGCGCGGACGCTGCTGGCCGTGATCGTCGCGGCGAACGTCCTGGCCGTCTACATCTCCAAGCTCATCAACTCCTGGAACGCGCGCTTCTTCAACGCGCTGCAGGACCGCAACGCCGAGGCCTTCTGGTCCGAGCTCTACACCTGGGTGCTCCTGGTGGCGCTGCTCATCGTCGCCGTCGTCTATCGCGTCTGGATGGTCCAGCTTCTGACCATCCGCTGGCGCCGCTGGCTGAGCCGGGTCTACTTCCACGACTGGCTCGCCGACCGCACCTACTACCACATGGAGCTGGCGCGCTGGGGCGTCGGCAACCCCGAGCAGCGCATCGAGCAGGACATCGGCGCCTTCACCCGCCAGACGCTCGACATCACGCTGGGCCTCCTGCTGCAGGTGATGACGCTCGTCACCTTCGCGGCGGTGCTCTGGAACCTCTCCAGCGACTTCGTGCTGCCGGTCTTCGGCGGGCTGGCGATCCCCGGCTACATGATGTGGGCAGCCGTCCTCTACGCGCTGGCGGGCTCCTGGGCCACGTATCTCATCGGCCGGCCGCTGGTCGGCGTGAACTTCGCGCTCGAGCGCTACAACGCCGACTTCCGCTACCGCATGGTGCGCATCCGCGAGAACGCCGAGTCGATCGCGCTCTACAGCGGCGAGCCGGTGGAGGAGCGCCGCCTCACCAACGCCTTCACCCGCATCTACGCCACCTGGTGGAGCTACATGAAGCACAACAAGCGGCTCACCTGGCTCACCTCCTTCTATGGCCAGGCCGCGGCGGTGTTTCCCTTCATCGTCGGGGCGCCGCAGTTCTTCGCCGGCCGCATCGGGCTCGGCACCCTCACGCAGACGGCCGACGCCTTCGGCCAGGTGCAGGGCTCGCTCTCCTGGTTCGTCGACAGCTACACCCAGCTCGCCGCGTGGCAGGCCACGGTGAACCGGCTCACCACCTTCGGCGAGGCGATGGTCAAGGCCAAGCGCGCCGCCGAGCAGGCCGGCTTCGAGGTCCACACGGCGCCCGAGCCCGAGCTGTCGCTCGCCGGCGTCGACGTTCAGCTCCCGGACGGGACCGCGCTGCTCCGGGGCGTCGACCTCAGCATTCGCGAGGGCCAGTCGGTCGTCCTGCGCGGCACCTCCGGCAGCGGCAAGACCACGCTGTTCCGCGTGCTGGCGGGCCTGTGGCCGTACGGGCGGGGCCGCATCGCCCTGCCCGGCGACGGCCGCGCCCTGTTCCTGTCGCAGAGCCCCTACATGCCCATCGGGGCGCTGAAGGACGCGCTGTGCTACCCCGAGGCCCACGATGCGCACTCCGAGGGCGAGTGCGCCGCGGCGCTGGAGGCGTGCGGGCTCGGCTACCTGGTGCCACGCCTCGGCGAGGCGGCGAGTTGGTCCTTCATCCTCTCGGGCGGCGAGAAGCAGCGCCTCGCCTTCGCCCGCGCGCTCCTGTTCAGGCCCAACTGGCTGTTCCTCGACGAGGCCACGGCCGCCCTCGACGAGGCCGCGGAACGCCGCATGTACGAGCTCGTTCGCCAGCGCCTTCCCCACGCCGCCGTCATCAGCATCGCCCACCGCCCCGCCGTCGTAGCGTTCCACGACCGCCAGCTCATCGTCGACGCCGAGCGCCGCCGCGTGGCCTGGGGTCATCCCCTGCGGGTCTGACCTCGTTCGTTGCCAGACACCGTGGCATCGACAAGGCCGCGGGAATGGTGTCAGACCCGGAGGGTCTGACACCGCTCACACCGCTCCACAGCGGGTTGTTTCACGATGTCAAAGAGCGCGGCGCTGAGCGCCGGTCGCGCGGACGCAGGCGGCCGGCGACAAGGCGAATTGTAATGGGGCTGGATCCGGTCGGGCGAAATATGGCCGCCGGTTCATCGTGCGAAGGTTAAAGCGGGGTAAATCGGCAGCCGGCTCGGCCCACCGAGGTTGGAGCATCACGAGCGCCAGGACGCGGAGATTGCCCGGTCAGCGCCGATGGGCAATGATGGATCGTGGGCGCACGATCACTCCAGGGGAAGCGGTGATGCGAGGACGCGGCCGGGCGGAAGGCATGGCGGCATGCCTTCTCGGGTTGGGGCTCGCGGTGCTGCAGGCGGCGACTGCGGCCGCGTCCTGCCCCGACTGGCGCCCGCCCGAGGTACCCACGGTAGAGGAGGCGCGGACCTCCGGCCTGTGCAAGGGCACCCCGTTCGAGGCGCGCGTCGAGGCCCTGAAGCGCGCCGACCCGGAAGCCGACGCCAACGCGCAAGCCGCACGCGGCAGCTTCCGCCTCATGCGGTTCGGGCCTCACGACGAGTGTCTGCCGCCGTACCCCCCGGCCTTCGCGGCGACGTGCACCCTCACGCCAAGAACGACGCCGACGGATCAGGAAAAGCACTACCTTGACACTTTCACCCTCCCCGACATTCGCAATGATGGCACCGAAGTCCACTGCTCGACGGTCTACGGCGCTTTGATCGCCGATTACGTTGGCCGCTTCAATCGCACGATCATCGAGCACCCCCGCTACCCGAACAAGGACCTCTGCCGGATCGTCGCCTTCAAGGACTGGAACACGTTCTGGAATGAGAGGGACAGGGGACCGCGTCTGAGCGAGCAGCCGAAGCACGCGGAAGCGCGTCCCGCCTTCGGTAGTCTTCCCGCGGCTGCGCGCTTCGGCGATGTCGAGGCCGTGCGCTTGCTCGCACGGGGCGCCAGGCTGGACGAACAAGACGACTGGCATGTGACTGCCCTCGAATGGGCCGTCATCCGCGGTTATGACGAGGTGCTCGAGCTGCTCCTGTCTCTGCCGGCAGACCAAGGCCAGGGCCAGGAGTTCTGCGCGGCTCTGGAGCATGCGATTGCCTATCGCCGGTCCCCGATGGCGAACGCTCTCGTTCCGCTCTGCGCCAAGCAATCGGGGGCAAGCGCAGCCAACCACCGGAACCGCCTGATCAACCATGTCGCCGGCCGAGGCGACCTGAGCCTGCTCAAAGCAATGGTCGCCGTGGGCTTCAGTATCGACGCAGCGCCTCCGGCGGGGTTCAAGGAAACCGCCTCGGAGATCGAGGCGGCGGGCCCATACCGCCCACTCGATGCCTTCGACCATTTGTCAGCCGCTCCGGCTGCTCCGCTCCACGCTGCGGCGGCCAACGGGCATATCGAGATCGCAGAATTTCTCCTGAAGATGGGCGCCCGCCTCGACCGCCGCATTGGCCCTTGGCAGATGACCCCGATCTACGCGGCGATCGGCGGAGTAGACTCCCTCAAGGTGGGATATCTCCTGCGGCACGGCGCGCCGCAGCCCCGAATGGTGGAATTTCTGCTCAGGCACGGCGCCACGCTCGACCCGGGCGGCGGGCTTCATCCCGAAAGCCTCAGCACGGCGATCCATTTCGCGGTCGAGCGCGGCAATGCCGAGGTCATCCGTTTATTGACAAAGCACGGAGTCGACCTGAATGAACTCGCCAGAAACGGAGAACCGCCTACCTTCCGGGCGATAAGCCTCCTCGTGGCAAGGGAGAAGGATGCCCTCGGCACGCTGCTCCGCCACGGTGCCGATCCCGACGCGAAGTCCGAAGAGCCGGTCCTGGGGTCAGTGACGGCACGATACTACCGATACTCGCAAAAGGCCCTCGGGATGGTCCTTGCGCCGGGCAGGACGGCAACGATGCACGCCGTCGCCATGGCGCCCATCACTTGTGGAAGAAAGTGGACGCTGCTCGGGGGCGTGCCGGCGAAACTCGACCCCCGCGCGCCCACGACAGACTGCCGGCACGAAGGCCTTGCCGACATCGAGCTGCTGTTGGCGCACGGCGCTGAGGTCGGGGCGAAAGACTCGAACGGGCTAACGGCGCTGCACTACGCGGCGCGCACCGACTACGGGCTGGAGCTCGCCGAGCTGCTGATCTCCAGGGGTGCTGACGTGAATGCGCGCGACGGCGCCGGGCGTACGCCTCTGGACCATGCGAGCGAGCTCGGCCTGAAACGGATGCCGCCGTTTCTGATCCGGCATGGCGGGAAGGCTTCGCGCAATCTCCGCTAGCGTTGCGCACCTGACTGGTTGCGCGCCATGGCCGCGCAGGCGGCCATCCACGCTGGCCCGTGCAGCCACCATTCCCAGTGTGTCGTGGATGCCCGCCTTCGCGGGCATGGCGGCGGGGAACCATCCGGCCGACGGAGAACACGAGCGCCGCCGGTCGTTAGGGCGAGCGACAGCAAAGACCCAACACCTGCCAATTGCCTGGACGTGTTGGGTGTGCCCCCAGCCTTCGCCGCCGGGGTTGACCAAGCATGCACTTGGCCTCAATGGGCGCTGGCGCGTTTGCGTCGCACCATGAGCTTCGCCAGGAACGGCGTGGTGGTGAGCTCCGGCGCCAAGCCCGCCCCGCTGAACAGGCCGTCCAGGTCGTCCACGGCGTAGTGGCGGTAGTAGGGCTCGTGGAAGCGCTCGGGGAAGGCCTCGATCAGGCCGTCCCAGCCGGGCCTGTCGCCCATCTGCAGGCTGTCCAGGAAGACGAAGAGGCCGCCCGGCTTGAGCACGCGGGCGATCTCGGCCGTCACCTGCCGGCGCACGTCCGGCGGCAACTCGTGATAAAGGAAGATCGAGGTGGCGATGTCCACGCTGGCGTCGGCGAGCGGCATCCGCTCCGCCGGCGCCTCGATCAGCTCGGCCCCGCGCAGGCCGTCGAGCTGGCGCCGCGCCTCCTCCAGATAGGGCCGCGACAGGTCGAGCCCCACAAGCCGCATCGCCGGCCAGGCGAGCCGCGCCTGCCGCAGGAACCGCCCGGTACCGCAGGCCACGTCGATGAGCGTCACCTGCCGCTGGTCGCGCCCGCGCAGGTCCTCGGCGACGGGGGCGAGCGCCATGCGCCGCATGGGCCCCGCGGCGCCCATGAACAGCGTTTCGACCTGCACGTCGTAGAGCCGCGCCGAGGCCTCCGTCAGATAGCCGCCGGTCTGGAAGTGGAAGTCCTGGGCGTAGTAGGCCGGCACCTCGGCGGCGGCGGGCTCGGCCCTGGCGGTGCCGGCGTCCCTGCCGGCGCGCCGGGCGTGGGCCTCCGGCACGTCGGCGAACATGGCCCGCACCCGCGCCAGATGCCGCGGCAGCGAGGCCGCATCGTCGTCCATGGCGGGATAGAGCCCCTCCCGCACGTTGAGAGCATCGCTCATCAGGAGCTGTGCCCGCTCGGCGAGCAGCTCCTGCAGCGACGGCACGGGCCGCGCCGGCCGGTAGCGCGGCGTCCGGCTCAGCCGATCCGTGCGCCAGTCCAGCGCCCGGTTGAGCGCAAAGTACCAGCCGAAGCGCAGCGATTGCCCGGCGAGCTGCGCCGCCATCGCCAGAGTGTTGCTCATGCCCGCTGCGACCTGCCGTTGCATGGGACCATGCCCAACAATCGTTCAATTGGGCGTAGTGCTCAAGGCCCGGCAGCGTCGCAGGTGGTGGCTCGCCGCGCTCCGGCACCGGCGTTGCCTCAAAAAAGCTAAAGAGGACGACGAAGGTATCTTCGTCGCCCTCTGTCGTGCCAGGCATTCCCTTGGTGCGGGGTAAGGGAACGCCCACGCGCGCGTCCCTTCCAAATCCGGTCGACACGCGGTGCAATGATGTTGCAACAGATTTCCCGACGCGTCAGCTACGGCTATTGGAATCTTGGCATTTTTATTCTCGACACCACCGCCGTCGTCCACATCGCACAAGCCGGGCTGGGTGACCGCGCGCGAAACCCCTCGGGGGGATTCCTGTCATGACGACTGAACGGGTGCGGCCCGAGCGGGGCGCCTTGGACACCGTGCACGAGCTCGTCGACGCGCGCGTCGCGCTCGTCAGTCCACAAAGCAGCTGGGGCTCGGTCGCCGCCACGCGCTTTCACATGCGCCGCACCGACGTTACGCTTCCGGCGCTGGGTGTTCCCGCCTTCGGGGTCAACTACGGCCGGCATATGCAGCTGAAGCGCACGCTCAACGGGCGCACCGTCGGCGCCAGCGCAGTTGCGGGGCATCTTTCTCTTCTCCCGCCCGACGCGCGGACGCGCTGGGAGTTCGATCAGCCCGGCGATGTGGCCCTGGTGTCCCTGGACGGCCGGCTTTTCAGCCGCGCGCTCGAGGAGGGCGCAGGCCGCGACCCCGGATCGGTCGAGATCGAGCCCAAGTTCGTGATCCGCGACATCGTGCTCGAGCGCATCGCCCACCGGCTGCTGAAGGAGATCTCCGAGCCCGGCGCGGCCAGTCGCCTGGTCACGGAGGAGCTCGGGCAGGAGCTGGCGGCGCATCTGATCTTTGCCCACTCCAACGTCGGCCCGCAGCGTGCGGGGCGCTCGTACACCATGGCTCCCTACAGACTCAAGCGGGCCGAGGAGTTCATCCTGTCGAACCTCGAAGGCGACCTGTCGCTCTCGGACATTGCAGCCGCCGCCGGGATGAGCCTCTATCATTTCGCCAAGGCCTTCAAGCAGGCCACGGGGTGCACCCCGCATCGATACCTCACGGCGCAGCGCCTTTTGCGGGCGCGCGCCCTCCTCCACGACGGCAGCCTCTCCATCGGCGAGATTGCGAGGTCGGTCGGCCTCACCCACAGCCACTTCACGGTGGTGTTCACGCGCCAGCTCGGCATGACACCGACCAAGTTCCGCGACGTCCTGCATTCGTGAGGGGGTCAGACCCCTCGCCTCCAACGCTGGTGTCGGGCATGAGCCCGGACGCGAGGGGTCTGACCCCGTGCCCTGCTCGCTGCGGATTGCTCAACGCTACGCGCGAGATCTTCTCATGCTGCTTGCCGGCGCGCCCACCCTACATTCCGCTCTGTTCCAGCAAAACGGTAGGTCATGTCCAGCCCCTCCAGCGATGTCGCCTTCACCCCCGCCGTGAAGGCCGTGCAGACGCGGCGCGGCTCGCGCGCCGCCTACGCCAAGGTCGAGGCCCGCGGGGGCTTTCGCATCACCGTCACGCCCGACCTCGCGCAGTTCCTGGGCGAGGCGCGCTCGTTCTACCTGGCCACTGCCAGCGCCGAAGGCCAGCCCTACGTGCAGCATCGCGGCGGCCCGCCGGGCTTCCTGCGCGTGCTGGACGAGCGTTCGCTGGCCTTTGCGGACTTCAAGGGCAACCGCCAGTACATCACGACCGGCAATCTCGCCGAGAATCCCCGCGCCTACATGTTCGTCATGGACTACGCGCAGCGCCGGCGCGTGAAGCTGTGGGGAAAGGCGCGCGTGGTGGAGGACGATGCGGCCCTGCTCGCGCGCCTTTGGCCCGAGGGGTACGAGGCCCGCCCCGAGCAGGTCATCGTGTTCGAGATCGAGGCCTGGGACACCAACTGCAACCAGCACATCCCGCAGATGTTCCACGCCGAGGACGTGGGCCGCACCATCGTCGAGCTGCAGACCCGCATCCAGGCGCTCGCGGCCGAGGTGGCGGCGCTCAAGGCCGGCCGCGGCGGCGGCTGACCCCGCGCCGGCCCCGGCCGGGCACGTCGCCCAGCGCGCTTCGGGCTGTCGCCGCCGGCCGATTTGCGGAACACCGACCCGCGAGGATACGCTTGCGCTCCAGACACTTCCTTCCACTCGGGGGCCGTCCATCATGTCCCGCTTCAAGCGCATCGTCATCCTCACCGGCGCCGGCATCTCCGCCGAGTCCGGCATCTCCACCTTTCGCGACAAGGACGGCATCTGGGCCAAGGTGGACTTGCGCGACGTCGCAACCCCCGAGGGGTTCCGGCGCAACCCGAGGCTCGTCCTCGATTTCTACAACGCACGCCGCAAGGCGAGCGCCGAGGCCCGGCCGAACGCGGCGCACCTGGCGCTGGCAAGGCTCGAGGCCGAGCACGGCGCGAACGGCGGGGCCGTGCTGGTGGTGACGCAGAACATCGACCTCCTGCACGAGGCGGCCGGCACGAAGCACCTGATCCACATGCACGGGCAGGGCGACCAGTCGCTCTGCAACCACTGCGAGGCGCGCCACCCCTGGGGGCAGGAGGACCTCACTGTCGAGCAGGCGTGCCCCCGCTGCGGCAAGGACGGCGGCCTGCGCCCCGATGTGGTGTGGTTCGGCGAGATGCCCTACCACATGGAGCGCATCTATCATGAGCTGGGCCGCGCCGACCTGTTCCTTGCCATCGGCACCAGCGGCAACGTCTACCCAGCCTCCGGGTTCGTGGCCGAGGCCCACCGCAGCGGCGCCCGCACCGTGGAGCTGAACCTCGAGCCGTCGGAGGGCGTCTCCATGTTCCACGAGACCCACCACGGCCCGGCCTCCGCGGTCGTGCCGCTGTACGTGGAGCGGATTCTGAAGGGGAAGGCTTGAGGGGGGTGTCAGACCCTGCGGGTCTGACACCGTTGCACAGAGGGCGTTGGAGCGATGGTGTCAGACCCGGAGGGTCTGACACCTACTCCACCAGGCAGCGCGCGATGGCCGCCTCGTTCCACTCTACCCCGGTACCTGGCGTGTCGCGCGGCACCGTGAAGCCCCCCACGGGGAGGAGCGGGTCGGCGAGGAGGTCCTGGCCCCAGTCCATGTACTCGAGCCAGTGCCGGGTCGGGGTGGCGGCGAGCACGTGGGCGGAGTAGTCGGGCGAGAGGTGGGAGGAGAAGGGCACGGCGCGCGCCTCGGCCACGCGCGCGAGGCGCATCCAGCCGGTGACGCCGCCGATGCGCAACAGGTCCGGCATGACGTAGTCGCAGGCGCCGGCCTCGATGGCCGCCTTGCCGACGCGCCAGCTCCACCAGTTCTCGCCGATCTGGACGGGAGTGGCGAGCTTGGTCGCGAGACGCGCCTGGGTGTCGTAGTCGTCGTAGGCGACGGGCTCCTCGATCCAGGCGAGGCCCAGGCCGTCGATCGCCCGGCAGGTCTCCAGCGCGCCCGCTGCCGGCAGGCCCTGGTTGAAGTCGCAGGAGATTGCCACGTCCTGCCCGACGGCGCTGCGCACGGCCTTGTAGGCGGCGACCTCGCCGGCGGCATCGTCGCGGCCCATGCGCAGCTTCAGATGGGCGAAGCCGCCGTGCTCGGCCACCAGCTCCCTGGCCTCACGCGCGGCCTCCTGCGGCTCCATGATGCCGAGGCCGCAGCTGTTGTAGGTGGGCAGAGGCGTGGGCGCGCCGCCGAGCAGCTTGTAGAGCGGCACGCCGGCCGCGCGCGCGAGCGCGTCGTGGAGCGCCATGTCGAAGATGGAAAGCGCCATCTGCGCCACGCCCTCGTGCCCCATGTGGGTGAGCCGCTTCTGGCCGGCATCGTGCACGGCGGGCGCGTCGGCGTAGGTGATGCTGCGGCCCTTGGCGCCGGCGACCAGATCCTCGAGCAGGATCGGCACTACCCTGAGGCCGACGGGAATGAAGGTGAACGCGAGCGCCCGGCCGGCGCCGCCGCCCTTCACCTCCAGATCGACGAGCAGGAACGGGCCCTTGGTGAAGCGACCGACCCTGGTGTTCAGCACCCGCCGCACCGGCACCATGGCACGGCGGATGCGGATACCGGCGATCTCGATGGAGGCTGTCATTCCTCGGGCTTCCTTGTGTTGCCGTATCGGTGTCATAACTTCCACCCGTCATCCCGGAAGCTGAGGCCCCCGCAGGGGCCGAAGCTATCCGGGACCTCGGGAAGCGAGTCGAGCCCTACTTCCCGAGGTCCCCGATCGGCGCGCTGCTCGCCGTTGGCTCGCATCGCGCCGTCAGGGATGACGGGTGAAGGGTGGCCCCGTTGCGAGGCGCTGTTCATTGTGACACCCGATCCGAAGGGATCGCAACGGTGTCAGCCCCGGCCTGCGCCGGGGCGGAGGGTCTGACGCCATTCACGCGCGGTGATATGGTCGTCGCCAGATCAGCGGAGGAAGCCATGAAGGGCGTCGTGTTTCTCGGAGACCGCCGGCTGGAGCTGAGGGAGTTCCCCGATCCGGCCCCGGGTCCGCGGGACGTGATCCTGGAGATCAAGGCTTCCGGGATGTGCGGCAGCGATCTGCACACCTATCGCGCGCCGGCGCAGTCGGGCGGGGCCGTGGCGGGCGGCATCAAGCGGCAGGCCGGGGTGATCGCCGGGCACGAGCCCTGCGGCGTCGTCGTGGCGGTAGGCGCGGGCGTCGGCGAGAAGGAGGCCCGGGTCGGCCAGCGCGTGATGGACCACCACTACGACGGCTGCGGCACCTGCAAGCACTGCCGCGCTGGCTGGACGCAGATGTGCCTGGAGGGCCCGGTGGTCTACGGCTCGGGTGGCCACGGCGGGCACGCCCGCCACATGAAGGTGCCGGTGTCGACGCTCGTGCCGCTGCCGGATCAACTCTCCTTCGTGACGGGTGCGGCCATCTCCTGCGGCACCGGTACGGCGTGGGGGGCGCTCAGGCGGCTCGGGCTGCAGGGCGGCGAGACGATCGCCATCTTCGGCCAGGGCCCGGTGGGCCTGTCGGCGACGCAGCTCGCGGTGGTCATGGGCGCGCGCGTCATCGCCGTCGACATCGCGGCCGAGCGCCGCCAGCTCGCCCAGGAGTTCGGCGCGCAGGAGGTGCTCGATCCCGCCGCGGGCGACGTGGTGGCGGCGATCCGCGACCTGACCCACGGGGAAGGCGCGCACAAGACGCTCGACGCCTCCTCGGCGCCCGATGCCCGCGCGGCAGCGGTGCGCGCGGTGCGCGCGTGGGGCACGGCCTGCTTCGTCGGCGAGCGCGGCCAGGTGACGCTCGACGTGAGCCCGGATCTCCTGCGCCGGCAGGTGACGCTGGTCGGCTCCTGGACCTTCTCCAAGCAGGGGCAGGCCGAGTGCGCCGAGTTCGTGGCGGACCGGGGCGTGGACGTGGAGCGGCTCTTCACGCACCGCTGGCAGCTGGAGCAGGCGGAGGAGGCCTACCGGCTCTTCGATACGCAGACCACGGGCAAGGCCGTCATCCTGCCGTCTTGAGCCTCGGCGGTGGGGATCGGGGCGGAAGGTGCCCCAGTGCAGCCGGCGTCAGGCTGCAGCCACGATCACTACCCGGTGTGAAGCCTGTGGTGCTGTAGGGTGTCATGCCGGGGCTTGCCTGCACCGACGAAGGCCGGTGTCCCCGGCATCCAGACAACCGCTTGCTCCGGAGTGCGTGGATGGATGGATCGCGGGGACAAGCCCCGCGAT
>Ga0075431_100005130_pt1 | contig 12882 bp, 12 predicted proteins | sample RhiMetdeltSRZDD5_FD_75297 | JGI IMG/M metagenome (GOLD analysis project Ga0075431, IMG submission 75297) | Populus rhizosphere microbial communities from Tennessee, USA - Rhizosphere MetaG P. deltoides SRZDD5 | ecosystem: Host-associated > Plants > Roots > Rhizosphere > Soil | place: USA... | reverse complement strand
TATGCGGGCTTTCCCGGCCTGTGCATTCGTAACGTGGTACCATCCGCCGGACCGGAGGCATCCAGCCGGCCGTTCTCGATTCATCGGCCATCGATGCGTGTTCGCGGAGGTCCACCATGTCCGATCGCCGCGCGTTCCTGACATTTCTTGCGGCCAGCCCGCTGTTTGCCGGGATTCCTGCAATGCTGGAGGCGTTCGCCCAGGAGAGCACTCTGGCGACGGCAGAGGCGGCGCTCGACGTGTTCGACTTCGAAGCCGCCGCGCGAAAGGTGGTTCCCCCCGCGCACTGGGGTTATATGGCCACTGGCGTGGACGGAGAAGACACGCTCAGGGCCAATCGAGAAGGCTTCACTCGGTACCAGTTGCGGACGCGCCGGTTCGTCGACGTCAGCCGGATTGATTTGTCGACCGAGCTCTTTGGAATGAAGCTCGCCTCACCGATCGTGCTCTGTCCCGTTGGTGGTCAGAAGGCCTTTCATGCCGAAGGTGAAATCGCGGCCGCCAGGGCTGCAAAGACCAAAGGTCACCTGCAGATTCTGTCGACCCAGTCCTCGTCCTCGGTCGAGGATGTCATCAAGGCGCGCGGCGGACCGATCTGGTTTCAGCTGTATACGACCAACAATTTCGACGTCACCACCAGGCTGGTGAAACGCGCGGAAGCGGCCGGCTGTCCGGTTGTCGCTGTCACTGTCGATCTGCCGGCCGGGAGAAACACCGAGACCGCGACGCGTCTCCGGCAGCTGGATACCCGAATCTGTGCGAATTGCCATACCGTCGGGCCATCAGGCAATCCGCAAGGCGGGCTGAATACCAGAGCCATGTTTGCCGGCATCAATACGCAGGGCCTGGCCATCAATTCTTCGTCTCTCACCTGGGATTTCATCAAACGTCTCAAGGATGTGACGAAGATGAAGGTCGTGATCAAGGGGCTCGAAACCCGGGAAGATGCCGTCCTCGCTGTGGACAACGGCGCTGACGGGATTGTCGTGTCGAACCACGGCGGCCGCGCGACCGAGACCGGGCGCGCCACCATCGAGGCGCTGCCCGAAGTCGTCCAGGCCGTGGCGGGCCGGATTCCTGTGCTCGTCGACGGAGGTGTGCGTCGCGGTACTGATGTGTTCAAGGCCCTGGCGCTCGGCGCCAGTGCCGTCGGTATCGGTCGTCCGTACATCTGGGGTCTCTCAGCGTTCGGTCAGCAAGGCGTCGAGCGCGTGCTCGACATCGTCAACAGCGAATTGAGACTCGCCATGGTCGGCTGCGGCACGCGGTCACTGAAGGAAATCACATCCGCATCGATTATCGATACCGGGCGCAGGGGTTAAAGACGGCCACCGCTGGCCCGCTGGTGCGATCGCGCGCGGCCGCTGGTGAATGCTGTCCGTTAGGCCGTTATAGGAACTCGAATGGCTATATCCCCGGTACAAATCAACGCACATCGCAGATGGTGGGTTGCTGCCATCATCTGGTTATCACTAAGCTGGTCCGCGGCCTCTTGCGCGGCGTCGCCGGCGCGAATCAACGCGGCCGAGTGCACCCAGCAGGCCGCGCGGCCCGTGGCCGTGATCGAGGTCCCCGGGAATCCATTCCAGGCCATTCCTACATCCGACGGATGCCACATCTTCGTGTCACTCGTCGGCCCGGTCGAACCAGGGGATCCGCGCAGGCCCCCGCAACCCGGTGCCCCGATGGGCGGGGTTGCTGTGGTCTCGCGGGGAGCCGGCGAGCCTTCACTCATCGGAGTGACGCGACTCGAGGGTAGTCCGTACGGAATGGCTCTGACTCACGATGGAGCACTACTGATCGTCACAAGCGACGACCGGGTCGCCTTCATCGACCCTGCCCGCCTAATCGCCGGATCGCCAGACGCCATTCTGGGCTATTTGAACGACGCCCCGCTGGCCGGCCGCATGTATGCCAACGTAACTCCGGACGATCGGTGGCTGTTCTTGAGTGACGAGTCCGCGCGGACGATCAGTGTTGTGGACCTGGTCAAGGCACGGGCATCGGGCTTCGATACCAGCGCAGTCATTGGACAGATCCCGGTGGGCCGAGCCCCCATTGCACTCACATTCTCGACAGACCATCAGTTCCTCTACACCACGAGCCAGGTCGCGCCCTCCGCGTATGGCTGGCCGTCGGTGTGCAGGGCTCCCGGGTCGGACGCAGCGCGAGAACCGTCGGACTACGCCGAAGGCGCCATCCTGGTCATCGACGTGGCGCGCGCGACGCACGATCCTGCGAATGCCGTGGTCGGGGCGGTAGCCGCCGGATGCAATCCGGTTCGACTGGTCACGTCTCCCAGCGATGACGTCGCGTACGTAAGCGCGCGAACGGACAACGCGCTACTCGCGTTCGATACCAGAAAATTGCTGACCGACCCGGCCCACGCGCTCATCGGACGGGTGCCAGTCGGTGACGCGCCGGTTGGCGTGGCGGTGCTGAATGGCGGAGCGTGGCTCGCGGTGACCAACTCAAGCCGCTTTGGCAACAGCAACGCGACGCAATCGCTCACCATCATCGATGCGCACAAGATCTCGAGCGGCGAGGCGGCTGTCCTTGGCACCGTGCCTGCTGGAGTATTTCCACGCGAGCTTAGAGTTACCGAGGACCAGACAACTCTGCTTTTGACCAATTTTGGCTCGAAGAGCCTAGCTCTGATCGATATCGCTCGACTTCCACTTGAGTCGCGCAAGAGGTGAAGAGACAGGCCAATGTCCTTGTGCTGCACGGATGGCCCCGCCACTGAGGCTGACGGGCCGCGCGTGAGCGCGCACGTTAGCAAGACCACCACAAGGAAGAAGGAGTTTGATGGCGTTGTCAGGTGTCTCATCGAAAGTCAAGACAGGCCTGCCAACGCGCTGCGCCGCTCGGCGTGCCGGGCGCCGGGCTGCGCGATCAGGTCCAGGTTTCTAATCGGCCCAGTAGAGCCTCATCGGGTTGTCCACGAGCAGCCGCTGCTGCTCCTCCGACGTTCGCGCGATCTCCGGGATGAAATCCACCAGCAGCCCGTCGTCAGGCATGTGGTCCTTCAGATTCGGGTGCGGCCAGTCGGTGCCCCAGAGCACGCGGTCCGGGAACGTTTCGATTAGCCGGCGGGCAAACGGGACGACGTCGCGGTACGGGTGGCGCTCGCCATCGAGCGCCGGCGGGCCCGACACGGTCAAGCGCTCCGGGCAGGACACCTTCGACCAGACGTTGTCGTGTTCCCGCATCAGCCGCACGAACCGCTCGAACTCCGGCCCGTCCACCGGCTGGGTCACGTCCGGACGTCCCATGTGATCGACGACGACGGTCGTCGGAAGCGCGCTGAAAAAGTCCCATAGCTCCGGCAGATCCCGCGCCTCGAAATAGACCACCACGTGCCAGCCGAGCGGCGCGACGCGCCCGGCGATCTCCATGAGCACGTCTCGCGGCGTGAAGTCCACCAGGCGCCGAACGAAATTGAACCGCGTGCCGCGCACCCCGGCGTCGTGCAGCCGGCGCAGCTCGGCGTCAGTGATGTCCCGGCCGACGGTGGCCACGCCGCGCGCCCGGCCGCCCGATGCCTCGAGCGCATCGACCAGCGCACGATTGTCGCTGCCGTGGCAGGTCGCCTGCACGATCACATTCCTGGCGAAGCCAAGGTAATCGCGCAGCGCGAAGAGCTGCTCTTTGGACGCGTCGCATGGCGTGTACTTCCGTTCGGGCGCATATGGAAACACGTCTCCGGGCCCGAACACGTGGCAGTGCGCATCGACGGCGCCGGACGGCGGGACAAATCGCGGCTTGGACGGGCTCGGATGGAATGCCAGCCATCCTGGCGTCACTTCGAACGGCACGTCGAATCAGCCTCGGACCCTGGGCTTGACCACTTCGAGCAGGCGATCGGCCTCGCCGCGCCAACCGCTTCTCGCCGGGTCGCTTCCTTCGAACACCTGCGCATCCGCCAGATCCGCCATCCAGGCCTGCCGTTCCGCCGTGCCGGCGGCCGACCAGGGCTCGAGTCCGGCTTCTCGAACCGTCGCCGCCGCCTCGCGCATTTCCTCGGCGCGCCGGCGGCCGTGCTGAATCACCCGCTGGAAAAAGTAGGCGCCCTGCTTTTCCCAGTCGATGCCGGGAAACGTCTCAGCCAGCGACGCCACCACCTGATCCTCGACGCCGTAGGCACGGGCGGCGGTGAAGCTTTCGATCACCATCGCTTCGAGTCCCTTGACCATCACGCTGCGGCACATCTTCGTCGCCGAGGCGACGCCCAGTTTTTCAGACGCCACCGTCGCATCGAACCCGAGCGCCAGGAGCAACGGCTGCAGCGCCGCCGCCGACGGACCACCCAGGAGCAGCGGCACCTTGATCCGATAGGGCGCGATCGCCGTCATGACCGCGCCTTCGACATAGCGCGCGCCACCGGCTTCGACGAGACCGGCAGCTCTGATCTTGGCGCCGGGCGACGCCGAATTGAAATCCAGGACAAACGCGTCCCGTTTGACCGCCGGAGCGCACGACTCGGCAACCGCCACCGTCTGGCTCGCCGTCACTGCCGAGACAATGAAATCGGCGTGAGACGCGAGCTCGGCATGCGACGCGGCGAACGAGACATTGTGCTGCGCGGCATGCTGGCGCATCGGCGCATCGGCACCAGTACCGAGCTTGACGTCATAGGCGGCAACCGCCATCTCCTGTTTGCGGAGGTCTTCGGCAAGGATGCGCCCGACCTCGCCGTAACCGACAAGACCGACGCGCCACCGGCGCGGATCGCGTGGGATGCTCATGACTCAGATCTTGTACGATTCGAGCGTTTCCGGCGCGAAGATTTCGTCGGGCTTCAACTGACGCCGCGACAATCCCTGCCGGTAGTGGTAGCGAAGCAAGGTCTCGATCGCGTCGACATTCGGTGCGTAGCCGTAGGCCCAGAAATCGCGGCCCATGACCTTCTCGGTATCGGCGAGATGTCTGATCAGCCACGGCAGCATGATCTTCAGCGCAGCCGTTTGATGCAGATCTTCATACGCCATCCGCTGCGCCTCGACGAATCCCTTGAACAGCGACTGCGCAACCCAGCGATGCTGCCTGTATAGATCCCGTCGAATGACCACGACATGCATGATCGGGAAGATCTTCGTGCGTTCGTAGTACTCGCGCTCGGCCGCATAGGTATCGTCGAAGAGGCGGCGGACTCGACCCGTTCCACGGATGAAGCTCGAAGGCGCGCGCGGCGTGAAGAGCGCGTCGATCTCGCCGGTCTCGAGCATGGCGGACAGCGTCTGCGCCGGCCCGATCCCTTCGATCTTGATGTGCGGAGGAAGGGACACGGCAGCCTTTTCGGGACGCCCGACTTCCTCCAGCCCACCGATCACGGTTGTGAAGCTGGAAGGCGCCACACCGTAGTCGTCTTCGAGTATTCCGCGAATCCAGACATTCGCCGTCAACTGATACTCGGCGCATCCGATGCGCTTGCCAATCAGGTCGACGGGCTCGCGGATGCCTGCATCGGCGTTGATGTAGATGCCGGAGTGGCGGAACGATCGTGACGGGAAGATCGGGATGGCGACGAATGGCGGGTCGTCTTCGAACATCGACACCAGGAACGAAGAGAACGACAACTCGGACGCGTCGAACTCCCGGTGCCGCATCTGACGAAAGAAGATTTCCTCGATCACGAGGTTCAGATAGGTCAGGTTGATGCCATCGAACCTGACGCGGTCTTCCATCAGGGGGCGCGTGCGGTCGTAATCCCAGCACGCCAGGGTGAGCGGGAGGTTGTCGGTCGAGCTCAATCGATGTACTTCAGCCCGGCCTTCTCGAGCGCCTCGCGCATCTTGTACATGTCCAGCCCGAGCTCGCCGGCCGCCAGCTTCTTGCGCTTCTCGGCTTCATTCGCCTCCCTGGCCTCGGAGGCTTCGGCGGTTTTCGCGGCCGCTCCGGCCGGCACCACCACGACGCCATCGTCATCTGCCGCGACCACATCGCCGGGATTGACGAGCGCGCCGGCGCAGACCACGGGGACGTTGACGGAACCGAGCGTCGACTTGACCGTGCCCTTGGCGCTGATGGCGCGCGCGAACACGGGGAACTGCATCGCCGTCAGCTCCTTCACGTCGCGCACGCCTCCGTCGATGACAAGTCCCAGCCCGCCGCGGGCGCGGAACGACGTCGCCAGCAGCTCGCCGCAGAACCCGTCGTCGGAATCGGCGCTGCAGGCGGCGACGATGACGTCGCCCTCGCGAAGCTGCTCGGCGACGACGTGCAGCATCCAGTTGTCACCGGGGTGCAGCAACACCGTCACGGCCGTCCCGCAGACATGCGCGCCCGGATAGATCGGCCGCATGTACGGCTTCATCAACCCGACCCGGCCCATCGCTTCGTGAATAGTCGCCACACCAAGCTTCGACAACCTGGCGACGGCGGACGCGTCGGCACGCGCGATGGTGCGCCTGACGACGCCGATCTGGTTGAGAGTCATGACGCCACGCCTCGCGTTCTCAGCACCGCGTCGAGACGTGGATAGACCCGGCGCGCGTTCTCCTCGTAGACACGGCGGCGAGCGGCGGCGTCGAGGTTCGGCGTTGCCTCGATGTAGCGCCTGGTGTCGTCGTAGTAGTGGCCGCTCTCGGGATCGATGCCCCGCACGGCGCCAATCATCTCGGATCCGAACAGGATGTTGTCCACCGGCATCACGCGCGTCAACAGGTCGATGCCCGCCTGGTGGTAGACGCAGGTGTCGAAGTAGATGTTCTTCAGCAGGTGGTCGCCGAGCGGCGGTTTCTTCATGTCCTGGGCGATCCCGCGGAAGCGCCCCCAATGATAGGGCACGGCTCCCCCGCCGTGCGGGATGACGAACCGCAGCTTCGGGAACTCCTTGAAGAGATCCGCCGTCAGGCATTGCATGAACGCGGTGGTGTCCGCGTTCAGGTAATGCGAGCCGGTTGTGTGGAAGCACGGGTTGCAGCTCGTGCTCACGTGGATCATGGCGGGGATGTCGTTCTCGACGAGCGCTTCGTAGATGGGAAACCAGTGCCGATCGGACAGTGGCGGCGAGTTCCAGTGTCCGCCTGACGGATCGGGGTTCAGGTTGACGGCGACGAAGCGGTACTGCTTCACGCAGCGCTCCAGCTCCGGAAGACAGGTTTTCGGGTCCACGCCGGGCGACTGCGGCAGCATGCCGCAGCCGGCGAAATGAGCGGGAAAGAGCTGCGACACCCGGTGGATCAGCTCGTTGCAGATGGCGGCCCAGGTGCTGCTCGTCTCGAAGCCGCCGATGTGGTGCGCCATGAAACTGGCTCGGGGAGAGAAGATCGTCAGATCGGCGCCCCGCTCGCGCATCAGTTTGAGCTGATTCTTCTCGATCGTTTCCCGCAGCTCGTCGTCGCCGATGCGCAGCTCCGACGCCTTTGGCGTGACGGCGGGGTTCTTCAGCCCCTCGACCTGGCGATTGCGCCAGTCCTCGAGCGACTTCGGCGCCGTCGTGTAATGACCGTGACAGTCGATGATCACGCGACTTCCCGTTCGATGACGGCGGAGGGCACCATGACCTCTCCGCGCATGAGGAGCCGCGCGGTACGCACCAGCGCCGCGCGGGTGACTTTCTGCGGATCGGCCGGATCGATCCCGAGCTCCACTGTGAACTCTCCGGTCGGGTGCTCCACTGAGATCGGCTTCACGTCGCCTGGCGGGACCTGTGCGACGCCCTGCGTCACCGACCCCTCCAGCACACAGGCGGTGCCGACCGTCACTGCCGCCAGCACGCCGATCGCATCGTGGCACACGTGCGGGATGAAACAGCGCGTGGCGACGGCCCCGCCGGCCCGGGGCGGCGCGATCAGGCACATCTTCGGATACGTCTTGCTGGTCACGTCGCCGAGCCCCATCGCCAGGGCCGCCTTCAGTCGCAGCGCTTCGACGCGAACCTTGAGCGCCGCATCCGCGTTCATCTCCGCGACGCTCTCGTAGCCCGTGCGGTCCAGATCGCCCGCCCGCATCATCACGAGCGGCATGCCGTTGTCGATGCAGGTGACATCGATCGAGAACGGATCGAAGCCTGCTCCCTCGACCTCGATACGATCCCGCACGCGGCCGGTGGGCAGCAGTCCCGGGCACACCGAGCCGGCGGTATCGAGGAAGTTGATCGCGATCGGCGCCGCGGTGCCGGGCACACCGTCGATCCTGGCGCTGCCCTCGTACTCGACGCGGCCGCGGGGCGTCTGCACCGTGATGTCGCACTGCATGTCGGTATTGAGGGTGAGCACGCGCAGCGTCGTTGTCTCGCCCTGCGGCTGCACCAGGCCGACTTCGAGCGCGAACGGCACGACCGCGGCCAGCATGTTGCCGCAGTTGGGGGTGGTGTCGACCAGCGCGCGGTCGACCATGACCTGGGCGAAGAGGAAGTCGAGATCAACGCCCGGCTTCGTGCTGCGGCGGACGATGCCGACTTTGCTCGTCAGAGGATTGGCGCCGCCAAGGCCGTCGATCTGCCGGCTGTCCGGCGATCCGAGCGCGGCGAGCAGGATGCGGTCCCGGCCCTTGACGTCGAACGGCAGATCCGATTCGAGGAAAAACGGGCCGCGGGATGTGCCGCCCCGCATGAACAGGCAGGGAATCGCGGTCTGCATCGCGTCTTACAGCAGCCCCAGCAGCGGCGCCACCCACACCATCAATGCCGTCATGACGATCACCCAGACGACGCTGATGATCGCACCGGGAAGGAGCATGTCCGTCATCCGATAATAGCCCTTCGCGTAGGTGATGACCGCGACGGCATCGAGCGGGAGCAGCATGGCGCACGACGCGGTGAAGCCCACAGGCAACGCGTAGAGGGCGGGGTTCTGACCGGTCGCGATCGCCAGCAGCGCGATCGGCGGGATCAAGACGCCGACGATCGCCGGATTGATCGGCACCGGGAGATGAATCAGCACGGTCACGGCGCTGATGAGCGCGATGACGGCCGCGACCGGCCACATCCGCATGTCGGGCAGCGCCCCAACCAGGTACTTGGCGAGCCCGGTACTCCCGGCGGCGGCGCCGAGCGACGTCACGCCGCCGACCAGCATCAGCGCGTCCCAGCCGATGCTCCGCTGCGCGCGCGGCCAGGTGAGGAGGTTGACGCCCGGCAGGAACATGGCGACGGCGCCCGCCATCGCCACCATGGTGGTATCGATCGCACGGACCCAGCTGCTGGCGATCCAGAGGACCAGCATGACCAGCATCAGGCCGATGACCTTCTTCTCGCTCGTCGTAAGCCGCCCGAGCGCCAGCCGCTCCTGCCGCAGCTCCTCGGGGTCGCCGATGGTCGGCAGCTCCGGCGGGTAGCAACGCATCAGGACCCACCACGCGATCGGGGTGAGGATCAGCCACATCGGGACGCCGAGGCCCATCCACTGGAGGAACGAGACCTGCACTTTGCCGAACTGTTCGATCTGGAAGATCGCAAGGATATTGATCGAGCTTCCGGCGGGCGTCGCCACGCCGCCGATGAAGGAGGCGAACGGGATGCCGATCATCATCGCCTTGCCAAACGACGACTGCCCGGGAATGGCGTTGACGCGGGCGAGCAGCGGCAGCGCCATGGTCATCCAGATCGCTGCGGCCGGCACGTCCGACATGATCGTCGAGATCGTCGACGTGCCCACCATGAACGCAAGGACCACACGGCGGCTGTCATTGCCCGATCGGGTCAGGAGCGCCACGGCGAAGCGCCGGGCGAGACCGCTGCCGACCATGACCTCGGCGATGCAGAACATGGTCAGCACGAAGAAGAACACCGGTGTCATGAAGCCGGCGATGGCCGCGACCGGCGTCGCGATCTGCAGCAGCCACTGCAGGACGATAATCAGGAGCGACGTCGCCGCGATCGGAATGCCCTCGGTGACCCAGAGGATCAACGCCACCGCGAAGACTCCGATGAGGTTTTTGCCTCCTGGGGTCAGGCCTTCCGGTGTGGGGAGCAGGACCGTGACCACGGCCACGAGCACGGCGAGCGCGACGCCAGCGCGGGTGGCGACGCCGCGCGGCTGAGACGCCGCCGCGTCGGCCGGCGGCGAGTCCACGACCTGGGGATTCACCGGCGCAGTATAGCCCGTGATAACCTCCCTGACGCGGTGAGGTATCGCGAATGTGTAGAGCGAAAATAAGAGCCGCGTCGATTTCGCTGGTCCTGTCGCTGGGGCTTCTTCCGACGTCGATCGCCGCTCACCACGGCACCAACATCTCCTACGACCGGACGACGACGGTCACGATCAAGGGTACCGTCGCGGAATTCTGGTACAGAAACCCGCATCCCGCCCTGTTCATCAACGTGACGGACGAAAAGGGAACGGCGACGCGCTGGACCATCGAGATCGCGCCGACGCCGTACACGCTGGCGCTACGGGGCTGGAGCAAGAAACGCGCGGACGACGCGCTGAAGGCCGGGACGGCCGTGAGCGTGAAGGTTCACGCCGCGCGCGCGGGCACGCCGGTTGGTTTGCTGGACAGCATCACGAACGCAGAAGGCGTGGATATCCTGGGCGGAGGCGGCGCCGGTCCGGCCCGCTGACCGAAGGATCCAGGCACCTGGAGCATGTCATGCGATATCGCCCACTGATTCATTCATTTGTGTTCGGTTCGTCGCTGCTGGCGCTGGCGCCTGGCGCAGCCGCCCAGGGCAACGCGCAGTCTCCGCCGGCAAAGGTCTCGAACTGGGGCTATCAGGCGGAGGGACCCGAGCCCAGGCTGGCTCCGCTCGTCGCGGGGGAACGGTTCGACCCGCGCGATTTTTCAGGCGTGTGGGAAACCGATCACGACGGGACGAACGGGTTCCGCAGCATGACCGAGGAGAAGGCGATTCCTCCGCGGACGCCGCAGGCCCAGGAGATTTACCTGAGCCGGAAGACCGCCAGGCCCCACGAGGGCAAGAAGGCGGTTGAACCGGCGTTCGGCAACGACCCGATCATGATGTGCAACCCGAAGGGGCTGGTGCGTCTGTTCATGTACACCGACCCTGCCGAGTTCATTCATACGGCCAAGGGCGACCGGATCCTGATGTCGTTTCAGAGCCAGGGCAGCACGCGCAGCATCTGGATGGACGGACGCGCGCTTCCGGTGAACCCCGACCCGCGGTGGAACGGATACTCGGTTGGCCGATGGGAAGGTGACACACTCGTGATCAACACGATCGGCTTCGACGACCGCGCGTGGCTCGATCAGTACGGCAACGTCTACAGCAAAGACATGCGCTTCGAGGAACGCTGGCGGCGGGTCGGCCGCGATACCCTCGAAGCCGTCTACCGGATCGAGGATCCCGCGTCCTACACGCGGCCGTGGGTCAGCACCACGAAGGTGTGGAAGCGGCAGGCACAGGAACTTCGGGAAGAGTTCTGCGCGCCGATGGACGAGCTTCAGTTCAACGAGCTCGTGAGGGACCCGGCGGCGGGCGTCGTCCATTCGCCCGCCCGATAGCGCAGAGTGGGGGCCGAGCTTGCTCGGCCCGCCTACTTATAGTTGCCGACGGTCTTGCCGTCCTCGAACTTCGCTCCGACGAAGCCGGCGGCCGGCGAGCCGTCGCGCATCGGACGCACGCGCATCGTCACCTTCGTCCCCGGCTTGAACGTGGATGGCCGGATGCCGTTGCGTCCGAGCTGATTCGGGCTTCCCCACTCCACGCTCCACTCCTGCGGCGGCTCACCAGCTTTCGTCTCCACCATCACCTGGATCCAGGAATGCGGATTCGTGAACTGGAACTCCTTGATCGTCCCCGAGATCTCTTTCACCTCGTCGCTGAACATCGTGCCGGCGTGATGCGCGACGAGCGCCTGCGTGTTGATCAGCAACGCAGAGCCCGCGAGCAACCCGACGATCACGCGATTTGATCTCATGGCCATCCTCTCTCGGGCCGAGCAAGCTCGGCCCCTACTTTCCGAACGTCTTGCCGTCGGGACCGAGAATCAGCGTCTTGCCGGTCGCGGCATCGACCGGATTCCGGTTGTTCTCCGCGCACCCGTAGTCGTACACGCGCGTGCCCGGGGCGACCTTCCTGTAGGTCTTGGTCACGTTCCACGGCGCGGTCAGCGCCTTCGAGTCCTCGATCACCATGCGCGCCTCCATGGTCTGCGCGTCAAGACGCCGCAGGCGCGTGACGACGTGCGCGGCGTCGCTCAGCACCAGGCCGGTCCGGTCGAGCACCGTGTCGCCGTTTTCCGGATACTCGGAATGCTTGGTGCTGAGCGTATCGAATACCAGCGTATCGCCTTCCCAGTGGCCGACGGAATCCCCGGTATAGGTCGGCCAGCGGTCTTCCTCAGTCGGGTGTGCGCGTCCATCCGTGTAGATCCTCAGCACGTTCGGACCGTTTTCCGTCAGGATCCAGGTCTGCTCCGGCCGGACGACGAATTCGTACATGTCCGGAAGATTCATCACCCTCGGGAAACCGGCCGGTGTGCCGCAGGTGTTGATCGGGTCGGGCAACTGGTTCTGGTCCCTGAGCTTCAGGTTCCGTTGATAGATCGCTTCGTACCTGGCGTTATACGGTGGACGCTCACGCAAGCCGACGGACAGTGCCCCGCCGTCACCCGAGGCCGTGGCGCGATCGAACACGGTGCCACCGACCATCTGCCAGACGCCGCTCCAATCGGGAAGCGCCGTGCTGGTGCTCTGCACGTTGGACCGGATCTGGACCTTCTCGGCGTCGCCCGTTACCTGCGACGCATACTCGGGCAGGAACCAGCCCGCCTTCGTCAACTCGGCGAGCCGCTGCTGCACCTTGCTGCGATAGGTCGCCGCGTCCGAGTAGAGCGCGTGCAGACGTGCCGGAGCCAGCGGCGTTTCGTACCCGGCGATGCCGCAATAAAAGTCGTCGCGCGTCCCCGGCTTCGGATCGGCGCTGTTGGGCACGCCGTACTTCGCCACCGGGACATCCACGTAGGTGCTCCGCAC
>Ga0075431_100005127_pt1 | contig 12885 bp, 7 predicted proteins | sample RhiMetdeltSRZDD5_FD_75297 | JGI IMG/M metagenome (GOLD analysis project Ga0075431, IMG submission 75297) | Populus rhizosphere microbial communities from Tennessee, USA - Rhizosphere MetaG P. deltoides SRZDD5 | ecosystem: Host-associated > Plants > Roots > Rhizosphere > Soil | place: USA... | reverse complement strand
TCACGGCGGTGACACCCGATGGGCGCGGTGGCGTCTGGGCCGGGGGCTACGCCGGCTTCTACCACAGCACCGACGGGCGCGTGTTCCGGCTGCAGCGGCCGGGAGGCGAGAACGTCGGCGTCGACCGGCTGGCCGTCGATCCTCGCGACCCGAACATCGTCTGGGCAGTGGCCTACCCGCTCACGGGCGGCTCCGGGTGGCGCCTCTACCGCACCGCCGACGGCGGCCTCAGCTGGCAACGGCGCGACGAGGGTCTCGACGCGGAGTTCCTGCGCTCGCTGGTGCTCGACCCCGACGACCCCGACACGGTGTACGTGACGGCCGGCGCCACGATCTACCGCAGTCGCGACGCCGGCGCCCACTGGCAGTCGATCGCGGCGCCGCTGCCGGCGGAGGATCCCGTCAGCACGAGTTGGGCGCTGCTCGCCGCTCGGACGACCCCGGGCCGCATCTACGCACATCGTATCTACCCGCCACTCGACGCCATCTTCCGCAGCGGCGACCAGGGCGCCAGCTGGCAGCGCCTCGCCAACCCACCGGCGGGCGTCGCCTCGCTGGCGATCGACCCCCACGACCCGCGGCGCCTCCTCGCCGGCACCGACACGCGTGGCCTGTGGAGTTTCACCGATCCGTGAGGGGGTGCGCGCCCGCCCCTCGCTAGGCCCCTCGCTTGGGCCGCGTTCGGCTGCGGAGCCGGCGTTTCCGCAAGGACCTTTCCGCACCTGTCTCCCTGAATAGTCCACATTCCGAACCGGTCCAGTCCAGAAACCCGACTGGAGCGCTCACGGGCGTCGCCGCAGGATTGGCCCGGTCATGGCACGGAGACACGTCATGCCCGTCGCGCGCGATAAGTGCCGACGAAGGAGGTTTCCATGATGACCCTACGCACGACGCCCCGGTGGCTCGGCTCGACCGTTATCGTGATCGCGGCACTACCGCTCGCCCCCCTGACGGTCCAAGCCCAGATCTGCCAGCACAACACACAGGTCGGGTGCGTGCGAGCGGGAAGCACGTGCAGCCCGGTCACGAAAGGTGGCGGAGCAACGGGCCGCTGTGTCACGACGCCCGGCCTCCCCCGGGGTGAACGCGAATGTGAGTGCGCGGGGACGCCGACCCCGCCGCCTCCCCCCTTCGATCCCAGGTGCAGCGACCCCACGGCCAGCGGGAAGATCATTTGCCGCATCGACCGGCCGGAGGTCAAGAAAGCCGAGCAGAGCTACCCGGTCGTGTTCGTGGCCAACGACGTGGTCGAAGTGTCTGCGGACGGATGTGTGCAGACGGGCGGCCGAGGCAAGACCTGGAAGCGCTACGTCAATCCCAGCGGCCGCAACAGCACGCGCCTCTACCACGGCCGGGTCCGCATTCCGACCGCGACCCGGGAGTGGGAGCGGGAGTCGGTGAGGATCAACAGCGTCGTCGCCCAGCAACTCACGGTCACGGGGAAGGACGTGGCGGGTCGCGAGGTCGCGCCCTCACAGCTCGTGCTGAGCTTGGGCTACGAAGACGACGGCTACTCCGACAACGGCTACCACGACCACGACGACGGCACCGAGGACCAGTGCAAGAGCGATCCGTTTCGCGGAGTGGACGGCGGCCCGGCCCACGTCACGATCACCATCTACCGGAAGGTGAAGGCGGACCCGCCCTCGAGCCGCTTCGATTTCGACGTGGTGTCGAGCGCACGCGACAAGAACGGCCTTGCCTTGAACCCGATGTGGAGCTGGCAGGGGCGGCCGCAGAACGCGGGGCAAGTGCCGAGCACCGCTTTGTGCCACCACTTCAGCGCGCGTGGCTCCACGGCGGGCATTCCGGACATGTTCATGTCGCCCTCCTTCGCTGATTGCACTGCCCAGGCCGACGCCTCGACGGTCGACGTCCCTTCCGGCTGGCCGAACGAGCCCTTGTGCAACTTCTGGACGGTCCCCTACACCGGCAACACGTTCGCCGGCCACGTCAACTGGTTCCCGGTCACGTTCGAGGGCCGGGCGCGTTGGGGCGATCACGGAAACGACGACGACTACACCTTCGAGTTCTACGCCGAAGGCAATCCGGCGCAGGCCAACCCCTTGAGCGTGAACGGCCGTGACGGCATGCACGCCGAGTTCGACTCGGACGAGACCATCGACCACTTCACGTCGGATGCCTGGGAGGAGCTGCACTGGGCGGTCGACAACGACGAGGCGCGCGCCGAGATGCTCTTCAACGGCCACACCATCATCACCGGCATGTTCGGCCTCGATTCGGAGCACAGCATGAAGGCGGAGCTGCATCCCGTGTTCGCGCTGGCCACCCGGCGGGACGCCGTAGGCAACGACCCCTCCGATGAAGTGTGGCTGATGTTCGTCCGCAACCTCGGCAATGAGGGGTACTGCTCCAGCAAGATCTGGTATGCCGGCTTCGAGGACTACACGTTCCAACTCCCCTGGCGGGAAGGCATGACGTCGGTGGATGTGGACCTGGGCAAGACGCAGTTCTACGGCACCGACGGCACGTCGGTCCCGGTCGTCTCCGTGGTACTTCCCGATCCCACGGCTCCGGAGCCGCCTCAGCCCGCCGTATTCGTCACGTTCCATCTGGGCCCGCCCCAATACAACTCGCAAGTCTTCGGGACCGGCGCCTCCGTACCCTTCGTCAACGGCGCCCTTCATCTGGTGTGGAGGGGGCCGCCACGGCCGGGCGCGCGGCCTTCTGCGGATGTCCGGGCCGGCGGGGAAGAGAGGGGCGCCGAAAGCGCGATCGCGGCAGCGACCAGAGCCCTGCCGCCCGAGCAGAGGGCGCGGGTGGGGAACGCCCGCAAGCTTCCGGAAACGAGGCCGGCCCGCGTGAGCCGGCTGGGGCCGATGGCGCCGGTCCGGATCATCGCGGACTCCGCGACGATCGGCAGGACCACGACGCCACGTGCGGTCAGCGCGGGTCCGGCCAAGCGAAGGCAGGCGCGCGACGCCGCCATGATGAAGGAGCTGTGCGCCCTGACCGGCAACGCGCCCGTCGGCCTGCCGCCGGTGGCCTGCGCGGGCACCACGCCACGCCCCCGCCAGCCCTGAGCGGCCACGCCTTCAGCGCGATGGCACTATCTGATGGTGCGGATCTCCGCAGAACCCCGCAGAAGCGTGTCTCAAGCGCGGACGAGGTCCAGCTCGATCCATGGCAGCCAGCCCGACTTCTTGCTCTTCATCTCCCACAGGCCCGTGAGCCGATCGCCGTCAGCGCCGAACTTGCCCGCGAAACGAAGGGTCGAGCCGACGATCTTCCACGCGTTTCCTCTCAACGTGAGGTCGAAGACCTCCGAGACGCCTTGGTCGTCGTAGGAGCGCGCCAGGTACTTCCTCGCCTCGCGGTCGTAGCCCATGACTTCCATCGAACGCGCCACGGCATCCCCAAAACGAGCATCCACGTCGTGCACGATGAACTGCTTGCCCGGAAGCCAGCGGTAGGTGTCGGTGGCTGCCAGCACCGTGGCCGGAGCATCCTCGGTGGCGAGAACCTTCCCTGTCGTGTTCCAGGTGCCGATGAAAACCTCGAAGCGTGACATCCGGTCGCTGGCCATGGCGTGTCCCTCGCCCTCCGCGGCACGCGTCAAGCAAGTCCTCTACCAGCGCCCAGGGCCAGGGTGCAGCCCCCGTGCACGGTCCCATGCACCAGTCTGCCGGGCCCGCGCCGATGGGCATCACCGCCGCGACGCGGAGCACCTAGACGCCGCGCAGGGTCTGCATTGGATCGACCTGCGCTGCGCCGCGCGCGGGCACGTAACTGGCGAGGGCGGCGATGCCCACGAGTCCAAGCGAGACGAGCCCGTAGATCGTGGGATCGAGGGGGCTCGTGCGGAAGAGCAGGGTCTCCATGAGCTGCGTGAGCACCGCGGCGCACGCGAGACCGCAGGCGACGCCGGCCAGCGCGAGCTTCACGCCGCGGCGTACGTACATGCCCGCGAGCTCGCCGCGCGATGCACCGAGCGCCGCGCGAATGCCGATCTCACGCCTGCGCTGCGTCACGGCATAGGCGATCACGCCATAGATGCCGATGACCCCGAGGACCAGCGCCATGGCCGCCGCAACCGCCAGCATCGTCGCCGCGAACGACGTCGCAGCCAGCGAGCGGGCGTAGACGTCGGCGAGAGTGCGGACGCGGGTCAGTGGGACGTCGGCCTTCACGCTCGAGATCGCGCCCCGCACCTGAGTAAGCAAGCGCTCGCTTCCGGCGTTGCTGCTTCTGATGGCGAACGTCACCGCCCGCGGCACGGTGACCTGCTGGCCGCAAAAGTTCTCCATGAACGACGGCCAATAGACGATCGACGACGCCTGGCGGTGCACACCCTCGTCGTACACGTCGCCAACCACTCCTATGACTTCACGCCAGGGGCTACCGTCGCCCTCACGAATCCGCTTGCCGAGCGCGGCCCGGGGCTCCAGCCAGAGCTCGCGCGCCAGGTTTTCGGAAATGACGGCCACCGGTCGGCGCTGCTCGAGATCGACCCACGTGAAATCACGCCCTGCCACCAGGTGCGTGCCGATGGTGTGGAAGAAGCCAGGCGCGACGTAGCGGAACCATCGTATCGGTGGTGGCTTACTGGGATCGGCCATCGGCACATCTTCGCGCCAGATGCTGGAGCGGGTGAAGATGGAGCGGCTCCGTTCGCCGGCCATCGGCACATTGGCGGTGAAAGACACTCGTGTCACGCCCGGAATCGTCGCGAGTCGATCGAGCATGTCGCGCTGCAGCCGTAAGACGAGCTCGGGCTCTCCGACCTCCGCCTCCGAGAGCGTGACGCGCACCAGTTGCACGTGGTCGGGGTCGGTGAAGCCGGGTGGCACGGCTCGTAGCGCGACAAAGGTCCGCACCATGAGGCCCGATCCCACCAGCAGGATCAGGGCGAGCGCGACCTGGGCCACGACCAGGACGTTTCGCGCCCGGTTGCGCTCTTGACTGTCGCTGGAGCCCCGCCCGCCGGCTCGCAGCGTCAGGGCGACCCGCCTGCCGCCGAACTTGGCCACCGGAATGCCGCCGAAAAGGAGCGCCGACGCCAGCGAGGTGACCAGCGTGAAGACCAGCACCGTCGGATCGAGCGTGATCTCACGCAGGCGCGGAATACTCACGGGTCCCACCGTCGTCAGCACGCGCAGGCCGGCGGCCGCGAGCAGTAGCCCCAAGGTGCCGCCCAAGAGCCCAAGAACGAGGCTCTCTGCCAGCAGTTGGCGTGCAATACGTCCACGGCCGGCTCCGAGAGCCGCGTGGATGGCGAGCTCGTGATGCCGGCCCTGCGCCCGTACGAGCACGAGGTTCGCAACGTTCGCGCACGCGATCAGCAGCACGATCCCGATCGTGCCCATCAGCACCCACAACATGGTGTCGGCGTCGCCCACCAACTCGTCCTTGAGCGGTCGCACCAGCGGCGTGGTGTCGGCAAACGCATGGCGATCGATGCCCGGAAACGAAGGCCACGCCTCGACCCAGAGCGGCACGATGCGTCGAAGGTCGGTGCTCGCTTGCTCCACCGTGACACCCGGCGCCAAGCGGGCAAGTGCTTCGTAGTTGAACCCGCCGAGTGTCAGCGCCACAGGATCGATGCGCACCGGCAACACCAGGTCCGGAGACTCGTCGAGAAAGCGGAAGCCTGCCGGCATGACGCCGACCACCACGCGCGGGCGCGAGTCGACCGTGACCCGGCGGCCGAGGATCGCCGGGTCTCTGCCGAATCGACGTCGCCAGTAGCCATCCATGAGGATGACCGTCTCGGGTGCTTCTGGTGCCTGGTCCGCCTCCGAGAACCATCGCCCTCTTGCCGGACGGATTCCGAGGGCACGGAGAGTGCCCGCGCTGACGTTCAGGACCGTGACCTCCTCCGGACGGGGGCCGTCGGTGACGTATTCGGTGCCGCGAGACCACACACCCAGTGCGTCGAACGAGCGGTTGTGGGATGCGTACGAGACGAACAGCGACAGGCTGATCCCCACGGGCGGGCCCGCGCCCACGTCTTTGGCCGTGTGCTTCAGGCTCACGAGTGCGTCGGACTCGCGAAAGGGCAAGGGTTTGATCAAGACGCCGTGGACGACGGTGAACACCGCGGTCGTCGCGCCGATGCCGAGCGCGAGCGTGACAGCGGCAACGAGGGTGAAGGCGGGCGCTCGCCGCAGGGCGCGAACGCCGTAGCGAAGGTCGAGCAGCGAATCCTGAAGAAGGGCCGGGCGGAGCTCATCGCGCGTGCTCGCCTTGAAGCGCTCCACGCCGCCGAACTGGATGTACGCCTGCCGGCGCGCTTCGTCCGGCGTCAGGCCGGCGCGCAAGTTCTTGTCCACCTGCCGCTCGATGTGGAATCGGATCTCTTCGTCGAGACCACGTTCGAGCGCATCGAATCGAGTGAACGCTCGCAGCCGCCGCCAGCTCTCCCGTATCCAGCGCATGATGGCCTCCCGCTAGGGCGTCGTGACCTCGAGCACCTGGTTGACGGCGCGGGACGTGCGGCGCCATTGCGCCAGCTCAGAGTCCAGCTGCCGTCGCCCTTGACGTGTCAAGGAGTAGTACCGGGCACGCCGGCTGTTTTCCGTCACCTTCCACTCGGACTTGATGGACCCCTGTCGCTCCAGCCGATAGAGCGCGGGGTACAGCGTGCCCTGGCCGAGCTGCAGGACGCGCTCAGACCACTGCTCGATGCGCTCGGTGATGCCCCAGCCGTGCATGGGCTCTAGCTGCAGTGCCTTCAGGACCAGCAGGTCGAGTGTGCCTTGCAGGAGGTCGCTTCGTTCTTTCGTCACCTGCCAGTCCTTTCGAGGCTGCCAGTCCTTTCGACGGACGAAGGGAAGATACCCGATCCTCCTTTCGACCGTCAAGGGGAAGACCCTCGCCCGAGCCGCAGAGTGCCACTTCGCAGGCGGTGAGCCTGGTCAGAGGCGCAAGTCGAGGGCACTAGTGCATGGCACCACCTTCGGGGGGCGCCTCCGTCGTCTCCTTGCAGGACCATGTCGATTTCCGACAAGCTCGTTCGACGTCCCTATGAGCCACCAACAACGGGCGGCTCCAACAAGGAGACAGACGATGCGGGTGATGGTGTTCGCAAAAGCCACCGAGAACAGCGAAGAGGGCATGGCCCCCACGCCCGAGGTGATGGAGGCGTTCGCGGCGATGGACCGTTTCACCGAGGAGCTGGTCAAGGCCGGCGTCTTCGTGGCCGCCGCCGGGCTCAAGCCCAGCTCCCAGTCCAAGCGCATCGTCCTCGAGGGCGGCAACCGCACGATCATCGACGGGCCGTTCACCGAGGCCCGCGAGCTGGTCGCGGGGTTCTCGATCTGGGAGGTCAAGGACATGGACGAGGCCGTGGCCTGGGCCATGCGCGCCCCCAATGTCATGCCGGGCCGGAGCGAGATGGAGATCCGGCCGTTCTTCGAGGCGCCGGATCTGGCCGAGTTCGTGACGCCCGAGGAGCTCGCGGCGCCCCGTGAGGGGGATCGCGGGAAGCTCGGCGTCGCCTGATCCCGCCGGCTGAGCCGGTTTGTCTCCCGGGTTGTCTCCCCTGCGGCCTTGGCCGAAAATGCGGTGTGACCGCAGGCGAGACACACCAGGTCATCGAAGCTACGTTTCGCATCGAACGGGCCAGGCTCATCGCGGGCCTGGCCCGCGTGGTGCGGAGTGTCGACCTGGCCGAGGAGCTGGCGCAGGACGCGCTGGTCGTCGCCCTTTCCGAATGGCCGAAGACCGGCGTTCCGGCCAATCCGGGCGCCTGGCTGATGGCCCTCGCCAAACGGCGCGCCGTCGACGCCTTCCGGCGCGACAAGATGCGCGAGCGCAAGCATCAGGAGATCGCGCGGACGCAGGACGCGACGTTCGACGGCGCGGGCGAGGCGATCGAAGCGGCCATGGACGACGATCTCGGCGACGAGCTGCTGGGCCTCATCTTCACGGCCTGCCATCCCATACTGTCGCCCGAGGCCCGCGCCGCGCTCACCCTGCGGGTGGTCGGCGGCCTGACGACCGACGAGATCGCCCGCGCCTTCCTGTCGAGCGAGGCGACGATTGCCCAGCGTATCGTCCGCGCCAAGAAGACCATCGCGAAGGCAGGCCTCGGCTTCGAGACGCCGCGCGGCGCCGAACGGGCGGCGCGGCTGCCCTCGGTGCTCGAGGTCATCTACCTCATTTTCAACGAAGGCTATGCGGCCACGGCGGGCGACGACCTCGTCCGGCCGGCCCTCTGCCTGGAGGCGCAACGGCTCGGCCGCATCCTGGTCGGGCTGATGCCCGAAGATGCCGAAGTGTTCGGCCTCCTGGCCCTGATGGAGATCCAGGCGTCGCGCCTCGGGGCGCGTACCGGGCCGGACGGCGGCGTCATACCGGTAACCGAGCAGGATCGCGCGCGCTGGGACCAGTTGCTGATCCGTCGGGGCCTCGATGCGCTGGCCCGCGCCGAAGCGCTGGGCGGCGGGGCCCCCTCTGGGGAGGAGTGCGAAGTAGGCCCCTATGTGCTGCAAGCCGCGCTCGCCGCCTGCCACGCCCGCGCGCGCCGGGCCGCCGATACCGACTGGCCGCGCATCGCAGCGCTCTACGACCGGCTGCGCGCCGTCATGCCATCGCCGGTGGTCGATCTCAATCGGGCGATCGCCCACAGCATGGCCTTCGGACCTGAAGCGGGCCTCAGACTGGTGCACGAGCTCGCCGACGCCGCCGCCCTCCGCCACTATGCACCCTTGCCGGCGGCGAGGGGCGACTTCCTGTTCCGGGCCGGCCGACTGGCCGAGGCGCGTTCAGAATTCGAGGCTGCGGCCGGGCTTACCCTCAACGCGCGGGAACGAGCCTTTCTCCTCGCGCGGGCGGACGCCTGCAAGAGCCCGCTCTAAGGCCTCTGCCCCGCGATGACGTGATCGTCGCCCACGGCGATCGCCGCCACGTTGGTGAGCAGCCCCTGCCCGCGCAGCCCCTTCACTTGCACGGGCGTGGTGCTGCACGGGGTGTTCTGGTCGGTGCACTGCTGCGGCCCGCTCCTGGTGTTCTGCCCGAGCTGGCCTTGGTCGTTGACGCCCCAGGCCCACACCGTGCCATCGGTCTTGAGCGCGATGCTGAACTTGCCACCGACGCCGATGGCGCCGATCCCGGTCAGGAAACCCTTGCCACCCGGCCCGACCACCTGCACCGGGGCGGCTCGGTAGAGCTCGGATTTGCCGTTCCCCAGCTGACCCATGTCGTTGATGCCCCAGCTCCACACGGTGCCGTCTCTGCGCAGCGCCATGGCGTGGAGGCCCAAGGGCGCCCCCTCGGCGGAGACGGCCATGATGTCGGTGAGGAACCCGCCGTTGGGGCCCACCACCTGCAGGGGTTTGGTGCTGCAGTATTCGGGGACGGGGGCGAAGGGCGACTTGCACTTCTCCATCTTCGTCGGATCGGTCTGACCGAGGTCGTTCCAGGCGTTGCTGCCCCAGGCCCAGACGGTGCCGTCCGAGCGAAGCGCCAGGGTGAAGTCCGAGCCGGCCGCCAGGGCTCTGATGTTGCTGAGACGACCGGTCCCGCCCGGGCCGACCACTGGCACGGGCTTGGTGCTGCAACCCGCCGCCGGGTAGCTCGAGTAGGGCCTGCACTGCTCGGGTCCGCTCGAGGTGCCGATGCCGAGCTGGCCCTCGTCGTTCAGCCCCCACGTCCATACGGTGCCGTCGCCAAGCAACGCGGCGCTGTGGTTGTCGCCCCCGACCAGTGCCACGACGTTGCCGAGCTGGCCTTTCCCGTCGGGCGATAGCACGGCCCTCGGGTATTGACTGCAAGACGTGGCCGGGTCCCCCTCCGGTTGTCGAGTCTCGGGTTGTCCAACCTCGCGTCGCCGAGTCTTGGGGCGCATCGAGGCGCCCTGCGCGGGGACCGAGCTCCCCCGGGGACAGAACTGGGGCCCGACGCTCGTGCCGACGCCGAGCTGCGCCCAGATGTTGTCGCCCCACGCCCAGGCCAGGCCGTTGCGCGCCACGGCGAGGTTGTGGACGCTGCCGCCGCCGAGGGTCGTCACCGTGTCGAGCTTCCCGGTGCCGCCGGGGCCGACGACGACGACCGGCACCGGGCTGTTCGGTCCGTACGTGCCGTTGCCGAGCTGGCCTTCCTCGTTGAGCCCCCACGAGAGCACGGTGCGGTCGGGCTGGACCGCGAGGGTGTGGAACCCGCCCGCCGTGATCGACGACACGCCCGAGAGCTGGCCCGAGCCGCCGGGGCCGGAGACGGGCCCGGGGGCGAGGCGGAAACAGTTGTCACCCGGCTTGGGCTTGTCGCACTCGGTGCCGTCGCCGAGCTGGGCGTAGCCGTTGTTGCCCCACGAGCTCACGGCACCGATGGCCGCGACGGTGCTCGTGGGCGGCACGCTCTCGGGGGTGCTCGTCGGCGCCGGCGGCGTCTCTGCTGCCTCCCTGTCACAAGCGCCGATCGCGCCCACGGCGAGCGCGACTGCGGCTCCGACGATCCACTGGCGGCGATGAGTACGGCGGACCTCGAGCATCGTGGCCTCCCTTTCTCCTGAAGTCATCCTGGCGATATCAGCGAACGCAGACGGATCGTGCTCGGGCCAACCGGACGCGGCGCTCGAGACTCTCCCTGGCCCGAACGCCGAATCGAGGCCTTTCCTGGTTAGACGGCTCCGCGGGCTCGTTTTCCCTTGCGGCCAGCGAAGAGCGCCTTTTTCGGGGCTGTCCCCTGACAGTCGATTCGTCCGCGGTTCGTGGGTAGGGAGGGAGACCACAGGACTCCTCACCTCCCGAGGCGACCGATGAATCGACGACAACAGAGGGAGGCCGTGTGAAGAACACTCGATGGATGCTTGCGATCATCTTCTTGAGCGTCGCCGGCGACGCCGGCGCGTCTTGCGTGGACGGAACCGTCAGCAGCTGCGTGGTCAATGGCCAGCCCGGGACACGCGAGTGCACGAGCGGGCAGTGGGAACCGTGCGTCGTGGACGAGGCGCCTGAGCCGCCGCCATCGTTCCCGATGGTCGTCGAAGTGAGCGCCGCGACCATCATCAGCGAATACACGGTGGATCTCGCGGCCAACGCCGCCGTCACGTTCCAGGCGATCAACGTCTCGGCCGGGTCGGACCCCGTGCTCCATCTGCTCGACGCGAGCGGCGCCGAGGTCAAGATGGCGAGCAGCGGCGGGGGCCTGTTCCCGGTACGCATCGCCTACACGCCACCGGCGAACGCGAACTATCGACTCGTGGTGCGCGCGCGGTCGAACGCCAGCTCGGGCACCTGCGACATCGCCATGAACGACGTCCCCTGGCAACACCATGTGGTGTTCGCCGGGTGGCAGACGGCGCTTTCGCAACTCCGCGCCGGCGAGGCGCTCGAGACGGTGAAGGTGCCCAACGGGGCGCGCGGTACGCATCTCTTGTTCGTGCTCAAGCCCAACGGCCTGGGCATCGAGCGGCGCGCCTACGGCAACGGCACCGCGGGGGCGGGTGCGCTCTCCCTGGGGCCCGCTTTGGGCAATCGCCGTGTGGTCGTCGGCGTGAACCGCTGGGCGGTTCCGGGACCCGTCCGCCTCGTCAGGAACGACGCAGCGATCCCCGGACACGATGTCGACGGCGACGGCCTCGGCAACGAGCTCGAGACGGCGCTCGGTCTCTGCAGCGCGCTGAGCGGCCTGGCGACCGGTCCCGACGGGTCGGCATTCAACTGCGGCCTTGCCACCGACCGGCGCGACACCGACGGCGACGGTGTCCTCGACCTCTGGGAGGTTCTCGGTCGTCGCGACGCGTGGCCCCACCAGCCGCTGCCGCTCTACGGCGCCGACCCCCGTCACAAGGACCTGTTCGTCGAAGTCGACTTCATGCAGCGCCTTCCCGACGAAGTCGAAGTCAAGATGACCCCCGCCACGGCGCGCCAGTTCGCCGCCTACTACGGCGACCGGATCGGCGTCGTCACCGCGGAGAGGCAGCTCTTTCGTGCCTCGACCCTGCGCAACCCCGATGGCAAGCCCGGCATCCGCGCGCACCTCGACATCGGCGTGGAACCGACCGACCCCGCAGACGCGACCGTGTTCGGGGACTGGGGTGGCCACGACGTCGTTCCCGCCGTGCTGGATGCGTCCGGGAACTGGGTGGGGCTCGACTACAGGGTTGCGTGGACCACCCACCTGGACGCGGCGCGCCGGGGAATCTTCCGGCACTCCTCTTCGCCGGCGACCGGCGGCGGCAGCAACAGCGAGGACAACTTCGCGTTCTCCGCCGGCATCAACCAGCCATGGGTGCTGGCCCACGAGTCGGGTCACGCCCAGGGTATCGGCCACTCCGGCCCGAGCCACGTCACCGGCGACGTCGACGTCAACTGCAAGCCGAACTATCAGTCGATGATGAACTATGCGTTCCAGTCCGTACCGAACGACGTCGGCTTCAGCGACGGGCTGGAGACCGGACCCTTGAACAACAGTGTGCTGAAGGAGCGCCAGGCGGTGCCGCCGAGCAACGCGAGCTACCTGGCGATCCTGCAAAACGTCTTCCGCTACTACGTCGACCCGGCCTTGGGCCACGTGGACTGGAACCGAGACGGCGAGTTCGCTTCCGCGGGCGACACGGTGCGCGCCTACGCCAACTACAACCCGACGTCGGTCGGCGGTTGCGAGTTCACGCGCTACAACCGGATGATGGCCGGGAGCACGACCACGGTTTCGCCGGCGATCGCCCGAGTTGCCGGGCGCACCTATGTCTTCTGGGCAACGCCGAGCGCCATCTCGTACAAGTGGACCGGGTCGTCGCTCGCCTGCGCCGTGCCGAGCACCGCGCCCTGCGCGCCGTGGAATGGCGGCGGCGCGGTGCCGATTCCCGGCGCACAGGGCCTCGACGTGGTACGGATGGACGGGGGCTCCTCGAGCCGCCTCGTCCTGGTCGCGGTCGGAGCCTCGGGGCAACTGCTCCAGGCGCGCCTCACGCTGACAGGA
>Ga0075431_100005124_pt1 | contig 12890 bp, 9 predicted proteins | sample RhiMetdeltSRZDD5_FD_75297 | JGI IMG/M metagenome (GOLD analysis project Ga0075431, IMG submission 75297) | Populus rhizosphere microbial communities from Tennessee, USA - Rhizosphere MetaG P. deltoides SRZDD5 | ecosystem: Host-associated > Plants > Roots > Rhizosphere > Soil | place: USA... | reverse complement strand
GCAATCACCAAGGAAGCGTTTTTACGCGAGCCCGGAAGGTCGTGGTTGAAAAAAGGCTTCGTGCGAGTGCTGGTGCAGGGAGGACAAAAGCGCGATTCGCTATTTCCGGAAACGCCGACCATTTACGAGTTGATGGAGAAGCACAAGACGCCGGACGTTCTTAAGCGCTTCGCTTCTGTGCTGCTCTCGCCCGGCCTGATCGGCCGGCCGCTTATCACGCCGCCTAATGTTCCGGCGGACAGATTAAAAATCCTCCGTGACGGCTACGCCAAAATGATCGCCGACCCGGAATTCCTCGCTGAGGCGAAAAAACGCGAATGGGATGTGGAATATGTCAGCGGCCCGGAACTCGAGGCGATCGCGAAGAAAGCAGTCAGCCAGACTCCCGAAACCATCGCCCGTCTAAAACAAATCCTCGCTGAATAAGGGAAAAGCAGTTCAACGCTGAAGCGCAGAGTTCGCCGAGTTCAACAAGAAGACTTTACTCCGCGCGCTCTGCGTCTCCGCGGTGAGTTATCCGCGTTAAATAGAAAGTAGTCGCTCGAAGAATGAACGATAGCGCGTAAGCGCGACCCGCAGCTCTTCGGTCGAAACTTTGTCCGCCGCATCCCATTGATGCTCGAGGTTGTTGCGTTGCTCTGAAAAGCTCTGCGCCAGGCGCTGCATCAGTTCGGCGACCAGCCCATCAGCCTGCTCGACCGCATGGCGCGGCTCATCGACGAAGCCGGTTTGAATTTCGCGCCAGCGGTCGCGAAAATCGTGGTCTACATTGTCGGCGAAAAGCGGCTCGAGCACGGCGCCATTGCCATCGCGGCGATCTGACGACCGCAAAGAATGCTCAGCCTTTTCGGATAGCCGCTCTGGATCGTGTTTCCCGGCTTCAGCTATTGCATCGGTCGTTAATTTACCTTTGTTCTGTGCCATATCGTCCGTGCTGATAGGATGGGTGTCGTTGGCAATGGTCATGCTCGTAATCCTCCTCGATTATTTTTGCTTCTTTGAGAACCGGACGGATCGCCTTTATGAGCGGCGACAGCAGGGTGCGGCTCGTTTGATGGGGTTGCCTGCAACAATTCATGAAAAAGCACGCGATAATATACCAAGGCTTGCCTCAGATCCTCCGTGCCGGCCTCCCCTTGTCGATTTCTCTGAGCGATTCCCGTAGCCGCGCGATAATTTTCCACGACACTAGGATAATCGACCGAGAGGTCCGCCGCGGCTTGTTCGAAGCCATTAACCGGATAACCGCGTCGCTCCATCACCTCGAAAATGAGCTCATCGGCTTCCATCGCCGCGCCACGGGGATCGTCGACGAAGCGATTTTGCACCCGATCCCAGGCATGCTGGTAATGCGTGCGGTCGTGTTCTGAAAGCGGCACGATTTTATATTTTTTGACGCGTTCCTCGCGCTTCTGCAATTCCGCCTCCGCCAGATTGCGATCCGGTGCACGCTCGATAGTGCGGTCATATTCCGGGCCAAAGCGCTCCTTCAGTCGGCGCGACCGCATCTGATTCATGGCGATCCAAGCCCCGACGCCTATCAAGGCGCACACAACAACAGTAATTCCGACGATCATTAGAGTTTGTGAGTCCATAGAGTCTCCATGCGCAGGTATTTGTCGCGACTGCTCGCGCTTTGCTTTCTTTAGTAAACTTAATTTACTCAAAGAGCATGCCAAGACCGCCGATGCGCCTAATGCTTGACAACTTATACTGCGATCATCAATTGCAAGGAATCTGCAAGGATTTTGCCTTAAGAAAAAACCAGTGATGGCGGATAAAATCTAACACGGCATATCAACGAACGATTCACGCTGCATGCAGGTGTGATCTGTCGCGTATTTCGGTACACGGATTGCGGTAGGGCGTCGACAGTGCGTTCATAAGCCAACAGGATCGGGAACTTGGAAAACGGTAGGAACTCTATGGTCAAAAAATCAGGACAACAGGTTCGCTATGCTGTCGTCGGTCTGGGACACATTGCGCAGGTTGCCGTGCTGCCCGCGTTCGCTCACGCGGCGCGAAATTCGACTCTGGCTGCGCTGGTTTCGGGGAATCGGACCAAGTTGCGAGAACTGAGCCGGCGCTATCGCGTCGAGCATACTTATTCCTACGACCAATACGAAGATTGTCTAAATAGCGGCGAAATCGACGCGGTGTACATTGCTTTGCCGAATAACATGCATGCTGAATATACGATCCGCGCGGCACGGGCGGGAATTCATGTGTTGGTCGAAAAGCCGATGGCCGTTACGGAAAAGGAATGCCAGGCGATGATCCGCGCCACGCAAACGCATCGGGTCAGATTGATGGTCGCCTATCGGCTCCATTTTGAAGCAGCGAATTTAACGGCCGTGCAGCTGGTGAAATCGGGCAAGCTCGGGCAGCCGCGGTTTTTCACCTCCGCGTTTTCCCTGCAGATTCGACCGGGAAATATTCGCACCAAAGCCGAGCTCGGCGGCGGCACCCTGTACGATTTGGGCATTTACTGCATCAATGCCGCCCGTTACCTTTTTCAGGACGAGCCGCGCGAAGTGATCGCTTACAGCGCCGCCCGTAGCGACCCTCGCTTCAACAGCATCGACGAGATGACCGCCGCCGTCTTGCACTTTTCCGGCGACCGCCTGGCGAGCTTTACGAGCAGCTTTGGCGCCGCGGACGTTTCTTCCTACGAAGTCGTCGGAACCAAAGGAAGCGTACGGTTGGAGCTTGCGTATGAATACGCGTTTCCGATCAAACTTCACCTCACGATCGACGGTAGGACGCGAACACAACAATTTTCCAAGCGCGATCAATTCGCGCCGGAGCTTCTCCACTTTTCCGACTGCATTCTGCGGCATAAAGCGCCCGAGCCCTCCGGGCTCGAGGGTCTCGCGGATGTGCGCACGATCGCGGCGCTCTACCGTTCCGCGCGAATCCGTAAAGCGGTCAAAATCCGGCCTGTGAGTCTTAGGAAACGACCGAGCTTGAAACAGGAAAAACGCCGCCCGCCGGTCGCCAACCCCGTTTTAGTGCAAGCAAAAAGCGGCTCGGTATAAGCTCACCGGGTACGGGAAAATTGCGATTGGCTCTTCGTCTCGCCTGGACTGGAAGGCGCTCACTTGCGATCACCGGGCCTTCCTGTTTGCGCGATCCATTCCAACGAACTCTACTGGCTTCTGAACTCCAAATTTCGCAAGTGGAAATCTGCCGCGCTCCTGTGGTAGGAGGAAGACGATCGAATTCCACGTGGCAAGGAATGAATTTTCATGCTTACTACCATCACAATTGACAATCGAATGAACGGCTTTCTCGGTATCCCCGACGGCCCCGGCAAGAAACCGGTCGTCATCCATCTGCACGAGCGCTACGGCATCGTCGAGCACACGACCGATCTCGGTCAAAAGTTCGTCGACGCCGGCTATGTGACCATCGTTCCCGATTTTTTCTCGCGCTTTACCGGCGACCGTGTCGCCTTGGCGCGCGGCGACGACCGCTGCGAGCTGAACGACGAGGAGGTTTTGTTCGACCTCGATGCGGTTGTCGGGCATCTCAAGACCATTCCCCAAGCGGACATCAGCAAGGTCGCGATGTCGGGCGTCTGCCAAACCGGCCGGCAGCCCATATTGGTTGCCGCCAGGCGAAAGTTGCTGAGCGCTGCGGTGGTGCTTTACGGCGCGGTTTACGACGCCGACTGGACATCCCACCCGATCCGTCCCGAACCGATCGACAAGCTCATGCAGGAAATGTCCTGTCCGTTAACCGCCGTCTTCGGCGAGCTCGACAATCTGATCCATCGTGACAACATCGTGCGCATGTTCAGCGTCCTGGCCCAGGCAAAAAAGAGCTTCGACATCTGCGTCTATCCGGACGCCCCGCACGGTTTCTTGAACGACACGATGCCCGGCCGTTTTCGTCCTGATCAAGCGGATGCCGCGTGGAACCAGATCACCTCGTTTCTGAAATCGGTTTTCGCGGGTGAATGGCCAAAAGACCGCGCTATCTGGCGCTTCGAAGCCAACAGCTCGCTCGGCTACGATTTCACCAAGATGAAGCGCTGGGAGTAGCGCGGGGCTTCATCGCGCGCCTTTCAAATTACAAATTTCAAATCTCAGAGGCGATCCTCCAAGTAGGGAATTGAAATCTGCGCTGTGAGATCCGCAATCGCGAAGCGCTTCGCGGCTTGACAGTGATTATAGCGCCGAATACAGTCACCTCACGCAGCGGCAAGGAGAAGATCCTACGGCAAAAAACGAACAAGACGCCTTCGATCTCGTCTCCGTCGACGAAGCCGATTCGTTGACCACCCATCGCTGGTGGCAACGGTCGCGCGAAATCCTATCGGACTGGCTCGGGGTTGTCGGTGTCGTCTCATTCTTCCTGGCGTGGGAGCTGCTGACCCGCCTCGAAATCATCAATCCTTTTTACTTCCCGCCGATCAGCGCGATCGTTGCCAAAGGCTACGAGCTCTTCGCCACCGGCTCCATCTGGGAGCACATGTGGTTCAGCCTGACGAACTTCGTCATCGGCTTTTTCGTTTCCGTCGTGCTCGGAGTCGTGCTCGGCGTGCCGATGGGCTGGTACAAAAATATCTGCAAGACGTTTGACCCGCTTCTATCCGGCATTTACGCGACACCGCTGATTGCCCTCTTGCCGTTGATCATCATGATGTTCGGCCTCGGCGCGGTTTCCAAGATCATTATGACGATCCTCGCCGCGGTATTTCCGATTTTGATCAATACCATGGTGGGCATCGCCAATACCGATCACCGGCTGATCACCATGGCGCGCGCTTTCGGCGCAAGAGACAGCCAAATTTTCCTCAAAGTATCGCTGCCCGGCTCGCTGCCGTATCTTGTCGCCGGTATGCGCGTCGCCCTCGGCCGCGCCTTGGTCTACATCGTCGTTGCCGAGCAGTACGGCGCGGCCACCGGTTTGGGATATTTGAGTTCCGTCGCGGCGCAGCGCTTTCAAATGGCGGCGATGTTCGTGCCGATTATCATTATCGCCGGCCTCGGCGCCGGATTAAATGAATTGCTCAAAACCATCGAACGGCGTCTGGAAAAATGGAAACCGCAAAAATAGCCAGGGGGACGGGATGAAACCGACGGTGAGATTGATTTGCGCTGTTATTTGGGTCGTGGTGTTAGCGGCGGAGGCTCACGCCGGCGAGGCTCTCCGGAAAATGACGGTCGGCCAGGCAGGAGTCAATCCGGGGGCCGGCCTGTTCACGATCGCCGTCAATCAAGGCTTCTACAAAAAACATGGCCTCGACGTGGAAATCATCAAGACCAACACCACGGCCGCGGTGCAAGCGATGCTCGCCGGAAAAATGCAAATGGCCACCGGCGCCGGCGCGGCGGCGTTCGTCACGGCGACTCTCGAAGGAGCGCCGCCGTTTGTTCTGGTGGCCTCGTGGGTCAATGTCTTTCCGTACAAGATCATGGCGCACAAAGGGATCAAAAAGATCGAAGACTTGAAGGGCAAAACCGGCCACGTCGGCGCGCCCTTCGGCACAATCCCTGACACGGCGCTGCGCTTCGCTCTCAACCGGCTCAAAATCGATGCGGACAAAGACGTCAAACTGGTGCAGCATTCCAATGCCGATCCCGCGAGCATTCTCGCGGCGATGGAAAAAGGCGAAGTGCAGTTCGGCATTCTCGCGCCGCCGTTCGATTTGATCGCGGAGAAACGCGGTTACGAGATGTTGCTCGCTCTGCCGGGCCTCGGCATTCCATGGCAGCAGAACGGCGAACTGACTCGCGCTTCGTACTTGAAAAGCGACCGAGACAACGTGGTTCGATTCTTGAAGGCAACCGCCGAAGCGTCCAGGTTCTACTTCGATCAAAAGGACAAAACGGTTGAGATCATGAAGGAATACCTCGGCCGCCCCGCCGATGAAACCGAGTACGCTTACAATCAGTACAAACGCTGGACCGATCGAGTTCACCGGCCGCAAATCGAGACCATCAAAACGACCCTCGAAGCAATCAAGAAAAATACACCGAAGGCCGCGTCGGCGAATGCGGCGTCATTCATCGACACCAGTCTAGTCGATCAATTGATCAAAGAGGGATACTATAAGTAAGCGTAGCTTCAGACGAGTCGTTAGTTTGGCTAAAATATTGCTGAGAATGGAGGATGGAGGATGGAGGATCGCGATCTTCGATCTTCCATCATCGATCCTCAACCCAATTGTTTGACCGAACTGCGGGCCGGTGTTAGCATCCCGCGAACTTTGCACTTAAGGAGTAATATTCCGTGAAACTCTATAACTTCGATCTGCTCGCCTACCCCCATGTTCCCAAGGAAGCGCCGCGCACTCCGGTTCCCAGCAGCTTTTTCGATCCGTCCAAAGGTGTCGCGAACTATGCCGAACATTTGGAGGAGATGGCCTACTGCGAGGAATTGGGTTTCGACGGCGTGGTCTTCAACGAGCATCATTACAGCGCCTACGGCACGATGCCCTCGCCCAATCTGATCGCCGCCGCGCTCAGCCAGAAAACCAAAAAGATCAAGATCGGCGTGCTCGGCAATATTCTTCCGCTGCGTAACCATCCGGTGCGCGTCGCCGAAGAATACGCCATGGTCGACTGCCTGAGCAACGGCCGGCTCATCGCCGGCTTTGTGCGGGGAATTCCGCCGGAATATATTTGGTACGGCGTAAACCCCGAAGAGTCCCGCGGCCGTTTCGAGGAAGCTTACGATCTCATCATGACCGCTTGGACCGAGCCGGTCTGGAGCCATCACGGCAATTTTTTTAATTTGACCGACTGCGCCATATGGCCGCGCCCCGTGCAGCAACCGCACCCGCCGATCTGGATCGCGGCGCGCAGCGCCGAATCGGTCGAATGGTGCGTCAAACGCCGCCTGCCCTGCGCTCAGGTCTATCAGACCACGGGACAGATCGAAGACACCTTCACTTATTACCGGACAAAGGCGAAAGAAGCGGGTTGGGACGCCGGTCCGGACAAATTCATTCTTTGCCGGCATATCTACATCGACGACAGCGAGCCGATGGCGCGCGAATTCGGCGACCCGGCGATGCGCTACTTTTTTACGGTCTTCAATCGCGGCTTCAATGAAGCGATCAACAAAGGAGCGGTCGATCAAAAGCTAACGGCGGCGCTGATGAGCGAGCGCTCCTTCAGCTACTTCCGCGAAGGCAACCGCGAGCGGCACGACTTCTCCAAGCTCGATTGGCAAGGGCTGATCGACAGCGGCTACCTGATCGCGGGAAATCCCGACAGCGTCGCCAAACAAATTCAGAGCCAGATGAAGCAAGTCGGCGCCGATCATTTCATGGGCATGTTCCACATCGGCAACCTGGCCCACGAGAAAGTCGTCAACTCGCTTAACCTCTTCAAAAAAGAGATCATGCCGCGGCTGCACTGAACAACTACCCTCGTTCCAAGCCGAGGGGTTCTAAATCTGTCGACTGAGTCACCCCGGTGGAAACCGGGGTCCATCCCCCTCCTCCTAATCCGAATACCGTGTTTCAACGGTATGACGGACACCTGTCCGTCACCCGGACGCCGGCAGGACGAACCCTTACTTTGCGTGAAGGCGAGGGATCTCAACCATCCCCGAAAGGAAATTAAGCACAGTTGCTTGTGCAAATGCTTTACTTCCTCCTTTAAAAAAGAGGAACAAGGGGGATTTGATTGTGCTGGGAGGTTTCTTTGCGCATACGGCTGTCCGAGACAATGGGAGCGGTGTGAGGCAAAAAATCTCCCCTGCCCCTCTTTTCAAAGAGGGGTAACGGATTTTACCGTGCGATCAGTGGTGAGATCCGGCGTGGTTCACATCCGCCGTGTCCAGACGAAACTGATGAGTAACGATCAGTTGCCAAAGAGGGGGTTCCGTCGATCGACGGAAACGAGATCAGGTCAAAAGCCTCCTTTCAATAAAACCCATCACTCGAACGCTGGCACGCCTTGGAACCCGAAAAGCGCGTGCTATTCTTGAATCGATCATAAGGAAGCAACCCTAATGAATCGATTTATGCGGAATTTCAATCGGCGCGATATGCTGAGAGTATTGGGTCTCGGGTCAGCCGCCCTTTTCCTCGATGATGACCCGTTGCGTTCTCTCTTGCGCTCAAAAAACGCAGCGGATCTCGGCTCCGGCGCGATGGCGGCGACTCTACCCGGATGCGTGGTGCGTCCTGCGCAAACCGAGGGGCCTTATTTCGTCGATGAGAAACTCAACCGCTCCGATATCCGCATCGACCCTTCTGACAAGTCGGTAAAGACCGGCGTGCCGCTGCGCTTGGAGTTTCAGGTTTCGCGCATCGCCGGCGACGCCTGCGCGCCGCTTAGCGGCGCCATGGTCGATGTCTGGCACTGCGATGCGGCCGGAGTGTACTCGGACGTGCGCGACGGTCGATTCGATTCTCGGGGAAAAAAGTTTCTGCGCGGTTATCAGCAAACCAATGCCACCGGGAACGCGGAATTTCTGACCATCTATCCGGGCTGGTACGAAGGCCGCGCGGTTCATATCCACTTCAAAATCCGCGGCGCCGCTCAAGGCGCGCGCGCTCAGGAATTCACCTCGCAACTCTACTTCGACGAGTCGGTCAGCGATCGGATTTTCCAGCAACCTCCCTACAACAGCAAGCGCGGCCGGCGAGTGATGAACGACAGTGACTTTCTCTTTCGCCGCGGCGGCAAAGAACTGCTCGTGACCCCTGTGAAAAACTCCGACGGCTATACGACTAAGTTCGGCATCGGTTTGCAAAGTCCCTGACAACGCTGCGCCTCGATGTCGCCGGTGCTGAAGACACTCGGATTCGGAAATTTTTCCCGCCAAGGCGCAAAGTGACACGCCAGGCGTGTCATCCCGAGCAAATGCTAAGACAGATTTCTCCCGGAGTTAACCTGAGACTTGTCGGATGAGTCGAAATGACAGTTGAATTTCCTTTGCGGCCTTCGCGCCTTTGCGGGAGATACTCCGAGTTTTGGTTACGGCCGTGCCGCGCTAGCTTTCTCTCGGTGAAACTTTTTTTCCATTTGGTTGGCGGCTCTGCAGCGCCGCCAGCCTGCGTCTTTCATCCGGCGAACTGTTGACAAGCCACGACTCCTCTCATATTTCCATCTGAAGATTCTGATCGAAAGGCAGCTCATGGCGGCAAAAAATAAATACATCATCGGCGTCGACACCGGCGGCACGTTCACCGACGTGGTCGTGCTGGGCGACAACGGCCAAGTCTGGACCGCCAAGGCTTCAACCACGCCGGACGATTTTTCGCGCGGCGTGATGGATGCGGTCAGGGAAGCCGCCCATACCCTCGGCGTCGATACCGTCGAACTGCTCGGCCGAACCACGCTATTCAAACACGGCAGCACCGTCGCGACCAATGCGCTGATCACGCACAACGGCTGCAAGGTCGGTCTCATTACCACCAAGGGCTTCGAAGACACGACCGAGATCATGCGCGCCATCGGCCGGGTGGACGGTCTCTCCGATGACGAAATCAAGCACGTCACCTGGATCACCAAGCCGGAGCCGTTCGTCGCCCGCGAACAAGTTATCGGCGTGCGCGAGCGCATGGACTACCAGGGCAACGAGATCGTGCCGCTCAACTGGGACGATGTCATGGACGCCATCCGGCGCCTGATGGAAGAAGAAAAAGTCGACGCCATCGCGGTCAGCCTGATGCACGCATGGGCCAACCCCAAACACGAAGAAGAGATCCGCGCGCTCACCGCCGAAGCGGACCCGCACCGGAAAGTTTACTGGTCCTTCGGCAGCGCGCTGTCGCAAGTGGCCGGCGAATACGCGCGCGCCAATACGGCGATTCTCAACAGCTACCTGGGACCGACGGTGGAGCGCTACTTGAAGGGCCTCGAGAATAAATTGCAGAGCGGCGGGCTCAAGGGTCCGCTGCTGATCATGCAAGGCAACGGCGGCGTGGCGCATCGCGAGCACGTCAGCGCCATCGCCAATCTGCAATCCGGCCCGGCCGGCGGCATGATCGCGTCCGCTTACGTCGCCGGCTTGCTCGGGCATAAGAACGTCATCACCACGGACATGGGCGGCACCAGCTTCGACGTCGGCCTCATCACCGAAGGTTATTGGCGCTACGCCCAGGAACCGATCGTCGAGCGCTTCCGCATGCAGCAGCCGATCATCGATATCGAATCCATCGGCGCCGGCGGCGGCACGATCGCCCGGGTCGAAGCGGAGACCGGCAGGTTGCTGGTCGGGCCGCGCAGCGCCGGCGCCAGTCCCGGACCGGTTTGCTACGACGCCGGCGGGGCCCAGGTCACCGTCACGGATTGCGACCTCGCGCTCGGCATCATCGATCCCGATTATTTTCTCGGCGGCCGGAAAAACTTGAATAAGGAGAAAGCGCTCCGGGCTATCGATGAAAACATCGCCAAGCCGTTAAAACTCAAACCTCACGAAGCCGCGGCCGGCGTCCATGAAATCGTCAACGCGAAGATGTCCGATTTGATCCGCCGCCAGGTCGTGCGCACCGGTTATCTGCCGGAAGAATTCGTCATCTACGCCTTCGGCGGCGCCGGCCCTGTGCATGCCGCGGGATTCGCCGCTGAACTCGGTATCGGACGAATCTATATTTTTGCGACCTCGCCGGTTTTTTCCGCCTTCGGCGCGGCGGCCGCCGATGTCATCCGCACGCGCGTCGTGAGCTGCCAGTTTGTTTTGCCCGCCAATGCGGCCGTGATCAACCAACGACTCGGCGCGATTGAACAGGAAATGGGCGCCGCGGTGGCCGCGGAGGGATTTAAGGCGAGTCAGATCGAATTTCGCCGTTACTTTACCATGCGCTACCGGCGCCAGAGCGCGGGAGTCGAGATGCCGGTAACTTGGGACAGTCTGAATACCAAACGCCTGAGCGAGATGCAGTCGACCTTCGAAAAGAAATACGAAGAACTCTACGGCGTCGGCGCCGGATACGCCAAGGCGGGGATTGAGATCAGCGAAATTCGCGTCGATGCGGTGGGCAAAGTCGCCAAACCCAAACTCAGCGCCACGAGAAAATCCGGCGGCGACAGCCGCGCCGCGCGCAAAGGCAAGCGCCAGGTTTTCTTCACGCGGCCCGAGCGCAAACTCATCGACACGCCGGTGTACGATTACGAGCGCCTTGCCAGCGGCGCCACCGTGCGCGGCCCGGCGATCGTCGAGCTGCCGTTCACGACCACTTTGGTGCCGCCGGAGCATAAAGTCACCGTCGACCGGTACATGAATCTGGTCATGGAAGTGCCGTGAAGAAGATTGGAGTAATGGAGTACTGGAGTGGTGGAGTGATGGTAAAACCCGAGCCCTCGGATTACACAATGAAGCGGAGCGTCTTAGTCGTCAATTTTCCTTTTTTTGCGTCCTTTGCGTTTCATCAATCCGAACCCAACACCCCATTACTCCAACTCTCCATCACTCCAATTCCCCGATACTCCACCACTCCAGTACTCCAATTTTAGTCCCGAGGAGACCGCTTTGAACAAAATCGACCCAATCCGTTACGAGATGTTTTTGCACCGGCTGTGGGCTATCGGCGAGGAAGGCCGCATGACCCTCCAACAGGTCACCGCCTCGCCGATCGTCTCACAGGGCGGCGAGTGCATGAGCTCGTTTTACGACGCCAAAGGGACCATGGTGCTTGCTTGCTCCGGGCATCTGCGCTTTGCCGCGGCGACGTCCGACGCCATTAGCAGCCTCAAAGGGCGATTCGAAAAATCACCGGGATTCTTCGACGGGGACCAGTTTTTCTTCAACGATCCCTACGTCGCCGGCTCCCACACCTACGACATGATGATCGTCAAGCCGATCTTTTACGGCGGCAAATTGATCGCCTGGACGGCGACCAGCACGCACACCGCGGACACCGGCGGAGTCCTGCGCGGCGGCGCCTATGAAATTTTTCACGAAGGCATTTGCGTTCCCGGACTGAAGATCGTCGAGAAGGACGAATTCCGCGAAGACGTGTTCCAGACGCTGACGGGCATGTGCCGCGACCCGCAATATGTCGGGCTCGATCTAAAGGCGATGATCGCCGGCAATAATATCTGCGCCAAACGCTATCTCGGCCTGGTGGAAAAATTCGGCCTCAAGTTCGTCCAGCAAGCGGGCGAAAAGATGATCGAAGATTCGGAGGCCAAGTCGCGCGCCAAGCTGCGCTCCATGCCGGACGGGACTTGGGTCACGCGCCAATACGTCACGACGCTCGACCGCAAAACTCGTAAATCGGTCGCTCAGCAACTTTACTGCACGATGACCAAAAAAGTCGACACACTCAATTTCGACTTTACCGGCACGAGCCCGCAGACCGACACCGATCACAACTCGACTCTTCCCAGCACCATCGCTCATATCGCGCTCGCGCTCACCAATGCGCTTTTTTGGGACGTGCCGTGGAGCGACGGAAAAATGCGGCCGGTAAAAATCCATGTGCCCGAGGGCAGCATCCTCAACTGCAAGTATCCCGCGGCGTGCGGCGCCGGACCGCGCATCGGCAATGTGCTCGTTTCCACGGTCTGCGAAGCCGTTGCCAAAATGATCTACGCCTCCGGCAGATACGACGACGTGAATGCTTCGACGACCGGCAATCTCGAATTCGTCGGCGGCCCCGGCTACTTCTACGGCGGCCACACGCGCGAAGGCATCGCGGTTGCGCAAGGACTTTACGACATCCACGGCTCGGGCATGGGCGCGGCGCCGCACCGCGATGGCGTCAATACCGGCGGCCATATGAACATTCCCTCCGCCGGCATCAGCGACGTCGAGCGCATCGAAATGCAGTACCCGTTTCTTTACTTCACCCGCTCGCACAATCCCGACGGCAGCGGCTTCGGCCAGTACCGTGGCGGATTGGGCAGCCACCGCGTCTATTACATCTACGGCTCGAAAGATTGCAGCGTCGACTACAAACCCTACGGCGGCGTTGCCCA